>ERZ808278.180-NODE-180-length-52462-cov-52.891713_pt1 | contig 52462 bp, 78 predicted proteins | sample MGYA00521239_ERZ808278 | MGnify/ENA primary metagenome ERZ808278 (study PRJEB31516, sample SAMN03275600) | gut metagenome | biome: mammalia-associated habitat; material: feces | host: Papio cynocephalus | place: Kenya | collected 2012-07-17 ... | reverse complement strand
CGGCAAGCTTGACAAGACGGGCGACGGCAGCAGCGTCACAGCGAAGTTCACGGCGGCGACGACGCGGGCGAACATCGCGACGGGCGAAAAGCTCTCCGTGCTGTTTGGCAAGATCGCGAAGTGGTTCAGCGACCTCGGCAGTCTGGCGTTCAAGTCGACGGTGGCCAAGTCCGACCTCGCAAGCGACGTGCAGACGAGTTTGGGCAAGGCGGACAGCGCGTTGCAGAGCTACACGGAGACCGACCCGACCGTGCCCGCGTGGGCAAAGGCAGCGAGCAAGCCGAGCTACAGCAAGAGCGAGGTCGGCCTCGGCAACGTGGATAACGTCAAGCAGTACAGCGCGAGCAATCCACCGCCTTACCCCGTGACGAGCGTCAACGGGCAGACGGGCGCGGTGACGGTTTCTTCTCCCTCTGCATCCACGACCACACCAAAAGCGGCGGGGACAGCCAGCGCGGGCACAGAGGAGACGTTTGCAAGGGGCGACCATGTGCACCCGAAGGAGTTCCTTGAAGTTTGCTTCGACTTAATGGACCTTACTGCGAGCACCATAGAAGCTGATAAAACCCAAGGAGAGATTGCAAGCGCTTTTGAGAGAGGAGCCCTTGTCATAGCAAACCTTGGAGCTATATCGCTGGGCGAAATGTCTCAATTGATGCTGGGCACCGATAGCAATCAGTATACAACTCTTAGGTTTGTTATGCACTTGAATTACGGGGCGTCAATCCCAGCGCTTGCTGGCCAGTATAGAGAATTCTATATGACCCTTGATATCGCCTATGCACACGATCCCGACCCTACCTCGACAACATGGACGGTGACATATAGTTATACCCACCCTATAAGGTCATCGAACATCTCTGAGCAAAACCTTGTGAGCACGGAGACCACACCTACTAAGAATGGCTTCATCAACTGGGTTTACGGCTAAGGGGGTGCGGCGATGAGCTTACCAAGCGGGTATACAAGGCTTGAGTATATCGAGAGCACGGGGACGCAGTACATTGATACGGGGTTCAAGCCGAATCAGGATACACGTGTCGTGATGGATGTCAATCCGAAAGATAACGGCGTTGACGACTGGTTTTTCGATGGTCGTCAGGCTGCGAACAACAAGAGCTTTGGCGTGTACTGTCAGTATGGAATTTCCGCAAAATTGTGGTACAGCGACTACGGGACAAGTCGACTTCAAATCACTGGTCCATCAAGCACGGGACGACGCACGATTGACAAAAATAAAAATGTTACCACCGTCGCAGGCTACACAGTTACACATCCTACACAAACATTCCAGTCAGGCTACAACCTTTATTTGCTTTGCCTAAACTCCGCAAACGCCAGAAAAGGTTATGTGTCCGGCAAACTCTATTCTTGCCGGATATATGATAACGGAACGCTTATCAGGGACTTTATCCCTTGCAAGAACGCTTCGGGCACTATTGGCTTGTGGGACAACACCAACAGCGCGTTCTATGCTAATGCAGGAACAGGTGCGTTTACCGCTGGACCGGAAAATTCCGAAGCACATAGGGTGTTGATTGATGGAACCATATACAGCATTCAAGGCGGGAGCCGCTGTCTTGTTAACGGCGTTGGCTACGACGTAAAAAAAGGGAAAACACTAATTGATGGCACAGGGGTTGAAATTATTTTTCCGGGTAGCACAACACCGCTTTCCGACCTTCCTGTTGGGTCAATTATATACGGGGAAATTGATGGCGAAGCAACAGCCTTGCGAATTGTGCATAAGGGCTTACCCGGGTCTATGTACGATGCAAGCTGTAACGGCATTTGGGTCATGACCGAAGATATCTATGCACTTGGTAAAATAGCTGCATCGGGCACTACTTTTTACTACCCGGACGATGTTGGTGATACATGGTTGAATACCACGTTTATTGGGAAGTTTTCTTCCGAATTACTCGCCTCTGTAAAAACTGTAAAAATCCCCTATATAGCCCGCGATGAACTCGGATTCGCGACGTCTCACTCTGGAGCAAACGGCCTACAGCGGCGGGCATTTTTTCTGTCAATAATCGAAGCCGGGTTTGCAATGGATACTATAGGAACCGTGGATGGCGTGACGCTTTCCTATTTTATCGGAAAAGATAATGCAGACAGGATTGCACGCTATAACGGAAATGCTGTTAGTTGGTGGAGTAGAACAATTAGCAACAACGGGTGGAGATGGGTCTCCACTACAGGCCAAGAAACGAGTTCGAGCGGCAACTATGACTACGGCTATCGTCCAGCGTTTATTTTATCTGCTGACACTATCGTCGACGCCGACATGCACATCATCGCATAAAGGAGTTTATTTATGAGCATCTACGTAAAAATCAACGACACGGAGTATCCGGCTACGGTCAACGGAAACCTGAAAGACCGCGACTGGGGCGATCGTGATACCAAAACCATCCACCTGACCATGAGCTACGAGGATGCGCTCGCGCTGCTACCCTCCGGCACGCCGTGGAGCATCGTCATGCGCGAGCAGCGCGACGTGCTGGACGAGAACGGTATGCTGACCGGCCAGACGGAAGAGGTCGTAACCGAGTACGACAACAGCGAGTACAGCCTCGCGGGCGACATCACCGACTACCGCGACGGCACGGTGAGCGTGAAGATGGGCAAGCCCACGGAATCTGAGCTTTCGGCGGCGACCGTCACGGCGCTGGTCGGACAGAGCATCACGCCGCAGCGCGCGGCGGAGCTGCGCCCCGTCATCGAGGCGGCAGCGGTGAGTTTGCCGGACGGCGAGGCGGCAAAGGCGGTCGAGCTGTTCCCCGCGTGGGAGTACCCCGTCAGCTACGCCGTGGGCGACCGCGTGGGCGACGCTGACAAGCTCTACAAGTGCCAGCAGGCGCACACCTCGCAGGAGGGCTGGAACCCCGCCGCAACGCCCGCGCTGTGGGTCGTGGTCGACGTGGAGCACGCGGGCACGCAGGATGACCCCATCCCCGCCTCGCGCGGTATGGAGTACGAGTACGGCAAGTATTACCTCGACAGCGAGGACGGCAAGACGTACCTGTGCGAGCGCACGGGCGAGGCCGCGGGCGGCAAGATCGTCTTGCAGTATCTGCCGCACGAGGTCGTGGGGCAGTACTTCACCCTCGTGAATGAGGCTGCTACTCAGTCCGTGGAAGACGACTACGCTATCCCCCACATCAGCGAAAAATAGGGCTTTACTTTTCCGAATGAAAGATATATAATGAAGGAGGACTCAAAATGAATAAGAAACCTGTTTCCTATCTGCAAACAGACCCTCGGTGGAAGAACAAAGATTACTCCGCCAAGGGTGAGTCCACTACTATCGGTGCTTCTGGCTGCGGACCGACGGCGGCAGCTATGCTGATTGAGACCCTTACTGGCAAGACCTTTACCCCGGAGGATGCTTGTAAATGGTCTCTTCAGCATGGATACAAGGCGGTCAAACAGGGTACATACTACTCGTACTTTGTACCTCAGTTTGCCTACTTCGGTATCCACTGCTATCAGTTGAGCTGGGAGAACACCTACCATAAGCCTAACTCCAGCGTCCATGACAAAGCCCTTGCACTCCTTAAACAGGGGTACTACCTCATCACCTTGATGAAGAAGGGCAACTGGACTTCCAGTGGTCATTTTGTTGTGGTCTGGTGGGCTGATGGTAAGGTTTACATCAATGACCCTGCGAGTACTAAGACCACTCGTGTCGAGGGTGACATGAACACCTTCCGTAACGAGGCTGCTTACTACTGGGTCATTGATGCACGAGAGTACAACAAGTCTGCTGGAAAGGAGGATGACGATGAAGTGGTAACTTACAAAACCCTGAAGGATGTCCCGAGCTGGTACAGACCCAGTATCCAGAAGGTTGTCGATAAGGGTGCTCTCAAGGGAGACCAGAATGGGGTTCTCAATGTATCGGAAGACTTATGCCGCGCCCTTACGGTTCTTGACCGTCTTGGGAAACTTGACTAAGGAGGTACACCTCTATGGAGGCTATTCTCTTTGTATGCAGCCTTGTGGCATGCATCATCGGAGTCTTAACCTTCGTCGTAGGGATGAACAGCCGTGCTAAGAACGATGGTGTGGTCTTACAGAAGATCAATCAGGCCGTCGACGGCATTGAGGAGCTCAAGAGTGACATTAAGGGTCTTACTTCGCAGCAGAACTCCCTCTCCCTCAAGGTCAACTCCCACGAAGAAAAGATCAAGACTCTCTTTAAGAACCAAGAAGACGCAAATGTTACCAATCAAGCGATCCTTGAGATCTTAAGAATCTTAAGAGCTCACGAAGACAGGAGCTGAATGTATGCTCGACAATCCCATCAACGATCTCGAAACTCTGCGCAAGGAAGAGGATGCTCTTGACCAGAGTGTGGCACTTAACCACATCGTTATGACCATGCTGGAGTCCAAGCGTCGAGAGGACTTCTGGCTCAGGATCATCCTCATCATCAGCATCCTCGCAAACGTACTCATTGCCACTATCTTTGTGCAGTACGAGAAAGGTATGGTCACAACGGAGACCATTACTACGGTCGAACAAGACACTGGAGAAGGATCTGGCAACAGCGTCTACCAGTCAGGTGAGAATGCCAATTACATCCAAGGAAATTCTGAGGAGGTAACACCGAATGGCGAAGCAAACTATTACAGTCCGGACAGTGACACGGACTTACAGTCCTAAAGGTTCTACAGTCACCAAGTCCAGTCCCGCTGGCAAGACCAACATCGGCGGTCATGGTGGTGGGAATCCGAACCGATGCCCTACCTGTGGTAAGTACCGGTCTAAGTGAGGAGTGTTCTGATTGAGCGCCCACATTGAGACCAGGAAACGACTCAAAGCGATCCCAAGTGTGTGCCGCTTTGATGACCTGTTGGAGCAATCAACCTTAACCGATGAGGATAAGGAGATCCTTCGGTTACACTACCTGAAGGGCAAAGACTTCCGGTACATAGCAGACACGCTCGGCTATGCAGAGATCACAATTAAACAAAGACACGCTAAAGCCCTCGTAAAGCTGGGTAAGCTGTTCTAAAGCAAGAATACCCCTACTACTTAGGTAGTAGGGGTATTCTTTTTGCATACATTCGGCAACCATCAGTCATACATCCTGTACCTGTAAAGATATATACTTATACTCAGGAGAACTCATAGTATGGAGGTACAGCTATGTATGGACAAATGCCTTATCCTTATGGCAATCCCGCAATGCAGAGTGCACAGCAGCGTCTTCAGATGATGGAGGCTCAGTATCCACAGTTTGCTACCAATTATGGTCAGCCTATTGGTCAGCCCCCTTCCCCTCAGCCTCAGACCCCTGCTGCACCGGTACTCAAGGGTAGACCCGTGTCTAACGAGCAAGAGGCTAACGCTGTCATGATCGACTTCGATGGGTCTTTATTCATTTTCCCTGACAAAGCACATGGCAAGATCTACACCAAACAACTCGGTCTTGATGGTAACATCATCTTTGAGAAGTACAGCATCGACCAGCCCCCTGAGGCTGCACCTATGGCAGCCCCGACCAAACAGATTGACCTATCTGGGTATGTGAAGCGCTCCGAGGTAGAGTCCCTCATCAACGAGCTGGTTGAACAAAGGCTCTCCAAGATCGAGCAGAAACCTGTCAACAATAACAAGGGAGGTAACAAATGATGAATCCTATGCAGATGATGGGTGCTATGATGAACCCTATGTCCTTCATTAGTAAACAGTTTGGAGCTAATCCTATGTTCCGTCAGGCTCAGCAGATGACTCAGGGTAAAACTCCAGAGCAGATTAAAGAGATCTGCATAAATGTATGCAAGCAGAGAGGCATTGACTTCGATGATGCTTGGGCTCAGTTTCAATCCCAGTTTCCACTGGGTTGATATAAAATTCTAACAAGGAGGTACTAACAATGGGTATGGAATCTGGTGGCCTGTCTGTAGCGGATGTTGCCGCGCTGCAGAACAGAAACACTGACGGCATGTTCGGTGGTGCAGGAGGCACTTGGGTGTGGGTGTTCTTCCTGTTCTTCCTGCTGGCATGGGGCGGTGGCGGTTTCGGCTTTGGTAACAATGCCGCTGCACAGGGCGCTCTCACCCGTGCTGAGCTCTACGAGGGTCTGAACAATCAGGGTCTTGAGAACGGTATCCGTGGCATCCAGAACGGTCTCTGTGATGGCTTCTACACTCAGAACACGACCATGCTTCAGGGCATGAATGGCATCCAGTCTCAGCTCTGTCAGGGCTTCAACGGGGTGAACAACAACATCACTGAGAGCCGCTTTGCTGCTCAGCAGTGCTGCTGCGAAACCAACCGTAACATTGACGCCGTCCGTTACGAGAATGCTCGTAACACCTGTGACATCGTCAATGTGATCAAGGCCGACGGCGATGCGACTCGTGCGCTCATGACCCAGAACACCATCCAGGAGCTCCGTGACCAGCTTCAGGCGGCTCAGCTCCAGCTTGGTACACTGTCTCAGACGCAGACTCTCATCGGTACGCTGCGCCCGTTCCCGACTCCGGCCTACATCACTTGCAGCCCGTACACGGCTGCGAATGGTTACGGCTCTTACGGCTGCGGTAACAACTGCGGCTGCTGAACTGCATCACCCTTGGCATATAATTATGCCCAACTTTAAGAGGAGGGCAAGCGCCCTCCTCTGTTTATTATGGAAGGAGAATCTACCATGAATAACCAGTATGCTAAGTCCTGCATCCGCGTATATAACAACACGGCTCAGGCGTTCACTGCTGCACTTACCCCGCTCAACCTTGAGGGCACTCCGGTTGTGGATAGTGGCTGCTCTCTCACCCTCAACACGGCGAGCATCCGGGTCAATAAGTCTGGCCTATATCATCTGTCTGCAGACGTTACCTATACCCCGACTGCTGCGGGTGTTGCCATTGTCCAGCTCTATAAGGACGGTGTGGCGCTCCCCTGTGCTATCTCTCAGCAGACGGTCGCAGCCGGTGACGTGTACACTGCTCACGTTGAGACCGACCTGGAGATCATCACCTGCTGTGTGAACCGTCCTCTCATTACCCTCAATATCAGTGGTGTGGCTGGCAACGTCAATCACACCTGTGTTGGAGTGGTAAAGCTGGCATGAATAACCGAGAACAGTTCACCGTCCTGGATGCTATGACCGTAGTGTCATTCCTTATTGGTCTTGCTAACTACGGTGAGAATGTTGACCAAAGTACCATGAGCAAGACTGTGCAGGCTGCTGTGGATGACATTCACAGACACCTTGCTGACCAGGATGAGAAGCTGTCCAAACTTCTTACCAAACTGGAGGTGACATAATGGCAAAGATGAAGCTCTCTGTGGAAGAGTATGCTCCTAAAGACGTTAAGGAAGTCTTTACTGACATCAATGCCAGACAGATCACGGCTCTCATGTTCCATGATGAGATGGCTGACCTGTTTGATTTTCTGGGTCTAAGGGGCTTCAAACGGATGCACGAGTATCAGTACTTCGCCGAGTCTGCTGAGCACCGTGCCATCAAGAGGTACTATATCAACCACCACGGGTCGCTGATCCCTGAGGAGGACCTGGAGCCCGTAGAGATCATCCCGTACGACTGGTATCAGTACAACCGGACTGACGTCCCCGCTGGGGTACGTAAACAGACCGTGCAGAAAGCCATGGAGCAGTACAAGTCTTGGGAGACTGAGACCAAGGCGCTCTTTGAGAAGTGCGCTCACTATCTGCTGGAGTGGCATTGCATCGCAGACTTCAACAAGGTCAACGGCCTCATCTGTGACGTGGACATGGAGCTCAAGTATCTGGAACGCCTGTGCTTGGAGCTCCGTGCTGTGGATTACAGCTCTGAGTACGTGCAGATGCTTCAGGACAAATACCATGAGGAGTATAAAGAGAAATGCAAGACGATCGGTGTGGACATCTGCTGAGTCAGCCTCAGTTATTCATAAGGGTCGGTAACGACCGCTATGTCATTGTAGATCACCCTCACTTTGACGTCCCTATGTATGTCTGGAGTGAAGCCGAGCAGCGCATTGTTCCGTACAGTCCGAATAAATAAGGAAGATCTCCCTCGTCACAGGCGGGGGAGATCTTTCTAAGCTGAAATCCTCGAGGAGGTCAGCTGACTTCCGGGGGCAAACTCACCTACCCCCACCTCGTAGCTGACGAAATTACTTAGATAAACTGACTGAAGAACGGGATTCACGCGACTTTGCACCGAGGGAGCTCCGTTTGACGTACACCGTGGTACTCGGAGTGAGCCTTGATCGTACCACGAACGGTGAGGGTGCTGTCCTTATCGTGATTACATCATATATCATCCCTTCACAGAAGTAAAGCCCTAAAATCTTGTAGATAAGTTTGGAAAACTTACAGAAATGCAAGACTTTAGGACTTTTCTCTGTGAATCTGTAAGGAAAATACCCGAAAATAAAGAAAACTCATGATTTTTGAGAATTTTCCATGACAAAGTCTATGTAGTTTTTCTTGTCCTTCCAGCACTGAAGAATCTCTTGGTCGATGGTCTTACCCGAAGACATGGTTGCTACAAAGTGATAGTAAATACAAGGCTTTTCCTGACCAGGACGGCGAACACGAGCACGGGCTTGGTCATACTTACCTAAAGAATGGTCAAGGGTATAGAAGATGCACAGGTGAGCTCTTGTCAGGTCAATACTCTCCGACCCTGCTGTATACTGTACCCCGAGGATACGAGTCTTGCCAGACTTCCAGACTCTTAGGGAGTCCTCTTTTCCTGATACCTCAGAGTATCCACAGCCGAGCCTTTCGGCCACCTTGCGGATAGCATACAGGTCTTTCGAGAACTTTGCGAAAATGACCACTGGTTCAGACTCAGGTAGACCCTTGAGGAACTGATACAGATATGTGCGCCGGTAGGTGCTTATCCGCTTCAGCTCGGTTGTGCCATCGTCATGCTCTAAAGGTAAGTATCCACTCGTCACCTGCTGCTTGCGGATGACCATAGACAGAGCATTATTCACGGTCATGTAGCCCTCGTCCATCTCGAGAGCACCTTCTTTAGACAGTTCCTTATACAGATATTCCAGTCCAGCGGGCATTGGAATCTTCTTAACCATGTGAGTAGGCTTGGCGAGCTTTACCGTGGACTTCATGTAGAACGCACAGCTAAACATCTTCTCCCTAAGATCATCAAGGTTTTTGTAAGGCTGCTTCTTGTCCTTTATAGGGAAGCCAACTCTGGCACTGAGGTTGACGTCAATGTTCAGGTACTTGTCACAGAATGCAGAGTAATTCGTACCGTAAATAGACCGGTCAAGGAATCTGTACTGCGCGTATACGTCCAAGGGATTCTCTGCCAGAGGAGTACCTGTCAGTAGGTAGCGGTGAGGTACAACTCTGCCTAATCGGGCTAAGAAGCATGAGCACTTGCTTGACGGGGACTTGATACGATGGCTCTCATCACAGATGACGCAGTCAATCCCCAGTTTCTTATAGAACCAGACCTTGTCCACAGGCTTTTGCCAGATAGAGTCATAGTTACAGATAAAGATAGTGCAGCCCTCTCCGGGCTTTACGGGCTTAAAGGTTTTTAACAAGGCCGCCTTTTCCTTGCCGGTCATGTTGTGCAGCTCATACACATGGTCAGGAGGAATGTCAGAGTGGAGTTGAATCTGAGGTTTCCAGACGTCACAGGGCTTTTTAGGAGCTACTACCAACACCCTCTTAAAGCCCCTATTGACCACGAGGTCAATCATGATCTTGGTCTTACCTGATCCAGGTTTTGTGTATAGAGCTGCTGCATCCCGAGGATACATATATTCAAGAGCCTTGAGCTGATGTGCCCAAGGCTTCGTCTTGAATATGAACTTAGACCCAGAACCAAGATTCACAACCGTTCTCCTCTTCCCTCTTGGTCACTACCCAAGGCTCTCCAGTCCAATAACTCTCCTTACAGAGATGCTGCATTGTGCTGACCCAGTCTTTTAGGGCAGTCATAGAATAGAGGACTCCGATAGAACAGCCTACGGTAGCCCATTTACGAAGCTCAAGCTCCTGCTTTTTACTGGTCGCGTTCTTGTGGTCAGGAACTTTTAGCTCCAGTTTGAACGCACGACCATGAAAGCAGCCATTGATGTCAGGTCTACCCGACTGCATGGCATTGCCGGACACGTTCTCAGCCTTGCAGCCAGGAATAGAATTGAGATACTCCAGAGCTCTGGACTGAAAGTTACTTTCTAAGCCCATAAAACCCCTTTACCAAAGCATCCCAGCTGAGACCAATCCTATGTAGCCAATGAATAGGATGCTGACCAGCAAACACAGCCTTGTCGTCAATGTACAGGTCTGCATAGACCTTACGGGTATCATTCTGGAAAATTTCCTTGAGCTCAGGCAGATTCTCATTTACTGCATCAAACTCAAGACCATTGTCCTTGCACCAGTTTACAGCTCTGTCAAGTGCTCTGTCAGGAGTCTCATTGTCTCTGCTGGTCCAGAGAATTAGCTTGACCCCGGCCTTTCTGAGGGCTTTGCAATAGTTTATCATAGACCAAATAGGTTCACCTACGTTAGGGTAGGCATCCTTTACCAGTGTACCATCAAAGTCCACGGCTACGATCTTAGGCAGGGTCTTCTTCCAGTTAGGTTCAGTCATTTTCTCTTCAGCTCCCTTTCCATGTGGTCTGTCAGCCAGATTCTCACCCATCCTTGGTGGTCTACATGGCTGTCATTAAAAGACCTTGCAAGGTAAGGGAACATCTTTTTGTAACGATTTACAATGAGCTCCTTAAGAAGTGCAAGGTCACTACTTTTTGTCATTTGTAGGTCTATATTAAAGTCGAACATAGCCCACTTAGACAGGTACTCAGCCAGTTCAAAGCGCTCAATATCCTTGACAGTTAAGAACTTGAGGTACAGGAGGGCGGGAGCATAGCAAAGATGCTCCCACCGCAGTTCGTCCCTGTCCTCATTGAGGACTTTGACCATAACCTTAATGAGCTTCTCGTCTCTGGGTATTGCCATAGGGGTTCAGCTCCTCCATGTTGTGTTTGGCAGTCTCATAGTCCCTCTTGTAGAGGTGCAGAGAGCCTGCATAATGAGTGTAACTGCCGACTTGTACTCCAAGCTGCATAGCCATCAGCATCTGCATGGAGCAGAAACTGAACATGTCGTAAGGAACACCCATCCAAATGTCGTTGGATCTCATGTGCACCATCATGTGGAGCTTACCTTCACGGATCAGGAACTGGAGGTAGACCGTGCAAGGCAGATCCTTGGTCTTGGCATTGTCAGCGTCCTTAATGTGGATAACCGCCTGACGACTATCAGGGTCTTTGCGGAGCAGATCAACCGCATAAGCCCACTGATCAAAGCCGAACTTCTTGCCGATGCGGTATCCATAGGCGGAGTTTGCGTGGACACCATCATCAGAGAGCTCATTCCACTTAGGAGCGAACTGAGCAATGTCTGTCGTCTTGTTAGACCCAGACAGATACCACAGCAGCTCACCAACTGCGTAGCGCATAGGCAGTTTGCGGTACTTACTGGTGACAATGTTACGGGTAGGGTCTTCGACACAGAATGCAGCATTGATGACTTCACCGACCACTGCACCATCCCGAGAGCCATTCTCAAAGCCCTCAGAAGCCTGTTTGATGAGGTCTGCGAATGCCTGTTGCCAGACATCATTGACGCTTCTGCCCTGATAGATAGAAATCATCTGTAACCTCCTGTCGTCAGGTTCACCGGCAACTTGTTAGGAGGCCTGATCGATTCATTGCAGGGCTTACAGCCGTCCTGTGCAAACATAGATTCCTTCAGCCCCTCACGAGCTGCTCTACGCTCAGTCAGCTCCATGATGGCATAGTTGGCAATGTCCATGAGGGTATCTTCAACAGTCTCATCAGAGACCTTGAGCGCGTACTCAGGCTGGATGACAGTATCCAGACGGTTGAGCTTATCAAACAGGCGCATACAGACAAAGTTCGGGTAACGCTTGCGGAGTTGAGCAAAACTATCCCCGTAGTCTGCATTCTTGCGTTCGTACAGCTCATGCATTTCCTTGCAGAGCTGCTCGTGGATCTTAATCTTGTCCATGATAGTCTCCTTTATGTGAGGGGGAGCTTGTGCTCCCCCTTAGAATGGTAAATACTGAGGTGGGAAGCCCTTTATGCAGACTGGAGTTCAGTCATCATCTTCTTCCCAATCATCCTCGTCGTCCTTCTTGGACTTTTTGGAGGACTTGGTTGCCTTTTTAACAGGGGCTTTCTTAGATGACTTCTTGGACTTGGGAGCGGGCTCTTCTTCCTCCTCGTCGTCATCCTCATCTTCATCCTCGTCCTCATCATCCTCGTCGTCCTCTTCGGGCTCGGGCTGCTTCTTGGACTTTTTCTTAGTGACATTCTTCTTGGCGGGCTTGACCTCTTCCTCGTCCTCCTCGTCGTCGAGGTCGTCATCGTCCTCATCGACTTCATCCTCTTCGTCCAGCTCAGAGAGCTTGAGGTACTGGGAAATCTTGGCGCGCTTCTGACCATTGTACTCGTCATGGATGACCTCGATGGCGCAAGCCTTATTCAGCAGCTTGTCCAGATCGATGGTGAGCTTGCCGGTAGCCTTCATGCCGAGGGCTTCGAGGAGCATCTTGAGTTTCCAGAGAGCCTTTTCACCAAGGGACAGGGTCTCAAAGACCTTGCAGCCCTTACCAGAGCCACCAGTGACCTCAAACTGCACCTTGAGGCCGTCATCACCAGAACCCTGAATGGTGCACTCCTCGATCTTAACGATCTTGGCGGGGAACTGACCCTCGGGGCAGCGGGTAAAGCTCTCAACACCGGTCATGTCAACTTTAAGTTTTCTGCTCATTGTAATACCTCCAAAATTTATTCACCCTGACCGATGACTTCCATAAATTTGTCATAGGTCGGATTGATGATGCGTTTAGGAACTTTAATGCTGGGATCGACTTGGAGCTTAGTCCAGTAGTAGGGGTTCGGACCGATATCGGCTGCATACTTGACAACTTCCTTGGTCTCGTTGCCCTTGGTGACTTCCTTGATGATCTTGGTGGTATGGATACCATAGTTCGCCATACCCTCAAGATAGGTACGAGCACCCTTAGAGACCGAAGGACGGATGTCAGGTGTGATCTCATCCTCCATACCCTCGATAGTGTCCATACTCTCGTGGCAAGTTGCCACAACGATGTGCTTCTTGGCAAGACGCTGGAGTGCTTTAATCAGTTCTTCCTGCTCAGTCTTCAGGTCGCCCCAAAGCTGCTGAGTCATCTTCTTGCCCTTGGTAGTTACCTTCTGCTGCACCCATTCGTTGACGACCATAGAGAAAGTGTCAACGACAATGGTCGCGTACTTCTTGTCCTTCTTCAGCTCCTCACAGAGAGCCTTGAACTGCTCAATGTTCTCAATAGAGATAGCCTTAATACCCTCAACCCGAGCGATGGTGTTAGAGCCATCGTCACCGATCTGGATATACAGAAGGGGCTTGGGGAACGTGGATGCAACATAGGTCTTACCACTGTTGGATTTGCCATACAGTACCCAGAAATTACGCTGACCGAGCTCCTGGATATCGACGGCAGAATCGAGAATTCCCATGTGGTTACTCCTTTTCTACAAAGTCTTTTGCTATGACGTACTCAGTGTCTCCACCGGTCATTTCTGCGTAGCAGATGTCATGGTAGGAACACCAAGAACAGTTCTTGGTAACATTCCGGGTCTTGTTGTCTCTGCCAGACCGAATGATTTGCTGCGCTGTAAACAGATACCCATCCCAAATGATGTCGACCATCTTAGGGTCAATGTCGAGCTCCACCTGGAAGAAGAACTCTGGAATGTTGTCTCTGTATCTTTCTCCTTTTTGAATTATCTCTGGATCAATGATGTCTCTGCGCTTGCAAGCTCGTTTCCAGCTCATAGGGGTGATCTTACTGGAGACAGCCTCACTAAACCGTCCTGTCTTTTCAAGCCAGATAGGTTCAGCGGCCGGAGTGGACTTGATGTAGTCCCATTTTACTTTATCAGGTAAAATGCCCTTCAAAAATTGAACTGCCTTTGCGTACAAGCACTTTTGTGTATTCATGATGAGAATGTCCATTGATGGCTTGTTGGAGAACGTCTTGTGCTCGCCAACGGTAATGGACTTCACTCCATGGTGCTTGAGCAAATACAGCTCATCGATCTTACCTACAAAGACGATCGGCTCACCTCTGTAGTTACCGACCTCGATCTCAAAGGGCTTCTCAGTGATCTGAGGCTGTCTTACACCCTTGTAGACCTTTCTGTAGTCCTTAAAGATAGTGAACAGATCCTCAACATAGTCCTCACCGAGGATGCTCTGCTGGGAAGGGGGTAACTCATAATAAGTGTCCTTAATGTCCCGTCTTGCCTCTTTAAGAGCTTCAGGGTCGTTGCGTAACTCTAACAGCTTGTGGAAGTCAGTGCCAAAATACAAGGGTCTCTCTGGTGCTCTCTTCTCAAGTCGTCTGACGTAACGTAGCCAGTGCTGGTAAGGGCAGTTAAGATAGGTAGCTTGCCTTGAGTAACTGATGAATATGTTGTCTCACGCTCCTTTCCTGTATTCTGCCTACCAGAATTGCACTGGAGCGTTGGAGGGAGAAGGAACCAACGAGCTGATGATTACGGCTTCAGCTTATATACGTGAGGAGATGTCTTGTTACCCACACACAAGACAGTGTGATCAGCCTTGGATACGTGTCAACTGATCTGGAGGCTTTTTCCTACGCGCTGCGTCTACTTCGGGTGTACACACCGTCACGTCTTCACGCGCTCCTCTTTGGGTAGCTCTTACTGATCATCCGCTACCAGTTCATACCTGACTCTGCATTTACACGGGCTTGTCACCGTTCAGGTGCTCTTCCAACTGAGATACTACAAAGCTCCCCGTTAGTCCTGAGCTGCATTAGGCAGAGGGGGCTGTTGCCCCCGCCGCTGGTTTACTCGTCGTCTTCGTCGACTTCCTCGAAGTCGTCATCGTCGTCATCTTCGACCTTCTTGGTCTTCTTGGCGGGCTTCTTCGCAGGCTTCTTGGACTTCTTAGCGGGCTTGACTTCCTCTTCCTCGTCTTCGTCCGCATCCTCGTCTTCGACTTCCTCCGGCTCGGGCTTGACCTTCTTGGGAGCAGTCTTGGTGGCCTTCTTACCCTTCTTCTTGCTGACGGGGGCGTGACCCTCGTAACTGCCGTCGTCCTCCATGACGCTGTTGGCGAACTTCTCCTTGCCCTCTTCGACGTTGATCTGCTTGGCGGTCTTGCGGTCGAAGATCATCTCGTCGCCGTTCTTCTTGAGAACAGTGATGGTCTTCTTGTCGGCCTTGGCGACCTCAGACACACACAGCTTGATACCAGTGAAACCTTTGACGATGACCTTATCGCCCTTCTTGAGATTCAGCATTTTGTTACACTCCTTAAAAAGATTTTATTGTGGAAGCGGTTCACCGCTCCTGCTTACACCATGAAGTATATATTATCCTCCTGGAAAAAGCAAGCATTATTTTTCAGGAGTTTGGATTATTTTTGTTGAGATTCACAAGAATCCCTTGTCCAATCTTGGTTTTTCTACAGTTTTCGAAATTTTAGTGAGTTCCCCAAGGACCCCATCCGATGTCCACATCCAAGGGCACTCTGAGCTCAACACCAAAGTCATCCAAGACCTTAGGGTGCTTCATGACCCTGCGAATGGTCTCATCCACAAAGTCCTTGTCCTCAACTCGGCACTCACCGATAATGGAGTCGTGTACAGTAGCGCCGATCCATGCCACACCTTTGAGCTCCCTATTAATCTGGGTCACAGCAGAGATCAGTAGATCAGACCCTGAACCCTGAACTGGAGTATTGATAGCACGGCGAGCTGCACTTGCCCGTTCCCACTTGTTTGCGGAATAGATGAGAGGGAGCTTGCGGAAGCGACCAAACATATTCGCCACGCCGCCCTGCATTTCACAGAGATCTTCCTGTTCCTTATGCCAAGGTAACAGCCGAGCATACTTTGCAAAGAACAGGTCACGGATGTGCTCAGCCTCTCGCTGAGTAAAGACTTGACCATAGCTGTCCAGAGCATACTTGACGAACTTCTTTGCTTGCATACCATATAGAAACGATAATACCCTCGGTTTCCCGATATTTATTAGGGGTCTAGACTATACCTTCAACGATGTGTAGTGTATCTCCCGAGAGAATCTCTCTTGCAATGGTACTGCTGATGACATCTTTTACAAAGACATACCAGATTGCTTACTTCATTATGTTTATGATCTCCATCCTTATGGTGTACCAGTAAGTTCTTAGTAGATCCACACCATTCACAGTGTTCCATAGAAATAAGATGACGATAAGCACAACCATATTTCCAAGCGTTATTCTTTTCTCCTTTTTGATCATACCCATGTTTTACGTATTTACCATTCTCATAGATACGAGTAAGCCCTTTTCTCGCGTAGAACTCAGTTCTACACTTATCAGAGCATAAATGCTGATTCCAGCTCTTTTGCTGGAACTGTTTACCACAGATTGTACAGGTTACTTTTGCATAAGCCATTACAAGATACCTCCTTTCTTACACAGATTTCGTTGTCCCCCGTATACATGAATTCGATTGATTTATCCATAGGATAGCGATTCATGATAAGTCGTTACACACTGCTTTTACACAGGCACGGGATTCCCATATGTTTCCGTTTAGGGTCAACCGTTTTGAGGGGATTTTAATTCGGCCTTACTTTGTAGGTTAACCGAAATTCACGGCCTTGGCTTTCCCTCTCTCCTCCTTAGTAGGAGCGCGACCGTTGGTAAAGAGTTTGGCTGTCTCAGTATGAATATCACCATTGTTACGGTAAATGTCCAGCATGGTCTTCTCGTTGGCGTAGTGAGCAGCAATGCGTAGCTCCAACTGAGAGTAGTCCGCCTCGAAGAGGATCATGCCTGGAGCGCCCGCAAACAGACCTCGGATGTCCTTGGTTCTGGGTACTTGCTGGAGGTTGGGATTGTTACAGTTATGGACACAGATTCCATTAGCAATAAAGCATTCAGTTTCCGGTACAGAAATGTCATACACTCCATACTTTCCTGGAAGTTTTTCTACTTTCCAAATGGTGTGGTTATTCTTTTTACGATGAGAACGACCATCATAGGTTACTCCATAGTACTTCATCCGATTACCAACAAAGCCGATGTCTCTCCCAAGGAGTTTAGCAGCTCCTACCAGACCGTTACCCTCTTTAAGAGCCTTTACAAGGTCTTTCTTGGATAAACGGGACTCCATAATTGAGCTATGTAGGGACTCTTTATATTCCTTACTCTGTCGTGTCTTTAAGGAAGCTGCATTTCCTTTCTTATGCCAGTCAGCACCCTTTTCCTGAATGTGGAGTCTTGCGTGATCACTTACGGAGAGTCCAATGAGATTCTCAGGTTCATCATTCAGAGGATTTTCATCTTTGTGGTGCACATGCTCTGGAGTGTACCCATGTAGCTCCTTAAAGATAAAGACATGCTCTAACTCTGTGTCACATCCTGTTGGATAAATCCTATATCCACGTGGATTTTCTCTGCTTCCTTTGAACCCACGTTCTATTGCAAGTACATGGTCTCTATCTCTCTTTTTACAATGCAACTGATCAACTCTTCGGTAGTCTCCAGAGGTAAGCCGTACAAGATGATCAGAAGTAGCGTCTATGTACTTCAGCTCATGAGTCCCTTGAGACTTATACCAAACTCTGTACACATCATCTCGTACTCCTGTACACCCACTAAAAGAGACCTTGCATAGTCTTGGTTTTAGGTTCTCGTCAAACCCATACACAAGGTCTCCAACTTTGATGTCTTTAATGGGCTTATACCCCCCTGGAATCATCACTGGAGTATCCCCAGTAAGACAGCTTGTTCTGCCTGAGACCACGTTGGTAAGATTGAAGCTCGGGTGGATGCGGCTCTCATAGCAGTCGTCCTCCCAACGATTGAGGAACATTTTGTTACGAGTAGCAGCGTCTTTGTACTCAAGCAGCAGTTTCGGGGTCTCATATCCCTGCATGGAGAGTTCCTTAAGAACGTCAGCAGCAATGGATGGAGCTCCCTTGGCTGTCCAGTTGATGATGGGCATTTTCTCCTGTTCGTAGAACACTTTTGCCACCTGTGCAGAGCTATTCCAGTTGATCTTTGCGTGCTTGTTGAGCTCTGCAAGCAGCTTCTTCTCCTGAGTATTGTACTTCTTGCGTACAGACCGTAAGGCATCAAGGTCAATGTAGAGGCCATTGCGCTCAATGTCTCTGTATGCTCTATAAGCGGGTCTGAGCAGCTCCCGGTAGAGCTTCATCTGTCGGGAGGTCATGTTGCAGCACAGGTACTGATAGAGCTGCCATGTGTACTTGACGTCACACTTCAGGTAGGGAACAATGGTATCCTTATCACCGCTGAGCTTGTCCTTCTTCTTGATGTCCCAGTCAGGTACACCAAGGTAGGATTTAGCCATGGCTTTAAGACCGTGCTCAGCGACAAGATCGTACGCTGTACCCATCAGCATCGTGTCTTCATGGATGGGGATCTTGAGACCGAGATGGTGCTCGATGAAGAGGGTGTCGAATTTACCGTTCTGGAACACAGTCTTGGCCTTGGCTTCCCGGACGTGCTTCATGACGTTACGGAACTTGCGCATATCAGCCTCGCTGGAGCCATCGTAGATGAGAATCTTAGACAGGTCATCATCAACAGTTTTGGCAAGCCCGACGCCAATCCATGTAATACGGTCTTTGTACCGGTTAAGACCAGTAGTTTCAATGTCAATCGTGGCAAACTGGTAGCTCATGAGAAAGTTCCTCCTTAAAAGATTTTACATGAGAAGACTCAAAGGGATTTTTGATCCAGGAAGCATACTTTTCTGGAAGTGCCTCCTCAAAAGCACTACAGAAACGAGCATAGGTATCTATAACTTGCTCAATAACATCGGGATCTCTCCATCCTGGTTCTCCTTCCAGGTCTAAAAAGCTCAGAGCTTTATCTCCCTTTTCTCTGTTACATTTTCTACAGGAACATACCAGATTAGTCCTTCTATTGTCTTTTCTTAAACTCTTTGGGAATACATGATCTACCTCAAACGGACCTTCAGTATTCCCACAGTACCAACAGACACCATAGGTGTTTGCAGTTTCTGGTACTCTGTTCATGCTTCTTCCTCCTTGTATGTCCCGTCAGGATTAAAGAGCTCGTCGTACCAGACTTCCAGATCCACACCTATGTCCTTGAGTTTCTGTCGCTCAGGGTAGGTATCCTCCATCTCGTAGAACTCCCGCATGGTCTTGTGCTCCTCAAAGACATCCCTGTAAAACTGGTATAGGCGTTTAGCTCCCCAGCCGTGCCGGACGTGTAGTGCCCACAGGTACATAGCGTCCATATCAAGGGTCAGACCCTTGCTTGCCTCAAGGCACTGCTTATTGATCTCCTCTCTGAGAGCAGTCTTGGCAATGCCAGACAGCATAGACTTCTTCATATCAGAGGGCTTCATGCTGTACACAGGCTCAGCTTTTGGGAGCTTACCCTGACGCTCCAGTGCTCTGCGCTCTCGTCTGTTCATAGGCCAAATCCGCCTCCCTTCTTAGAATGTCTGGGACAGGAGTCATACTCATGGTGCATAACTGTACCACACTGTCCCCAGAAGCCTCCAGCAGTTACTCGAGTATTGAAGCTCTTACAAGTCTTGCAAATACCCTGACTGAAGCAGCCCTCCATACCGAGCTTTGACTCAAGACTGTCAACTACGTCGACCATGTCAGACCATGACAGCCGGATCTCGTTCTTTTTGCCTTTTGCCATCACAAGGCCACCATCAGGCTTTTCCTTAGCCTTTTGCCGGAGCAGATGCTTTATAGCTCTCAGTGTGAGCTCCAGCTCGCTGATGGTCTTGCCCTTGTCTTCATTCAAAGATGTCATAGAATCACCTCATCGCCATCTCCACAGAAGAACTCAGGGTCACGGGGCTTCTTGTCAAGCTCACAGGCATGAATGACCCTTGCCTTTATGACGCCTTTCTTCTTGTACCTCTTGTAATGCTTGCACTTCTTGCAGCGAACTATCTTAGCCACATCATCCGTGGTAAAGGACGGGTATACCCAGTTAGACAGGAGGGTAAACTGCTGAATGACCTCGTCAAGGGTCACACGCTCGCCGTTCCTGTTCTTGTAGGTTTTCCCAGGATTCTCCTTGAGTTGCTTCTTCATCAGGTGGATGACGAGCTCATACATATCATGTATTGTCATGGAACGTCCTTTCTAACAGGGTCTTGATGGGGATAATCTCCCTCTGACCAAGGTGGTAAAGCTCCACAGATGTACCCTGCATAGTTTCAATACCCTTGATCAGGTGACCCCTGTTGTTGACCACGATTCCTTCCTTGCAGATAAGGTACTTACCACCAAAGCCGGGGATAGGCTGCATATTGACTTCTTTGTATACCATAGGGGATCACCGCCCTTTAAGTCCAAGTCCTGCCCAGAGGTAATCTCTGGTCTTGCTGTCACGGATCTCTCTAAAGCCCTGAGCACGTATGTTGCGCATAAAAGCATGCTTCTTGTGAGACTCTCGACCGGTATCGATACAGAACCGGCAATAGGACTCATACAAAGCGTTCTTCTCGACGGTAAGGTCACTATCCATTTCACAGTGCTTGGCGAGGAATGCGTGGATGCTATCACTATCCTGACGGAGGGACTCCACGTACTTGTCGCTCAGGCTGGTACGAGGAATCTCCTTGACCGGTAACAGGGACAACAGGTAAGGAATGACCTCGGACACACCCTCTTCGCTGCACAGGTCATTCACGTAGTCATTGTTCAAGAACAGCTCCGTGTTCATAAACAGGATCCTCATGCGCTTATAGAATGCGTTGGACTTTTCCTCCAACTGGAGCGGAAGCTGGTTAAAGGAGAAGATAAGCTTACAGAACGGTACGAAGAAGAACGGCTCTTTACCCTTGCGCTCGTGCATGATCTGGTCACCGCCGGTGATCTTCTTAAGGTTTTCAATAGAAGACAGAGGTAAGGACGAGTTATCTGCACAGGAGTTTAGCAGCCGGTTATAGAGCTGCGCCGGATAGAACCGCATATTGAGCTCATGCATACTCAAAGAGGACACATTCTGTCTTCCTACAAGGGTCTCAAAGAAGCGGATCAGGACTGACTTACCTGTATTTGACTGACCACAGAGGATCATGAACGTCTTAAGACCGTAGTCAAGAGTCATGCAGTATGCCATATACTTGAGGAGCATCTTGATGTCTTCGGTAGGGAGTTTAGTTTTCTTAAAGAAGTCATAGAGCCGAGTCTGCTTAAAGGGTACATACTCGCCGACTTCATGAGGGATCTGTAGGGTCTGGAGGTACTTGCTGTCATGAGGCAACAGCTTGTGAGCCTCGATGTCCCATACCCCGTTCTGAAAGTTGATAAGGTTCTTGTCCTGGTTGAGCTGACTGGGAAGCCGCTGTAAGCGCACGTCGTCACAGATAAGGCGGTAGGCCTCCATAATTCTGGTCTGTGTGATAAGGTGGTCTACGACAATCATGTCCTTGATGGCATTGCGTACATAACTACTCGCCTCGGCGTAAATACCTTCTCTGTAAAGGTAGCACTCACCACCCAGAACAAAGATGTCACCACGGTTGACAAAGTAGTCACAGATGGCACGGTAGTTGACACTGTTGGGAACACCTTTGCTGTTGTAGATAAGATAGGGGTTATCAAATTCATGAGCTGCCTCATAGCGTTTGGTGTTCTCAATGATCTTCTCAAGCTCAGAGTCAGCCATAGGCTCACTGAAGATGATGTCATTGATAGCGTGAGCCATCTCATCAATCTGCTGGTCAGAAGCTCCCCTGTTCTTATAGGCCATGAGGTGAGCAAAGAGGGTAGCATTGCGCCCATCACCATCCTTAAGACCAAGGAGAGTCTCCTTACGATTGACCATAGGAGTCCACTCAGGGGACAGCTCTGCTATCTCTCTGCACTTGTTAAAGGAACGGTTCTCAGACCCGAACGGTAAGATGACGTAGCCCTTGTTAGCACAACGGAAGTCACACTTAAGACCACATGGGAGAATCATGCCGACCTTCTGAGGGTAGTCTTTGTCACACTTGAAGTACAAGTGCAGCCCTTTCGGGGTCTTAGCCATGAGGGTCTTCAGACCAAGGCGTTTGATCATCTTAAGGGCTTGAGCCTTACCCTCATCGATGTCAACAATTATGTACCCTGTCCTGACCCACCAGCCGATCTGTCCACCAGAGAAAATGTGAGCATCAGCAGCGGCCTGATTCACGATGGCAGTATCAAGGCGCTTCTTGCCCATGCAGCGGACGTAACTATCTTGACCTACAAGGGCATCAAACTCACTCAGTTTCATGCATTAGTTCTCCTTTTTAACGAATCTGCAGCCGGGATCTTTCACGCACTCAGCGCAAGCGCCGCCCTCTTTGAGCTGCTTATAGTCACCGTTGTGAGCACAACCTACACACGGGGTAGCTTTCACGTAGCGATCAAAGTTGTGGCAGTCTGAACAGGGGAAGATGTAGTCGGGAGTGCTCTTAAACACACAAGACTGGCACTTGTAGTCCTCAAGGGAAGTCTGTCCAGGAACCTCTCTGTCGACGGTGGTCTGCTCCATGCTGGAAGATGTGTTCATCCAGTGCTCAAGACGGCTCACCTTGCCATGGATGCGCTGCTGAAGGTCATAGGGCTTGATGTCAAAAATGTTGATCACATGGTCAAGGACAATGAGCACGTCAGCGACCTCATCCAGTGCCTTGACGTACAAGTCGTTGTGAGCTTTCTCATGGTCAGTGTAGCGGGGATACTTGGCACATACGGCTGCAAGCTCAGTCAGCTCTTCACAGGAGACCAGAATCTGGTTGGTCTCACCGTAGGTGTCACGGGCTTTCTTTAGGATCTGGAGATGCGTGCTGGTAAGGTATTTTGTGTGACTCATATAGGTCTCCTTAACGGTCAGAGTTGTCGTCCATCCAGTCGGTGATGTGACGTACTTTTACACAGTTGCTGCGGAAAATGTGTTCAGTCATGATAGAGATCTCGGCTGTACCGCCATAAATGACCTCAGCCACTCCAGCAGCACAGAGAGCTCGGGCACAGGCCTCACATGGGTAGCGGGTCACATAGACCGTGGAGCCAAACACTCTCACACCGTTACGAGCTGCCATAGCTAAAGCGTCGATCTCACTGTGTAGAGCCATGCAATCAGCCGGTCCACGGTGAGCTTTACTGTCATTCCCATGGATCTGTTTACGCCAGCATCCCATGAGCTTGCAGTTCTGCGGAAGAGTACGGTTTGCGCCCATACTGGCAGTAGTTTCAGTACCGTTGACTCCCTTGGTAATGACACACCCTACTGAGACCTTCTGGCAACCTGAGTGAGCGATAGCGTACTTATATGCCATATCAAGCCATTGCTTGTCAGTATTCATTTCTTAGTCCTCCATGATGAATTTGATTGCTTTCCAGTTGAACTTGACGGATTCCACACCTGACCGAGTCTTAGCGATCTTGATAAGGGTAGGATCCTTACAGGCCAACACGAACTGAGCTACTCTCTTGTGCTGCTTCTGCTGAATAGAGCCGAGCTCGGACGCATTGCAACCGCCTGTTCCCGCGCCCATGGCCGGACAGTCATACTGGATTGCATTAGTTTTGACACATTCCAGTCCCTTCTGGTAACACTCCAACTGAAGGAAGAGATCTTCATTGCCTACAAGGTCGTTACTCTGGTAATTCAGACCGGCCTTGTGGATGGCCTTGACGTTGATCCCCACAGCCTGTTGGAGCTGGGATCTGCGGAGGATAGGGATCTCATCCTCGGTAAGAGACCAGCTAAAGGGACGGTAACTTGCACCCAGCATAGCTTCGTCAGTCCAGATTGCCTCCCAACACAGCAGCACCTTATGCCAATCCTCCACATAACCGATGACATTGCCGGAGGCCTTGACCTTCCCGGACTTTGGGTCAACCATGGAGAGGTCAAGTCGGGTAACGTCATCGTCGAGCATGATGATCTTGTCGAAGCCCTTGTGTACTGCATAGTTGAACATGACCCTGCGAGTCTCACCTATGTTGGACACGTTGGATATGAGGACGAGGGTGGTGTTGGGTCTGGCTTTGATCCAGGAGTAGGCTTCCTTCTCCTCCTTGCGGACAAAGACATAGAGCGGGAACTTCTGGTTCATGCTGCGCCGCAGGAACTTGGCGTCAGGACGCCGGTAAGATGGTACAAATACAGGGATCATAAATCCTCCTCGCTGGGAACGTACTTTTTACGGGGACGCCCTGTACCGTGCATCAGCTTGAGGTACTTGGACAGCTCACACATACAGTTCTCCAGACTCATGACGTTCATGTAACGGTCTTCCTCAGGGAGATCCCAGAAGAGGGTCTTAGGGTCAAAGTCCTTGCCAAGGTGTTTAGCAAACAGGTCTTCGAGGTTGTCTCGCAGCCAGAACAGGCACTCCTCGTAATTCAGGTGATCCCTATCGGTAAACAGATACTTGATACCACGCTTGCAGCCAATACCGGCTACCGTGAACTCATTCTCCGAGTATGGGAAGTCCTCTATGTAGGTAAAGTCCACAAAGATCTGGTAGGCCAGGAATCGGCCGATACCATTGTAAGCGGCGATCTGCTCATAGGCCTCGCTCTGATCAGCACAGAAGGACAACATACCCGCAAAGTTGCGCTCGGTAAGGTACTTCATAAACCAGAGGGGACGCATTTCTGCAATGTCCCCGCCCAGATCCTCTGGCACGTACTGACTGAGAACGCGCTTCATACCAGAGGTCATGAATGCGCCCGTAAAGAAGACTCGTTTGGGATCCTCGTCCAAGGCATCCTGCCAGACACCATCATAATTCTCAGGGTCGAAGTTGCCGTCAGAGAACTTGATAGGTAAGCCAAGTAGTTCTGCAGTCTGGTGCTTGTTATACAGCCGGAATAGGACACAGTTGTAGATCTTGTCTACGTAGGACAGCTTTCTGTTGGAGGTGATGTGCTCAATAAGCCATCTGGTCTCTCTGTCGTGCTCACGCCGGACGTTGGTGAACCTATACTCTGCAAGGATGGTATCGGACGTCCATGGTGCAGATAACTTGAGCACGTCCTTACGAAGGTGAACCTGATAGCGGCGCTGAATGTAGTTGTACAGGATTCTCAGGTTGGTGTTGCTGACTTTGGGGTGAGCACCGTGAATCTTGAACTGGTTTACACCACAATAGGGGGTATCGTTCGGCTTGGTCTTCATAAAGCCTCCTTAGTCTTAAAGAACTTGTGATTGCCGATGGTCATCACGTGAGTGAGGTCAGTCTCGTGCCAATGAGAGTACTTACCTCCAGCCGTAGAGTAAAAGTATTCAATAGGTTCAGGGGTGATCCGCTCTCCCAGGATGAAGACGGCAATACAGGCATCCTCTACAGCGGACTTAGCCTTGTCATAATCGAGAGGGGAAGCGTATCTCCCGGGGAGCTTGACAACCTCTTCAGGAGTCATGTTACGGAGCTGCGCCGTGTCCAAAATACACTGAGCCACAGCCATCTGACCGTCATAGGGCTCGCCCCAGCACTCCTGAGCCACCACTCCCAGCACGTAGTCCCAGTCCCAGCCGAGGTCAGGAAGGGTAGCGGGCTGGTCATATACGGGGTCGTTGAATACGAGGGACTCTTCGATGACGATCTCGTCCTCGAGGGCGTCAGTTTGCTCGGCGGGGTACATAAGTTCCTGCTGGAGCTCCCGTGTCTCCTGAAGGACTTCAGAGGACGTCTGAAGGACTTCCTCCACTTCCTGCTGAAGGGTCTGGAACTGTGCACTAATGGTTATGTAGCAGCCGACGATAAAGCCCAACAGGCCAGCAGTAATGATGAGGATCAGGTTGGTAATGCTGCGCATACGCTTGTTAATGTAGCGGACGCTGTCCGGATGATAACAGTAAGACATTACACATTCGCCTCCATCACCTTGGCGGCATACATATCCGCCGTATGCGTCCAGAGGACGTTCGGGAACTGCTTAATGATATTGCCATAGGCCTCCCAGTCTGCTGTTTCAAAGGCTCCCATATGGTAGCGGATACAGGCCTCCTCCTCAGGGGTAAGCATCATGATCTCCTTGAGCTTGAGCACAGAGTCAGCTCCATGCCCGCCATAGGTCTTGTACTCAGGGTTCTTGATGTATAGCTCCTGCTCACCTGTGTCAGGATTGACGCCGCGACCGGGGATGTAGCGCCCGATCTTGGTAACATCATGCAGTACACCGATAATCATCGGGCTCTCGGGTCTACCCCATGGTGAGGTGACTCCAGCCAAAGTCATCTGTACGAGCTGCCATGCCACATTCATGCTGTGCTCAAAGAGACCACCCTCGTAAGCGGCGTGGTACTTGCGGGATGCAGGTGCTCTAAAGAAGTCTGTAGAGCATAGCCAATAATAGGGGAAGGTCTGCACGGGGACATGGGACTTTTCCAACAGCTCCAGGAGGAAGTCTTTCCGCTCCTGTTCGGTGTTTAGATCGTAAAGCATACGAAAATCTCCTTTCTCAGTGTGATTCAAATTATGCTCCAAAGATTCGGAAATGTAAAATCCGGAATTCTTTGATTCTGTTCCGATTTTCTACAGGATGCTCGGGGCGCTCCTTGTTGGGAGCTACCCTTATCGCACCTTTTCGTGATTTTTCAGTTCTTTTCCTTCAGGCTGCGCTTGCCCATGGCCGAGCGACCGTCGGTCTTGCCCTGTCTGTAGGCATCCTGGAACTTAGGATTCCAACTGCTGCCCTTGCTGTGATACTTGCCAAGGTTAGGGAACTTCTTGGAAAACTCAGTCTTGACGTCCTCAGGAACCACAATGGCGAGCGCCACAGTCTGGGCGTCAATAGATTCCTTCAGGCCCTCAATGAAGCCCTTGGCGTAGCCATTATAGATCTCGGATGCACTCACAACAGCACTGGACGCCAGACCCTGAGCCTTGCACGCACGGTTGATACCGCGCTCCATTGTCCAGTGAATGAACTCCATGCACTCCTTAGCAGCCTTAGAGTTGTCCTCACGACCGAAGAACATAAGCTTGCGGTTCGCCGAGATAATGGCCTTGCAAGCAAAAGCATTAGCTATGATGACCTGGAGCTGATTGTCGCGGGGATTTGCCTTGACCTTGGTGATCTCCAGAGAGTACTTGATCTTCTCTTCCTGACCAAGGGACTCCATGTCCACATTGTACTGAGCCATCAGAGCCTGAGCCTTGAGCAGAGCGGCCTGAGCCTCTTCCTCGTTGGGGTTATTGCCAGCCAGATTGAGGAGCTTCTGGATCTTGTCAGCGATCTTGTTCATGTCGGTTATTGTGGTGTCCTCCTTAGAATATGGTGGGATAGCCGAGGGTCATCCCGAGTTTGTTGGCGAATTTGGGGTTCTTTGCGTTGATCTGAGTATCGGTCTTCTTGTCGAAGACAAGGAACTTGTTGGACTTGGTCCAGAAGCTGACGATCTCAGCCGTTTCTGTTTCGACCTTGTAAAAGCCAAGATCCATACCCGTGAACGCCTTGAGCTGGACAACCATATCGGCCTCGTCCCACTTGCTGTACCAACGCTTGAGGGTGCTGGGAGAAACGAACTTCTCCTCCGCATGACCGAGGCGAACGAGGTTGACCTTGTTGCCCATGGTGATCATTTCGTTGAGTGCGTACAGGTTGCCAGTGCGCTTTTCCTTGTAGATGGTAATCATATTGTGTCCTCCTTAGATGTCAGATAATGTGTCAGCCCATTGAGCGGTATCGCAGTCCATACTTTCGATCTCATCGAGCACGTCGTTCATGGTATCGAGGTACTCCTGCATCTGCTCGCCGCGCTCACTGTTCTGGATCGACTCGGGAAGGTTGTCGTAGGATTCCTGCTCGTCATCGATGACTTGCTGCAGATCCTCAAGGATCTCGTCCCTGAGCCCTTCCAGCTCCTGTAACTTTTCAGCGATCTCCTTGAGCATACTTCTCTTAATCTTGTTCATGTTGTCCTCCTTGAAGTGGTGTGTTGCTTAACTTGTGAACATATCATACTTCATATTTCTACAGTTGTAAAGTTACAGTTTTGTAAGAAATAGTTAGGATTCTACAAGAAAAAAGATTTTTCGTCCTCTTATAGGTAGCACAAGTTTGGAAAACACCAGATTTTACAGAAAAATCACAAATTTTGAAAATTTTCAAAGAAAATGCTCCCCAAGGTTTCCCTCAGGGAGCTCTTAAAATTAGTCCCTCTTTACCTTAGAATGACTACAAAAATCGTCATCTCGCTGAACAAATCCAGTTCTGCCACACCAGTTCTCCGGTACACCATCGTTCAATCCTAAACGATAACGTGCACAATCCTTGCAGCGCGTCACGACCACGGCGTCGACGGTGGGAGCATCCCTGATAGCCTCAATGGCCTCTCCGCAAGGCGAGCATCTTTCTCGAATAGCTTTTACAGCGTCTTCTCTTGAGACGTATTCACTCATCGCCATCGCCTCCGTCCATCCGAGCGCCACAATAGTAGCAAAAACGGCACTCGCTCCCAAAGATAACACCGTGAGCGTCGTCGGTCGGGATATCCACGCCGCAGTTTGAGCATTTACCGTCAATCCACCGCGCATGTACCACCGGCGCAACGTCAGTGGCAGAAAAATCCTCGACAATATCAATCGCGTCGCCTGTTCCGCACGCACGGCATCTTACTCCGTGGTAGCTATTGCACCCTATGCAATAAATCTCTTGAATGCGCTTGACGACGGCTTCGCGCTCAATGTATTCAGTCACAATATCACCTCCTCCCTGCATGGCAGCCAACTGCGACCAAGAATACCCAGACCATACAGAAGAGGGTCAAAATGTCTTTGCCGGTCATTTCAGGAGTCCCTCCTCCTCGTCATCCTTATGCACCTGCACGATGGCCTCCACCTGTGTAGGATTCAGGTAGATCGGAATATCGGCGACAGCACCCTCATACTTGAATGACTTCAGCTCTCCAGTAAGGGTGTTGTAGCCACAGCTACCACCTTCGGCACGAATGTCAAAGCTCTGACCTGACTTCAGGAATACTCGTAAAGTAACCAAAATTATTCCCCCTTCTTCAAAATACCCTGAATAGACTCCAGTCGTCTGTCAATTTCTGACAGATAATAGGTGTGAGTGGCAGTGAATCTTGCAGCCTGAGCTTCAGCACATACAACTCTTGCATCATTAAGCTGAGCAAGGACTGCATTGTAGTCGTCCTCTGAAAGGACTATCATCTTAATCACAGCTCTTCTCCTCTGCCTGGATCCGGCGCTCAAGCTCATACTTGAGACCATACAAGAAGTCACCATTGACAATAGTGCCGGACTTGTCACGGAAGACATTGCCGAACACCTTGTGAATGTCCACATAGGAGCCTCGGTCCAGAGTGGTCTGGACAAAGGTTCTGATGCAACGCTCGACCCTGGTGTCCGTGGTGTTATACTGAGATGCGATGGCGGGATACAGCTCTCTGGTGATGGCAAGTCTGCGTGAGGAATTGTACATGAGCTTGACGCCGTAGGTGACATAATCGAAGCCACTCATGCTGATGGGGCATCCTAAATCCTTGAGGATGTCGTGAATGTGGTTGGTGAGTTCTAAGTCTGTCATGGTTGTTCTCCTTTACAGTGTAGTTAGTCTTTGTTGTTGCGATCGATGATGGTTGCGGGCTGGCTGGCCGACAGCACGACTGTGCCGTTGGTCATGATGACGACAGATCTGGTGCGGCGACCATAGGTGGCGTCAATGACACGGTTGTTGTCCTTGGCGTCCTGTACGAGGCGCTTGACCGGAGCCGATTCAGGGCTCACAATGGCGATGACGTGGTCACTGTTGACAAAGTTGCCAAGACCGATGTTGATGCTGTTCATGTGGGTAAGTCTCCTTTCTTAAATGTGGGTTCGGTACAGGTACAGGCAGCCAGACCTGAGTTCTGCCGTGACGGGGTAGTTCTTGGTCTTGATGGCCTTGTAGAAGGACGAGAACGCTGAGTGAACGCTTGTGTAGTCTCCCGGTGTGACCTCGACAAGGGCGGCCTCTTTACCAGATACAATGAACTGGTTCAGTGTGCCGAGGACGTCATTACAGGGCGCGTCATGCTTGTGTTTGGGGACTTTATGAGCCTCCTCGACTGTTATAGGGGTTAACTTCATGATAGTGGTCTCCTTTCGGTGATATAGTGTGTGCGGGGGTGTGGGGGGACGGGTGCGATCCGAAAGTCCTGATTCTCGGGTGGTTTTACAGGACGATTTCGTCAGCGGAGGGGGTGAGGTAGGTGTGGGGGTGGTCAGCGGTAGTGATGCTTTTTCGTCTTAGAAAACTGACGGAATTTGGACTCCTTTGCGGCGGTGTATGTACTTGTGAGGAAAAGTGTCTCCGGGTGAGTGGACGCCCTCCACGCGGTGAGGGCAGCCTCGTACTCGGTCCACTTAGGACAGGTAGGTTTACAGGTTGCCGTCCGGTTTGGACAATCCCGCTGACAGGGTTGTGTGGGATGACCGGGGGCGCGAGGTAACAACTCAAAGTGATACATGACTGCACCTCAGAACTGGGAGTGCTTGGTCATCCAGGGATGGTGAGCGACCTCGTCGTAAAGGACTACGTGACCCGTGGAGAGCGTAGGTGGTACGTCGATGATGCGCTGGTTGCGTGAGCCTCTAAACCTGAGTGAGATGTCGCTCTGGTCGATGTCGAATGGACCATCTACAAGGACGTCGATGAGACCGAGGATCTTGCCAGTGATGGCAGTGTGGGGGTGAGCGCCGGGAGTGATGAGGTCCTCGTAGGTAAAGCCTGTGTACATCCAGATGGTCTTGTCGGGGTAAATGTTGTGTACCAGCTCCAGGAACGGCAGGAGGGAGTGCTGATTGGACGGCTCAAAGGGTTCGCCTCCCAGGACGGTGAGACCATCGATGTAGGACGGTGCGAGCAGATCCAGGATGTCGTCCTCTACTTTGGGGGTGAACGGGCTTCCATACTTGAAGTCCCATGTCTCGGGCTGGAAGCAGCCTCGGCAGTGGTTTGTGCATCCCGACACGAACAGGGAAATTCTTACCCCCTCTCCGTTGGCGATGTCACAGTCCTTGATGTTGCCATAGTACATTGTCGATCCTCCTTAGTGGTTGGTGGTGTGATGGTTGTGGCGGTTGGTGGTGTGGCTGCGGGAGCGGCGGGGAGTGTCCAGCATGAACAGGAACTTACACAGGGTGTTGACCGTTGTGGAAACTCCAATGGTGATGAAGATGACCTGTGAGGTGGTGAGAGTGATCATTTTCTGGCCTCCCAGTCACGTGTGTCGGGGTTGTAGGTAAGGTTCTCCAGATGACTGACCAACGACTCGAGCTCAGTGTCGGACTCTTTGAGCATCTTGTTGACAGCGCAGCGGATGGACGGGCTCGTGATAATAGGGGGAAGAGTGGTCAGGGATGAGGTTGCTTTCTCCATCTCGGCACAGTCACGGAGGTAGATGTGGTACAGGTTGTAGGCGATTCTGCGGTCGCCGGAGGCGTTCTCGTAGGCAGGGATGTTGACGATGTCGTTGTACTTACAACTGAACAGCCTTGCCTTGAGGTTGTAGGCGTTGGTGCTGGGACGGATGGGGGTAGTGGGGGTAGTGGTAGACATGGTGGCCTCCTATAGTGTAGATTTGTGTGAGCTGCTTGATTTATGAATTCATCATACTCTCATTTTTCGGAAAAAGCAAGCCCTTTTTGTAAAGATTTTCAGTTGAGGTGGGAAACTCTTAGGGAGAGTAGGGTTTTCGGTGTGGCGGGGTTGGAATCTTGTTCATTACTCCATGAGGAAACGGTAAAAAAGGCGTGGAATGTAAAAACGGGTTCAAAAAAAGTCGGAACGAGCGGAAGTGGAGGTCTTGTGGGGCTTGTGAAATTACAAGGATATTACTCCGTGGAGTAATGATAAAAAGGGTGAAAAAGGTGGTGTTTTTATAGAGAATTACAGGCGGAAGAGTCCGACTTTTTTTGCCCCGGATTTTTTAATTAAGGGAAAATGTTATGTTTTATGCTGCTTAACTTTTGTTTAATATATTAAATTTTATTCTCTTAATGAAGTAAGAAGGAGTAAAAAAAGTCGTTGTAGATCTTGGGCTCATCTTGGGCGAATCCGACTTTTTTTGCATTTCTCCATGGAGTAATATACAAGGAAGGGAGGGGTGCTCACAAGGTGGTCCGACTTTTTTATGAGTTCAAAAAAAGGCGGAAACACAAGAAATCCGACTTTTTTTCGCGGAAAAAGTGATCTTGGAACTTGGGAAAATGGCAGGTGGTGAGGGTGGAGTAAAATCGAAAATCGTCGCGGTGGAAAAATCGAAAAGTGACCGATTTTCCGGGTTCGAAAAAATTCCTTTGGGTGGATTTTCGGAGGAATCTTGGAGACGAAAATGAACTTTTCCAAGATGGAAAATAAAACTGCCCAAACGAAATCATAACTCGGAGGAGTAAAATGAGATTTTTTCGACAAGATGGGGTGAAAATGGACGGAAAATGCGCTTTACTTTTCCGAATACTAATAGTATAATATATGTGGAAAGTTGAGATAGATGAATACTAACAGTATTCGGAATGTGGATATTAAAATATGGTTTAGGTTGGTGAAGGAGGATACGTATGTCTAAGAAAAAGCCTCCCAGACCCTGGGAGCAGCCTTATGAGGAGGTCACAATCAGAGTGCCAAGGCATCCTGTTATACGGTCAAGATGGGTCGACGACAGGCATCTTGTGGTTGACTTTAGGGGTATCCGGCTGCCGGGGAAAGTTGGCATGACTCACAATCCCGGTCGAAGAATTTACTTCTACTCTGCAGAAGATTTACAGGCCAGAATCGACGGGTATTTTGACTCTTGTAATGGTCCTATCTTTGACAAGTATGGCACTTTACAGCGGGACAAGCACGGCGAGATTCTTACGGGTCAAGTCGAGCCCTATACCATGTCAGGGTTTGCGTATCACATGGGAATTACAACGGGATCGATTCTCATGTATAGAGACGGCGACGTAGACCCGATCTTGGATGAGTTAAGGTGCGACACGGATGATATCTTAACTTTCTCACGCGCATTGACAAGAGCCAAGCAAAGGATTGAGGCATACGCCGAGAAGCGCTTGTACGATCGTGACGGTGCGAATGGTGCAAGACACGTTCTGGATTGCGCTTGCGGGTCTAAATGGGTGTCCAGCAAGGAGCTCGCCGAGATCCAGAAGATTCATGCTGAGATTGCCATGAAGCGTGAGGAGTTTGAGCTCAAGAAGAAGCTCCTTGAGGACTCTGGCGGTGACGATGAGCTTACGATCAACATCGTTCGTGGTAGACGCAAGGATAGTACAGGTAAAGACGAGGAAGAATAACCTACCCCCGTCAAGTGGTGACACGGGTATTCATGGTCGATGACCCTTCCGAGGAAAAGGGGGGTCGTTTCGACCCCCTTTATGATTTATTTATGAAGGTGGGTGTGAAACACGCCTCCCTTCCGGGAAATACACCCCCCGATCGGGGGGGGAATTATGACCATTTATTTATGAAAAGGAGGACATTTTATGAACATTATATCTTATGAAAATCTCGCGCTCGGAAAACTCAGACTCGTCGAAATTGACGATCAGCCTTGGTTTGTTGCCACCGACGTACTTTCCGCTCTTAGGCTGCGTCATCCTGAACGAACTGTTTCCCGCTGGGTGGATGAAGAAGATCGCATTCTGTACAATTTACAGGGTACTGCTCACAGTGGTAAGAGAGGTAATCCAAACGTCGTGTTAGTTAACGAGTCCGGTCTTTACAGTCTTATTTTCGCAAGCAAGACTGAGTTCGCAAAAGAATTCAAGCACTGGGTTACATCAGTAGTGCTTCCCTCTCTCAGAAAACATGGATACTACATCTGCCCTGAAGCTCAAGAACGAGCTGAGGCCGTGGAACTCGTTCTTTCTGGGTATGATCAGCTTCGTCCTGAAAAGGCAAGAATCTTGAAGAGTGAGATGGTACAGTCTCTTAAAGAGCAGGTTACAGTGCTCAAAGCAGAAAATAAAAGACTGAAGAGGAGCTTGCAGGATGCAGAGGATAGGGATCTGGAAAAGCAGAAGACCATTGAGGAAGTAAAGAACCAGCTCCTTAAGAAGCTCCTTGCCGGTGACGAGGTCTAAGAAAGGGGTGATGACAAATGAGAGACGACGCCCTCCGCTTCTGTCAGGTGCAGCTCCGCCGCTGTAAGATCAACCTTGACGTAGCCGAGGCTCGAGGTGACACACGGGCGGTGAGCAATTTACAGCGCAAAATTAGTATATACACCTATTTAATAAATATACTGAACGGGGATGACATCAATGGTTGTGGATAAGGAAGTCAATCCCAGATTCGAGAGCTTCATTTGGGACTGGGATTACAAGACTTACCTTCTGGTCGGTGGTTACGGGTCGAGTAAGTCCTACCACATTGCGCTCAAGATCATCTTAAAGTGTCTCCAAGAGAAGAGAAAGGTGCTTGTGGTCAGAGAGGTGTTTGATACTCTTAGAGACTCTTGCTATGATTTACTGGTTGAAATCTTAGAAGAGTTTGATTTAGTCGGTACAGGTAAGAATAGAGTTCATTGCACACTTTCTCCATTGAAGATTACTTTTCCAAATGGGTCCACAATAATTTTTCGCGGGATGGACAAGCCTGCAAAGCTCAAGTCCATTAACGGCGTGACAATAGTCTGGCTGGAAGAGTGCTCTGAGATCAAATATGCTGGCTACAAGGAGCTGCTCGGTCGTCTGCGTCATCCTACGCTGTCGCTGCATTTTATTCTGTCTACAAATCCGGTTGGGACGGAAAACTGGGTGTACCAGCACTTCTTTAAGCGGCTGGACGATGAGGGTAATGAGCACATCACTCTCGATGACAAAATCCTGTACAAGCGGCGTACGATCGTTAAGAATGGAGTGTACTACCATCACAGTGTGGCTGACGACAACCTGTTCTTACCTCAGTCTTATATAGAGACCCTTGACCAGATGCGAGAGTATGACCCTGACCTGTACAGAATCGCCCGTCTTGGTAGGTTTGGCCTCAACGGTAAGAGGGTTCTGCCTCAGTTTGAGGTGGCTGCGTCCCACAAGGCTGTGATGGCTGCGGTTGCAGTGATTCCGGACAAGTTCAAGTTCTGCGGCATGGACTTCGGTTTTGAAGAGTCTTACAACGCTGTGGTCAAGGTCGCCATAGACGACGCACAGAAGATCCTTTACATTTACTACGAGTACTACCGCAACCACATGACTGACGACAAAACTGAGAAGGAGCTCAAGAAGGATGGACTTGACAAGGTTCAAATTATCGCCGACTGCGAAGATCCTAAAGCCATTGCATTCTATCGACAGTCGGGATTTAGAATGCGTGGTTGTCACAAGTATGCAGGGTCACGACTCGCCAACACGAGGAAAGTCAAGCGTTTCCACAAGATTGTCTGTTCTCCCAACTGTCCTAACACGATAAGGGAGCTCAGCACGCTAATCTATGCCAAGGACAAGCAGGACAACCTCATCTATGACGAGTTCAACATTGACCCGCATACGTTCTCGGCGATCTGGTACGCTCTGGACACTTACGAGGTCGCAGACATTAAGTACATCCCGCGCAACAGCAGGAGAGGAGAGATTGCATGAGCAAAGGCAAAAGACTTACCAAAGCCAAGATGGTGAGCATCACGAGGATGCTGTTCATAACTACACAGGTGTCGGCGCTTGTGTGGGTGTTTATCAGCTATGGGATTGCCGTCTACTCGACGGTCAAGTTACAGCAGGTCTACACCATGGCAGAGCTGTCAGAGCCCGCTATCCATACCATCTTGGGAGTGGGTATTCTCAAAGTTCTTGAAAATATTTTTGAGCACAACAACAGTAAGCTCTTTGGACAGAGCGTAGAGGAAGGGGGTACACAGTATGGATCTGATGAAGAAACGGCTGGCTAATCTTTTGAGCGTGAAGAGCATCGTGACCATCATCGCTACCGGCGCAATGGTGTTCGGTTTCGTTATGGACAGAATCTCTGCTGAGCAATTTATGATGGTCTACAGCTCTATCATCGCATTCTACTTCGGCACTCAGTCCCAGAAGAACCAGGACGCACTCGACAACAAGTAAAATAATACTCTGCCATGGACCAAATGGAGGTGACTTACATGGCTACTGAACCTGTTTTTATTGACGTTACAAGACTCTTAAATATTCCTACAGGTCTCATCAAGAATGAGCTCGAGGGTCTGTATGGCTCGGCTGTCCTTAGGGATATGTACGACATCATCAAGCTCTACAGCATTTATGAGACTGGTGCAGAATTCACCACTGACAGCAACGGAGACTACACTCCGGCTGATCTGCGCTACAAAACGTCCAGAGCACTACTGGACAAAGAGGCACGATTCCTGTTCTCCAAGTCCCCAGACATCTGGGTTGATGTCAATCTTGGTGATTCCAAGGAAGACAGACAGACTGCACAGGAGACCTCTACGATCTACCAGAACCTCGTGAATGAAGTCCTTAAGAAGAACAAGTTCAAGAGCGCGTTGCTTCAGGCTGCAAAGGACTGCTTCATCGGCAAACGTGTGGCTATGATGTACAATGTCAACGTGGACACAGGCATTCAGGTGAGCTTCCTGCCGAGCCTGGAGTTTGTATATGATGTTGATCCCAGTGATTACAACAAGCTCACGAAGATCGTTGCCTTTTACGGCATCAACGACGAGAAGTCCAAGCAGGATCAGCGCATTTACAAGAAGAAGTACTGGTTAGAGAACGGCGTGTGCTGGTACTCTGAGGAGGTTTATGATGGTCTTGGCGCTCTGGTTGAGACCATCTCTGAGCCGACCAAGACTCTGTTTGAGTTCATTCCGGCTTGCGTCATTGTGAATGATGGCTTGAGTGGTGACCTGATCGGCGTGTCTGAGATTGAGCAGCTTGCAAATTATGAAAGCTGGTACAGCCGTCTTGCCGGTGCAGACATGGATGCTGAGCGCAAAGGCATGAATCCTATTCGCTACACGATCGACGCTTCCCCTGAGAGTACAAAGGACCTCAGCATCTCGGCGGGCGCATTCTGGGACATTGCATCTGACCAGAACAGAGCCTCTGACACGTATGCACAAGTCGGTGTGCTGGACACTCAGATGAGTTACAGCTCGGCTCTTACAAGTACACTTGACCGTATCAAGAATACCATGTATGAGCAGTGTGCTGTTCCTAACGTCAGCCCCGAGGCCATGAAGGGTGTTGTCTCTTCGGGTAAGACTCTTAAGGCTATCTACTGGGATCTGATTGTCCGCTGTGAGGAGAAGATGTTGGTTTGGCGTCCGGCGCTGGAGTTCATGGTACAGTGCATCATTGAGGGTGCTCGTCTGTATCCGGAGGCAGCTAAGTTCTACATTGAGGACACTTTGCCTGACGATCAATACTCTGTCCGTGTGGACAACCAGTACCCGCTCCCTGAGGACGAGGCCGAAGAGAAGCAGACCGACTTGTCTGAGGTTACGGCGCAGACCATGTCCAAGAAAGCCTACATGAAGAAATGGCGCAACCTTACTGATGACGAGGCCGACGAAGAGCTGCGGCAGATCGCCTTGGAGCGTCAGATCCTTGAAGACAGCTTCGTACAGAATCCAACAGGTGAATCCTTAGAAGGGTGAGGTGTGACACATGGCAAAGCTCAACTTGAATACAGCGCAACAGGCAAGGGTCAGCCTGACCCAGAAGCAGCAGAAGCATATTGCCCAGATCTACAAGAATGCTGCTCTGTCTGTTGGTAGAAAGGCGAGGTCTTTGCCTAACACGCCGTCCTCTCCTCTGTACAAGTCCGAGCTCAATAAGCTCAAGAAGGAACTTAAAGCACAACTTACCACTGCTGAGCAAGCTCTCAAGGGTGAGATCTATGACAACATGGAGTCGGCTGCTCAGGCAGTGGTCAAGGACAACTTACAGTTCCTCAAGAATGTTGGCCTTACCATTGAGGGTGCTTACTCCAAAGTCCCGACTGAGATCGTCAAGATGGTGGCTACGGGTCAGCTTTATGAGGGTAAATGGTCACTGAGCCGTGCCCTCTGGAAAGACCACATGAAGACCCAGTACGACATCAACACAGTGGTCGCTACAGGTATAGCAGCCAACAAGAGTGCTTACGATATTGCCAAGGATTTGGAGAAGTACCTAAAACCAGACGCAAGGAAGGACTGGGACTGGAACAAGGTCTATCCCGGTACAAGGCGTAAGGTGGACTACTCTGCACAGAGGTTGGCTCGCACCATGGTATCCCATGCCTATCAACAGGCATTCGTTAGGACGACCCAGAATAATCCCTTCGTGACAGAGTACATCTGGCTGTCGTCTGGTGGTGAGCGGATGTGTGAGATCTGTGCGGCTCGTGATGGTCAGCACTATCCCAAGGATAAACTCCCACTCGACCATCCTAATGGAATGTGTACCTTTGAGGCCGTGCTCAGTGGGAATATGGTTGATATTTCTAACCGGCTGGCTGACTGGGCTTTGGGTAACGCCGACTCGGATATAGACAAGTGGCTGGAGAGCATGGGGGTTGATGCAAAGAATCTCCCTAACGTGCAGCGGGCGTCCCAGATGGCTAACACAAGTGGTAACATCCCTTCTGCCGAGGACTGGACTAACATCATCAAACAGGTTGAGCTTCAGGACATGCTCGACATTGAGGCAGCCAACTTTGAGAAGTTTACAGGTGTCGAAAAGGATGCACTCCGCACGTATACAGGCAGCTCCTATAGACGCTGGAACGGGTACTTGAGAGGTACTCGGTCTGACCTTAGACCTGGAGAAGCTGAACAGATCGAAGCTGCAAAGCAAGCGCTCTCAAAGTCTGCCTTTGAACGTCCTGCCGTCCTTAGACGGGGTACAGACCTTGGCGATCTGGCTGGCCTTATCGGTGCAAAGGATTTTGACCAGACCCAGTGGGAACTCGAACAGATGTCTGCAAGTAAGCTCAACAAGCTGTATGCAAACACTATTGGTGAGTACAAGGGTTTTACGAGTACCTCATCCATGTGGGACAAGGGCTTTTCTGGTCCAGTTGAAGTTGTGTTCTATGCCCCTGAGGGTACACAGGCGTCGTCCATTATGGGTATTTCTCAATTCGGTACAGCAGAGGGTGAGACTCTCTTGAATGCTGGCACACAGGTACGAATTCTAAGGATTGAGGAGTCTGACGGTCACATGAGTTCAAGCATCCGTATGTATCTGGAGATACTTCCGTAAAAATAGTGCTTGCTTTTTGCAAGAAGATAGTATATAATGGTTTCATCAATTACAAGGAGGCTACAATATGAGTGCTAAGAAAAGCTCTGACAAGAGCATGAAGCAGCGTATCGCATCTGAGGCTCGGGCTTGCGTGCGTATCACCAACAACGATCTCGTTTGTAAGGACTGTGGCTACAGATTCCCTGACAATAAGGTCTTTGGTAATACTGCTCGCTGTAAGAAGTTTACCCTGAAGCCGACTAAAGTCTTGGGAGGAGGATCCTGTGATGAATACCTTAAAGTACGATAAAGTCCTTGGAGCTCTGTACGGGTTCGCTATCGGTGACGCCATGGGTGCTACCACTGAGTTCATGACTGCTGCAAACATCCAAGCTCGGTACGGTCAGGTTGACCAGATTATTGGTGGCGGTTGGTTACAGCTCAAGGCCGGAGAGGTCACTGACGATACTCAGATGACTCTCTGTGTGGCTGACGCCATCATGGACAACTGGCCTAACGAGAACACCGTTATGCAGGGCATCTGCACAAACTTTGAGAACTGGCTTGCTACCAAGCCGAAGGATGTGGGCAACACCTGTTACCGGTCTATTATCCGTAACGAGGGTAAACCTTGGAATGACTGGTCTTGGAACAACGAGTTCAGTCAGAAGTCCTGTAAGATTCAAGACCTTGGCAATGGTGGCCTGATGAGATGTCTCGTGCCGTGCCTGATGGGTCAGGAGGAGCTGGCTGTGATGCAGTCTCAGCTTACTCACACCAACGACATCTGTGACTATGCAGTCCGGCAGTACTATCACGCTCTGTGGACGTGCCTCACCAAGCTCGCCCCGAGCAACGCTCTCCCGCCGCTGACCAAGACTACTCCTACCGGTCACGTGGAGAATACCCTCCGGAACGCCATCTGGTGGAACCGAGGCGGGCGCACGTTCCGGGACACCATCATCGCGGCGGTGAATGACGGTGGCGACTCGGACACCATCGCGGCGCTGGCGGGCGGTTTAGCTGGAGCTCGGTGTGGGTGTACCCAGATCCCGTCGGAGTGGCTGAGCGTCCTTCAGAGGACGGAGAGAGACCATTTGAAACAGGTGGCCGACTTCATCGTCGAAAACGTCGGGTAAAATGAAAATATTTTCCTCAATCTTGTAAAGCCCCTGAAAAAGGGGCTTTACTTTTTCGAAAACATATAGTATAATATTTCCGGAAATATACTAATAGTATTATTTTCACACATATAAATAAAGGAGGCGTCGATTTATGACGAATATCACACACTGTGACCTCTGTCAGGGGGAGATCCAGGTAATCCCTCAGATTCTCGAGGAGAAGCAGCTCACCCTTCAGTTAAAGAGCGGCGCTGAGTGTAAGTGCGATGTGACGTTCGTAAACTGCCCGCACTGTGGTAAGTCCTACGCGGTGATCGTGGACGACTGGGAGACCAAGGAGCTGCTGAGCTCAGTAAAGTGGTTGTACCTTAGAAAGCTCAGCTACCTTAACAGGCACAAGCCCGTGCCCAAAAAGCTCCAGAACCAGCTCCTCAAACTCAACAGGAAATTAGACTTCAAGCGTGAACAGCACGCTCCGGAGTTTAATGAAGCCGTTTACCAGCTTGACGGTGATACTTATCAACTGGATTATCGCTACCATGTGCGATGAACATGGATATTGTAAGGAGGAACCTATGGAAAAGTATCTGACTACACTCAAAGGCGTCGGTCTTCAACTCTTTGCTGATCCCCCTGAAGACCCTACCGCCGATCCGACCGCCGATCCTCCGGCTGACCCGCCTCAGGATCCCCCTGCTGGTAAGACCTACACGCAGGAGCAGATCAACGCCATGATGGCGAATGAGAAGCGCACGGCGCGTCAGGCTCTGCTCAAGGATTTGGGCATTGAGCTCAAGGATGAGAAAGCCTACAAGCAGACGGTCGCAGACCTCAAGAAGACTCTTGACGCTGGTAAGACTCAGGCTCAGCTCGATGCTGAGGCTAAGAAAGCCGCCGAGACTGCCCGTGATGAGGCTAACGCCAAAGCATCCCGACTCGAAATGCAGGTTGCAGCCCTCAAGGCAGGTGTTAATCCTGATTCGGTCGAAGATGTCATTACCTTGGCTCTTGGCAAGGTTAATGAGAACACCACCATTGAACAGGTGCTTACCAGTCTCAAGGAAAAGTATCCTGCATTCTTCGGTGAAGACAAGGGTAGTTCGGGTACGGGTGGTTCCACTAATCCCAAGCGTAAACAGTCCGCTGGAGCGGAAGGTCTTGGCCAGAGACTTGCCAAGGCACACAAAACCAGTGTGAAGAGTAGCTACTTCACAAAATAAATCATGAACAAGGAGGAAAATCAATGTTCAACAAGACTGGTATCAAGAAGACCACTGGTGCAGCGCCTGTCCAGATTCTGTTTGACGTGCAGAATCAGGTCTCGGTCAGCATCGTGGTCGACGACGGTTATTCCGTCACCCGCGACGGTCGTAAGATCGTTCCCGCTGGCACTCCCCTGTCTGGTGACCTGACGGCGCGTAACACTGCGTTTGTCAAGGCTATCGACAACACGGCTGGCTCTGGCAGCCCTTCCAATGGTAAGGCCGCTACGGGTGTGCTGCTGCATGATGTCGACGTTACCGACGGTGACACCAACGGTACGCTGCTGATCTGGGGCTTCGTTGATCTGAACAAGATCGACACCACCACGGCGGCGCTGCTTACGGCTACCCGTCAGGGCGAAATGCCGTCCATCAAGTTCCTCAAGTAAGTAAGAAAGGAGAACTACACAATGACTATTTTCGACCTCGTCAAAGCTCCTGAGCTCACTGCTTACTGGGAAGAGCATACTCAGGATATGCCTCCTTACCTCGGTGAGGAGCTGTTCCCCGCCGACAAGAAGCTCGGCCTGAAGCTCGACTGGATCAAGGGTGCGAACGGTCTGCCCGTCGTCCTCAAGCCCTCTGCGTTTGATGTGGGTGCTGTGCCCCGTCCGCGTATCGGCTTCGACAAGCTGGAGACCGAAATGCCCTTCTTCAAGGAGAGCACTTACATCGACGAAGAGCTCCGTCAGCAGCTCAACATGGTTCTCGAGACCGGCAATCAGGCATACATTGATTCCGTCATGAACCGTGTCTTTGCCGACGAAATGCATCTCCTGGAGGGTGCTCGTGCCCGTCGTGAGCAGATGCGCATGATGGCTCTCACCACTGGCGCTATCGCCATCACCGCTAACGGTCAGGCGTACAGCTATGACTACGGTATCCCCTCCACGCATAAGTCCGAGGTTGACACCTCTTGGTCCGACACCAGCTCTGACCCGATCGAGGATATGCGCAACGCTATGGACAAGATCGAGGATGACACCGGCGTCCGTCCCACTCGCGGCGTCTGCACTCGTAAGACTTGGGGCTATCTCCGTGTCAACCAGAAGATCATCAAGTCCATCTTCGTTCTGTCCAATGGTCAGGTCACGGCGCTGTCTGACGCCCGCCTGAGTCAGTATCTCATGGACGAGCTCGGCCTGGAGCTCATCGTCTATGGCAAGCGCTACAAGAACGACGCTGGTACGGCGACTCAGTTCGTCCCTGACGATGTGGTCACTCTGTTCCCCGAGGGTACTCTGGGTAACACGTGGTTCGGTACTACCCCCGAGGAGTCCGATCTGATGGGTGGCAAGGTCGCCAACGTGTCCATCACCGATCTGGGTGTGGCTGTTACCACCATCCAGAAAGCTGACCCTGTCAACGTCGAGACCAAGGTCACGATGATCTGTCTGCCGTCGTTCGAGTCCGCAGACAGCGTTTACATCCTCGACGTCAAGAAGGGCTGATAAGGAGGCTATCGAGATGATCCGCATTACGAATGGTCGTATTACTCTGGATGTTTCCCAGAGTGCATTCGAGACCATGTTCAAACCGGCCGGATTCGTCCTCGAAGGATCCTCTCTGAGTACCGAAGCCGATGGGGGTAGCAATACCCCCGACGACTTCCGGCTGCCTCATCTGGGTCAGCAGGAGGACGAGGAAGAGGACTCTGAGGAGTCTGAGCCGGAAGAGTCTGAGGATGACGAGGAGCAGTCCGTTGACTACTCCGAAGTCCCTCTCAGTGAGCTTGGCTACGATGAGCTCTGTGATTACGCCGACCAGCTTGGTCTCAATCGTGAGGGCATCCGCTCCAAGAAGGAGCTGCGCGGCATCATCCGTGAGCATCTGAAGAACTAAGGAGGCTCCTATGAGCAGCTTGGAAGATCTGAAGATTGTACTGCGGGAAAGTGACATCCCGTTCTTCACGGATGAACAGTTGGAGTTCTACCTAAGAGAAAACGGCGGAGATTACAGTCTCACAGCCTACCAGTGTCTGCTCATTAAGGCTGAGAACACGGAGCTTCAGGTCTCTGGTTTGAGTACTGGGGACAGCTCCAAATACTTCCGTCGTCTGGCTGCTCGGTACAGGCCAAACAATTCCGGAGTACTCAAAGGAGGCGGTTAACTTGTACGCAAGCGCGTTTCAGCTTAACAAGACTCGGCGAGCCATCAATACTCTGGGTAACTGGTTTGTGTTCGAGCGTGAGGGTGAGAATGAGTTTGGTGAGCCTAACGGTGTGGTCGTATCCACTGTGAGTTGCAAGGGGCTATATCACGAAACGACTTCCTATCTTCAGAAGAACGCCACTGATGGTTCCACGACCCGTAGGAAGCCCTCCCCGATGATCCTTTGTCTGTGGGAGAGCGCAGAGCTCTTACAGCACAAGGATACTCTTACCTACAATGATAAGAAGTACATCATCGGTGAGATCAAGAATCTGGCTGAGGCCAACATTATCGCTGACATTTCCTTAGAGGAAGTGCAGGTGGGCTAAGATGGCCTTCAAGCTGGATGCAGAGGGTTTACTCTCTGGGTTGATGGAATTCGAGGATAGAGGAGAGTCTGCCATCTGGGCTTATGCAGAGACGGCAGCCCTCCAGCTCCAAAATTACGCTAAAGAACACCGACCTTGGACTGACCGTACAGGTCACGCTCGTCAGCGCCTGACTTGTGACGTTACAAAACAGTCCAGCGTCTACAAGCTAACTCTGTCCCATGGCGTAGATTACGGTATTTGGCTTGAGCTGGCTAATGAGAAGCGGTTCGCTATCATTCAGCCGACGATCCTTGCCAACTCCAACGACATCATGACAGGGTTTGAAAATCTCCTTGAAAGGCTGGGTTGATTATGGCACAGAGCCGTATCCAGGACATCTTCTTACACCTGAAGAAGTCTGGCTTCAAGGTGTATTACCCTACTCAGCATCAAGGGGAGTGTACTGAGCCTTATGTTGTGGTAAAGGATGCAACTACCACGAAATATCTCAACTTTTCCAGCACCATCACTTACTACGACATCATGTGCTACGTCCCTAAGGATGCTTTTAGCACACTGGAGCCTTTCCTTGAACAGGTAAAGGAAGCCATGAAAGGTCTTGTCCCTATGATTAAGCCGACCTACACTCAGACCCAGTCATTCTACGATGACACTATCAAGGGTCACATGGTCAGTGTGCAGTACAAAAATTACAGACAAATCATTTAACAAGGAGGTACAATATGGCTCTCAAGAAAGGTCATGAGATCCCTACGATTGATGTGTCCCTTGTGACCATCAAGAGTAAGGCAAGCAACGGCGCTGAGATCGGCTTGAACACTTCCTCCAAGATCGCGGTCAGTCCTCAGACGGACACTCAGGACGCGGTCAAGTTGGTGGTCAAGGGTGTTCTCATCGCTCAGAAGCCTACCACTACGACCCTCACCGGTAACACTATCACGCTCACGGATAACGTCTTCAATCCTGAGGTCGTCAAGATTCTTCAGGGTGGTACGGTCAAGTACTGGACCAGTGAAGAGAAGACCACTGAGGGTGACACTGATGCTGGTTTTGGCGTCAGCTCCTATACGCCGCCTGTTGCAGGTTCTAAGGACAAGGGTGAGGTCTTTGTTCTGTGTGCCTACTCGGCTATCTATAATGCTGCTGGTCTCTGCACAGGTTACGAGAAGATCGAATATCCGAACTGTCAGGGTACGCCTGTCGCGCTCAGCAGCGAGGACAACGTATTCCGCGCCCCGGAGTACACCATCAATTCCGCCCCCAACACTGGTGAAGCCCCCTATAAGATCTCTTATATGGACGAGCTTCCCAGTGTTTCGTAAGAGCTACAAGTACAAGGAGGACTATCATGAACGAAATTACAAGCATTGAGCAGCTCGCTCAGTATTCCCGTGGTCAGGTGGTTCAATTCCCTGACTTTGCTGAGGGTCAGCCTTTTGTGGCACGCATTAAGCGTCCCTCTATGCTTGTCCTTGCAAAGTCTGGACAGATCCCTAACGCTCTGCTGACCAAGGCTAACAGCCTGTTTGTTGGTAAGGGTATTAACGACAAGGACAACAATGCTCTGAAGGATCTCTTCAAGGTTCTGGATGTCATTTGTGAGGCTTGCTTCGTTGAGCCTACCTACCAGCAGATTAAGGACGCTGGCGTGGAGTTGACTGATGAGCAGATGATGTTCATCTTTCAGTATACCCAGAAGGGAGTTCAGGCTTTGGATTCCTTTCGTGTCCAGTCCAAACATTATGAACGTCCTGTCGATGGCGCAGCGGTACAGGAGGCGTCCCTCTGAGCTGCTGAGCATAGACGATGATTACACGGCCTATTGCTTTGATGAGGCCTGTGCGTTCATTGCAGGGAGGCTGGATGCTGGCGACGAGATAGCATTCAACCGGCAGTATTCCAGCTTCTCTGACTTGTATGCTCAATATGAATAACTGGAGGTGAGAATATGATTGATGTTGGCTCTGCGGTAGGATACCTGTTACTTGATGCTTCTGGCTTTGAGTCTGGGTTCGACAAAGCCATGAAATCAATGAAGACCTTCCAGGACGAGAGCTCTACCGTGGGTGACAAGTTTGCAGCCATGGGTAGTGCAATGACTTCTGTTGGGTCAAGTCTCACCAAATCTGTTACCTTACCCCTTGTGGGTATTGGTACGGCGGCTGTCAAGATGACCTCTGATTTTGACAGCTCTATGGCAAAGGTTGAGGCCATCTCTGGAGCAACTGGTGATGAGTTGGATGCTCTTAGAGAAAAGGCTAAAGAGATGGGTGCTCAGACCAAGTTCACGGCCTCTGAGTCTGCAGACGCCTTTACCTACATGGCGATGGCAGGTTGGAAGACTGAGGATATGCTCAACGGTATTGAGGGCATTATGAACCTCGCCGCTGCATCTGGTGAAGATCTGGCTCTTACGTCTGACATCGTAACTGATGCACTTACGGCGTTTGGTCTTCAGGCTCAGGATTCCGCTCACTTTGCTGACGTGCTTGCAGTTGCATCTAACAGTGCTAACACTAACGTATCCATGTTGGGTGAGTCCTTTAAGTATGTAGCACCTGTGGCGGGTTCTCTTGGGTACAGCGTGGAAGACACGTCTGTCGCTCTTGGTCTTATGGCTAACAGTGGTATTAAGGCTTCTCAGGCTGGTACAGCACTTAGAACCTTGCTTACCAACATGGTCAATCCGACCGACAATATGGACTGGGCTATGAGAAGACTGAATGTCTCTCTTACCGATAATGAGGGCAACATGAAGTCCTTGAACGAGGTCATGGTTGACCTGAGAAATGGCTTCAGTCAGCTCAGTCAGGCTGAACAAGCAGAGGTAGCAGCTAATCTTGCTGGTAAAGAGGGTATGTCTGGTCTGTTGGCTATTGTTAACGCAAGCGAGGCCGACTTCAACAAGCTCACGGAGGCTATCAATGCTGCTGATGGTACTGCTCAAGACATGGCTGATACCATGCTGGATAACCTTGGTGGTCAGCTTACCATCCTTGGCTCTGCCTTGGAAGGTCTGGCAATCTCCTTCGGTGAGATGCTCGTGCCCTCTCTGACTGAGGGTGTACGTCATCTTACTGAATTCGTTGACAGTCTCAATGCCATGGACGATGATACCAAACAGGCTATCCTTACGTTCGGTATGATCGTGGCTGCTATTGGACCGATGCTTCTTATTTTTGGTAAGATGGCTACGTCCATCTCGGCCATTATCGGCCTGATCGGTGGTACGGGCGGATTGGCTGCTGTGTTTGGTCTGCTCACTGGTCCGTTAGGGATTGTGATCAGCCTTGTGGCTGCACTTACGGCTGCGTGGGTAACTGACTTCGGCAACATTAGAGAGTACACGTCGGAGATCTTTACCAGCATCGGCGAAATTATCTCTGCTGCGCTTGATCTCATCACTATGCTGTGGGAGAACAACCTCTTCGGCATTAGAACCATTTTGGAGACTGCGTGGCAAGCTATTGAGACTGTGTTTGAGAGCGCATTCAAGATCATTTCTGATCTGTTTGGAGCTTTTGCAGCAGCCTTTTCGGGTGATTGGGAAGAAGCTTGGGAAAACCTTAAAGACATCGGTGCTACCATCTGGGACCTCATTAAGAAGTTCTTCTCTGAGTTCCTTAATGGTCTTGTAAATGCACTTGTTACCATCACGGCTCAGCTTTGGGGTGCTGGTAAGAGCCTGTTCCAAGGCTTACTGAATGTCTTTAAGGAGATCTGGAACAGCATTAAGAGTTGGTTTTCTCAGGCATCTAAGGATCCTGTCAATATCCTTAAAAACCTTATCCCGTCCATGCTACAGGCCGGTAAGGACATCTTTACTGCCCTGTGGAATGGCCTCAAGTCCGTTTGGAGCAACATTACATCCTGGGTTACAGATGCTGTCAACTGGATTAAGGAAAAGGTCAGCCTCTGGAACACTGAGTCCAGCAAGGTGAGCTCCGGCCGTGGTGGCGGGTTTAGTGGTAACAGACAGGGTTCCTACGCAAGTGGTCTGGACTATGTCCCCAGAGACATGGATGTCAGAGTCCATGAGGGTGAAAGCATCTGGACCAAACAGGAAACCAACGAGCTCATCGAGGCTCTTAAGAACAAGGGCACTTCTGGTGACATCACGGTGGTCAGTCCCATCTATCTTGATGGTAAGAAGATCACTCAGGTGGTTACTAAGAGGCAGCTCCAGGAAGCGAGGGCGAACGGATGATCTTAAAATTTGATGGCGTTGACGTTAGTAGCTGGTTTGATGAAGAGACTGTCCATGTGGACGCCAAGCCAGTTACTACAACTCAGGTACAGACCCTTGACGGCGTTACTCACGACAGGGTTATCCGCTGGAAGAGTACTTGGTCTGCAAAGGTTTTACCTCTTACCAGAGAGCAAGCCATTTCCCTCAGCTATATGCTTCGTAAGACCGTAATGGAAGTTACCTACGAGAGTCCTCACTATGGTGAGGTTATCCAGAGCATGAGGGTCAGCTACATTCCGTATGATACTGCACTCAAGTACAATGACTTGGAGTACTGGAACGGCGGCACTCTCTCCTTGGAAGAGAGGTGAGTAGATGCATACAACGACTGCGCTGTACAAGCAGCTACTCAGCAATCCCAACCATACCAAGGAGATCAAACTGACCATCGCTGGTACAGACTACGGCATGGGAAACATTGTCTCCCTGTCTGTACCGAACAGTCTGTATAGCACTTTTGGCGTGGGTAACGCCGTAGCCGGACAGATCGACGTGGAGATCTATCCCAAGGGTTCCATTCCTCGTCAGGCTAAGATCCAGGTCTTTGTAAGACTTGTACTTGGTACTCAGGCAAGTGAATGGATCCCCAAGGGTGTGTTCTTCTTTTCGACAAGAGAAACTGACCGGCTTACTGGAGTCATGACCGTGCATGGCTACGATGCAATGCTCAAGGCCGAAGAGGTCTGGCTTGATTCCACCTATGATACCCAGACGTGGCCTATGCCCGTGGTTGACGCAGTCAACGACATCGCTGACCGCATGGGTGTAGCAGTTGACAGCCGTACCACACTGAACACAGCGTTCCCGGTACAATACCCTGTGGACACGGCTGGTGACATGACCATGAGAGAAGTCCTTAAAAGAATCGCTGTTGCTAATGCTGGTAACTGGATCATTTCTGATGAAGGTAAACTGCTCTTAGTCGGTCTTAACTCCATCCCAGAAGAAACTTCTTACCTCATCACTAATGTTGGGGAAGCAATTACTTTTGGTGGAGACAGGATCATTGTGTAAGGAGGGTGCTGAATGGACAAGATTTTTCTTGGCTCTCAAGTAGAGACCCTACTCCCCGGTATTGAGTCCTTACCCATCAACAAGGTCGAGATCCTTGATGATAACGGGGACGTCCTTGCTGAAGCCTCCTCTACAAACATTCCTAATGGTAAGACTCTGTCGGTAGTCAATCCTGACGGTACAGATGCTATGGCGGCCTACATCTTGTCTCAGACTGAGGGTTATGTACAGCGTTCCTATGAGGGTAGGAATGCTCTGCTTGATCCGGCGGCTGAGCTTGGTGATGGTATTACAATCGGCGGTATCTATACAGTCATTGCTGAGCAGAACCTGCAATTTGATGCTCTGTATAGAGCTGATATCTCCGCGCCGGACGCGGACGAGATCGACGACGAGTACCCTTACAAGTCGCCAACGCAGCGGCAGATCGAGCGCAACATGGCAAAGGCGCGGTCGCTGATCGCCAAGACCAGCGAGGAGATCATGCTCAAGGTCGAGGGGATCGATGGCAAGTACACGGAGCTGAAGACCACCATTGACGGCGTGACCATCACGGACCAAAGCGGCACGACGCGTATCAAGGGCAGCAGCATTGAGACGACCACGCTCAAAGTCAGCTCGGCAAACATCACAGGTACACTGACCATTGGGCAGTTGCCAAGTTCCGTAGCGGAGACGAGCGACATTCCGACCAGCATGAGCCAGCTATACAATGACAGCGGCTATCAGACAGCACAGGGCGTAACCACTATTATCAACGGCACGGTTACGACGGATTACATCTATGCGCTCGGCGTGGAAGCATCCACACTGCGGGGCAGTACTATCGCGCTGAAAGACGGCAGCAACAACACGATTGGCGGCTTTACGCTGGCGGACACGACTACAAGCGTGGGCTTGGGCATGACGACCACGTGGGGAGGTATCAAGATACAGCCCGCAGGCAATATCTTTTTACAGGCCGGTACGGGCGGAAGCATCACGGTGCAGAGCGGCCTCGTACAGCTCGGCTCGGCGGCGCTGTGTCTGGCTACAGCGAGCTTTGGCCCGTCCGCGCCGAGCGGTACGGGCGTGGCGGGGCAGCTATACATCCAGTTGGTGAGCTAAATGGCGACGTTCAGTGTAACTATCACGCCGGATGCGAGCGACGGGACGCGGGCATACGTCAGCGGTGTATTTTCCGGCGGCGCATCCGATTACAGCTACAGCAAGCGCATCTACTTGACTGTGCTTGGCAATGCGTCGTATTACTTTGAATCCCCGCAGACGAGCGGCGGCTACAATACGTTTTCCGGCACGATCACGGGGCTGGACCCAAACACAACGTATTACTGGCAGTGCCAGCTCCAAGTGCGCGTCACGGGTGGCTGGGGCACAGCAAGCTACGAGGACAACGGCTCGTTTACCACGGCCCCGCCCGCAGCAAAGACATATTACGCATACATCAATTTTAACGCCAACGGCGGCAGCGGCGCGCCGAGCACGCAGTACGGAAGCGAGACCAACAATACGGGCTACGTGACCTTTTATCTGCCGTCTACCACGCCGACGCGGCCCGGATATGTATTCGCCGGTTGGGCGCTCAACTCGGCAGGCACGGGCAACATTTACGGCGCGGGAGCGAAGATCATCTTATACAGTGGCACGACCGTCTCTCCCGGCTACAGTCACACGCTGTATGCCGTGTGGACGGAGGACACGAGCGGACGCGTGTGGCTATCCCCCAACGGCACAGGCTACAATCACGGCATCATATGGCTCTACACGACCTATTGGCGGAAAGGCATCCCGTGGGTCTGCACGGGAGGGACGACATGGAAACGAGGTGTTTGATATGGAAGAACAGGCAATGCAGACGATGATGAAAGCATTCGATATCCTCGACACGGTGCTTATCGCCGCATCCGAAACGGACAAGATGTACATGGCGCGCAATGAACTGCGCAGAGCGTATTCTTTGCTCGTGCAGGACGTGGAGCGCATCAAGGGCGAGCAGACACGTGAGAAGCAGGAAGAGCGAGAAAAGAAAATGAAGGAGGCCGCCAATGGCTGACAAAGCAATTACCGACCTCACCCAAGCGACGCAGATCACCAAAGCGGATCGGTTCGTGCTCGAACAGAACGGCGAGGCTAAAAGCCTTTTAGGCGAAACGCTGCTGAACTTTGTTACCCTGAGTGTCGTAAAGGTCACTGTGACCACTTTGCCCGCCGGGAGCAACGCAACGGCGAGCTATGATAAGTCGACCGGCACGCTGGCGCTCGGCATCCCGCAGGGTGACAAAGGCGCAAAGGGTGATACCGGCGCGACAGGTGATACCGGCCCACAGGGCGAGCAAGGCATTCAGGGTGAGAAGGGTGAGCAGGGCATTCAGGGCGAGAAGGGCGATACCGGCCCCGCGAACACTTTGAAAATCGGTACGGTCACGTCCGGCAAGGTGGCAAGCGCCACCATCACCGGCACAGCGCCGAATCAGGTTTTAAACCTTGTGCTCGAAAAGGGCGATAAGGGAGAGACGGGCGATACCGGCCCGCGCGGCCCACAAGGCGAACAGGGTATTCAGGGTGAAAAGGGTGATACCGGCGCGACAGGTGCGACCGGCCCACAGGGGGAACAGGGCGAGACAGGCGCAACTGGCCCGCAAGGCCCCACCGGCCCGCAAGGCAATCCCGGCGCGGACGCGCCTACCATTACCGGCATCACCATCCGGCAGAGCGACTACCATCTTATTGTCACGCTCTCGGACGGCACGAGCTACGACGCGGGATATTGCCGCGGTCAAGCAGGTGCGGGTACGGGCGATATGCTGGCAAATGTGTACGACCCGCAGGGGAAGCATCAGGACGTGTTTGCTTACGTAGATGACGCCATCGGGGCAATCCCCACGCCGGATGTTTCCGCGCAGATCAAGGCGCACAATGAGAGCGAGGCAGCACACCCGTACATTCGCGGGCTTATCCCGACCAAGACCTCGCAGCTCTCCAACGACAGCGGCTATCTGACACAGCATCAGGACATCTCCGGCAAGCTTGACAAGACGGGCGACGGCAGCAGCGTCACAGCGAAGTTCACGGCG
>ERZ808278.179-NODE-179-length-52487-cov-5.389590_pt1 | contig 52487 bp, 52 predicted proteins | sample MGYA00521239_ERZ808278 | MGnify/ENA primary metagenome ERZ808278 (study PRJEB31516, sample SAMN03275600) | gut metagenome | biome: mammalia-associated habitat; material: feces | host: Papio cynocephalus | place: Kenya | collected 2012-07-17 ... | reverse complement strand
CTTAGCATTTACTTCCTTTTTCATTTCTTTCTCAAAAACGTTTAGGACAATATTGCTTTACACCCGTCACCTTTCTTTTCGCTGCATACTTGGGGACTTGTAGATAAGAATTGTGTTGCAAAGGTACTTCTCATGCCTTCTGCCTTGCAAGGTCTGCGCCTTACGGTTCATTGGAAAAATCTCCACCTCGGTTGGCACTGAGGTCGTATTTTACCATGAAACCTTGCATGCAGGTACATGAGACCTTTTGAGGCAACAGAATTTTATCAAATCCCCAAGTAGCTGTAGCTATAAGAGGGAAGTAACAAAAACTTAAAACAAAGGATTATGGCGAACTTATGTGACACGCAGTACAAAATCACAGGTGAGAAGAAAGCCGTTGCCGACCTGTGGAACACGTTTCAAGAAATGAACGTGGACGAGAAGAATATCTGGCTCGGTGATTTGGCGAACCATTACGGCATCGACTACAAGGCAAAAGGTTTTTCCGTCCGTGGTGAAATCTATTGGGCGGAATATGAAGAAGACGGTGACTATGCCTTGCTTTCGTTTGACACTGAAACGGCTTGGACTGCTTGCAACGACTTCTTCAATGCGCTTAACGACAAGTTTGAGGGAGCGTTGTCTATCAGTTATCGGGAAATAGAATGTGGCTGTGGCATTTTCTGTGTTCATGACGAGGGCGAGCATTTCCCCGAAGAATGTTGCGTGAGTGCAAACGGAGAACCGTTTGAAGTAATGTGTGAAGAACCATTTGACACGTTGGCTGACGCAATCGAGGAATGGTGTGAGAAAATGGACATCGGACGAGACGGACGCTCAGACGAGGAAATGCACGAGTATATCAAGAAATACGAGTACAAGGACAGCGACACGTATTTCTATATCAACAAATTCGAGTTCGAGTAAAAACGGAAAGGAGGAAATGATATGTTTGACTATGACGAGTTGGAAGGCATTGTTGGATGCTATTGCACATTGATTTATCCCTATCGTGGACATTCTGAGGGTACGGTCGTTGCCGACTATGGCAAGGAGATTATTGTCAGGCTGAACAACGGCAAGGAACTGACAGAATATCGTGACGAGGTGTTGATTTACGAATAATCAGCCACAACCGAAAAATGAAGTTTAATAGAGGGGAGTGTTTTTCTCCCCTCATAAAAAACATAACGCATGAAAGTATTTGCTGTTGTATATGAGGACAGAACCATTGGCGGTTTGGAGTGTGAGATTGTTTCTATCCACAAGACACGTGAAGGCGCAATCAAATCTATGGCGGAGAAGAAAACGGAAATATTGGATGATTGGGACATCACTGACACCGACAATATGAAAGACGGCTACGAAATCCATGAAAACCAAGAGGACTACTTTCTTATCCTTGACATTTATGATGTTTCAAGAACGAAAGTTCATATAGATGAACAGGAGTTATTGAAATAGATGTTCATAGACCTGTCTGCACGATGTGTCGGCAGGTTTTTCTTTTCGCCGGCAATGCCTTTTATAGCCACTAAACTGGTGCAATGCCCTACTGCATCGCCTTCACCCTTTTATACACTTATCAGTTTTTCCATTCGTTAACCGCAACAGCGAACAAGTCGCTTTATCATGTCTGGCAGACATTTCTCCTTTTATGACTGGCTGCAACAACTGCCTGGTAGCGGTTCATGCCCATACTCATATTCACATGGCGAATGATGCAAGACGCACAATGTCCCTGCCAAGCCTGTCTTATATAGGTTTGATACCCCATCAACAAGTATCTCCTTGCACAATACGTCAACACAGGTATGCACTACGCCACAAACCATACTTTTTGCCATACGCCCTTATACGTTTCCTGCTTATATTCCTACCGACAGCCAATGAATGATTAGCGCGAGTGTATGCCGTGAGGACGGATTCCAGCTTGCCACAACCTGTTGCTTGTTGTCCGTGTATCTTTTCTGAATTGCCATTATTGAAGCCACTCATTTTTCCGATGCAAATTTAGCGTGATGCCGCGATGCCTTCAGCCATCTTGTGAGGTCGCTCCGCTGTGACCAATAAAATTGCCGATAATCTTCCTTTTTGCTGTTAGCTTCCTCCTCCTTGCAAGGCAAAGCCCAAATAAATTTTGCCTTTGCTCTTGCTTCGTTCGTCGGTTCTCCTGACCGCCAACAGAAAACGAGTATTATAGTCCATTTCCTTGGTGCTTTCCTCATGTGCCACATCCCTGCTTGGGATTGCATGTAAAAATTAAGTTTAACTTCAAAAGGAAATTCAAATGAAAAAGATCGAGAACAACTTCACAGTAACAGGTTTCGTAGGCAACAATGCGGAAATCCGCCAGTTCACCACAGCAAGCGTCGCACGTTTCTCATTGGCAGTAAGCCGTCAGGAGAAGAATGGAGAGGAAACGAACAGGGTATCGGCTTTCATCAGTATGGAGGCATGGCGCAAGAACGAGCACACCGAGTCATTTGACAAATTGGTCAAGGGCAATCTACTCACCGTTGAGGGGTACTTCAAACCCGATGAATGGACAGACCAGCAGGGAACCAAGCGCAGTCGCGTCATCTTCATCGCCACCAAGTTCTATGAGGCTTTGGACAAGGAAGAACCTACCACCGAAAGCGCAGAACAGCCAGCCAAGAAGACAAAGAAGAAATAGTATTTGTCAGACCTATATACAAAGCGGCTTCGGTCGCTTTGTTTTTTACTCATGGTGGATGGGGGCCAGTTATACCATCTTTTCTCTTTTCTATCTGCCATACCCGCCTTTTATATGCAGTCAGAAATGTTTTGCCCGACATTCCATGCTTTCTATGGCATCCACAACGGCTGCTATCGAAAGCCGGACAGCCGTGACAAACGTATGTGCGGAAACACACTCTCCGTAAACTCCAAGAGAGTTTCCCTGACGCATATACGCTACATTTCAAACCGTCCAACCTTTATAGACGGACAAGTCGTAAGCCGTTCCTTGTACAACATCGTCCCACACCAACCACGAAACCGCACCAACAGTTTGTCAGAAAGGCTCTGCAAGCCACTCTTCCAAAGACAGGCACGTACAGATTGCCATTTGTGTACAACGTGAAGTGTAGTCCCTCCGTTTTCATGTCGCCCGCAAATGGCAACCAATACGTCTGGAAGCCTGCCGCCAGTTGCGCGGTTCCACTGCCCACCCTTTTCTTTTCTATGTTTTATGCTCCCGTTATAGCCTATACCATTCTTCTTCCAGTCTTGCCGCTTCGGATATTTTCCGCAAAGGTACAAGTTGGCTGGCAATCGCCAAACCGGGCATCCAAAGACTGCTTTCAGAAAAATCTTCCTCTGTATGTGCCATATAGAGCGTATTTTTCTTTTCCGATTTGTCTTTATGCCCTCCGACTCCTTTGCACAGCGGAAAAATATCCCTCGGACAAGCCGAAAGGCTCCGAAAAGAGGGATGAAAATAAAATCCAATACGATGGCAAAGGTAACAGACGAGAGTATCAAAAGACAACTCAGCAAGAGTATGGACTTCTTCTTGAAGTATTTTCCCGTAAGGGTTTGTAATGTCGGCGAGGACGCAGTGGAGGCACGGCAGCTAATATGGGCTTTCAAGGACGCACGTGACAACGCTTTTGAGAAAGTGGCACAGATGACGGCAGCGCACCTTGTCAAGATATGTGGCGATAAAATCAAAAACATGGTGTTTGTGTGTGTTCCTGCAAGCACACAAGACAAGAACGAAAGCCGTTACAAGGCGTTCTGCAATCGGGTGAGCGAACTTTGCGGCATCCTTAACGGATATGCCCACGTTTCCGTATCAGGTGAACGCTTGGCGGTACACGAACACAGAAAGGGCAAGGAGAAAACTATCACCAAGACACAAGTCGTTGAGTTTGACGAAAGTTTTTTCAAGGGCAAGGATATTTATGTTTTTGACGATGTGGTAACAACCGGCACAAGTTACGCACTCTTCGCCAATCAGTTGGAAACATTCGGGGGTAATGTGTTGGGCGGATTGTTCTTGGGCAGAACTCACTACAAATACAACAGATGATATGGAAAAGACAAATTACAGCAAAACCAACTCGGTGGCGTTTTCGGGACACCGCTCCGTTCCCGAAAATAAGAAAGAGGAGTTGAGAAAGAAACTGAGGGGAAAAATAAGGCTGCTCTACGCTATGGGCATCCGAAATTATTACTGTGGTATGGCACTCGGCTTCGACATGCTTGCAGCGGAAGTGGTACTGTCGCTGAAATCGGAACTGCTACAAATGAAACTCATTGCGGTTGTTCCGTTCAATGGGCAGTCCGCAAGGTGGGGTTATAACGAGCAGACAAGATACAAAGCCATACTTGCCCGATGCGATGATGTTATCCTGTTGAGCAAAGAATATTACAACGGCTGTTTGCTCAGACGCAATGACTATATGCTTGCCCATTCATGCGGATTGATGGTGTTTTTCGATGGCAAGCCGAAAGGCGGTACGTTCTACACTTGCCGAAAGGCAAAGACATTGGGAATGGATATTATAAATCTGTTTTAGTTCATAAGTTCATCGGAAGGTTCTTCGTCGGGAGATGGGGAACCTTTTTTTTAGCACATCCTCATATAGAGGTCATTCCTAATAATCCACGCATTCGTGGACACCAACATTTATAGTTACAACAATTAGGGCATTGATTGTCGTTTCGCCTGTTTCAGCGGTCTCTTCTGTAGTCAGATGCCTTGAAGCCACCCCACAGTGCACGAAGGACGGCTCTGCCGACATAGAAGACTACAATCATGATAAGAATATCTCCCATAATCGTAATTTGTTACTGGTTGAACATATTGAAATTCCTATCAAAGGTACAAATTATTATCGAGAATAAAGATTTTTTTACGTTAATAATCAATAAGTTAGATGTAAAATCTAACCTATTGACAACCAGTGCAGTCACACTCCTGTACTCTTTTAGGCAACTTGCTTTTTACCAAGTCGTATGACTCCTTTATCCATTCCTCAATCATGTTATTCGGGAAAGTTCCCTCAATAAAAATGTCATTCCAATGCTTCTTGCACAGATGATATGCAGGGGAGAAGGCATTGTATTCCTCACGCAACTCCTCGCCACGCTCCGGCAACAGTTTCACTGCAATGGTCGGAATGGGTGCTTTCAGCCATATATGCAGATAAATCTTGCCGCCTATACGGAACACCACCCAGTCCTCACCGTATGGCATGGCTTCCTCTGTGCCTGGCAATGACAGGCAATAGTCCCTTACTTCCTCGATGTTCATTATCAGTCTTGCTTTTCGTTATTGTTATTGTTTTCCTTTGTATCGGCATCTTTCGGCTTGCGTTTTCCGAGCGGTCCGCTGAAATTGCCACGGTTGAGCTTCACCCCATACTTGTTGAGTATGCGGAATATGGAACTTCTGCTCTTGAAGCCACTCAGAGAATAGATGTCATCGAGCGTGTGTCCGTTGTTGTACATGCTCACTATCATATTCTCACGCTCCGACTTTTCCTTGGCAGTAAGCGTCTTGAACCTTGTCGGTTTTATATGCTGCTGCAGATACTGCACATGGGCTTCGGCACGGCGTAGCACCATGACCTCTTCAGGCAGTGCGCCGAACATCTGCATTATCTGTGAGGTAGTCGTATCGGGAAACAGCTTGTCACCAGTGTCTATCCTGTCCCTTATAGAAATAAGCCGGACGACTTTTACACGGCAGAACTCCAACAGGGTGGAAAGCTCACGCAAGCCTTGCACGGCATTGCTGAACTTGGCTACCACCAGCTCGTCCCCTCTGTCAAGACTTGCCAAGAGCCGTTTCCATTGCGGACGCAGTTTTTCCTGTGCCGTTTCTTCCTCCACAATCTGTACACACCCATAATCTGCCATCCATACCCTGTATTCGGCTAAGCTGTCGTCATGCGATGTGCGATATATGTAACCTACTTTTGCCATTCTTCTATACTCGTTTTTGAAAACAACTGCAAAGGTACTCGTTTTATTTGTAGTCCAATCATACTTGCACAAGAAAAGCTGCAATCACACTTGCATTTCATATTTATTCTTCACTTGTTTTCAACAGAAAAGATACTTGAAAGTATGATATGGAAATATGCTTAAAGTTTGATACAAAAAGCCTTGAAATACACCATCATGTGCTTACCTTTGCACCGTTTTATTTCAAAATACAATGATAACAAGGAGTTTTATGCAAACTTACAAATACAACTTGTCAAGACAAAAGTCAGCGATGAGAAACCGCTTTTCATCAAGTATGAAAGTCTCGCATATCAAGAACTGTACATCAGTGACAGTGAGATTTGCCGTTCTTGCAGTCATACTTGTGTGTACATCATGCGGAAACGGCAAGCAGTCCTTGGCGTACAAGACGAGCGAGGAGGCAGTCAATGCCTATAGTGCCTATCTGTCGGATGTACGGAACAAGAAAGACCTCACTTCCGGCAAACTGGTTGCGGAGGTAGCAAGGTGGCGCGAGACACGGGACTCTGTAGTTTCCTGTTTGTGCAGGGACACCATGCCGACCCTGCACCGTGACTGGAACCAGAATTTCCATGAAATCCATGACTCGTTGCGCAAGGAGTTTTGCCGTATTGTGTTAGCCAAGCCACGGACATACAAGGATGTGCTCCAGTTGAAAGAGGTGGTTTCTCCATATATGGAGGACGAAGACTTACAAAAAGCCAAAGCTGACGCCCAATCTTTTTTTGTTTCTTTGGACAGCATCAACAGTTATAATATGGCATTCCCAAAATTGTTGGAGCATTACAGAATGTTTTTGGCACAGATACAGGTCAAAGGTATTCACAACAAAAGCGACCTCTTGAATTTTATCAGCGAAGAAGATGTTTTCTTCCGCTCTTTCCTCTCGCATCTCAACGAGACCGACAAGCAGAATATGCAGGACATCATTCAAGATACGGAAAGGTGCTGTCTACAAGTTTTCCGTTCTGCCGACCGCAAGGAACTGTCATACCGCGATGCCTTGGTGTACATGACCATGCGTACAAACCGCCGTCTGGTATTGAACGCCTCGCAGTGCATCAACGATGTAATGAACGGCAAGGTCAAGGCACAATCATCGGCACAGGCGTACATCTGGATGCTGGTGCAACCCTACACTTCCATTGACGGCTTGGGAATTGCCGTATTGTCGGACATGGACAGAAAACGTATCGACAAGATTGCCGATGAAACACCGACGGCAATGGAAAGACTCGGCAAAATCCTGCAAATGAATAAGGAGCGTACAAAAGAACTGCCCGCGCTTTTCATGAAAATTATCGTCACAACATTCTAATTCTGAATATATGCTTAGACACTTCTACGAAGACTTCATGTCGTTTGTTCCGCTACAGCTTCCGCAGTTGCTCAACGTGACGGCAATGGAAGAACCGCTGTTCTACAACGATTATGTACTGCTCACCTTCAACCTGATCGTGCCGATTGAGTTGGAAGAGGTCATGGATATACAGGAGGATGACATGCAACTGATCATGCTGTATCATCATATTCCGTCACAGCATACCATGTTCGGACAAAGTACCTGCTTCTATTCCAACCCATCATTCGGACAGATGTTCAAGATAAATGCGATGACGGACGACAAGGAAATGGTAAACTGCGTCAAAGTGACCATCTACGACTCGCTTGAAAAGATGTGTGCGGATGTCAATCTTGACCTGCGGCTCCATACGAAAAGCGGACAGTTCAGATACAGAAGAAACGACAGTGACGTGCTGATGGACTTTCTATGAGGAGTGACATTTACCGCCGTATCGTCTTTCTGATTGACGAATACCGCACTTGGGTCAAGGTGGACAATGCCAATCATTTCGATGTCTGTTCCGTCAAACTGGACGAGCGTCAGTTTCCATGCGTATGCCGTACATTGGCGTTACGTTCCATGTTCCGCTACCGACACTACCGCAAGGGAACCGTTTGGCTAATCCCGGAAACGGAACTTGACCTTGCGTTGAACAGGCTCAAACTGCATGACAGAAAATTTGCCAGACGCCTGAAACGTGGAGCAGAGAATATCGGCTACCATGATGTCAACGCCCTTATACAATACGCCACCTACGGCATCATCAATCTCGAACTGTCCGATTATTGACACTGCAATCATTAGAACATACAATTATGATTTGGATTTTACTTCAACTGATTTTCCCTTTGCTGCTGTTCCTTGTGCCAGTCACATTGTACAAATGCGGCAACCGTTTTATGACACGGTTTTACACGGCAATGCTCCGCAGTTTGGCGGCACGCAAGCTGTACTTGCAGACGTTGCTGATAGTCCTGCTGTTGTTCCACTATGTTTACGTCAGCGGACACTTCGGGGAATTCGGCGTACTGTTCTCCACCATTCTCTGCGGAGTGCTGTTCTCGCACAAACGTGCGGATCGTTGGCTACGCTTGCTGAAAGCGCATCGGCAGTTGTATTTCAGAATGGCGGTATTCTCAATGGCAATGGTTGCCATTCCGCATCTGTACACGATGGCTGTCACGATAGCCTTTCTTCTTTTGGCGGCAGCGTTCTATCCGTCCGCTTCCATATTGTACGAATGGAACGACAAGGAGAAGCAGGAGAAATGGCGAGGAAACCCACAATCTCTTGCCGAACATTATTTCTGAATCATCACGCGACGGTGCCGAAATATGTGGATAGCGGCACTACGACATAATCCACACCATTATACAATATTATAGACACAACGACATGAAGCATAACGAAACACAAAGAATAACAGTATCGGCAGACATCGGTCTGTTTCTGTATCTTCAGGAGAAAGTATGCGAGCGCAAGACGAAGATCGAAGCGTATTGCAACCTACTGAAGAAAGCATCTGAGAATTTTGTTTCTCCCATATTAAAGAACCGCAGTCAGCAGCTTGGCGCATACCAGTGTCATGTGACCATAACAGACCTTTCGGTGGAATGGCACTGGCACCATTCCACTGTCCGCTCCTTTTTGGAAAAGTTAGAGGAATATGGTCAGATTGAAATCGTCAGACTACCCAAAAGTTTTATCATCACAATGCCGGTCGGGGCAAATGCTTCCAACAGTATTATCGGCACACAAGACTTCGGCTTTACCAGCGAACTGCATGAGGTATTGTCCGATTGGATTACTGGTGGTATGTCCATCCCTGTTGCTGGAGAGAAGTGTATACAACTTCTGAAAACTGAGCTGGCTTGTTTCTCTGAGGCGTATAAGAAAGAACACCCGGATGATACTGACGGCTTGAAGCAAGCCCTAAAATCACATTTTCAATCCGCAAAGCAACAGCTTTTGGAACAGATGGCGGTCGCCACATTCAAAAAGGTTATCAGCAAGCATTACGCTGACAAAGGGAATGAAGCCATGACCTTGTTTTATGACAATGACCTTGGCTGTGACAGCGAGGCTCTTTTAGAGGCTTCCCAAATCCTTGCCGAACTGCTTATCTGTGGCATATCACCGTCCTTGGCGCATGAGACGCCGCAGACCAAGACACAGTTCGAGGATTTGCTGGAGTCCTACAAGGCTCTTTTAGCGCAGTCCATCGGACATGACAGCCATTTTTAGTTTGCATAACCCATTATAAACCGTTTCGGCCTGCCGTTTATACCTTCCACCACTCTTATAGCGCACCGGGCTTGCCCGTTGTCCGAATAGAGGGAAGTAGAGGTAGCCTAATACCCCAAGCATCTGCCGATGATGGGAGGCGTGTCCTCTTTAACGGCAAGCCGGGACATGAATCATGTACAGTAAAAATTATAAGAGATATGGCGGACAAGGCTAAACAGGTGATGGACATACGTGCCTCCAAAGGCATTACAGTCGCGCAAAGCAACGAGCATCTGCGCAACTGGACGGAGAAAGGCTGGAATCATGCCACGCAGACGGGCAACTACGATCCGACACGTGAGCTCTTGAACTTTGAAATCGTCAAGGGCGGCAAGGTGGCTCCCATCAACAAGGCGAAGAGCATTCCCGACCGCATGGCGGAAAATCTGCGTGAAAGGGGCATCAAAGATCCCAATGACGGACTCGTTGAACCGAAATACCGAACGGTCGTCAACTGCATCTTCGGTGGGTCACGTGAACGTATGCACGAACTGGCTTACGGTGACCAGAAGGTAAACTTCGAGCATGGAGCGGACAACAGTCACATAAAGCGTTGCAAGGACATCGAGGAATGGGCAAAGGATGTGTATAAATTCGTAGCGGACAAATATGGTGAGGAGAATATTGCCGCCTTTATCGTACACTCCGATGAACTGAACCCTCATGTGCATTGCACCCTTTTGCCGATTAAGGACGGACGCTTTGCGTTCAAGAAACTCTTTGCAGGGAAGGACAAGTATGAATACAGTGCCAAGATGAAACAGTTGCACAGCGACTTTGCGGAGGTAAACGCCAAATGGGGAATGTCCAGAGGTACATCAGTTGCAGAGACCGGTGCCAGGCACAGAAGTACGGAAGAATACCGTCGGTTGCTGTCCGAGCAGTGTACAACCATTGAGCGGCAGATTGCGGAACATCAGAAGACTTTGGCAAATCTTGAAAAAGAGATTGCCATTGCACACAGGCGTGTCAAGGGACTGACCTCTATGGTCGAGAACCTGCTAAGGGAAAAGGCGGAGAAGGAGGCACAGCTTGCCGACCTGCAACAGCAGATTCTTGAAGGGAAAGCCCATCCTGAAGCATTGAAGGAAGCGGTAGCCAAACTTGAAGAGGAACTTTCACTTGTACAGGGCAAATTGGCGGACAAGCAGGAAAAACTCTTAGTTGCCAGCCGACAGCTTGCGGAACTCAAAGACAACATGACCGACATTCAGCAGCGTACTGAAGAGTTGAAGTCGGAAGCGCAGGAATATGCGCATGATGTTCATTCCAAAGTGGACAGTCTGCTTAAAGATGCGTTGCTTGAAAATCTGGTCAACGAACAGCAACAGAGATTGGCGCAATACGATGGAACAGAATTGCAGTTGTTTGACGGTTCCCTTCTCCAGAATATAGCGGAACGAGGCACGGAGATTATGCACTGCGCTACATTATTGTTCCTTGGAATGGTTGATAATGCCACCACTTTTGCCGAAGGGCATGGCGGTGGCGGAGGTGGCAACGACCTGAAATGGGGTCGCGATGATGACGAGGACAACCGTGCATGGGCAAGACGCTGTATGATGATGGCAAGCATGATGATGCGCCCTGCTGTCGGCAAAAAGCCCAAACGATAATCGGCATGGAATATCACAATGGTGTTTTACAATGACAAAACGGAAGAAAAGAATGACAAGGAAAATGATATTGATGCTTGCGGTGGCTTGTTCACTGCAGACGAAAGCTGGTGTATTATCCACAAACAGGGATTCCACCAAAGTAGAGACAAGGTATTGTACGAAAAGTATGCATTCTGTCTGTGAGACAAATAGCAATACTGCCGTCATTGGCTCCACATGGTCTGACAACTGGTTTGTCGGTGTCTCTGGCGGTGCCAACGCCTTTATCGGCAAACCGTTGGGTTGTGAGGATTTGTTCGGACGCGTCAAACCGACATTCGGATTGACGCTTGGCAAATGGTTCACGCCATCTGTCGGTGGTCGTCTGTATTATCAAGGTATGCAGTTCAAGGATTGTAATCTTGCCGTTCACGACTATCAGCATCTTCATGCGGATTTTCTGTGGAACGTATTTGGAGGAAGATACAGTAAGCAGGACAACCAACGCTTAGGTATCATTCCTTATATGGGTGTAGGCTTGATGCACAACATGGACAACGGGCAAAAGCCATTCGCATTGTCATACGGTGTTCTTGGCCAATACCGTCTGTCCAAGCGGCTGACTGCCTCCTTGGAAATCGGCAACACGACCACCTTTCAGGAGTTTGACGGATATGGCAAGATCGGCAAATTCGGTGACAACATGATGTCGCTGACAGCAGGACTTTCCGTGAATATCGGCAAGGTCGGCTGGAAACGTGTAGGTAAAAGTACAAATTCGTTAAACTGCCATGACCTATATAATAAGGTGACAAATGACAACACAACCTGTAGTGACAACTATAGACGCAATGACTACAGCGGTTTGAACTCGCTCCGTGCAAGATTGAACAACATACACTGGGACGGTAATGTTCCTGTGCAAAAGGACAGCACTGCTATGTGCGATAATAACGGACATACAATTTCAGTCTATTTCGCTGAGATGCAGCAAGGGAAAGTATGCATCGGTTCGCCTGTGTATTTCTTCTTTGAACTTGGTACGGCAAACCTTGTCACACCATTACAGTTGCTTAACTTGGACGAGATTGCACACCTCGCCAATGAGTATGGCTTGAATGTTACTGTTGTTGGTGCTGCGGACAGTGCGACAGGTTCGGCAGACGTCAACAAATCTCTTGGTACATCAAGGGCAAAGTACATCGCAGGTGAATTGTACAAGCGAGGAGTTGCATCTGCACAAGTCACTCTTGTAAATGAGGGCGGCATTTCCGATTATACGCCCAACGAGGCAAACCGACAGACTAAAGTGATGCTGTACAGCAGATAGGCTTTTATAAATTCATACGACAAAACAATCAATTGTAAGAACAGCCGGCTCGTGATGAGTCGGCTGTCTCCGTATTGGCTATTATGTCGTTATTTGTTACGCATAAATCGTTCTGCCATTTCTTTTCTTCTTTGTAACATTTCGTCAAACTCATTGCCAAGCGTATTCAAAATGTCTTCCGCAAGAATGTGCATTTGGGTAGAATAGACATCGGGAAGCCCATTGTGTTCTTTATAGTTGGCTTGGCTATTTGCGATTGCCGTGCGGATGTCTGCGAATGCATTAATTGGGTTGATGCCTCCCGGAACCAATTCATCCAGTTTACGCTTCAACCACTGGCTACGCTCTTTCAAGGGTTTCTGCAAGCCTTCGTCCAAATATCCTTTAGACGTATTGAATTTGTGGTAATACAGCCACACTTCAATAGAAGGATTGCTTACAATCCATGCCGTCTGTTGTATTTCACCACTCTTTTCAAGCATTGCCCGTATATCCGTCTCAAATTCGTCCATATCTTGAACGAGATAAAGGATATCATCGGCATCAATGCTGAAACTGCCCGTTTCTGTTACGAATCTGTTGTTAGACAGATACTCTTTCGCTATACCAAACATCTGGCTTGGCACCAAGCCTTGGCCTTTTTTGGAAACGAACGCGATTTTCAAGCGTCTGACATGGCGGTCTTTCATCAGCATCTTGAAATAGTCCTTTTCCCTTTTATCTCCACCGGAAATGATAAAGACTATTCTTGTTTCAACAGTTGCCTCACCTTTTGAGTAATCGGATGACAACTTTTCTGTAGGCAATGCTGATTTATACTCTGAGTCTGCCTCCTTATTTCCGTTACACGTCAGTTTCCCTATATCCCTGTCTGATAAAGACTTGGAATATTGCAATTTGCTTAAATCCATACCCTATAGATTACAGCGTTCCTATAAATGGTATGGCCCCAAATCTTCCGTCAAGATAGCCGTTTTCTATAGAAATGGTCTTGTGTATCTTGAAGTCATTGAGTGAATACATCTTTGTGCATCCCTCCACTTTCTCCACAAACCACACTTCGTCTGGTCTGAGAAGTTCTTGCTGGTTGAGCAATGCCGTTTCATGGGTCGTATAAATCAACTGTCCGTTGGATTTCGACTCTCCAAAGAATTTAACCAAATTCTTTATCAGCATCGGATGAATACCATTGTCTATCTCGTCAATCAATACCGTTTTTCCATTATTGATTGCAAAATATATGGCTGGAATAAGTGTCAGCAGTCGCAATGTTCCTGTCGATTGGGACATTACATCCATATCACACACGGAGCCGTTTCTGCCTATTTGTTGAAAAACAAATTCCCTGACAAGGCGTTTGCCGTCTTCTTCCGTTACTGTGAGCATAGGGACATCATCTATCATCTTGGACAGAGAAAGACCTTTGTTGGTTACAATATCAGCAACCTTGCTGTCTTCTTGACTGGCATTCTTCAACCATTGGTCAAAAGTCTCATCCTTTATATAAAGGTTTTGTATACCCAATCCGACCTTGGTGAATATCTCTCCAACAAACTCCATCATGTCGGCATTGTCTTTGAAATGGTCTATCAGCCAAGGAATATCCCTGCTAATTTCTATCACTTCAAGTTTGTCCATGAACCAGCCAAAGGCATTTTTCATATGCTCGTCTTCCGTCAGATGCAGAATACCGTTGGTTGCAAGCACTGAGCCAAATGGATTTTCAGAGATTTGCCTTTCAAGGATTTTTCTTACACTTTCTACAACCTTTGCTTTCTTGAAGACAATGCCGTTTCTGTCTCTTTGAAAAACAATATGGTTGGTTTTGCCTACCCCAGAAAGTAGAAGACTTTCCGATTTTACGCCATTGGCATCTATTTCCAAGCAATACAAATAGGCTCGGGAGTTGTTTTCAAACTCCACGACAAAGGAAATGGGCTTGTTCTCATCTTCCACCGGCAACTTAAAACGGTTATTCAAATACCAGTTTCGCAGTTTCTGACTGTCTTTCCCTGTATTTAGGGTAGTTGCAAACTCCTGTATGAACCGCATTCCTTTTATCAGGTTTGACTTGCCTGCACCATTTGCGCCATATATAGCAGTGCTTTTCAATACAGGTGTAACACCTTCCCCACAGACATGGTTAGGGAATGTCTCCCTTTTAGGATTGGGAAACAAATCGAATGATGTATTTTCGGCAAATGACTTGTAATTGCCTGTTATAATCCTGTACAACATAGCTATTTGTATTTTGTTTTGTACAAAAGTACTATGATTTCCTGAGAAAACACCATGTTTGGCGTGAAAATTTCACGTCAAATACGTATTTCTTCCATATTACGCATAAAATATGGACTTTTATCCGCATCAGTATTCACATGCCGTTCTGTTTTTCTTTGCAAAGTTACTGCGTCCAATCGAACGTCAAGTACCGCTGTGCTAATGTGCGGTTGATTTAACGACAACCTTCCCAAATCAAAGATGTTGGGTATTCCATTAAATCTTTCGCCATTTACTTGCCTTTTCTCCTTTATCCACGCCGTCTTGTATTGCACGAAAAATCTATCCCGACAAGCGAAGCTGATAAAGGCTTCAAAATAAGGGAAGAAAAAGAAACTGATGTTTAATGCAATAAATAGATTGATACAATGAAAGCGACTGAACATTTCAAGCGGACAATCAAGGCGTATTTGGACGAGAGAGCCAAAAGCGATGAACTCTTTGCCGTGTCGTATGCCAAAGAGAACAAGAACATGGATGACTGCGTGACTTTTATCCTGAACCAAGTAAAAAGAAGCGGATGTATGGGCCTGACCGACGAGGAGGTATATTCTCTTGCCGTGCATTTCTTTGATGAAGATGACATTGATGTCGGCAAACCTCTTGCCTGTGAGGTGATTGTTAACCATGCAGTAGAACTCACGGAAGAGGAGAAGGCACAGGCAAGGCAAGAGGCGTTGAAAGAATACCAAGCCGAGCAACTGCGCAAGATGCAGCAGCGAGCCAACAAGCCGAAGACCACCAAAGCGCAACCCGAAATACAAACTCCCTCACTCTTTGACTTTTAAGCGTATGAAACCAAAGACAAAATTAGAATACAAGGTTGTGGCTGCCAATCGGCAGTTACAGCCAATCGGACAAAAGCCTGTGGATTGGGCTTTCAAACATTGTGTGGAACACAAGGCTTTCCGTACACCAAGCGGAATGACCACCTGCATGGACTGCGGTCACCAATGGCAGAACGATAGTAACAATAAGAATTGCCGTTGTCCTCATTGCCATACAGCATTGGAAATAACGGACACACTCAAAAGATGTTACACGGAAAAGATATATTTCTCCGTGATTGACATACAAGATGACTTGCAGGTGCAGCGTGTCTTTCGGTTTGATGTGACATTCCACAAGAAAAAGAAGCCTACGCAATCACTCATTGAAGTGGCAAGGATATGGGTTGATGAAAACGGCAATACGGAAGTGACAGGTCTGAGGCGCACTATGGGATGTTATATGGACAGTTTCGCTTGGAGCAGCGAAATAGAACTCAGACAAAACAAGGAAGCTTATCTTTATATCGCTGATTGCTATACCTATCCCAAATGTAGGGTGATTCCAAAGTTAAGCCGTAACGGACTGAGAAACTCATTCTTTGACATTGCTCCACAAAAACTTATGTCTGCCTTGCTGATGGATAACAGAATTGAGACCTTGCTCAAAGTAAATGATACCAAAGCGTTGCGTCATTTTGTTATGCATCAAGACGACTTGGATTTCTGTTGGGTATCATACAAAATCGTATTACGCAATGGCTACCATATAACAGATATTCAAATGTGGGTGGACTATATCCGTATGTTAGTAAGAAACGGCAAAGACATTCATAACGCCCATTATGTATGCCCCGATAATCTTCAAGCGGAACATGACAAGGTACGTGCAAGGCTCAATGCTATTCAAGAGCGAGAAGAAAGAGAACGGCAACGCATGGAGGCAATGAAATATGAGACTGCATTTGAAGAAATGAAACGCAAGTTCTTTGGTCTGTCCTTTACAGACGGTATTATTGTCGTGAGTGTTTTGGATAGTGTAGAAGCCTATTTCCAAGAAGGAAATGCCTTGCATCACTGCGTAGGGCAAGCGAAGTACTATAAGAAGCCAAACTCGCTTGTTATGTCCGCCCGAATTAACGGAGAACGCATAGAGACTGTAGAATTGAGCCTTGAAACTTTCAAAGTGTTACAGTCACGTGGTATTTGTAATGGCTATTCTCCTTATCACGATGCCATTATCAATCTCGTGCAGAAGAATGTCGGATTGGTCATGGAAAGAATGACCGCATAATAAATTCATATTGCGAGCTGACCACATTTGGTTGGCTTGCAATGCCCCAAAAACAATAAAACCAACAAGCAATGACAACAGAACAGTACATAAATCGCTTATGTCGTAATATCAAGGCTGAACGCTTTGCTTGGGATAAATATCTGACACCGCAGACTTATTTCGACAAAGAACTGTGTGTAACGCCCTTACACGCCTCCTATGGGCAAATCGGCTACACGATACATTTCCCATATTCACGAGACCCGATGCCCGAATTGGAATATGATTGGGAAATGGGCGATTTGACCATTGATGAAATGGATTGGAAAGAATGGCTGTCACAACCCGAATGATTTACATAAAATCCAAGATGCAGCATTGCAAGAAGTCTGCATCTTGGATTTCATCTTTCACGATAATCATTCGGACAATATGTCTGTTTTCTTCTTGCGACCACGTTTCTTGGGCATTTCGACATCCTTGATGGAAAGTTCTTCAGTAGTGTCTCCCCCTTGTTGTTCCAAAGTGGAGTTCTCAATGGCCACATTGCCATAAGTCTCATAGGTTCCTTTTTCCTCTATCGAACCTAACACGTTTTCCAGTCCTATTTTTGCGTTACTCGCATCAGACGAGTATTCTTTTGTAGCGGATGTTTTCTTGGCACTCAGACATTCTATGCTATAAGCGTCAACTTCCAACATATAGTGCTTGTTGCCGTCTTTATCCACATAACTATGGTTCGCCATTCTACCTTCTACAGCAACCGCAGCACCTTTATAAAGCCGGTTCTTCGCCATAAAAGCAAGTCTGTTCCGCAATACGACATTTACCCATGTCGTGTATTTCCCTTTGTTGCCATCTGTATCATAATCGCAATCTTTAACAGCTATACGTAGACGTGATACTGTCGTGTTCTTGTCGATATAGTGAAAGTCAGGGTCTTTGCCCAACCGTCCCACCAAGTTTACTTTGTTTACTCCCATGTCAGTCCTGTTTATCTTGTTCTTGAATGTTTCTTTTGGCCGTACTCAACTTCTCTATTTCGTCAGCCACTATCTGAGTGATATAATGTGTTGTCCCATCCTTGTCCTCATATGAGGTTGAAACGAGATGTCCTCTCACATATATCTTGTCACCTGTATGGTAATACTGTTGGACTGTCAAAGCGAGACGGTTCCACAGGATGACTTCAAGCCACTCCGTTTCTTCTACCTTATCCCTCTTGTGGTTGACTCCGAGTGAAATCCGGGCTACTGTTGCCTCTTTTGTTGTACGAACGGCAGGTTCTGCACCAAGCCGCCCGATAATTGTCAGGTTGTTCATGTTTCAAATTTTTGTTTACTGTCTTTCTTTGCTTGTTCCATTATCTTGTCATGGCTGGGAATGCGGACGGTTCTGCCTAAGCATACAACGCCCACCACACGCACGCCGTATGCTTGCAGTTCCGAAATATGCGTCCGTATGGAATCGCCTGTCGTACAGACATCATCAATCAACACACAGTTACGCTTGCCGACCACATTGGCATCCACAACGATATTGGATGTGACGGATATTTGGCTCCTGTCCATACTCTTATGCTTGCTCTTTCGGTGTGCAATATAGGTCATGCTGTACATTTCCGGTTCAAGTTCTCTATACCTGCCGAGTTGCTTTGCCAATGCGTAAAAGCGCAGGTAGTAGTTACGCTCACTACTGCAAGGCATGAACAGAACGGTCAGTTTGCCACTCAATCCGAGCTTGGCGATAGCCGTCAAGTAGTAGTCCGACGCATCCCTTTTGCCTTCCTTGAACTCGTTGACCAACCATGACAGGTCACGTTGTTCTTCTGTTCCGAAATTCCGTATTCTCATGGGCAGGTAGTAGTCATAGAAAACGAATGGTATGGTCTCACCGAGTCCGTTGTCAAACGGGTTGGGTGTCAGCGGTTGCTCTTCCATGAACTTGCGCATGGCTGCACAGGCATAGAACAGTATGGCTTTCTGTTCTCCTGCGAGCAGGGCGTTCCGATAGCCCCACTCGCATTCTTCGATGCTGTCTCCACGCTGGCCGATAATCATATAGGCGTGTGTGGCTTTCGCTTTCCACCGCTTGCCCCACCAAAAGCAGATGCGTACAATCACGTATGCGGCTAATACCACAACTACGACAACAATGTATTCGTCATCAATCATCAGTCTGTTATGGTAACATCTTCATTCTTTCCGTCTGTCCATGGCTCTATGTCCACATTCGCCACTTCCACCTTATGGTTGTTGATGGTAAGCGTATAGATATACTTCTTGCCTTTCTCAAAGACAACTCCTTCCGTAGATTGTGCCGTCGGATATTTGATGCCGTCTATCGTGAGGTTGAAGGACATCTAGGATGCCGATGCCCCGAATTTGCTGAACACAAACCATTCGTCAGCTAATGTGCCGTCTGCGGTGACGGTTCCTGCAATACTGAGTGTGCCGGAACCTTCCGTGGACTGCAGTCTGTCCGTTTTCACATTGTACGTTCCGTTCAATGACATTGACGAGCCTGTTATACTTCCGTTGGTAACAACACCTTCTCCAATGTAATCGCCTCGCTTTATCTTCACCACCAATTTAGAGCGGACGTGTTTCATCGTCAACTGTATATTGGGATTGGTGTTACAGGCGTTTGACACCACATCGTACAGATAATCGGTATCATCATCAACTGACAAGTTGATGGTCTTGTCCGTCATGCTTTCGTTGTATGGATAGACGGCATACACCCGTGCCTTGCTGCCAGTCAAGGCGACATTGTTTAGGAAAGTCCAACCATCAGTGCCTTTTGTCACCTTGATGTTGGAATATGTCTGACCGTTATAGGTGTCATTGGTGATGTCGTCCACCCAAATGCCCAAAGCGTCGCCTTCAACAAAGGTGTCCTTTTCTGTTGCTGCCCGTGTCAGATGATACCCTTCTTTGTTTACATCGGTAATGTTCAATTGATACTGAGTTATGCCTGTCTCGCATCCGCACAGATATACATCGTTCTCTGAACAGGATGTCATTGCAGCGAGCATTGCGCCCACAACGAGGAATGTACTTGTTTTCTTCATTCTGAAATGTTTTTGATATGTGATAAATTGTGATTGCTTAGGTGTCCTTTCGAAAACCGCTGCAAAGGTACTGGCATTGACCGCCTTTTTCACAATGCTCACACTGACACGTCAGCATCTTCCACATCACTGAGCCTTTTTATTGTTTTTACAATCTTTTCCACTCGTTCATCCATGATCACACTGTTTATGGCATGATGGGCGGTGGTCAGGTCACTTCTCCCTACACAACCGTCTTTTTGATATGCTACGAGCAACTGACATTTGTAGATGGGTGCTTGCCAATACCGCCCGATATACCCATAGTTTTCCAAGGCGGACATCATGGCACAGAACAGGCGAAGATTACGCACTTTCATCCCCGTTTGTTCGCAACGGAAAAATGAGTCCAAACATTCTTTGGTCATTGGATTGGGATTGGCCACTAAACCGACATCATTCATCAAATCCGCCAACACATCCAATTGTGGGTCGGACAACACAGACTTGAAAGATAGACGTTGCTTCTTCTCAACAACAATAGACGCAACAGCATGTGGCGGCTCCTCGCATTGTATGCCGACCATGCCCATTTGCTTGCAATCCAAGACAATACGGTCTTTCAAGATGTCATGCAAGTCAATTCTTTCCCCACATAGTGTTTCCAACAATAGTAGCACATCTGTCTTTGTCCAATTTTCGATGTTTCTCCGTGTGCCGTCACTATCGACAGCTACATAATACGTTTTCTTGTCCATTTTTATAATCATTAAACCTTTCATATATAGGCTAATGATTATCAGGCATATTCAGAAACGCTTTGTCCTCCCTCATTTTTCTTTGCAAAGTTACTGCACCGACCGAACGGCAAGCACCGCCTTGCTAATGTCCTCACCACAGAAAGGCAGCCTTCCCAAATCACAGATATTGGGTATTCCTGTCTGTGCCTTGCCATTTGCTTGCCTAATCGGTCTTCTCATGCAGTCCGTGAATGCACGAAAAATTGATTTCCCAACAAGCGAGGCTGATAAGGCTTCGATACAAGGGAAGAAAAAAACTTCAATTCAAACGGATATGAGAGTAAAAAACTGACAAAGGAGCATGGCGAGCGGTTGGACATCAGCCGTTTCCCGAATTTCCACAAGACTGGCAGCGTAAAAGGTATGAAAAACCTTTATTACGACAAGGAAGCCCTGTTAGTTCGTTGTGGCAATTACATCTACAATGTGACAAGCAAACCGAGTATTTATGAACAGGCAAAATAGTATTGGTATGAAAAACAGACTGATTACGCCTCAGTTGGTAGAGGCATTGAAAAATTATCCGCTCTATTCACAGGACGGGAAAGGTGTTGAAGCGGTATGCGTGGCGGTGTTCCAAATCGGACGCATCAGGTGGTATGTTCTTGAAGGACAACAGGAGGGGGATGATTTCGTTCTTTTTGTGGTTGTCTGCGGAATGTGCGAAACGGAATACGGCTATGTGTCGGCAAACGAATTAGCGAGCATCGAGATTGACGGTGCCAAGTTCGGCATGGATTGCAAGTTCCATGTCTGCCAAGACCACCGTTTCCAACCAACAAAATTGAAGGACATTTGTCATGCAGACTTACAGGAGTTTCTGAACCGTATTTATTCCAATGAAAAATAAAATTGATTGTTTCACTTGCCGTAGGCTGCACAATAGCCTACGGCACAAACCTTTCACAATATGGACGATATACAAGACAAAATCATCAGCATAGCCGAAGAACAGGGCTGGGCTGTAACCATTGACGAGCAAGACGGCTCACACATGACGTTCAATTTCGCCAAATTCACGCCACAAGGACAGGATTTTTCTTTCACTGCCGACACATTTGACACGACCCCGATGTGCTTTTAGAAAATATCTTTGACTATTACCAAGGCTACGACCCGGACTATGAAGCCTATCTCTGGATTGGCGAAGACGGACACGGACGTAATGGCGCACCATTCCACATTGCCGACATTGTGGAGGACATGAAAGCCGCCGAGGATATGGTCTATCAGTTGCATACGGCACTCAGTAACGCCTTCAACGCTTAGACCAAACAAAAAGTCAGCCGCAAGGAGAGGATAAAAAACTTCTCCCTACGGCTGACTTCTCTTATCTGCGGAACGTAGCCTTTGCCACATTCTCTTCTCCCGCATTTTCCTCTTGTAACTGATATTCGGACAACTCACTGAGCGTGTTATACACGTCCTCGATGTTGTCTGCCAACGAAAGGCTGTGGTCATAACTTAGGATATGCTCCACCGCCAACCCTGCGTTGGTCACTGTCCCGACTTCAAAACTGTCATGCTCGCGGTCGTATTGCAGATGCAGCACTTCACCATTCGGCATTTCAAAGACGGGTGCCTTGCGCTTAGCCAAGTCGGAAAAGTCCTCGGCAATCATCGCCTTGCCCACTTCTTCCACATCCTTTGACGCTTCCGACGGTAATCCGTACCGGTTGATATTGTCACGCACTTCCTGTTCCGTCACCTTGCGCATCACCTCATAGGTGCCGCCCACACTGCCATTATACACTACGGCATAGTCGGCATCCTCTACCAATACATCGTCACCACGGTTCTGCACGGCACTCTTGTAGGTATGCTCAAAGTCAATGGCATCGCCTTGGTCATATTCCTTCGCCTCCTGCAACAGACGGTCGTAGTCACCAATATCCTTCAGGCTATCCAACAGACTGGTATCGTCCGTACTTTGCAGATAGGCTACAGAAGCGTAATAGGTCACTCCTTTCTTATCATCATCAATAGCCTTGTCCGTATTGTTCACAACTTCTTCTGTCTGTTTCTCCTGTTGTTCCAACGCAATCTTATCAATATGCTGGTTTATTACCGATGTCGCTTTCTTCACATCAAGTAATGTGGTCTTGATAAACTGCGGCGACTCTTTCAGACTTTCCAGCCACGATTTCAAGTATGCCGCACTGTCTTCCTTGATGTGTTTTGCCATGTCATATCGTTGGGCGACAAGCGCGCTGCCCAGTTCCGCCACCAGTTCCTCACGGGCATATTCCGCAGAACCGAAGGATGTAGGCTTGAAGCGGTCGAGTTGACTCTCATGTCCGGTCGAATGGGTCATCTCATGCAGCAAAGTTCCATAAAATGCTTCGCCATCCGTAAACTGCTGTTTTTCCGGCACGACTATTTCATTTTTGCTGATCGAGAAATAGGCATTGTCACCGTATGTGGGTTTGATGGGACATATCCAACGGTTGTCCTTTATCATCGCATCAATGGGTGCAAACGCAAACTGTTCTCCTTCCCCTTGTTCATGAGTCAATCGCACATTCTCCGCCTCCAGCTTTGCCCACATTTCGGGACGTGCCTCTTGCAGATTGGTTTGCACCACATTGAAAACTCTATATACCTGCATTTTCGGATAGACATTGTATTGCTTCCGTTCTTCCTCCGACAGCCGTTTGTAGTCATCATATTTGATGCGTTCTTTGGTGTCCTTGTCCATGCAGGTAAAAGTTGTTATGAAAACAGGAAACGATTTCTCACCTTTCAATACCGACACACGTGGCAATGTCTCTCCATTGGCATCTTTCTTCTCTGTATTGTTCAACCGCTGCACACAGTCAAAAGTACAGAAACGCGGTATCTGCCAGCCTTGCTTTTCGCATTGAAGAAGCAACATCAATGCATTTAAACCATTGTATTCCCTGCCATTCAGGTTCTTCGGCCATTGCAACGCGCTCTCCGTAAACCACGGTTTCTTCCAGTCCTTGTTGATGCTTTCGATTTTCTCAATCATCATCTCGGCAAAGAGATCCAACGCCTTGTCCTCACTGCTGGGCCCGTCATTTGTTGGTTTGTTGTATCTTGCCATAGGCCACAGGCATTAGTTCTGTGGATTGTACGGCTGTGGTACATACTCAGCCAACTCGTCCACCTTGCATGAGAAACCAAGTCGGTCATTGTACACAGACAGTTCCATTTCACCCTTGGCTGTCACTTTACAACCTGGAACAAGCCATTTTTCTCGCTCTTTTCCGAAACGTACAAAGCGCACCCAGAGGTATTCAAAACCATCCTGTACCTTTTCCGCCGAGAATGCCGAGAACATTAGGTAGGGTTCGCCTTTCTTGCTCTGCTTTTCCTCGATGCTTTTTCCGACTTTTCCACGAAACTCCAACTTTCCGACAATACAGTCTTCTGTTGCACTCGTATCACTGTTGATGCCTGTTGCCGTCATGTTGAAATACAATGTGTCACCACGTTTCTTGGGAATAAGCGTCCCGACAACTTCTATACGCTGTCCAGTCACAATATTGCCGACTTCCGTCAATGTGCCGTCCTTCAACACACTCACCTCAATGGTCTTGTTTATACCACTCTTTGCTGGAATGACCACGTTCATGGCAAAGGTCACAAACGGCTGTCCGTCCTTGTTCGTGCGGCAAGTGGCGACTCTGCTCACCACACCGCACACTGTTGCATTACATCTAATCATATTTCTTCTTTCTTGTTATACGATACCCATCATTCCACTCTATTGATTGCCTTGTTGATTGCTTTCCACGCTCAACAGGTGGCGCACGTTCATTATTACGCATCCTACAATATTTTATCTCAATCATCACGCTTCAATATCCTATCTGTGCATATTCTCGCTCCGTCCTTGCTGCTCCTGCATACCTTGTTCAAAGTTCTGCGAGGCTTGCTGACTGATGACGATACCGTTCACCATTCCTGCCACGCGCAACCGCTTGGTCTCTTCGCTCAGACTGTCATTGTTCAGCGTAGCGGATAAACGACTTAGCTCTGCCGATGTCAGTTCACGGCTCACCTTTACATTTCCATTGTCTGCCGTCAAAATGGCGCATCCGTTGTCCCCGATACTCAGACTGCACGTTTTCATTCCCGATACCAACGAGGTCAAATCCACCAACCGCCCACTTACCGCCTGACTGATTGCCGCCTTCTGTTCTTCCGCTTGCTTGTTGTCTATCTGCACCGCTAACATCATCAGCGAGGAGAATGCGGTCATTGCCATTTCCAAGATAGGGTCGCCACCTACAGGCAATCCCACGCCACTGTCCTCAGACGACAACAGTTTCTTCATCCACGCATCGGGCGAAAGGCTTTCCGAATTGCTTGGTACATCGGTCTTGTATTTCGCCAACAGGTCATTGCCGTTATACAGTGCCTGCTGCTTGATATTGCTTTTCTGTGCGATTTCTGCCAGATAACTCGCAGGATCCACATCCCTGCTTGTGCCGTCTGCAGCAATCGTTTTCACACCGAAATGCAGATGCTCGCCAGTGGTACGTGTGCCCGTATTGCCCGACACACCCAACTTCAGGCCAGCTGATACCGCATCACCGACTTTTACATTTATTTCCGATAGGTGCATATAGGTGGTTTGCACCTTGCTGTCGTCCGCACGGCAATACTCTACAGTAATACTCTTGCCACCTGCCGTATTCACATTCTGATTGACCGCCACCACCTTGCCTCCATTCTCGGTTGCCAATACCGCATCGCCCTTACAGCGTATGTCTATGCCTTTATGCATCTGCTGCTTGTTCTTGTCCATCGGGTCTTGGCGCATACCGAATGGCGAGGTAATAAAGAGATATTCCTCACGTGCTACAGGAAATGAGTAATTGCCGTTCGGCTGTTGATTCTGTTCGTTGTCATTAGCAGTAACTTCTCCGTCTGTCGTCTGCCGAGGATTATTTTCCACACCGAACGACTTTCCCTGCGCCTTCATCTCTGCCATCACTTGCCGGTCATACTTCTGCAAGTCATTCCGCTCTATGATTTGTTGCAGACTTGTCGCATATCCTATGCCCGATGCATATCCGGCTTTGGCAATTTGGGTAGTCCATCCCTTGTAGTCATCTGGCGACAATTTGAAACATTGGGCATATCGTTGGTTGTTTGCCAAGAAGCGTGAATGATGCTCATAACTGTCTGCAACTGAGCTGTACTTGCAAAACTTCTCGTTCGGCTTGTCATCGGTATATATCAGATACTCGCCTCCGTTCTTCAGCCACGATGTCGTTGCCTTGATGCCGAAATGGTTATTGCCCAACCGTGACAACTCACTCTCTCCGTTACTGCTTTCCAATATGCCTTGTGCCAATATCACGGAGGCTGGTATGCCGTAGCGTTTCATCTGTTCCATTGCCGCCTCTGCATATTGCTCTGCGTATGACTGGTTCTTGCTCATTGTTCTTACACCTTATTATATATATGTACATCTATCGTCTCATGCCTCTCGTTGGTTCTACCTGTTCCTTTACGGCTTCTTGCTTCTGTTGTTTGGACTCCTCCAACTGGTCACAGATGGCAAGTCTTTCTCCTGCCCGTATCAGTTTGGGTAGATAGGTATCGAGAGCATGATGGGGAAATCCCGCCAATTCCTTAAAAGCACCATTATTGCGTCTTGTCAGTGTAATCCCCAATATCTCAGAGCCCTTACGTGCGTCTTGGTTATACATCTCGTAGAAATCACCGACACGGAACAGCAATAGAGCATCGGGATGCTTTGCTTTCAGATCATTCCATTGCTTCTGTATGCCAGTCGTTTTTTGTGCGTTCTCTTTCTGCACTTTCCCTTTTTGCTCCTCCTCGTTTTGTCGTTTCTCCTCATTTTTCTTTGCGACATCAGCATCCGCCTTTGTATTTTCTTTTCCCTTTTCTTGCCCCTTCATTTCTTCCTTCTCCTCATTTTTGTCTTCCTCCTCATGATACTCCCTATGCTCTTCCTCATGTTTTTCTGCCGTGCCTTGCTGCTCCTGCTTCACCTCGGTTTCCGCTTCTTGACTCTCCGATGATGTTTGCTCCTGCTTTTCTCCCTGCTTCAACACGTCCGCAAACAGGGTAGCTGCAAGATGTGTCTTGTAACTGTCTCTGTCTTCCGCCACCCACATCCGTTGCCATTGCTGTGGGGTGACGCTTCTTGGTTTTACCTTTTCTCCGTCAATGGTTGCTGAACAGAGTATGCCGTTCTCCTTGGTCTTGAATACGCACACTCGCTGTATGCAGTTCAGGTCGATGTTCTGGTCATTGCCTCCGAACAAGTCTACTTTCAGCTCTGGCTGTACGGCTGCTCGGTGGTGATATTTGTTTGCCAGCTCCATCTTCACGGCTTCTAAGTTGTCCATAGACTGCTTTAGCGTACTGAAGAATTGGTTGATGTCTGCCTTGTCGGGATAGACACTATATCCGCTCTGTCCTTCGGGTTTGATATACAATGCCCAACGGTTCTTGTCGTCTTGTATCATCTGTATCTGACTGAATCCAACATTCTTGGCTCGTTCTATGGCTGGACTGGCATCCAAGGTGGACAGATGCTCCAAAGACCAGTTTTTCAGTCTTGCGATATCCACCTGCTTGTCGGCAAAATAACTGTCGTCGGGACGATAGCCCAAGGCTCCATCGGGATTATAGAAATGTACGATCTCTATGCCTTCCCGTTCCAACGCTTTCTGTATGCGCTGCTTGTTCATACCTTTTATCTCGTTGTCCACTTCCAGTGATGCTCCAGACGGCAACACCACATCGGCTGTTTTGTGTTCCTTGTCTATCACCACCACGATAGTCTTGTTGTCCTTGTCGGGATGCTGCTTGATTTCGTCTGCCACAAGGTAATGTTTGGGCAGTTGGTCTTTAATTTCTGCTGTCTCACGTTGGTTGCGCATCGTGGCGTATTCTATTTTCTCGCCTTGTTCCGCCTTGCGTATCACAGTGAGGGCACTGTTCACATCACTCTCTATGGCATCTATCAGACAGGGATTTTCCTTCAGCTCACGGTTCCAGAAGTCTATGTGTTTCAGACTCTCATCGGACAGTCGTGCTGGCAGTCCCATCTCCAGCATCTTTACGCCTGAAGCCAGTTCTGTTGTCAGTCGTTCCATTCGCACGGTATCTTCCGATGGTGCCACAGCGTTCTTCATCACCATTCCCTCACGTGCCAACCGCTGCTGGTGTCCGGTGGCTGATACGATTTGGCGCAGGGTCTCCTGCACATAGTCGTTGTAATGCTCAAAATCTTTCTGTCTTGGCATATACACAGCATCTTTCTCGCTGTCGTAATGGGCGACTCCGCTTCCGTCCGTACGGACAGGCACAAGGTTGTCGCGCATCTTCAACAGAAAGTCATTGAAACGGATATGCAGCGCACGTTCATCGCCTTCGCCAACGCCTCTTTCTTCGGCATTGCCGTATTCTGCCAACAGTTTCTTGTATGCCTTTTCATCGGCAAACGGCAATGTGGTCTGGTCTACGGCAAACAGGGTGCGTATCTCTCGGTTATGTACACCCTTGTATTGTCGTTGCTGTTCCGCATCCAATGCCTGGTAGTCCGCACGGCTTATCACCTCGTTGGGATTGTTGCGGTTGACATACTTGTTCCAGTTATAATATAGGAATGGTACGCCTCGTTCATGTTCCCTCACCGCCATGCCTTGTCTTTTTGCCTCGCTGAATGGCATGAACAGATTGGTCTTGCTCCCTGTCCGGTCTGAGTGTAACGCCATGACCAACGCATTGAACGGACTCACCGCCAATCCCTTTGGATAAAAGCGTGGATAGTTCTTGCCCGATGCGTTCAGCCAATATCCTTTTGCCGATGCAGCATTGTCCAATGCCGATGAGAGCAGTTCCACTTGTCTCTCGACTGCTATCTTTTCTGCCTGACTTTTCTCTTTCATATATTGCTCCTTTATGGTTCTATGTCGTTATTGTATTCCTCTCGCTCTGCTTACCGTTTCCCGTTCCTCACGATTATTCTCATACTGCCTTGCCGCCACCGCTTGCATCTGTTCGTTCTTTGCTAATATCGCATTGGCGAGTGTGTTCAACGGCAACGCCCCAGCTTGATAGGCATCCACCACTGTCTGCGGTAGTTGTATGGTACACGGCACCCTGTCGATATTCACTATCAAGCAACTGCCTCTCAATATTGGATTTTCCAGTCGAGGATTCAACGGCTCGTCCGCATATTGGCGATACACGGCATGTCCCAGTTCTGTTCCATTTCTCCCATCTGCCACTATTCCCTCATTCGCTTTTCGCTCCAGTGCCTCATGTCCTGCCTTGTTCAGCAGGTTGGCTCCTCCCATTCCTATCAGCATCATTTTCAGTATCGGGTTCTTCACGAATATTCCTGCCACGATACTGGCCAGCGGTATCATGCTGTTGTCCATGTTCAACGATTTTGTCTTTTCTGTCAACAGCCCTACCAACATATCGGGCAACATGGCAAGGATATAGCCGAGATTGTGGGTGATGTCTCCGAATCCGTCCAAGCCGAAGTTTGCCAACAGTCCTTCCCATCCGTTTTCATTGGCTTGATGTGGCTGTTCCGCTTGCTCCTCATTGTCCGATGAAGCGTATGCCGTCTGTTCCTCTGCCGAGACATCCGTTTCTTGCTCTTTCTCCGCAATGATACGTTCTGCCTCCTTCATCTTTGCCGCGTCATGCTTGGCTTTCTCCTCCAGATAGGCGTCTTCCTTGCCGGGTGCCACGATCAATGGTACATCCTTGTATTTCGGGTCTTTCCGCTTGTCGTTGGTGTTCAGGAAACTCGTATCAGGAGTGAAACCCGGAAAGGGATTGTTGTTATTGCTGTTTGTCGTCCATGCCATAGGCTTGTATTTCTTTGTGGGTAACTTTATCTTGTGCGAAAGCTGACTGTTGATTGTTTGCAGCGTACTGCCCGGCTCTTCCAGTCCGCTTGCCTGTTTGCGGAAACCGTCGAATACATTGCCGTTGCTCCCGAACACGCCCTTGCTGATGCTCCGCTCCATCATCTGCTCCTTGCGCTGCTCCGTACTGCCCACTGCTTTGTCCAAGGCATATCCTAATGCCACATCACAGCCCACGAACTTGGCGAAACTTGCCCAGCCGTTGAATGCTCCCAACGAGACGGCATCCACTGCCGATCCTGCCACCCGTCCAGCCACCTTTTCCGCACGGCTTGGCTTGTAGGCTTTCTCTCCACGTGCCTCTATCTCCTTAGTCAGCGGTGATTTCATCAACTCCTCAGTCAGTCCCCAGATGCATTGCTTGGCGGCTTTGCGCATGATGTATTCCATCGATGACTTGGGCATGTTGTCCTTCACCAGCTTGTTTATCATCAGGTCTTCCATACGCTGGCCGATATAGGCGTATGCCATATCACAACCGATCTGCTTTGACAGGGCATCATACCTGGCGCGTCCTATCTCACCGACCACGGCATTGCGCCATTCCGCTGCAAGTACGGCAAAGTCCCGTTGCATGGCTTTGTCGTTCTGCATCTTCACGTTGCACATCTTCAGATAGTCCTCGGTGGTCTTGCTGTTCCATTCGCCTGTCGTGCGCACTGTCTGCCAACCGATATCCACCATCATGGGATTGGATGCCGCCATGATTCCTGCCGGACTGCGCTGGTAGTCTGCCAGTTCCTTCACCTGCTTGGCGTTCAGTGTTTTCTTCACCTGAGCCATTACAGGTGACACGCTGCCTTCAAAGTATTGTTGCAGACCGTATTCTATCTCCGCAAACCGTTTGCTGTTCTTGATGCTCATTATTCTTACACCTTATTGTATATGTCTATCTTCTCATTGCTATTAATCATCCCACCAACTTGTTCACGGCTTAGTAAGGCTTAAAAGGCTCCGAAAGGCTTATTCCTAAAATTACCTGCTTATCAGATGCTTTGGTTGAGCAGTTGCTCCTTTGTCTGTTCTATCGCCTGATGATACACTTCCATCTGTTTCGGGAAATACTCGGTGAGCCATTCGTCTTTCTCTATGCAGTCCAAGATAAACCGTATGGCTTCCTGCCGTTCTATCTCCACAGAACTCTCGCCGTTCTCATGGTTGTTGAACCATGCCTTTGTCCACCATCTCACTCCTGCACGGTCGGGATATACGCTGACTGTTCTCGGTATGTCAAAACTCTGTATGTCCACGTCTAATTCCGATAGCGGGTCGATGATGCCGCTATTGGTCAGGGCATCGCACCGGACTTTTTTTTAACGCTTCGCCCAGTGTGGAGAGAAAGATGTTATGCCGCAACGCCAAATAGTCCAAGAAATCGCCTATCAGCAGGTTCTGTACCTTGCACGCCAACGGCACACTTCTCTGGCTTATCCCTAACGGGTTGCTCATGCTGGGCATGACTTCAAAGAAATAGCGTTTCATAGCTCCCAATGAAAAGACATTGCGCAACGATTGTGCTGTATGTTGGGGCAGTACGTACTGTCCGTGTCGCAGGTCTTCCATATATAATGGCAGGTAGCGCAGCATCAGTTCTTCGATTTCCGCACGGTCAGCATCGTATTTGGTTCGCACATCCATCTCAAAGTCATCTATGTCTATCGCTCCGACCTTTCCTCTATGCTTCAACGCCTTGATGTTTCCATAGAGCATGGTCAGAAATTCCAAGGGGTTCAGTTCATCGCCTTTGAAACGCACTTCTATATGCAACCGCTCACTGCTCAGGCTCACCGTTTGTCCTGCCATCACTGGCTCCCCGAAATTAGCGTACACATTGGCAAGGTTCGCGTATGTCACTTCATACTTGCCATAGCGTATAGTCTGGTATATCCCATGTCTGTTGTCGCTTCCCACTCCCGATACGGTTCCGCTTGCCACCGCTGACAGCGGATAGTGGCTGACCATAAAGTCTAGCCCATGATGGAAGAATTTTTCGCCTGTCGTCGGATGTGTCTGTTCTCCATACCCCAATGTCATGGCTACTTCCTTGCCGGGCTGCTCCTCAAATGGCATACAATATCCGCTCTTGGACTGTAATATCATTTCTTCTGTATAATGCATTGTCGTATTCCTTGTTTGTTGTCCTTATCTCCTCATTCCTCTGCCAGCCGTTTCTTCCGCTGCCTCTGTCGTATTCCTCCCATGTGCAGATGCTCCGCCTCCCAACACTTGGCTGACATTGGCATTATTGCCCACCAGCATCATGCCGAGCATGGTTCCCGCTATCTTTCCCAACCATCCGAAACGCCCGAATATCAGATAGGCGGCTGCCACCAGTCCTGCCAGACTCAATCCCGACACTTTGCCTTTGCCGAGGTTACTGAAGAAACTGCCGAACATATCCAGTCCGTTTCCATTGAAGATGTTGCGGAAGAACTTGCTCATGCCGCTCCACTTACTGTTGATGTCGCCCATAGCGTTGTTCACGCTCTCCACGGCTTCACCTGCCTTGTTCTTCAACTCTTTCACATCGCTTGCGGTCTCTGCAATGGTGTCTGTGGCATCCTCCCCGATAACGGCATCACTCACTATGCGCGTCACGCTCTTGTCTGTGGTCAGCTTTTCCCAACCGACATAGCCCACTGCACCGCCTACCGTCGCTGTCTTCACAGCTTTTCCTGCATTGTTTAACGTGTGGGTAGGGTGTATCACCGAACTGCCCACCGACCTTGCCGTGGCTTTCGTGGCGTTCTTTGTCGCTCCCAACACCTTACCGCCTGTTGTCAATAGTTTACTCCAAAATGACATATTCTTTTCGTTTTCGTTGTTATACTTGTTTGTTTTCCCACGCATAAATAGGCGTAAGAAGGCTTAGAAAGGCATATTCTTCTTGTCATTCCAATCCAATCTCGCATCCGCCTTATCCAACCCACCATCAATAGACTTACAATTCCCTACCACACCTACCTTCACCCTCAAATTAGAAAGGCTTAAAGAGGCTTAGAGCGGCCTATCCCTATAAAAGGAACTATGGCATCACATTCTTTCCTGCCTGTCTCCACCTTCTTCTCGCCCCATCTACAATCTCTTGTTTATTGGCTTTTCCTGGTCTTGATCCTTCATCTATCTCCAGCCATATATCGCCTATGCTTGTATATTTCACCGCCTTGGTCAGTCGCTGCAACTTCTTGTTCATCGCTTTCAGCTTCGGACGGATTCCAAACACTATCTCCATGCGTTCCTTTTCTGTCATCTTGTTTTTCGACAGACACACGGTTCGTATGTCATTGACTATCTCAACGCTGTTCATTATCAACTCCCGATAGATTTTATTGCGCTTGGTCGATAGTGCCACTGCCAGTCCGTTACACGGATGGGCATCCAACTGTTTTATCAGTCCGCCCATATTGCCTGTGAGCTGTTTCACCTCATGATAGAATCCGTATATCTGTGCAGCATAGCATACTATCGAGCGGAACGAGTCGAGATAATCATTGAACTCCCGCTGCAAATCTGTCGTTGCCTTCACTTCCTCTTTCGTCCATATATGCCCGGTTGTCATCAATAGCATCACCTTTTGTTGGTTTTTCAACTGCTTCTCTGCCTTGTTGGTGTACATCAGTATCATTCCTGCCAATGTCGGGTCGTTCTGCGCATGAGCCTTGCCAACGCCTAACAGCATCACTACCGCCACAACTACCATATATCTCAATACTCCCATTTGTCCCATTGTTCTTCTTTCCTGACATCATATTTGTCCTATCTGACTTATCCGTTCCTATTTGGTTTGCTTCCTCAATATGTCAATGGCTTAATCGGCTTAGAAAGGCCCAATAAGGCTTATTCCTACAAAAGTCACTCAGTCTCTTGCCACTCTTGCTGCTCTTCGCCATCGCCCCAACGCCTGGCTCGCCACATCAGCATTATTTCTGTCTATCATTCCAGCCGTAGCATTGTTCCACACATCATTGAATGTGTAGTAGCGTATGCTCAGATACAATCTGCTGAGTTTCTTGCTGAAACTGCCGAGCTTGTCGTTCAACGCCCATAGGGTTTTGCTTCTGTCGGCACCGGTTATCATATTTTCACTGCCTCCTTGTGCTACTGCGTCATTCAACAAGGTAAACACGGACACCAATTCCGTTGCCGTTTCGATATACAGGTTGTTCATCGACATACTTGCCACAATGCCTTGTGGGTTGCTGCTGATTGCCTTGCGTAACTTGCCGAGTGTGATAAAGATCTTCACTCCGTCATCATACAGATGGGTACAGGCTTTTAGCGAAGAGGCGTAGCCACTGACATCTTTCAGATAACTGTTGTATTGCTTTTGCCATTTGTGCATCTGGTTAAACTCCGCTGCTATGGTGTTTTGCAGTATGGCTGTCTTCTGCTGTCCGTTTATCTGACTGTCTATCTGCTTGCCCACCAACTCATTACCCTCCGCCAATGCCAACCATTCCAACGGATTGGATGATACCACCTGTGCCTCACAATCTATCGCAACGCTTATAATAATCCCCAATGCCAATATCAATATCTTCATACTCATTTCTATCACTACTCCTTTCCGTGTATTAACTGTCCCATTTCTTATGTTTATCGCCATATCCATTTCCCAATACCAAGTTTCGCATGCGCCAACGTTTTTTATTCTGTTTATCGCCATTTATGTTTTCCGAGTGGCACCCCCAGTTTACGAGCCCCAACGGTTTCTTATATCCATGACCATATGTATTTTCCAATACACAGTTTCGCAAGTCCCAACGATTTTTATTTTGTTTATCGCCGTTTCAGTTTTCCGAGTGGCACATCGTGCCACAGCTTTACATTCAGATAAAGCAGTCGAGAACTTGTTCTCATAAGGATTTAGTTGAATGGAAAGCAAGTCGAAAACTCGGAAAACAGATACGGGGTTTATATCGGTTTTTGTCCAAGAACACCCCACATCACCTCCTCATTCCCGAAGACAGCCTTTCTTTCGGTACTCCCAACGGTTCTATCTCGCCCTCTATCGACTTTATATGCTCCTCACTCGCCTTGTCCAACAGCACATCGTTCCAGTCTTTCGCCCATACAGGCATCGGCATGACTCTCACTCTTTCTGGTTCGATATGCAGTTCATCTGCTGTCTGCCTGAACAGTTCCACAAAACCACGCCCTGCCTTGTCATTGTCAAAACACAGATAATGGTTGGCTTGTGGTGTCGCTTCAAGCATTCCCTTGATTTGTCCTCTTGTCGGGGAACCGCCTGTGGAAACATAGATTCCTTTGCGTGACAATTCTGGATGTTGCTTGATTGCCTCTCTGTGTATCTGATAGAATGCCATCGCGTCATAGGCACTTTCAAACCACGTCACACCACCGACCTTATCCAATGGCTCGTTCTTCAGATTGGCTATCCACAGTCCTTCACTGCCATTGCTGCCTTCTGCCTTGCCCTTGTAGGCACTGCTGCCGTCCATTCTTGGACGACCTCGTTCTTCCAATCCGACAATCTTGTTATCTCCGGGTTTTGTCAGCGGAAAGGCCAAGTTCGTGTATCGCAGTCCGTCATCCCGATGCTTGGTCGCCAGACAGAAATGTTTGTTGAAAGCATATTGGGTGTACAGGTCTATCCCTCTTGTCTTGAAATAGAAATAAAAGGGTTTCTGACTATTCCGGTCATTCGGGTCAAAACGATGCACATCGTAATCTTTCAATGAGAATGGTTTGCTTGCCGTCCTCGGTGCAATAATCTGTGGATCCCTTTCCTGTATCGGATTATTCAGCAATCTGTTGCACACCAAGTTTACTAATCTGTCCGTTGACATTCCTGCCCGATAGTCCGCGAACATATTCGGATGTTCCTTGATGAAGGATATGACATTGTACAGTTTCTGATTGGGTGGCTGAAAGCAGCATTGCCCGTTGGGTGTCACTAAAAATTTGTCCCCATGTACACGCCTTCCGTCACTGTCTGTCCGTACATACGAGGGATAGCGCAGACCATCACGCTTGTTCAGATGATAGCCTGCGTCTCTCAGCACATCCTGTATGCTCAACCGCTGCAGGAAGTCATTGTACGTCAAATCTCCGTTCCACATGCTAATATCCTCTCCGTATCTCTGTCACTTCCTTATTCATCTGCGCCTCAAAGTTTCTCGCCGCCACCTCATTGGGAGCGTCCACACCCGGCTTAAAATATGGTCTCGGTGCTTGTGTTCCTTCAAACCGTTCTCCATATATTTCTGGATGTGGATGATGCCTCATGCCGTGCGCCACCTCTGATGTCACTACAGCTCCTGCCGCCAATGCCGCAAAGATTTTCGTTCCCAATCCTGCGTTTGCTCCCGGTCGTGTCTTCATGTCCACTTCCTTGAATACGTTGGAAAAGAGTTTCATTCTATGATAGTCGTCCACCGCCATGAACTTGTCGTACTGTTTCTGACTGATTTCGTGACTGATGGATTCTCCGTTGATGACGGCGGTCATGCGGTATTTCACTTCACCTTTGTTATTGCCCTTTCCCTTTTCTTGCCCGTTGTCGTTCGCCTTTCCCTGATCTTGCTTGGTAGTATCAGTGACAGGATTTTCTATCTTTTCCACATAGATTTCTTCTACCTGTACCTCACGCCCATGCTTGGCTTCACGATACCAACCCTTGCTCTCGTCCAACAAATCCAAGTCCTGACCGTTCACTGATGCGTCACCATGTTGTTTTATCTCCTGCTGCACGGAGAGTTCATCATCCTGTCCGACCTCATTGACCGTCTGTTGCCGTTTGTCCAACTCCTGCTGTACCTCTGGGCGTAACCCTATATTGATGCGCTCCTTGCTGTTCAGCATATCCATTGTCACCTTGTCGGAAAAATCGTCCTTGATGACATTGTTCATTATTTCCAGACGCTTGCCTATCAGCACATTCTTGATTGAGTTGTCGGTCAATGCCTTCAACTCGTCATCTTTCAGGTCATACACCATATCCACATTGGTCGAGTTTGACTGTATGGTGAGTGTATTGTTCTGCGCATCCACAATGATGCCATGAGAGGACAGGCATTCCTGCCACTTCTCATTGGAGAAATACACAGGCGAGGTGATCAGTTCTTTATAGGGTTTAGCTGGTTCTTCACTTCTCGGTCGTGTCACAACAGGTGTCACCACGGCTTGCAGGTTTTGCAGCACGTCCTGATTGACTGTTGGCTGTTGTGTCTGTCCTTTGTAGTAAAATCCATAACCGCCGGATTGTAGTTCTCCGGGCTTCATGCGTCCGTCCCATCGCTCTGGCACAATCGGTGCTTGCGGAAAGAACAACTGTCCGCCGACTCTCCGCAGGTGGTGTCCGTCCTGCATTCTCGGTGTCCAGCCCAAGAATTGGGGCGGCATCATGCCATGTCTCCCCATACCATGTCCATACTCTCCAACACCGACCCTATATCCATGCAGTCCCATCGCCACCCGTCCGTTGGCATTGCGGGCATGGACGAAGTTCTTGGGCAGATGAAAGTCTTTGCCTACAATGTCTGTGAAGGTGTTATATGCCGTCTTGTTGGCATAGTTCGTTCCCCAATCCGTCAACGCCAACATCTGTTTCTCCGTGATGTTGTATGTGAGCAGCGGACTGTCATGCCCCTGTACCGCCAACTGGTAGCCGCTGCCATTGGCAACGATATGGGCTTGCATACCGTTGTGCATGAGCAGGTCACGCATCTCTGGTGACACGTCCATCTGTCTTGGATTCAATCGCTTTCTTATCGCCATACGCTTATTCGTGTTTTATGTGGCTTTGTATTATGCGTCGCCACGTTCCAATGCTTCTTCCAGTTGCTTGTCCTTGTAGTGTACAAACTGTTCTGCGCTTTCCTCGCAGATACACAGCCCGTTGCCCAGACAATACTGTGTGTATTCCTCCTGCCACTCCGCAGAATGGTGGTTGACATAATCCAGCCAACCGTATTCTCCCTTCTGTATTTTCTCCACTAACACTTCCTCTGGATAATATTTGTTTGTCGCCATTCTCCTTGTCTTTTATTTCCGTCTTTTATTATTCCATATTTGCTTTGTCAGTCCTCTATTATCCGCCACTACTTAGTCGGCTTAGATAGGCTCAGTAATGCTCATGTCTAACAGACCTTCAACTATTTCTTTGGCATAGGTATGTTTTTCTGTTTATCGCCATATCTGTTTCCCAATGCAATACTTAGCAAACGTCAATTGTTTTTTCTGTTTATTGCTGTATCTATTTTCCGAGTGGCACGTCGTGCCACAGCTTTACATTCAGATAAAGCAGTCGAGAGTTTACTCTCGTAAGGCTTTAGCTGGATGTAAAGCAAGTCGAAGACTCGGAAAACAGATACGGGGTTTATCTCGGTTTTTGTCTAAGCCCACCCATCGGCACACCCCAAAATGCCCCCTACATTATTTAATGATGTCCCATTCTTGTCTGGTGTCCCTCTCTCTTGCGTGACAGCTCGTTCCACAATTCTTCCGTATAGTCATCCTCGTTCACATAGTCCAAATTTCCGTTATCGTCCATCACCCAACAGCCATAGCAGCCGAATGTGTACTTGTCCCATTCTCTTTTGGTCTGCTCCTTCCATTTTTGGTCATCGCCTTGGCATAATCTGATACCTGTGCTGTCATTCAAGTCTATGCCCACGGTTACAGGTTCTTCATCCATCACGAATGTCAACGGTTCGCCGTTCTGTATCACTTTTACCTCAGCCGAACTCAGATGCATTTCTCCTGCCAGTACTTGCAGGTTGCGTCCGATTACCGGTGTGGGGGCATAAATTACTTGGTTGGTCTCTGCATCCAACTGCACGAATGCCTTGCTCTGTTTTCCGTCCATCATCATGTCGGCGAGTATAGCTTTTCCTGCCAACAGTTGTTTCTGCTGCTCTTGGTCATATTGTTCCAAGGGTGCTTGGTTCAGCACTGGATAGAACACCACATCCACGCTTCCGTCTTCCATACGTACAAAGGCGAAGCGTGTACGGCTCTTGATGATGTTCTCATTCTCGTCTTCCACCTGTATGGGTAGCACTGGCGATCGTCTGCCTTGCCCGATGTCTTCCAATACGTGCATGGGCAGGTCTTCAATCATTTCTCGTGTCAGTCCGAATTTTGCAAGTGTCTCATACGGCACTTCATGTTCCTCTATTCTCATTTTCATATTTAATGATATTTGTTTTTATTATACATTGCGCTTTCCTCTGCGATATCATAGCAGAATGACAGCATTACACTCGTGCAAAATTATAGGAGAGCATGGCTATCGAAAGAAAGCTGCTTGTTTTCAAGCCTAAGATTTAGACTAATTTATATTTCAAGTATGATAATACGTTAATAATCATACTTGTTTCTTATTTGATGTTATATTTTCAAGCCTGTCAGAATCATTCTTTTGTCTCCGTCTTTTCTCTCTGTACTTTTGCTGCCATGAAAAAAGTTTTATCTCTCATCATAGCCGTAGTTTGTATCTCTACAACTACGGCACAGGCACAGTTCTATACTGTCGGCAACAGTAAACACCGCTACAAGGTGAAGGTACATACTCCACATACAGAGAAAGAGGCACCACTACTTCGTGATACCTCTTCAACTTATGCGCTTGCAACAGATTCCACTGCCCTGGCAAGCAAAACATCAGAACAGCAGTCTCCCAATAAATTCAGTTTATCCTCTCCACTCCAGAACATCTACATAACTTCTCCCTTTGGCTATCGTCAAGATCCGTTCACAGCCAAAAGCAAGTTCCACAACGGTATTGACCTCCGTGCCAATTACGAACCGTGTTATGCCATGCTCGATGGAATCGTTGACCGCATCGGCTTCGACAAGCGTTCCGGCAATTTCATCACCCTACGTCACGGCAACTACACCGTCAGCTACTGCCATCTTTCCACTATAATCGTCACCAAAGGTGTGTTTGTCAAAGCAGGAATGCCCATTGCCCTCACAGGCAACTCTGGTCGCTCCACCGCTCCTCATCTTCATTTGACTATCAAATACAAGTGCAAAGCTATTGACGCAAAGGCTCTTTTGTATCGTACTACATTAACACGGTGATAATGGTTATAAAGAAATTGAGGTCCTTTCAGAGAATATCCGTGTTATTTTACAGATATTTTAAATAAAGCCTCAGAAAGAAATGTTAAATAGTAAAATTCCGATGGCTATTACAAATTATATCAATATTTTTGTAAATTAAAATCCACTTATCAGAGCAATCATGCAAGTAAATATCAATAAAGCGGTTAAGATGTTCTTCTCAAATTCATCATTTGAGATGATATACAATGAAGCATTAGCAAACGCTCTTGATGCAGAGGCAAATGTTGTTAGTATAAAATTACATCTAACGGATCCTGATTCCATTCAGAATCTAACTTTGGAAATTTCAGATAATGGGTTAGGGTTTGATGATACAAGATTTAGAAAATTCAGTAAATTGTTTGATGTAGAAGAACAAACCCATAAAGGGCTTGGTCGTCTTGTATATTTGTGCTATTTTGAAAAGGTAAAAGTGCATAGTATCTTTTGTGATGGAAACAAATCCAGAGATTTTGAATTCAGTGATTCCTTTAATGGCGACTGTACAATAAACAATGTTACAAACGTAAAATGTGGTTCTACTCTAAAAATGTCAGGATTTACTGGTGAACGTTTGCACAAAAAGGCGAATATACAACCGACATATATCAAAAAATTGCTTATGGAAAATTTCTACATGAGATTTTACAAAGCAAAACTTTCTGAACATAACATTGTTGTTAATATTGAAGCTTGCATTGGGGGCAATTGTGTTCATGAGTGTATCAATACTTCTTGTATGCCACAGTTATCGATTATGCCGTTAGAACACCAGTTGGACTTATTTAATAAAATTGATTTATATTATTCTGTTCAAGAATCTGAGAACAAAGAAACAAAACCTATTACGGCTATTGCTGTTGATGACAGGTGCCATAAGGTTAATATAATTGCAGATGAGAATTTGCCTACAGGTTATGAGATGATATTTCTACTTATGTCAGAATCATTTCAAGGAGCAATTGATGAATCCAGACAAAATCTTACAATTGCAGAGAATGATTTAGGCGTAATAAAAAAGTTGTTTAGAGAAGGTATTGCGAAAGTTATAAATGAATGCTTTCCCATAATTGCAAAATCAAATCAAGCAAAAGAAACAAATTTGAAGAATACCTACCCTCATTTAAGTGGCTATTTCAAATCTAGTGATATTGGTTTCTCTTCTCAAAATGAGATTATAAGAGAGGCTCAAGAGCATTTTTTTAAAGATCAACGTGAGATTTTATCTGCAACTCAATTGACTGATGAACAATATGAGAAATCACTTAACTTGGCAGCAAGATCTTTGGCGGAATATGTTATATTCAGGCAGAAGGTTATAACTAAAATGAAGGCTCTTGATTCTGCATCACTAGAGGCTGACCTTCATAATTTGTTAGCTCCTAAAGGTTGTGAATTTAAAGATGGAGAATTGTATAAAGATTTGTATAGGAATAATGTATGGGTCTTGGATGACAAGTTTATGAGTTATTCTGTCGTATTAAGTGAAGCAGAAATGAAACGTGTTATAGATATTATAACTAATGGTGCAGTTAAGGACAATGACGATGATAGGCCTGATATAACCCTATTCTTTTCCTCCGATCCATCAAAAGATAATAGTATGTTAGATGTCGTTATCGTAGAATTGAAAAGATTAGGCATAAAGGCTGAACAAAATTCAATTGTCGAATTTCAACTTGATACCAGAACACAACGATTGGCAGAATATTACAATAAAAGAATCCAGAGAATGTGGTTTTATGGGATTGTTGATTTTGACAAAAAATACGAAATGCATTTGATTAATAGCGGATTTAATCCTTTGTTTTCAAATGGAAAAATTTATTTTCGTTCAAAAAAAGTATATACAGATTTAGAGAAGAGTTATAATGTAATTCAGAATGCCTACATAATGGATATAAAGGCACTTGTGGAAGATGCAAATTCAAGAAACTCTACGTTCTTGAATATATTGAAACATCAATTTGAAGCAGCAATGTAAACATCATTTTATTTCAAGTCAAAAGTGGATGTGCATGATTGAGTGTCTTGTACATCCACTTTTATTGTTAGGTACATACCATTCAAGGTTTACAAAAGGCGTATTTTTTACTCGATTTCGTAGGATTATTACAAATATCAGTGAAATATTTTCTTAATGAGCTAAAATTGCAGTACCTTTGTACCAATAATAACCAAACAACTGCATTATGATTCGAGATTTCTGGGTAAAAAATTATCTCTCCATACGAGTAAAACAGGAACTTAGCTTTATCGCCAAAGGTCCTGCTTCTGAACTGATTGTGGAAATTTCTAAAGGAGTGTTCTTGTATAAGTTAGGCATTCTCTATGGTTCCAATGCTTCGGGAAAATCCAATATGCTCATTGCATTGAACGAGATTTTCCGCATCTTGGTATCACCGAAATCAGACGCGCAACAAAAGATTAAAGGTTTCCTTCCTTTTGCTCTGTCAAAGAATGAACCGACCGAAATGCACGTGTCTTTCTATGCCAACAGCATAAGGTATGACTATGATGTAAAGTTTAATGGTGACTTTATCTTGAAAGAAGTATTGAATTATTATCCAAACGGTTCCAAGGCACTGTTCTATGAGCGTTCATTTGTCGGTGACAATCTACAAGCAGACATCAAGTTTGGCACAAGTCTTAAACTGCTTGCCAAAACGCAGGATAGTATTCGCGAGAATACGCTGAACAATCATAGCGTCTTGTCCGTTTGCCGAAAAGCGGCTTTGAAAGAGGATATTGTGCCATTCACTACATTATATAGTTACATAATGATTAACTACCATGATGTGGATGGGGATATAGAAAAAGGTATTGTGGATGTACTTACGGATGCCTACAAAGACAGCAGAAAACGTAAGTTCTTCACACAGATGCTTCAAAAGGCAGACTTAAACATCATGGACTATCGCCCTGTTATCGAAGAACGTGTCATTCCACAGGAATATCGTGAGCGTATATCCAAAGAGAATATACCAGAGCGTATGAAGGAAGTACTGCTTAAACCTACCAATGATTCCATTTCTTTCTTAAACCATTCTTACAATGGCGATTTTGAGATTCCAATGGAATTGCAGTCCAAAGGCACACAGAGGTATATCCGCATATTGGATGCTCTATACGATATGATAACCAGTAATCATATATATTATTTGGACGAATTGGGCGAAGATTTACACTATGATTTGCTGTTTTACTATCTGAATGTGTTTATCTTCAATTCTGACAAATCGCAGCTGATTATCACCAGCCAAGAAACAACGCTTCTTTCACAAGATTTGATAAACGAGAATAGAGGAGTGGTCTGGTTTGTGGAAAAGAACCACGACACTGCTTCTTCCGAGTATTCACGTGGGGATTCTTTTGGATTGCACAAGAACCTGTCGCTTTACAATTCATATCGAATCGGACGCTTGGGAGCGAAACCTGAATTGGGCAGCATATTCATTGACTTAGACGAGTAGCATTATGGGAAAACTGAAACATTCTGTCCTTATCTTGGGTGAAGGACCTACGGAGTTTTATTACTTCAACTCTCTGCGTGATGTTGTCAAGGGACTGACAATTAAGCCCGATTATCCCAAGCATACAAGTATAAAAGAATTGGAAGAGAAAATCGAGAATGGTATTGCCGATGGTTATGACCGCATATTCTGTGTCATTGATATGGACAACAAAGACGAGGAACCAGACCGCACCCAATATGCTCGGCTGAGAAGGAAGTATGCCAAGCCTGTCAACAAGCCAAAGAAAGGTATCTATTGTGAAATACATTTCTTTGAAACACACCGCTGTACAGAGTTGTTTTTCTTGTACTATTTCCGTTACACGGCACGTGCGTACAACGACCAGCCTGAACTCCTGATTGACTTGAACAAGCAATGCGGATATGAAAAGACCATAGATTTCTTCCGCAAAAGCAAGGGCTTACATGCTTATTTCGAGAAGAAAGGTGGAAAACTTGACACAGCTATCCGCAATGCCAAGCATTCCATGGAGGAAAAACTTGCCGATGGCAGGAATTACACATACTCTGAGTTGGGGCGTATGATTGACGAACTGAAAGCATTATTATAAAACACTTAAAGGCGGATGCCCAAGACTCTCCATCTTGCGCATCCGCCTTTGAATATTCACGGTGTTTCTATTCTACAGAAATTTATTCGCTCGTCTTTTTACTATTGGTGGGTTCTCTCCGTCATAATACATGTCATACTGCTTTTCATATTCATGAGCATTTGAACTGTCACTCAGAATAAACCGCTTGCCGTCTGCGTAACGTCTGCAAATAAAATATTCTGACCAGTATCCTGATTCTATCAGTACTTTCTTGTTGCCCAAAAAGCAAATGCCGTTTCTCATCCTTATCTCATCCCGTCGGTATTTTATTCTGGCATTGGAATGCATTTCCATATATATGTCCTCCACTTTAAGGAATTTCATAACACCTATATTTACTACTTCTGGTTTCTTCGAGAAGCACATATTGTTTTCCAGATACACCCAGTAGTCCTTACCTTTCTCGACAAAGTGTAACATGACATTATCCAGTAGTTCTGCAAAATCGTATTCATACTCTGGTGTCTCAATGGGTTCAAACATTCTTGTGCGTACCACATATTTCCCGTTCACTTTCTGAATAACCCTGATTCCGTATGCCTGTGGGAATACTTTTGAATACGCTCCTGCGGATTTCCATCTATCGCAGGACAGTTCACGACAATAGGCCATACAGTTACCATCGGCTTTCCGCTCTATTCTAAGATGTATGTCCTCATGGTCTTTCAACATTCGCCCTCCGAACAAACTGCCTATTTGAATTTTGGATTTGAAATGCCATATATATTGATTCACTTCCTTTGTGAATTTCTTTACCTCCTCAGCATGTTCCTTCTTACGTACATCCCATTCCTCTTGGCTTGTCGGATGCAACGGTGTTTCAAATTCTTCTTTCCATGCAAAGTTCCCGTCTTCGTCCTCCCAAAGCTGTATATTCTCTAATTTTTCTCTGAACGTATACAGTTTGTCTGGTTCTGACGGTTGTATGTAGAATGTCTTGAAACGCAGTCCATAGTCTATGCCATGTTCCAATGATTCCGGCAATACACAACAGCTTTCATCCATCTGCCGTGTCAATACTCTCGGATAAAAGCGTTGTCCGTCTGTTGTGGAAAATTCAAGGAATCCTATTTTTTCCACCTTAGGCATTTTCAAGAACCTTACGCCATTCCGAAGGTCTATCCACGGACGTTCTCTGTCTATCTTCTTTCTAGAATAGAGCTTGGCAAAGCCATAGGCTTTCAGTTCCACCTTATTGTATACACAAGGTAAAATCTCGTTGCCTTCTTTATCGACTACACCAAACAGACCGTCTGCATTTTCTATGGTTTCATATCCGTATGCCGCATCCAAGTCCATGCGCTGCCCGTCATGCGTCATCACGGTTATTAGTTCCGTCTGTGCGTCTGATGTAATAGATTGGTCTTCGCTTCGGATAGAGTAAGCGGCTTCATATCGTTCTTCCATCTGCGTAATGTCCCCCTTTCCCGCAATCGTTCCTTCAAACATGGCTTGCCAGTCCCTGTCGTCTGATGGTAATCCGAACAATCGGTACAGTCCGACATTATCCAATATCAGACAGTATTTCTTGCCCTCAAACACGCGCAGACCACGTCCCACTTGCTGCAAGTATTTTGCCAACGACAGGGTTGGTCTCGCCAACTGGATAAACTCTACATCTGGACAGTCAAAACCTTCGCCAAACAAGTCTACATTCACCAATACTTGAATTTCTCCCTCTTTGAATCTATCAATATTAGTGTGTCTCTCTTCCTTGGCTGTCTTACTGCTTATCGCCACAGCATTTATCCCATGCTGTCTGTATTCCTCGGCTATATGCTCCGCATGTGCAATGTCAATGGCGTATGTGATGCCTTTCTTGTCCGCCGCATAGCGCAACACAGTGTCGCACAACCGCTCTATGCTCGGTCTGACATCCAGTTTCTCGCTCATCTCTTTCAGCGAAAAGTCTCCGTCAGCTCCTCGTTGCGTCAGCCCCAATATCCTGCGTTGGTCTTCACTGTCTGCCTTGATGCTCATATAGTCGTACAACGACAGTCGTCCGGCTGCAATAAAGCGTTTGGTTGACCAAGACATCAGCAGAGTGTCAAACAGCTTGGTAAAACCTCGCTTTCTCAGTCTGCATGGCGTTGCCGTCACTCCGAGTTTCTTGGCTTCGGGATAGGCGTTCATCACCTCCGCATAGGTCTTCGCCACCGCATGATGTGCCTCGTCTACCACTATCAGACTGGGCTGTTCTTCTAATTCCTCATAGTGCCGTGACAACCATTGTATCGACATCACTTTTATTCGAGGATTTTCCGATAAAAGGGGAAGATAGGTGTCCGATTTTATCTTGCCATTCAGCATTTCTCCAAACTTCTCAAGTGTATCTTCTATCTGTTCCACCAATTCCCTGCGGTGTACCACAATCCATACGCTTGCCTTGTCCGACCGCTCTATCTCCCCATATACGACAGAAGCCAACAGATACGTCTTTCCCGTACCTGTCGGCATCTGCACCATTACAGACTGGCACGACTTGAATGCCGCGTCAATCTTCCCCCTCATTTCTTCCTGATAGTCGTAAAGCTGAATGTCGTTCTTCATTTCAGTCTTTCCTTGGAAACCATGCAGAAGGCACTTCCTTACATTTTTTCGGATTTCTACAACCTACTTCGTTCAGTTTCAGATACCACTGCCTGTTCTTCTGGCATTCTCCTGACACATAATACACTTTGTTGGGGCTGTCTTTCAATATGACATACTGGTCTGAGAATTGGAATATCCGTTCATTCACAGCGCAGCTCCAATCTCGGATAGGAATGCCTGCCATCTGTCTCTCTTTGTAAAAATAGTAGTCGTAGCCAACTTTCAGCAGTTCCATAAATCCCATACGCTCTATGGTCGGCCGCTCGTCAAACTCCTGCATGGTGTACAGGTTCACCCATGTCGTCTTGTCCTCTCCCTCGAACACCACTTCCGCGATATTGTCATCACTTAGTCTCACGCTTTTCAAGCCTTCCAAGATGATGCGGTTGTTGTTATTGCTGATGGCATACTCGTTGCGCATGAAGTGTTCGCAAACGTATGCGTCCTTACTGTCAAAGTGCTTGCCCTTGTTCTTGTTGATGCCGTAATATACGTATGTCACCAACTGCTCCTCTCCCCACACTTTCTTCATGACACTGTTACGCATGGGTCTGCGCTTTTCTCCTGTGATATATTCCGTCTCGTCGACATAAATGCTCGACAGCTTATTTCTATAGTCTGTATAGTAATACCGCTCTATTACGCCATCAGCATACTCTTCCCAAGGAGATTTCCTGCCTACATACACGATGCGCTCGTTTGACTCGTTCAGCAGATAGTATTTCCTCATGCCGCTTTCTGCTTTATTCATAAGTCTCCAGTTGAAACGTACCTCGTTGGTGGTATTGTATATACCCTGCATGGTATCACCAATGCGGATATAGCGTCCGCCTCCCATATACCCGTACCGTCTCCGCTCCAATCGGTTAGTACCTTGGAACGCTTCCTGCATTTCTGCCAGCCGAATTTGTATCTTGGGTTGGTCATGGCGCGCAATGATCACCATCTCCGCATCGGGCTCATTGGTTCTCCTTGTCGTGCTATACTCTGCGCTGACGGCTCTCAATGATAGGTCTATGGCTACATTCACTGTTCCTTTTCCGCTCTGCGTTCCTCTGAACATGGCTTCCCAATCCCATTCTGTTGTGGGTAGTCCGAAAAGTCGGTATAGTCCTACATTATCCAAAAGGATACAGCATTCCTTATTCTTCGCTACACGCAGTCCACGTCCCACCATCTGCAGGTACTTCGCCAGCGACAGCGTAGGTCTCGCCAACTGGATGAACTCCACATCGGGGCAGTCGAAGCCTTCTCCGAACAAGTCCACATTCACCAATACTTGAATGTTGTTTGCTGATGCTGATGCAGTATTTGCCTTATCCGTCTTATCCGCTCCCTTAAACCGCTCAATAAGCATTTTCCTCTCTGCCAACGATGTCTTCGAACTTATCGCCACTGCCTCAATGCCATGCTCCCGATAGTATTCTGCCACATGCTCAGCGTGTTCTATATTAATGGCATACGCGATGCCTTTCTTTTCCGGTGCAAACTCCATCACAGTCAGAAACAGCCTCTCGATGGAAGGCTTGCAGTCCAACACGTCCTGCATTTCCGCCACATTATAGTCACCGTCAGTAGCTCGTTTCTCCAGTCCGTCTATCTTCTTTTGGTCTTCACTGCTTGGATTGAGCGATACGTAGTCAAAGTCGGACAGATAGCCGTCTTTGATAAAAGTGGGGATGGAGTGGGAGCACAGCAGCACGTCAAACAAATCGGTAAAGCCTCGCTTGTTCAGTCGGCAGGGTGTAGCCGTCACTCCGAGTTTCTTTGCCTCAGGAAAGGCGTTCATCACCTCTGCGTAGGTCTTCGCCAATGCATGATGTGCCTCGTCTATCACAATGAGTGTAGGCTTCTCGTCCATAACAGCATAGTGTCGTGTCAGCCACTGTATCGACTGCACCCTCATCTTACTGTCCGTATGTTCCACCGAGTAGGGTTCTATCCCGAATGTCCTCACGGTGTCTTCAATCTGCGATACCAACTCCCTACGGTGGGCGATAATCCACACACGTGGCTTGTCAACTCTTTGCTCTTCATCTTTTACTACTTCTACCAATACGTGTGTCTTCCCCGTACCTGTCGGCATCTGCACCATCACAGACTGATGACTGCCAAATGCTTCCTCAATCCGTCTCACCATGTCCTTTTGGTAGTCGTATAACTGTATATCCTTTGTCATGCTTGTGTTTCTCCTCAATTTCTTTTCTCCTGCCTTACTTACCGGTTGTCGCTTTTTCCATTTTTCTCATATTCCCCGACAGCCATTCCCCAACGGCTTAGTCTGCCTTAAAAAGGCTCAGTAAGGCTTATTTCCACAAAAAGCCATAGGTTTTATGCACCCGTCCATTGGACTTCTCTCGCTTATTGCCATTACGCACAACTCCCAATATACCCCAATGGTTTATCTCGGTTTATTGCCTGTCTGTTTTCTGAGTGGCGTGTGTGCCACTATTGAACGGCTTAATCTGCGTAAAAAGGCTCAGTAAAGCTTATTTCCCCTAAAAGCAGTCGTTTACGATTGGTTTGTCTCGGTTTATTGCCAGTCTGTTTTTCTGAGTGGCGTATGCGCCACTACTGATGTGGGGCGTACTTCCTGTCGAGAGTTTACTCTCGTAAAGGAAGTACGAACTACAGCAGTAAGCCGAAGGCTCAGCAAAACAGATGGGTGTTTTTACTCCGTTTTTGTCTTTCACTCTCCCAACTATAACAACTCAAAATGGTAGTCCTCTTCTCGGAACCCCATACCCCACGCAACTCTCCATTTCCTCAATCTCTTTCCACGCCTCATGCAGATACGTATTTACTTCTTTCGGCAGTTTCCCCTCTTTCGCTAACCGTTCAAATACTTCCACCATGTCACTTATCGCATATTCCGGACTATACATATCGTCAAAGTACTCCCAATGTCTATCCATCACAAAGTGTCTACACATGGATTTTGTCATCTGCATGAACATCAACGTAGCCGTCTTATATTCCCCTGCGGCAATCTGTTTCTCTATTTTCTTGTTCTCGTCCAGCATTAGTTGCCAAATGGTATGGCAGTTCCAACCCACGTTTCTTCTGTTAAAAATACGCTCTTCATAGTCCTTGTTAAGTGGTATCAGCGACTTGGCTTCTTTCTCCGCTTCCTGCATCTGTCGTTCCTTTACCTGTCGTTTCCGCTCTGCCTCTCTTGCTGCTCGTTCTTCCTCTTCGTTCATCTCTCGTTCTATCTTCACTGGCTCTCCAATAAACTTCTTGCTCGGTGCCAACATCTGTATATTGTTCTGCACTCGCTTGAAGTCGTCAAACCGTGAGAGATGCGTAAAGATGTAGGTGAAGACCTTTTCTCGTTTCTCCTCGTTGTTCCATGCGGTCACGCTGTCTACCAATGCTGCAAAGCTCGCATATATCAGTTTACCGATACGTAGCTTATACTCATTCAGAAAGTCTTCTATATCATCCCTCATTATCAGCAAGGGCAGATGTTCGCACAGTCCCATCGCTATCGCATACGCGGCATCGGGTCTGCCTTTCGCCAACACTGCCGGCACGGACTTCTTCTCCCAACGCTCCAACAGGCGTAGCATATACATGAAGTCGTCCTTGTCTTTTGGTATGAATGTCACTACCTGTTGGAAGTACTTGGCGTAGGCTGCTTCCAAGTCTATATGCAATCCCTTGGGAATGTAATCTATCTTTGGGCGTTCCATACAACTCCTCCGTCTGCGTATCTCAGCTACTTCATCCAATTTTTTCCGGCGTTCAAGGCGTTCTTCCTCGTCTTTACGAACATTCTTCAACTCTTTTTGAAACTCTGCCGTCTGCATGGTCTCAGTGCACAGATGCTTGCTTATCAGTCCTGACAGGTATTGCTGCCATGCTCTCCAGTTGCTCTCGTTCACACATTCGGGGCATTGCATTCCTCGAAAACTCCAGTCTTTTTCAAACAGGTTGAAGTCCCATTCGTAGGTTTTATTATCTGGCATCTTTTAAATTTCTAAAATACGTGTTCTCTGAGTTTATATATTTCCTTTCACCAAATAGTCATAACCAAATACAAACGTGTCTCTCGTGGCATCCCCAAATAGAAAATCCTCAAAACTGGTAAATGAAGACTGAAACATCTGCCCATACAGCATATCGATCGTGTTAATATGCCAAACCATAGCATTTCTGTATCGTCGCTCTGTACGCTTGTCTTTCATAACAAGTGTCAGGATATGGCATACAGCCTCCAACAGAAACTCATAATACGAGCAATGACTCTCTCTGTCTGGCTCAAAGTAATCCACATCCTTACAGTGTAGCCTTGCAAGTCGTTCAAGAAGATAAAAAGCGTTTCCTGCCGCTTCTTCATTCTTGCCTTCTTCATATTGCTTCATAAAGACTTCAAGCAATGGAACGTATGCCATAGCTGCCTTTTTACCATCATTCCACGTGTTCGGATCTATCCAAACCTTGTCTATTTCCTCACGCATGGTAGGTGTGAACCCTATAAAACTGTAGTTCTTCCATGACTTCACCGTGCGCATGGCAGCAGGATATTTGTTAGGATAATTACATTTGATGTCTTGCAGCATATGTCCAAGTGTTTCTGCCATACACTTGGCATGCATATATCGTTCTTCATCTGTCCCACTGGCTGCATAGTCACAACAGTCTGTGTACCATTCTTCATGCGGAAAGTCACTCTCCACTACGTATTTACGGCTGTCTATGACCTCTGACCAGTAGGTCAGGTAGCGGATTAGTACGTCATGAGGCAACGCCTTCAGCTCTTCTACGACTTTCTGTATTTTCTTGTCTACAACTAAATCGTAATAATCGCCTTCAGCGTTGTAGACGAAATCGAATGGGTCTTTGTGCATATTCCCTTATTGTTTATTGCATTCATTAATCAACCAGGAAACCTGTTCTCACTGTAATACTTTTGTGCATTATCATATAACCTTTTGTATTTTTGATAATCACTTCCAAACATCCCATGTTTCAAAGGTTTCCAATTGTCCTGTACTTTTTCTGCCTCTTCAAAAAGTCGACAATATGTATTTTTACTTAATTCTTGATAACGATAATAAGATGCAGCTCTAACAAAATCGCCTGTTGGGAAATATTCACGACCTTTCCAACAACATCCATGTGCTACATAACTCAACGACAAGATTTGTTCCCAGATGTAAAAATAGTTTTCGAATTCACTTTCCGCATAAAAAACATTCTTAAAGAATGGTTTTAAGATCTCCTTAAAGAAAATACTCCTTGGATAGTAATAATTCTGCTGCAAAAGTGCATTCCACAAGTCTTTGTCCCAATGAGTCATTCCTACAATGGATAGGAATTTTTCTGGATGTACACTTACAAAATTAAATGGTGGCACCTCCAATGACAAAATATCTTCCAACTCTTTAAATCTTTCGTATTTTACACATGCAACACCTATTGCATAGAATAGTATTTCTACAGCTAATGCATGGATATAAGAGGTATTTATGGTTTCTGTTCGACCATTTTCAAATGGACGAAGACAAAGTTTTATTAGAATATCTTTGAATATGGCTATATGCTCGTATTTTCCCCATCTTGCTGCAAGAGTAAAAGCATCAATCAATGGAGCTACCGCTTCTTTATGTATTTCTGCATATTGCTGAAATGACGTAACGGATAACGTAAAGTTGTAATGGGCATGCTCTTGTATAGTGTCATAAGCATTCCGACCTAATGTCTCTATAAGGTCTGCATATTCAATGGAGTAATTGTCTGATGATAGGAATTTCTTTATTTTAGCAATGAACAAGTCATGACTCATGGTACGTGACACATTGACTTTTTCCAATGCTTGTACTTGCTCCAATAGAGAGGTGAACATTTCATCTGCACCTATAATTCTTAGAAGTTCGCCATCTCGTGATTCAGATAAGTTCTGTAGTTCTTCGCTAAATGTCCCAACTTCCGCAAAGAATGATGTGTAACGAGGTTGTTGGCTTTCTGTGATAATCTTGATGAGTCCTTTATCCCATTTGGCAGACCATCCACAGGTCACCAGTCCAAAATCCGAGAAAATCCCATGAAGATGTCCTTTCAATATCTGTGGA
>ERZ808278.178-NODE-178-length-52577-cov-4.787556_pt1 | contig 52577 bp, 13 predicted proteins | sample MGYA00521239_ERZ808278 | MGnify/ENA primary metagenome ERZ808278 (study PRJEB31516, sample SAMN03275600) | gut metagenome | biome: mammalia-associated habitat; material: feces | host: Papio cynocephalus | place: Kenya | collected 2012-07-17 ... | reverse complement strand
TCCTTGGTACCATATAATCTGGAAGTTTTCCTTTCAGATATTCTTTTAACTGTTCCACTGGAACTGATTCTTTTGCTACATAATATCCTACTAGATACTCATTGCCATATCCATCTTTCTTTCCTGTGACAACTGACTCGCCAACACCTTCATACTGTGAAAGAACGCCTTCAATTTCTTCACACTCAATTCTGTGTCCTCGGATTTTAACTTGACTATCTTTTCTTCCAATGTACTCAAGTTCCAGCTTGTGATTAAATCTTACGATATCACCTGTTCGATACATCTTTCCGTTTCCAAATGGATTTTGTACAAACTTTTCATCGGTTAGTTCCTTTTGGTTACGATACCCAAGTGCAAGTCCATCACCCGCGATACAAAGTTCTCCAGGAACCATTACAGGAACCTGTCTCATTTCCTCATTTACTACGTAAACATATGTATTCGCTAGAGGGTGTCCAATGTCCACAATTAACTTATCAGTCAGTCTGCTTATAGTTGACCAGATTGTTGTTTCAGTTGGACCATAAACGTTATAAATCTCTGCATTTGTACTCATTTGCAATTCTGCCAAAAGGATATCGGATACTTTTTCTCCACCAACTAAAATACATTTTAAACCTTTCATAGCACTCTTGCCATACTCCTCAGTCAAAAGCATCTTAATTCCTGATGGAGTCATCTGAATCAAATCAATTTCATGTTCTTTTATTAAATCTGCTAGTGCATCTGGTTCTAATCTTTCTCTATCATCTGCCAGAACGATTTCTAAACCGTTACTTAATGAAACATATAGCTCAAGCCCAAAGATATCAAACGTATAATTAGTTGAACTTAAAATTTTATGATACTCTGACAGGTGCAGTTTCTGTTCCATCGCAATAATAAAGTTATTTAGCGCAATATGAGGTATGACTACACCTTTTGGATTTCCAGTTGTTCCAGATGTATATAAAATATATACTGGAGAGTCTTTGGATACCAAAAGTTCTGGATTATCGCAAGCCGTCGTATAATCTAGCTGTTCTAAGTCTATTACCTTCCTCTTATCATAGGAAAAACCAGATACAAACGCATCCCCAATTACAACTTCCATATTACAGTCTTGTGCCATTTTCTCCATTCGCTCTACTGGAAATTCAGGATGTAATGGAACATATACTCCGCCAGCCTTCATAATTCCAAGTAAAGCCGCTACTAGATTAACGCTTCGTTTCATCATGACTCCGACGCAGTCTTCCTTTTTCAATCCAACTGCAAGCAGCTTATGGGCAATAATGTTAGCACGCTGGTTAAGTTCCTGGTACGTCAAGGTTACCCCCTTGCAAATAATAGCAACTTTATCTGGATAACATCTGGCTGTTCTTTCAAAACGACGGAATGCAAGTAAATCATGGTCGTAATCTGTTTGTGTTTTATTGACTGATGCAAATGCTTTCCTATCTTCTTCTGTAAGAATAGTAATATCCTTTATTCGAATATCTTCTTTCTGACTTACCTGCTGCAATACGAGGTCTAAATGCCTTGCAAACTGTTCTAAATCTCTTTCATCATATCTGCTTGTGTTGTAACATATCTTAAACGAAATACTTTCCTCTTCAGGGAATATACTAATATACAAGCCATAGTTGGTATGTTCAAAAAATGATGTTTCCAAAACGGTAAATGGACGTTTACCTGTATTATTGGCAATTTTCATAAGTTCCTTCTCAAACGGATAGTTCTCGTAGGCAATTACACAGTCAAAGAATGCATTTCCCTGAAAATATGCAGACTGAAGTTCTGCAAGTGATGTATACGCATTCTCCTCTAAAAGACTGATTCCTTCTTCCACTGATTTGGCTAGTTCATGAAACTTTTCTTGTTCTGTTACTGTCGCCCTTAATGGAAGTGTATTAATGAGCATTCCAACCATATCGGTTACTCCTGGAAGTTCTGTTCTTCTTCCCGATACCACATTTCCAATTACCGCATCCGAACTCATATTATAAATCTGTAATAATCTTAAAATAGCTGCTGCAATTGATGTATAGACAGAAACATGATTTTTGTTACAGTATTCTTTGAGCTCTGGCAAGGAAGTCTTAGAAAGCATAAAGGTATACTCGTTCACCTGATTGCCTTCCCCATTTTTTCTTCCCACAAACGAGGTGGTTTCTTCAATTCCAGATAAATACGCTTCAAATTGTTTGACAGAATATGCAGGATTCTTTCTGCTTCTCCACTTCACATACTCACTAAAATGTGTCACTGGCTGTCCTAATTCCTCGTCTGTATCTGCATAGCAAGCTAAAAATTCCTGTACCAGTTTTCCAAAGCTCCATCCATCCAGAATTATATGATGAAAACTCCAAACAAGCTGGTATCTGTCCTCTGCTAACTGAATCAGTGTAATCCGAAGCATTATGTCTTTTTCCAAGTCAAATCCTCTTGCCCTGTCTTCTTTCAAATAATTTCTAATAAATGATTGCTTTTCCTCTTCTGAATAGGCACTACAATCCACATATTGTACGGTCTCATTTCTCGTCTGAAGCACAATCTGCTGTGGCACCCTAATGTCCTGATAGAAAAAGACAGTTCGTAACACCTCATACTTCTCAATCATTCTCTTATAGCAGAGAGTAAATCGCTCCAGATCGGCTTGTCCCTGAATCTGTAATGAAAACTGTTCAAAATACTCATCTGAGTCGGCATTTTGCAACCAGTAAAATAACATGCCCTGCTGTACAGGTGTTAGCGGATAAATCTTTTCTATCTGAAATTTACAATTCAATATCTTTTGCAGTTCTTCTCCTGTGATATATGGATTGTCATAAAAACCAGGTGTTGCAATCCATGATTTTTGCCCACTTAGGAAGTCCGCAATTTTCTTAATGTTATTGATAAATGCATTTTTCCATTTGCTGATAAATTCCTCGCCAACAAGCATTGCTTTGTAAGACAATTCTAAAATCAGTTTATTCTCATAGATACCACTCTCGATTTCCAAGCCATAACCATGACGGTTCTTCTTTCCATATCGCAAGCCACTTAATTCTCTAAGAATATGGCATCCATTACCCACTTCCCCTTCAAATACTCCAATGTAATTAAACATAATTTCAGCGGGATAAGTAATTCCCTGCGCTTTCAAATGTTCTTCCACTTCTAGATATCCTGCACCGTTAAATGGAATCGAATCAAGGCTCTCTTTGGCTTTTATGATACAATCCGCTAACAAACAATCCACAGAGAATACAACTGGATATTCACTGGCACACCAACCCGTTGTATGAGATATATCGAGGTCTGGCAATTGTGCGAAACGCATATCTGTTTCCATAAAGATACAGGCTTTTGACACTCCTGCAACTTCATTAAGCGCCATACCAATTCCTGCAAGCAGCAGCACATCGAGTCCACTCTGATAAATCTTTGCTGCCCCTTCTTTTAACGCATCTACAATATCTGCATCTATCTCAATCTGCGTATTAACGTACTCCTCTTCTGTAGCAAATGCATCCTCACCCCATATTTGCTTCACTTCTTCTAGTCTGGAGCTGTCTGTATAATAGGATATACTCTCGTATTCTCCATCTTTTTCAAAATATTCTGATAACCTTGCAACCATGGTTTTATAAGAATTCGTTTTTCCGCTCAGCAAGCTTGTTCCATTTTTAAAAGCTTCATATGTCTCCAAGAATTCCTTCATTAGAATTCTCAAGGAAAGGGTATCTGCTACTAGATGGCTCACAACCAATAGAACATAATCTCCCTTTTCTTGATGTTCTACCAAACATCCCAAATTAATTCGATTCTTTACTTGCACCTGTTCATTTAAGTAACTGCAGATCTTACTACGTTCCTCTAAAGATAAATTGGTATGCTCTTCGAATAGAACCTCTCCTTCCTGATACGCTTCATACTCCTGCCAGATTTCATTTTCTTCCACCTTGAATCGAAGTCTTAAGGAGTCATTTGTTTTCACTAGCTGCTCTAATGCTGCCAAAACTCCATCCCGTGTCAGCCTGCCTTCTACAGCAAAGCTAAGATTCTGATTCCAGTAAGTATCAAACAGTTGTAATTCCGATATATATTTCTTCTGCATCGCACTTAGTGGGAATTTACCTTCCATGTTTTCGTCTTTCATCTCAGTACTCTTGACCAAAGAATGTGCAATATCACTCAGTGTTTCTGATTTCAGAATTTGTTTTATCTCCACGTAATAGCCATGTGCTTTTATCTCTGTAGCAACTTGAATGGCAAGAATGGAATCTCCACCAAGTTCAAAGAAGCTATCATTCATGTTGATTTTCTGTAATGAAAATATCTTTTTTAATACTTGTTCTAAACTGATTTCTTTCTCTGTTTCTGCCTGTTTAAATTCTTTCTCAGCTATCTCAATCTTTGGTTTCTTCAGTTTTTTCCTATCTACTTTTCCATTGTCATTATGAGGAAGTTCTTCCATATGTACAAAAACTGACGGTATCATATAATATGGAAGTTTTTTGGACACCCAGTCTTCTATCTTTTCCTTTATCTCATGTTCACTGGAGTAGTAACTGCATAAGTATTTATTGCCATCCTGCTCTACTACTACAGTAACTGCTTCTTTCACTTCCTCCAAAGATTCTATCACAGAAGTAATCTCATTAAGTTCAATTCTAAAACCATGCAGTTTGACCTGATAATCCTTTCTTCCCACAATCATTAAGGTTCCGTCTTCTAACCAGTAGCCATTATCACCACTTCGATACAGTCTTCCTCGTTCTGGAATAAAGAAATCATTTCCAAACACTTTCTTCGTCTGCTCCGGAAGATTCATATAGCCTCTTCCCACTCCAATTCCAGAAACCAGTATTTCACCTCTTACACCGATAGGACAAAGCTTATTTTCATCATCTACGACGTAAATATATAGATTTTGCAGTGTCTTACCGATTGGTACACTTAACGTTTCCAGCTTTTCAGACAGAATACAATGGGTAATATCATCTGAAGCCTCCGTTGGACCATATGCATTAACAATTGGGATCTGAGGGAATGTATCTAGCCAACGGTTTACTAGTCCTACACTCACCACATCTCCTGTTACGAGCAGATACTTAAGCTTATCCAGTTTTAGCTTCTTCACTTCTGCAGCTTCTAGAATCAGTCTCAGATAAGCTGGTACAACTTCTAGCACAGTTACCTCTTCTTCTACAATTTTATGTAAGAAAACGTCTGTATTCTGATTGTCTTCCTCAGAGAATATAATCACCGTTCCACCAACAGTCAATGCCGCAAACATCTGCCAGACCGATATATCAAAACAAGACGATGCATTGAAGACTATGACGGTATCATTTGACATATTTAAGTCATTTACCTTTGCTGTAATATGATTTGTCATACCTGCGTGCTCAACCATTGCGCCCTTTGGTTTTCCTGTAGATCCTGATGTAAAAATGGTATATGCAAGTCTTTCCCCTTGATAGCTTTGTTCTGCTATCGTTTCTAACGCATTTTCTTCCTTTTCCTGTTCTTCCTCAATATACAGTAATCTCTCTCCAAATGTCTCTTTCATCTCTTTGGAAATATATTGTTTCTGCGTTACAATATATCTTGCACCCGATGTTTCCACCACTGTTTTAATTCGCTCTACTGGGTAATCAATTCCAACTGGAATGTAGGAAGCCCCTATTCTCCATGCTCCCATAATGCAGGATATCAGTTCTATTGAGCGCTCTAGCATCATGACAACAGGTTCTTCCACCCTTACTCCATATCTGCCATACATCTGCATTGCTTTTTGTGACCGTTCATTAAGCTCTTTATAACTGCACCTTTTCCCATTCGTTGCTACCGCCGTCTTCTCTGGATACTTTTCCACCATAGACATGATCGCTGGTATCACTCCATACCCTTTTGGAATTGCAACCTTTGGACCGCAGAATTGATATAGAATCCGCTGGCGTTCTTCCTCTCCTATCACATCTAGGTCTTTCATATACATGTGTGGCTGTGAAAGCATCTGACTCAGAATCTTATCCATGCTCTGTGCCATTCGCCTGATTGTCTTCTCTTTGAATAAATCTGTACTATACTCAAAATAACATACATAAGTACTGTCTCGTTCTACAATTTCAAGCATAATATCTGCTCTTGCAATTCCTCTATCATAATTGACACTCTTAACATCCATACCATCCACAGAGAACTCCATCTTAGGCGATACAACGTCTGTGATTTCCACTTTGGAACGAGTATTCTGGAATGTAAACATAACCTGATATAAAGGATTTTGTGATGTTCCTTCTTCTCCTAAGTCCTTTGCCAGTTCTTCAAAATGATATCCCGAATGTTCCATGTAAGCAGCACTTTCCTGACTCATGTTACGGATGAAGTCGGTAATCTTCATTTCTTTATCCGCTTTTATCCTGACTGGAAGTGTATTGACAAACATACCAATTACATCTTCTAACTCTTTGTATTGTCTTCCTGTAAATGGCATTCCTATGACAATATCTTTCTGTCCCGTATATTTTATTAACATCATGCTGTATGCGGATAACAGATAGGAACTTGCTGTTACGCTTAATTCTCTTGCCCGTTCCTTCAGACTATTCACCTGTTCAATTCCTATCTCATACGTAAATACAGCTCCTTTATCTGTTCTTTCCTCCACGTTGTCATAATCATATGGCAGTGTAAGATTTGGAATTCCATCGCTGAATTTTTCTATCCAGTAAGCCTTTTTCTTTTGATATTCATTTGTGTCTGTCTTGGATGAGAAAATAGCATAATCTACATATCTACGGCTTCTATCTGGAACAATTCCGCCTGAATATAACGTAATAAAATCTTCAAACAGTACTCCCATAGAAACTCCATCTGCTGCAATATGATGAGATCCCACTAGAAGATATCCATGTTCTTCATCCTCCATTACATATTTTGTACGAAGCAACTCTCCATCTTCTAATGAATATGGCTCATTGAATTCGTAGATAATCTGTCCAAGTTCATCTTCTGTTAACTGATGGCCACACTGTTCCACAACCCATCCATCATAAGGCTTTTCCTGTATAATCTGTTTCATCCCAGCTTCATCTATGATATATTGTGTTCGAAACGATTCGTTATGTTGATAAATCGTCTCAAATGCTTCTTTGATATGCGTAATCTGTATATTTCCTGTCATCGCAAACACTGCTGTCAGATTGTATGCTCTAGATTCTGGATTTAACATGCAATACGACAAAATACCCTTTTGTTCAGAAGATAGCGGATAGGATTCCTGACTCTCTACACGAACCAGTCCCATTTCTTCTCCTTCAAACTTATCTAGATATTCTGATAATTCCCGTATGGTCTGATAGTTGAAAATAGTACGAATGGTTACTCCTTGTATTCCCGCCTTAGAAAGCTGATTCATAACTGCAATGGCAATTACGGAATTACCGCCTATTTCAAAGAATTTTTGGTCCAAATCTACCGCTTTCATCCCAAGCTGCTCACACCAGATCTTAGCAAGCAGTAATTGTGTACTCGTATATCCATTTTCACTGTAACCCTTAAGCTGCTCAACAGACATATAGTCTTCTGTCTCTTCTTCCGAATGGCTTAAGCCTGCTTCTTTCACACACACTCCGTAAAACTTGGCAATTACTCCTTCTCCATCACTTAACTCCAGATTATAAACTGCATCCTCTTCTGCTAAATGAATTATGGCATCAAAACTTAATGGTAACGGGCGGTTTATCACTGCTTCTTTACACGACTTTACGATACCTTGTTTTCCAGTCGTTTCTACATAATGAATGGTCATGGCACGTTCTAATAGTGCGGGATGTAATGCATGTTTCTTTTCATCTTTTCTATATGGAAATGGTAATTCTACATGAAAAACAGCTTGCTTTTCATCCATATTGATCTTACGGATACAGTCTCTTCTACCTATTTCCCTTGCTACAGTCTTTTCTTCCAATTCAGCTTTTACAGCTAGTTTTAGGCTTTTCCTGTTCTCAGTTTCAACAAACTGTATGTTCGCTGTGGCTAACAACATATCCTTTTCTTTTTTCTCAACCTGCAAAGTGATGGTGATCTGTTTTTCTTCCTTTTTCACAACGGCACAGATTTCTTCCACCTCTGCAAGATTTCCATTTTCAGGAATCTCAATCTTCCTGATACAAACACGACTTCCTCTTTCATACAGTAAGGCATACTGATAAAAAATCTCCATATATACATCTGGTGAAATTACAGTCTGTCCTGGAACAGCATTTGTATCAAGTCTCCAGCTTCTTTTATCCAGTTTAATCTGATAAATGTCCTGTTCTTCTGTTGCCAGCATCAAACGCCCTGTAACTGGATTAATTGTTTCCAGCAATGGTTTATCAATCCACCTGTCTTTCAACTCAAAAGGATAGACTGGGAGCTGTACCTTAGAAAGATTCTTCTTGCTGAATACTTGTGGTTCTACTGTCTTTCCCTGAACATACAACAATGCCTCTTCTACATTTAATCTATCAGAATCAGAAACCTTATTTAGATAAAAACAGCCCTCTGGGAATTCTGTTTTACCCGTTTCATCCTTTATACATTCTTTTAATGCATTCAGTTTAACAACCATTTCTTTCTTGCTTTTTGCGATTACAGCCAGACGCTTTTCAAAATGTTCACGCCCACACCATGCAGTATAACAGATATTTTCAAGTGTAGATTCTGTCTCACGAAGATACTGCTGATACTGAATCAACATTTTCATTAGTGTTTCTTCTGTTTTGGCTGACAGAAATAATGGATAGGCCTCTTCCTTTTCTACTACTTCTTCTTTCTGTTGCTTTGCTCTTTTTAATACAATATGTACATTCGTTCCATTAAAGCCGAAGTTATTTATGGCAATCATCTGTTCTGGATTATTTTCGTCCAATTCAATTGGCTCATCTGTAATATAAATTGGACTGTTCACGAAATTGATATAATGGTTTGGATTGTGAAATCTCTGCATTGGCGGAACTTTTCCTGCTTCCAGTGACAGCGCTGCCTTGATGAGAGCTGCAATACCTGATGCACCAATTGTATGACCAATGTTACATTTACTTGTACCCAATCCACAGATCTGCTTTTTGTCCGTATATTCTGCAAATGCCTGCGTGAGACTTTTTACTTCAATCGAATCACCAACTAAAGTACCTGTTCCTTGTGCCTCCACATATTTGATATGTTCAGGGTTAATATGGAATTTCTTCCATACACTGCTTATCAGAGTTTTCTGTGCCTTGACATCGACAGCCGTAATAGAGGCTGAATTTCCGTTATTATTAGTACCATCACCACAAATCACAGCATACACATGGTCTTTTTCCTGATATGCCTGTTCTGCTCTTTTTAGGATAACAACACCGATTCCTTCTCCCCACACAGTTCCATTGGCATTCTCATCAAATGGAGATACTATCGTGTCAGGTGACTCCATAATGGTTATTTTCTCCGTTACAACTGGAATTAGATTCATTGCCGCTCCACAGACAATTGCATAGTCGATTTTTCCAGTTCGAAGAGCCTCACAGGCCATGGTAGCTCCTAACAATCCAGATGCACAAGCAGAATCCACTAAAACCCCAGGACCATTTAAGCCTAAATAATAGGCAATTCTTGCAGGCATCATGCTGTTTGCCCCACCTACAAATCCTGTTCCATCTAGCTTTTCACTCAAATCCTTATATCTTGGCTGTCCTAACTCTGCATTTCCTACATAAATTCCAACTTTTAAGTCTTGAAGCTTTGTGTTTGTACAGTTCGCATCTTCCAGTGCTTCATATGCACACATCATAAAAAGTCTCTGCAGTGGTTCCATTACTTTTGCTTCTGCAATAGACAACTTAAAAAAATGCTCATCAAATTCACTGATATGATCGATATAGGCTTGCCTTTGGTAAGGTTCCTCTGTATCACAAACTTCATCTGGAAGCCATGGATCTGTTAATTTTCTTCTTGCTTTTGGATAATCACGTACGGAATCAATTTTATTTAACAGATTGCTATAGAATTCTTCAGGTGTATATGCTTCTGGAAACCTGACTGCCATTCCTGTTATAGCAATCTCACTATTTTTTGTTTCTTTTGCTGAAAGTTTTCCTAACAGCTCCATTCCCGTCTGGACATCCATTTTCTTTTTTTGTACTTCACTTAATATAAATTTTTTCAAATCATCCATATGAATTCAATCCCCATTCTCATCGGTTTTTTCCGTTTTCCGCCTTCTCCATATTCTTGATGAACAATAACAGGATAAAATTGATAACAGCAATAGCAAATAGAATCGGAAATACAATTCGGCTTCCCTTATGTTCAATGATAAATCCAATTGCTATCGGTCCAATCGCATATCCTGCTCCTGTTACAATTTTTATCCATGCTGCGAATCTTCCTAGCATATCTGGTGGCGCAAACTCCGAAATATAAGCACTTGAATTTGGTGTGTTTAGGATGTCGGAACATGACCACAGCAAGGTAGTTATCACATAAATTCCAAAGAACTGCCCAAAATAAATCAGTCCAAAGCCACATCCGACCAGTGCGGTAGCGATTAAGAGCAGATTCAGTTTATAATACTTTCTCGTAAGATTATTAATTACACTTGTCCCAATTACAATTACAAATGCATTAATCCCTAATACGATACCATAATATCTTGTTCCCAAATCCCCGAACACTGCATCCAGATGAATTGGAAGTGCATAAGTGTTCTGAGAAAGAATAATAGAAAACAAGCAACAGGATAAGCTGAATAAAAGCAGTGTTGGGTATTTGAATAAAACACTCCATAAACTTTCTGACTTTTCCTTTTGTGCTTCCTCTTTTTTTTCTATCTGTTGCGGTTTCTGAGGGGCATCGTAATTTACTAAAAAACCAAAAATGATAAGAGATAATATCTTCATAATTACCTCAACACCAAACAATAGCTGGTAATGTTTCGAGAAAAATGCTGCACCTACAATGCTAGATACCATATTTCCCATATTCGTCCCCACAAAGAACAGTGACAGACAATCCTTTTTATTATCATTATCAGAAACTTCAAAAATAGTGGAATTATAAACTGGTATTGTCGCTGCAACAAATAAGGCATTGAGTATGAATAAAATTGGGGTCACCGTTTTCGAAAAAATAAACATATTAAGAATTGTTACAATAATTTCCAATCCTTGAAAGGTAAGAAATACCTTTTTCTTTCCCCATACATCACTTAACTTTCCCCCTGCTAATGAGCCTGGAAGAAATGCCATTCCTGCCAACGACACATAGATTCCCGAATAGTTAGGTTTAATCCCCAACTTGTTAGTAAAGAAAATTGACATAAACTGTGCCATATAGTTTCCACAGTTTACAACTAAAGTAACAAGGAATATTCCCCATACTACTTTCGGAACATTTTTAAATCCAAACCTATTCATACTCCTCCTATTCTGCCACAAACTACTTGTGACGCTCTGTTATTCTAATCATCAGACTACTCTGGGTTTACTGGCATTACGTATGTTATGTATATCTTATCCTTCTTATATCTCATTACTGCCATATAAATGGGAACGTCTAAAGACTGCATCCGCTGTTGCTCTTGTTCTGATGCTTCTTGTTCTCCTTGATAATTCATTACAATAAACTGTTCTTTCATCATTTTTCTTAACTGACTGACATCTTGTTTTTCTGTTGTTTCTTCTGCTAATAATGTATCTGCTATGTTGATCTGCTCCTGTTTTACATATTCTAGATTCTGTTCTAATAGCTTCAGAGCAACTTCTTTTTGTTTTCTATCAACCAAAAGTGGGATCATATCAAGATAGGCTCCTATCTTCTGATAATCCTGTTCCTTCCTTCCATGGAAAATGAACCATGTAGGAAGCTCTTCCGTTTCAAACAAATCAAACAGATAATCTAGTGCCAGCTCGTAACTTTTGTACATGATTTCCTTTTCACTGATGCCTGCTTCTATACTGTATTCTTTCGTTAGCCTCGTATACTCCTTAGGATAAATCTTTGTTAACTTGCGAAGTGTATTGGATGCCTTAAAAAATCTATCCAGTTGAAAATGCTCTCGGACATTGTTTTCCTTATTCTTACTGTCATTCTTATCCATTTTTACTTCTGATTTTTCGGCATCGCCAAACGCACTGTTTCCACTTAGCGTTTTCACAATCTCTTCCTTCACTACGAAATTAGAGAACATATCATAAAATGCATGCTGAATATCAATATAGATATGAAATACATCTTGTTCCATCTTCACAACAAACAAACAATACGGTAAATCTACGTCCATTCTTGAAACCTTCAGGGTTTGTTTTACTGCTTTGATATGGTGATTCTGTTCCTCTTTTGTATAAGAACTGATATCCAGATACGGAATAAAAATTCTATTCTCTTTGTACTGATATACCTTTAACCGAATATCTTCTGCGCTATTTATTTCATATCCACATCGCAGCTGTTCTTGATTTTTAATCAGTATTTCTACTGCACTCCTTATCTGATCCCCAGTGTAATCTCCTTTTATTGTAACAACATCACTTATGTACTGTGGATTCAATCCAAGGTAAAACATTTGCACAAATGATGGTCTTACCTCTCTGCTTTCCACTGTAGTTCTAGGAAACTTTTCTCGGAAGAGCTTCACTTGTTCTGCTACGGAAATCGTTTCCTCTAGCGGCTTATCTTCCTCAACCTGACCAACCGACGGTATATGTTCTGTTTGCTGCTTTCTTGCCAGTTCCTCTAGTGTAAGGTTAGCAAATAAATCCTTAATGGTGAACTGAAATCCTGCATTTAATGCTTCTGATATCATACTCAATGCTAATATGGAATTGCCACCAGCTGACCAGAAATTTTCCTGTATGGAAATATCCTCTTTCTTTAAAATCTTTGACCAGATAGCTGCAAGTTCCTTTTCCTGCTTCGTTACTGGATATTTTATAAGCTTCTTTGGTGCCTTTTTTTGTATCAGTTCTTTTATTTTGTTACTATCGGTTTTTCCATTTTGGGTAATCGGTATGGTATCGAGGCGAATCATGATGTCTGGAACCATATAGGCTGGTAGCTTTTTACTCAACACCTCTCTCAATTTTTCTTCTACATCGGCAGGACTGGTATATGCTGCACATAATTGCTTTACGCCTGCTTCATTTTCATATACCTCTACCACCATATCTTCTACCAGACCTGATGCGATGGCATTTTGTATAATTTCATCACACTCAATTCGATATCCTCTTACTTTTACCTGATTATCCTTTCTGGCTACAAATTCTATCTGTCCATCCAGATTCATGTACCCAAGGTCTCCACTTCGGTACATTCGCTCTCCAGTTAATTTGTCTATACAAAAATGCCCTTCGTTTAATGCTGAATCCACATAGCCTTCTGATACACATTTTCCTGAGATACAAATCTCACCAATTGTCTGAAATCCGCATACCGCATCGTACCCATTCAATATATAAACATTGTATCCTGGCAATGGCTTTCCAATTGGAAAATCTGTACTATGAACATTTTTATCAAATACACAGTAGGTTGCACCAACACAGGTTTCCGTTGGACCATATGAATTGATGATGTGCATGGAATCGGATAAATGATCCACATAATGAGGTAATACATTTTCTCCTCCAACAATCATGGTCCGTATTGGCAAAGAATTCTCACATTTGTTGAGTACACTTGCAAATGCTGGTGATGCACTGACATAATCCACTTGATGTTCTTCTACTATTTGCTGGAATACTTTTAAATCAAGCATCTGCTCTCTTTTTATGAGAATAAGAGTCCCACCATTAAGAAGGGTTCCGAATATTTCTTCTATTGAAACGTCAAATGAGATAGATGCCATTTGTGTCATCACAAACGGTTGCTTGTCTATCACATATTCCCTAAATGCTTTGATGTACGTCATCAGGTTTTGATGGGTCATCTGAACCCCTTTTGGCTTTCCTGTACTTCCTGATGTATATATGATATAGGCGATCTTCTGGCTTATGTCCTGTGTATCCATAGGCACTGTCTCAATATCCAGGGTCATGGTCTGAGATATGTCCAGTACAGTTCCTTCTTCCCATGTATAACTGCCTGTTCCATCTGACAATAGAAATCTAGCCTTACTATCCTCTAATATGTACTGGATTCTTTCTTCTGGAAGCTGTGAATCTATCGGTACATAGGCCGCCTTACATTTTAGGACTGCAAGAATTCCTACAATCATTTCAATGGAATGGGAACCGTAAATTCCAACCCGTTCCCCTTCCTCTATGTGATGAGCTAGTAAATATCCAGCCAGTCTGTCAGACTTTTGTTCCAATTCCTGATAGGTTAGTTTCCTATCATCTTCTATGACAGCTACCTGTTCTTGACAAGTTTGAGCCTCTTTTCTAAACTGTTCCACCGCATTTGCAGGCTTATTGTCTAAATGCATCATCTGAGAATAGGAAAGAATTTTTTGTTGCTCTTCATCGGATACCATTCGAATTCGATTTACTGGTTTCCTTTCCCCTTCTATCATCTCTCCTAATAGATTGACAAAATGCTGCTTCAAAAGCTCAATTGTTCCTGCATCAAAAATATCCGTACAATATTCAAAAACACACAGATATTCTTCCTCAGTACTTCGAATCTCTAAAGTCAAATCATATTTGGAGCTTAAATCATCGTATGGATACAAAGCCCATTCTGTTCCGTTTATGACCGTTTCTTCCTCTCTGTCTTCCTGCATGACAATCATGTAATCAAACAGTGGATTACGACTCATATCTCGTTCCACACCTAATTCTTCTAGGAGTTCTTCGAATGATATTGCCTGATGTTCATATGCCTCACCCAAGACTTCATTTACATGCGTAATGACCTGATCTAATGTATTTTCTTGGTCAATTTGAATTCTTAAAGGCAGTGTTTTTACAAACATCCCAAGGGTATCCTTAATCTCATCGCAGACTCTTCCATTGGTAACGGTCCCAATTGTAATGTCATTCTGTAATGTATATTTTTCTAGTAAAAGGACAAATGCGGTAGTCAGTATAGCAAACTCCGTTGTATTGTTTTCTTTTGCCAGTCTTACAATCCCTTCTTTTATCTTAGATGATATCCGCATGCTCTCTTTCATTCCTCGATAAGTGAACACAGATGGACGTTTTTTTATGCAGTAAGGCATAACCGGCTCCGGCACCACACGAAACTTTTCTTTCCAGTAGGCTAAAGATTCATTTCTTGCCTTTTTCCCTTCATTCTCATTGACCCATACCGCATAATCCAAATAGGTAACTTTTTCTTTCTGTCCTTCCACTCCAGATAGGAAAAGACAGAATTTCTGTATCAATCTGTTTATGGAATGTCCATCCAGAATGATATGATGTACATCAACTACCAGAATTCGGTTATCCTTATCTGTTTCGATTAATCCGAGCCGAATACCAGGTTCCTGCTCTAAGTCAAAAGGTCTTCGAAAACGATGGATACATGCTGTGACTTCCTTTTCCTTGCAATAAATTCTTTCAGCCTTGATTCTAAAATTACCTACTCTTTGTACGATTTCGTTGTCTAATTGCTGAAAGGTAATTTGAAACAATTCATACCGCTGTAAGAATGTTTCTGCCTGTTCCACTATTTCCTGGTTCGTAATACTTCCTTTTACTTGAATGGCACGAGTTATATTATAGTTTGTGCTTTCCTTGTCCATATTTTGCAGAACAAAAATTCTCCGCTGTTCTGGTACCGCTTTATAATATTCTTTTGGTTCTGCTTTTGTTATTGTAACCTTTGAATGACCTGCTTCTCGATTTTTCTCAATAACGTCAGCTAACTCACGTATCGTTCTGTTTCGGTTTTCAAAAATATCAAATAACGTGAACTGGCTGTTGGTCTGGCTATTTACTTCATTTACAAGCCGTAGAATATTAACCGAATTGGCACCAATGCGAAACAGGGTATCTTCCATACTGACTTCTGAACATGAAAAAATATTCTTACAAATCTCACTCAACTGCTTTTCCAAAGGTGTTACCGGCTCAATTATTTCTCGCTTGTCCTTATTTGCAAGTTCTTTTAACTTCCCATAATCAAGTTTAGCATTCATATTAATCGGTAAACTTGTAAGGACCTTAATCACCTCTGGAGTCATATAATCTGGAAGCTTGGATCGGATAAATGATAAGATTTCCGTTTCCTCTATATCTTCGCCTTCATTTGTACTTTGCACAAATCCATACAATGTCTCGCGCTCTTCCAGATAAATTACAGCTGCCTGTTCCACACCTTCGTATTCCTGAAGTGCTGCTTCCACTTCACTTAATTCAATTCTGTGTCCTCTTAATTTTACTTGTCTGTCAATACGGCCTAATAATTCGATTTCATCATTTTCCAGCCATTTTCCAAGGTCTCCAGTTTTATAAACGATATCACCTGGTTTACTGTTAAATGGATTTTGTATAAACTTATCTGCATTTATCTCTTTCGCAATGTATCCTAATGTACGGTATGGTGTTCTTATCCATACTTCCCCCATTTGTCCTGTCCGGCATATTCTTCCGCCTTCTGAAACAACCAGCGCTCTTGCACCAGGAATAGTGTTCCCAACTGGAATCACATTTCTTTCCAAATCACTTTCTTTGATGATATGAAAAAGTTTAGCCAGTGTTGTTTCTGTAGGTCCATACAGATTTACAAACTTCATTCTGTCATGGAATAGTGAAAACCAGTTTTTAATACAATTTGGCTTTAACAGTTCTCCTGCAAGCAGTATCACTTGCAGATCTGGAAAACTGTTTTTTGTTACTGGAACAGCAGACAGGATCTGAAACATACTCGGCGTACAATGTAATAACGTAACCTTCTCTTTCTCCATCCACTTGGCAAGTTCCTGTGAGTCAAGTAACATCCTATCATTCTCAGGAATACAGATTGTCCCACCAGTGTGAAGAGGCAATAAAACATCTCTCAAAAACGGGTCATGACAAGGCGGTGTGACTTGTGCTACACGTACGCTAATGTCTGTTGCAAATGTTTCTGCTTCCCAAGTAATAAACTGTGCAATTCCCTTTACCTGTCCCACAATGCCCTTAGGCTTTCCTTGACTTCCCGATGTGAAGTAAATATATGAGCGAGCAGTATCAGCTGCCTCTTTCCATGCTGATGGTGTATCTGCTGGAATCACTGCCTGTTCGATATCCAACCTCTTCACAGGAGTTTTTAGTTCTCTAATGAAACCGTCTACCTCATCATTTAGGTTACTGTCGCACACAATAACACTGGCCTCTGATTCCTTAAGCATTTCCAAGCACCTGTCGTGTGGAAATTTGGCACTGACTGGCATAAATACAAGATTGTATTTAACGCATGCCATTAGTACGTAAATATAGTGTTCCACCTGATGGGAGATACACGCTACACAGCTTTGTTCTTTTATACCAGCCCGCTCGATCTTATGACCTATGGCATCTGCTCTGAACTCTAATGTCTGATAGGTAATCTGATAGGCCTGCGTACTAATTGCAATCTTCTCTTTATTCTGTAAAAAACTATCCTTTAGCAATTTTTTTAATGTATACATTCTATTTTCATTCCTTTTCTAAGAATCCTGAGCTATTCCAACTCTAAATCATCATTAAAATCGTCCATTCGGTCTGATTCTGTATCTATAAATTCACCTAGTGTCACTTCTGGGATCTCAGAGATCTGAACAAGAATCTGATTTAGTTTTTCTCCCATTAAAACAATGGAATCTTTCAGATACAATTCCATATTAAATCTAAATACCAATATCCATGAATCTCCTGGGATGACTTTCAAACTTAAACCTAATGTTGACTGTTCAAAATACCTGCTATCCGATATGGTAAATCCTTTATAGGACTGTTCCCTTTTGGAAAAATCAAGTTCACCCACAACTGGATAATTCTCAAAGACAACTGCATAGTCAATAATATCTGTATTTAAGCCAGTTTTCTGTACAATATCACTAATGGATAAGAAGCAGTGCTGCTGTGCCTCATTCTGATAATCCTTTATATACTCCACCAACTGCCTTACTGACCTATCAGGATCTATCCTTACACTCATTGGCAATGTATTAATAAATAACCCGAGCATCTGATTTATTCCTTCAATTCGAGGATCTCTTCCCGATACGACATAACCGAATACCACATCATCCATTCCAGATAACTGACTTAAAAGGATACCCCATGCACATTGCAATACCATACTTTCTGTCACATGCCAGTCATTTGCAATAGTTCTAAGTCTGGCAACAGTAGCTTCATCCACAGATATTTCATAATTGCCCTGAATATACTCAGATGCAGTATTTTTCTTTTTCACTGGCAAGTCAAGACCACTTTGGATACCTTTAAGTTTTTCTTTCCAGAACTGTAGTGCTTCACTATTTCCAATCTTATAACTTGTCCTTATGTACTCTGAATAACTAGCCTCTGGAAGTGCTTTCGGATGAATCCCGCCAAGGAGCATAAAGTAATTCTCAAAAAATTCATTTAAGACCAGACTTAAACACCATCCGTCTAAAATAATATGATGAAAACTGAATATGATGTAATTACCATCCTCTTGCTTAACAATGGTCATTCGAATCAGTTTGCCTGCTTCTAAATCAAAGCCTTCTGACTTATCCTGTTCCAAAATTTCTTCAAGTGTTACCGTTTGATTGCCTTCTATGATGTGGAAATCTACTTCACTCTGTTCCAACACAATTTGCACTGGTTCTTGCAAGCCTTTGTAGTGGAAGGAAGTTTTGAAAACATCGTGTGCTCTTACCAGTAGTTCAAAACTTTCTCTCATTTTCTCTAGGTCTAGTTTCTCCGCAATCCTAAATGAAAATCTCTCGTAATAATATTCTGAATTTTTTCCTAATGAAACTGTTGTAAGTATGTTTTTCTGCATCGGTGATAATGCATAAATTTTTCTTATCTCACTACTATTCTTTGCCTTGATATTCTCTAATTCAGAAAGCGTCAAATGATTATATCCATAATCTAGTGGTGTGCTCATTTTTTTTGCACTTGCTAATTCTTTTGCTGCAATCTCAATACTCTCCTTGAAATCTTCCATGAAAACTTCCATCTGTTTGGATGTAAACTCCAACGTATGTGCAAGACTTATCTTCATTGCATTTTCTATGTGAAATACATTCAGTTCCATGTCATAGAGTGCTCTATTCTCACTGTTGATTAATGGCCCATAAATCATATCGCTAATCTTAAACAGACTATCTTTTTCTACAAGTCCAAGATTGCCAATGTAATTGATAATTACATTAGATGGTATTAAAGTTTTATCCTCTCGACGAATCATATCAAACCCGATTCCCTCATCTGGCACTCTGTGAAATTCCTCTTTTATCTGAACCAGATTATTAACCACTGACTGACTATCAGAATATGGAATACAGAACGGATAAACAACAGTAAACCATCCTGCTGTACGGCTAACATCCAGCTCGTTGTCTTTACGTCCATGGGATTCTAGCATTACGCACTCAGGATATGAGAAAGCATTTCTTTTTGCAGCTCTTGCGTATGCAAATAGAAGCACATCATTCCAAGTTAACAACCTAATCTTAAACAGATTTTTCTGTACCTGTTCCACTACATCCTCATTTAGATTAAAGGTAACTAGTATCCTCTCTCCAACTGTATATTCATTTTGTTTTGGAACGTTATCTTTACAAACGGTTCTCCAGTAAGCCGCCTGCTCCTGTATTCTTAACGATTTCGCTTCCTCTTCTTTCGCTCTTGTCCAGTCCTGATAAGAATTCGTCTTAAGCGGAAGTTCATATTGTTTCCTTCCCATCTCCTCTAGATACAATCCTTGCAAATCTTCCACTAGAATATTCCACGTCACACCATCGCAGATCAGGTGATGAGCTATCATACAAACGATATCCTCTTCCTTTAGATGAAGAAGGACACAACGAAATACTGGTCCGTCAAAGATATTCAGCTTTTTATGTTCCGCTCCAATACATTCTGCTGGATTCTCGTCTACCACATGGTACTCAGCAAATCCATATAAATTCTCCTCTTTAGTGGAACGATTTATCTGTTCCTTATCAGTAAATATCATACGCAATGCATCGTGATGTGCGACAAGACGCTTTAATGCACGCTCAAGCTCTGCAGCCTGTATACGCTCTTTACAGGTGCAGACAATTTCCTGATTGTAATAGTTCGGATTCTTAAGTCCATATTCAAAGAAATCTCTCTGAATCTCTAACAAAGGTGCACTTCCTACTACTTCTTTCTGACTAACGCATCCTTTTGTCTTCTTTAACCGAAGTGCCAGTTCCCTTAGATTAGAACATTCATAGATATCCTGTATTGCCAATTCGTACTTAGCCCGTTTCAGATACGACTGAAGCTGAATACCTTTAATGGAATCTCCACCTACTTCAAAGAAATCATTTTCGATTCCGACATTCTTATGACCCAGTACTTGATGTACCATCTTAAGAAGTACTTTTTCTTCTTCCGTCTTCGCTGTACCTGAATGAGTTTCTATTTCTATTGTTACCTCTGGTAATGCTTTCTGATTGAGCTTTCCGTTGGCTGTTACTGGTATCTCGTCAATCTGTAAAATTGCAGAAGGAATCATGTAAGCTGGAAGCTCTTCTTTCATTTTCTCCTGAAGTACTTTCTTATCTATCGTCTGATTTCCAATCACGTAAGCACATAGGTATTTTCCTTTCGCTCCACTATCTTTTGCAATTACAACTGCATCTGTTACAGAAGGATACTTCCTGATTACTTTTTCAATCTCGCCTAACTCAATTCGAAATCCGTGTATTTTAACCTGCTGATCAATTCTGCCCATATATTCAATATTTCCATCTGGCATCCATCTTGCCAAATCTCCAGTATGATATAACGTTCCTTCGCCAAACAAATTGTTCACGAATTTTTCTTTTGTCAGCTGTTCCATTCCGCAATATCCTCTTGCAACACCAACACCAGTGATGCAGAGTTCCCCTGGTACGCCAATTGGACATAAGCAATTGCCGTTCATAATATAAATCTTGGTATTTGCTATTGGTTTTCCAATTGGAATGACCGGCTGGTGCTCTAGACAATCGTAATAAGTTACATCAATTGCCGCCTCGGTTGGCCCATAAAAATTCACCAGTTTCGCTTCCACACCACGATGTATAACCTGTTTGTAAAATTCATTAACATCTTCTGGCTTCAATGCCTCACCACTTGCAAATACATATCGTAATGACGTGATTTTATCGATTGCCTCCATATTGGCATCAAGATACGACAGGAATGCCTTTAACATGGATGGTACAAAGTGCATGGTAGTTACTTGTCCAGTTTCAATCGCTTCACAAATTTTTGCTGGATCTTTTTCTCCGCCTGGTACTAACATGTAAACTTTTGCTCCAACAATTGCCCACCAGATAATTTCCCAAACAGATACATCGAATGTATAGGTTGTTTTCTGCAAAATCGTATCTTCACTATTAATCGGATATCTGCCATGCATCCATTCAATACGATTCATAAGCCCTCGATTATGGCACATAACTCCTTTTGGTTTTCCAGTTGTACCAGAAGTATAAATCATATAAGCAAGGTCATCCGGCTTGTTTACCTGTTCTGGATTTTCATCTACCCCATTCTGGGATATCTCTGTAATCTTGAAACATGGAATGGTTCCAAAGTCGAAATCCATCTCCTTATATACTAAAACTGCCTTCGCTTGACTATCGGAAAGCATGTAGCGAAGTCTTTCTTCAGGACAGTCCTGGGCAATTGGAACATAGGCTGCACCACTCTTTAATATTCCAAATATACCAACTTCCATATCAATACTTCGTTGACAAATAATCGCAACAAAGTCATCTGGTCCGACTCCAATTTCTCTTAATTTGTAAGCAACTGCATTGGCTTTCTTATTAAGTTCCAGATAGGTCAGATAACCTGTATCTGTGATAACAGCAACCTGTTTTGGTCTCAATTTCACTTGTTTTTCAAACAGACTGATTATGGTTTCCTTATCACTATATTCACAATCGGTCTCATTAAACTGATTCAGAATCAGTTCTTTATCCTTCTGTCCAATTACACTAATATCCGCAATTGGCTTTTCTACATTTTCTGTAATTTGTTCTAATATGCTCACATAACTAGCTGCAAAATCATTGACATGCTGCTTCTTAAATACATCCGTATTATATTCAAAACTACATTCATAACCGCCATTTTTCCTAACTATCTCCAAGGTTAAATCGAATTTAGATATTCCCTTTTGGATGGCAACACTGTTGCACATCACATCGCCTAATTCAAAACTTAGTTCTGGCGTTGATACATCCGTAATTCCAATATCACTTTCTGAATTCTGAAATGCAAACATCACATCATACAGAGGATTATGACTTAAACTTCTGGATATGTTCAGTTGACTTAAAATATCTGACATACTGACATTGGCATATTTCATATCCTCCAAATATCGGTCATTAGCATTTCTAACGAAGTCAAGATAACTAATCTCCTGCCCCAGCTGGAACCGAATAGGCAGTGTATGAACAAACATTCCAATAACAGACTGCAGCTGCCTCTGCTCTCTTCCTGCATATGGCATTCCAATGATGATGTCGCTTTGGTAAGAAAGCTTAGATAGTAAAATAGAAAATGAGGTAATACATAACAGACTTACCGTCACTTTGTGCTGTTTTGCAACCTGCTCTATCTGTTGTGATAATGTTTCATTAATCTTAAACTGGTATACCGCTCCTTTTTCACTTCGCACAGAAGGATATGGGAAATCATAAGGAAGTTCCAGTACTGGAAGATTATCTGAGAACTGATTCACCCAATAATTCATTGTTTCTTCATACACATGGTTTTCCCGATCCTGTTCCCAGGTTGCAAAGTCCGTATAATGTAGTTCGATTGGCTCACAGGCTCCTGTCAGATATGCTTCCTTAAAATTCTTCATAAGCAGTGCCATGGAATATCCATCAGCCGCAATATGGTGTGTATTCATCATAAGATACGCCGTCGTCTCATTTTTACGGAATAAAATTACTCTTAATAAAATTCCACTAGCTAGATCAAATGGCTGATTGTAGAATGCTATCTTTTCTTTTACCTCTTCTATCGTTGCATCTTCTCTAATGTCTACTAGTTCCATATGAAATTCTGGCTGTTCTATAATCCTTTGTCTTACTTCTCCCTGCTCTACGTAATACTGGGTTCTTAATGAATCCTGAACCTCTATTACCTTACGAAATGCCTCTTCAATTTTATCTGGAATAATCGTTCCCCTTAGTTCAAATACAATAGGAAGATTATATAAAATGCTGTCTGGTTTCAGATTCTGCAGTGCATACAATCTCTTCTGTTCGCCTGAAAGGGCATAGCTCTCCTGCTTTTCCCCTGCTGTCATTTTATTTTCTTCATTTTCTGCATGTTGATCCAGATATTTTGCAAGTTCACGAACGGTCATATTCTGAAATAACACAGAGATATCCACTTGCTTATGAAAACTTTCTTTTATGGCATTTGCAATGGAAATCGCCATAATAGAATTACCGCCTTCATCAAAGAAGTCTTTATCAATATCTACTTGTTCTGAGCCTAAAACAAACGCCCAAAGTTTTGCCAGTTCTTTCTCCGTTACCGTATAGGCTCCATCTTCACGTCCTTCTAATAGTAGCTGACTCTGTTGTTCTGTTATGGTATTTGTTCTGCTTCTTCTTATAATGTCCTGCCTTATTTTCTCTGACAGATTCCAAGCCAGAAGTAAATTTGCTTCGAACTCATAATTCAGCTGTCCAAAACAGTATACTCCTGCCTCTAAAGAATTGAGAAAAGAAAGATTTCTCTTAAACTCTTCTAGTTCCATTGTCTTAAATGCTGTTTCATAATCAGCCTTATTATCAAATGCCATTCCCGCTCCTTCTACTGCTGGGAGCTGAACGGAAATGATTTTTAATTGTTCACTGCTTTGCGTACGCGCTATCTGATCTAGATATGCACTTGCTGCGGAATAAGCACTTTGCCCTGGTGTTCCAATCAATGCAGATACAGAAGAAAATAATACGATCTTCTGTGCATGTACCGCTTGCGCAAGAGTAAGAAGGTTTCTCGTTCCATTTATTTTCGGACTCAATACCTTACTTGCTTCATCAAACTGATAATCTGCAAGATAACTATGGTCAGCAATTCCTGCCAGATGATACACGGCCTTAATATTACCATCCTCACCATATGTATCTTGTAAGAATCTTTCAAAATTAAGCATATCGCCCTCGGAAGATACATCTGCCTGATAATACACTGGCGCTTTCTGACCTTCTTTCCAATTACTTATAAGTCTCTTATCTTCTTTTGCATGTCGACTCACTAATACAACCGTCTGTTGTTCTTCTATCAGCTTTTTCGCAAGTTCCAAACCAAGACCACCTGTACCACCTGTCAGGACATAAACACCTTGTTCCTTATTCATTTCCTCCTGTACTTTGAGGCTACTGGCAATCAGTTCAGGTAATAAAATTTCTCCATTCTTTCTTACCATAACTTCTTTTTCCGTCCCGTTACGAAGTACGTCTAAAAGAAGTAAATTCGAAACACCTTGCTCTATGCAGACAAATCTGCTGTTTTTCGATCCCTTTTCATTATTGGCACTTCTCACTAACGTTTGAACTGCCGCCATAACCGGAGTAAGCACTGGTTCTTTATCCTCTTCAAAAGGTTCTGTTTTCCCAATAACAATCACCTGGTTGATGGAATCCTGCTGCATGGCAATCTGTAAAAATGCTAATGTTTCCATACAGATTTTCTGGTCCGACAGTCCACTCTGTGGGGAAAGTTCCAGAATCAAGCTTTCCACTGATTTCTCACGGATTCGATTCTCAATCTGAGACTTTTCTTCCTGAATTGATTGTAACTTAATCATGTTCTGGCTTATGGCTCCCTCTAGTTCTTCTCCGAAACAGGATTTCGCATCTGTTTGACTTAGCCATAGACTATTATCCAAATCCATCTGTTTAGTCGCAGTCTGCCATGTACACTTTTTCCACTCAAATCTGCAGCTTGCTGGATTACGATACATTCTGATACCATTTACTTTTTTGACTGCATAATCTTCAATCACTGCAAACGTACCCTTTTCATCATGTAACGTAATATCATAGAAAATTAGCTGGTCGTTCGTTTTATCTGCTTTCTTCGTAATAGTACTAATAAAAGTGGATGGTATTGGACGAGTGATTTCCAGCTTTTCTAAGTAAAATGGTAAATAATCTTCCTCTGATTCTAAGGACATTCCATTTAGAGCCATATCCATTAATGCTGGATGGAGCTTGTGTCCCACTAAATCTCTATGATAAATCTTATCTAATGCAATAAGCAGTTTTCTGCCATTCGGAGTTTCTTTCTTTCCTGTAACGCAATCCCAACGATCTCCATATACAATCTTACCTTTTGTAAAATCATTGGCATGAAATCTTTTTCCTGAAAAAGCCTCCAGAATCGACTGATTCTCGTCCTTTAATACTTTTTGCCCTAGCATACATTTTGCATGTGAAAACTCTACCCAGTCACGGTCAAACTCATTTTTCGAGTCTGGATTGTGATCATAGAATAGCTTCACTTCTAGTTTGTTTTCTTCTGTTATCTGTTCTTCTATTAAAAGATACGTTTCCTTTTCTACTGCAAATGGACATATCACCTGAAATTCCGTGATAGCAACCTGTTCACTCCCTAAATAATTTGCAGCTACCGTGTAAATGGTTTCCAATGCTTTCGATGCTGGATAAAGCTTTTTGCCTAACACGCAATGTTCCTTAACAAACCACTGTTCAGGAGCAACTTTGACTTTGTAGTACTTTTTACCTTTACCGCCGACCCACTGATACACCTTATTCCATGCGTCTAATGCTTGAAAATCCTCTACAATCCATAAATTACGTCTATTCTGTTCATACTGTCTCAGTTTTTCTGTCCGATACAATTGTTCTTCTTCTGATAGAATACGCTTGTTTTCAGGCTTTCCAAGCACCATATGTACATTCGTCCCACTAATACCAAAACTATCTATTCCGATTAGGAAATCGTTGTCTTCCTCTGAAATCGGAATCTTTTCATCACATACATACAACGGTGTGGATGTGAAGTCGATATGACGGTTCGGTGCTTCAAATTGATAGAGTGGCGGAATCTCTCCCTTATCAAGGGACATTGCGCATTTAATCAATCCTGCAAGCCCAGAAGCGGCAATAATATGTCCAATATTCCCCTTACAGGTTCCCAATGCACAATACTGCTTTTTACTGGTTCTTGCTGCTAATGCCTTTGCCAGACTCTTCACTTCAATTGGATCTCCTAGCTCCGTTCCCGTTCCATGTGCCTCAATATATTTCATCTGATTCACATCAATGTGAAACTTATCCCAAACCTGTTCAAATAATTCTTTCTGTCTTAACATATTAGGGGCTGTAATACCATTAGACGCTCCGTCATTATTGGCCCCATTCGCCTTAATTACTGCATATACACGATCGTTGTCTGCTACTGCTTTACTGTAATTTTTCAAGACAACGGCACACACGCCTTCCCCCCACACAGTTCCATCTGCATGGTCACCAAAAGGACGTATTGAACTGCTCGGTGATTCTAGCATCTCAACACGTTCTTTATCGATTGGTAATATGTTAATTGTAGTACCACATACTACAGCAGTATCTGTTTTTCCTTCCCGAATATCATCACATGCATAATTCACCGCAAGAAGACTAGATGAACACGCACTATCTACTACCGAACTTTTTCCTGTCATATCAAAACGGAAAGATAGACGTGACGGCATAATACTGTTGGCATTTCCGATAAAACCTGAACCATCTATAGATTCCATCAGATCCATATACCGTTTCTGACCTAATTGGGCATTGGCAGCATATACAATCGTATCTTTTCCCCGTTCTTTATCTTCATCATATCCTGCATCAATAAGGGCATACCAGGCACATTCCAGAAACATCCTATGTAATGGACTAATCTTCCTTCCTTCAGCCTCTGAAAATCCAAAAAATTCTGGATTGAAACTGCTAATATCATTTAAATATCCCTGTATCTGATACGCATTATCCTCATCCAGTTTTTCACCATCGAGGTAAGAATCCGTTTTATCCCTACGGCTTTTTGGGTATTCTCGGATGGATGATATTTTATTCTGTATATTATCCCAAAACTCTTCTTTATTTTCTGCCTGTGGAAGCTTTACACTCATTCCAACTATTGCAATCGGTGCAGTTTTACTTTCTTCCTTTCCTAAGCTTTTCAGTAAGCCTGCAGCAGATTTCGCATCTAACCTTTTCTCACTTACCTCTTTTAGAATATAATTTTTCAGCTTATCCAATTGAATACCTCCTCCCTGTTCCTAATTTGTTAGGAAAAAAAGTTTTTCTGCTTCTTCTAGACTAATTTCTCCTGATTGAAGCCTTTCTAGAACTGCCAACGTATCCTCTTCTTCGTTGGTAGTCACTGTATCCTCTTGTTGTGCCGTTCCATTTAAGCTGTCATAATATTCACTTAAATCATACACAGTCGAATAGGTAAATATATCTGTTATATCAAACTGATCAGGATACTCGGACTCTAATTCTTTCATCAGGTATGATGCTAAAATCGAATTTCCTCCCAGATCATTAAAATGCTTATAAATATCTATTTCGTCAGCTTCTAAAACGTCGCCCCACAACTGTCCAAAACGTTTTTCACTCTCTGTATACTGATCATCCGCTCTTCCGGTCAACTTCACTTCTTTGTGCTTACGTTCCTTTACAGCACCATTCTTCTGAAGTTCAGCCAGATATTCATAGATTGCTGTCTTCTCAAGCATTTTACTATAAGGAGAAGTCAAAAACTCTGGATTCCAGATGCCCGCAATCACATGTGGCTGTTTCTGCCTTGCAACCTGCTCGAAAACGCTTACTGCTTCTTTCGTGGATATGTTTTTCATAAAAGTATCCGTTACAAATCCATTGTCTTTCGCCATACCAACTTCTGACCAGGATGGCCAGGAAACGGAATAGATTCTCATTGGCTCTGACTGATGCAAATATGCAAAACGATTCATATATTCATTTGCAGAGGAATAATCGGTCTGACCCGGCATTCCAGTCAAGGATGCCACTGATGACATGAGATACATCACTTGGGCTTCGCTTTCGAATACTCGATACAGATTTTGTGTTCCAAGTACCTTCGGTGCCAGAACCTTAGCAAACGCTTCTTCTGTCTTCTCCTCAACACTTTCTCGTCCTGCAATACCAGCACAATGAACTACTACCGAGACTTTACCTGCCTTTGCATGAATCTTCTTTACCGCTTCGTCTAAGGAAGCTTCCTCTGCCAAATCACATGAATAGGCGAATACCTGTGTTCCATATTCCTTAATTTCTTTCAAACTGGATGCTACCAGTTTATTATCTTTCACTTCTTCCAAACTTCGCCTTGCAATCAGACTGATACTTTTTGCTCCATTCTTGGCAAAGTATTTTGCAAGTGTTAATCCTATACCTCCAAATCCTCCAGAAATGAGGACATTCTTTCCACTCACATCTATATTCTCTACTGTATCCACAGATTTTTCGATTACTTTTTTATAGATATGTCCATCCTGCACAGCATACTGTTTCATTTCTGAATCAATTAAAACTGGCAGATACATCTCCAAGTCATTTGCATTATCTACACTGATACAAACAGAAGAGATATAAGGAGATTCTACAAAATAGGATTCAAACAGGGCAACGGCAGCTCCACCATAAGGACTACAGTGTGGACCATTTTCCAAATCAAAGATTCCTTTTCCAACCACAGCAATTCTTATTTGACGGTTAATCACTTTATTTAACTGTTTCGTAAGCTTGAATAATGTTTGTAACTGTTCATATACAGAAACTTCATTTGCTTCTATCATTTCATTTTGTAAATAAATTAAGATGCATGTAACCGAATCATCCAGCACTGGTTCCTCCAAAAACTCTTTCATTGCTACACGTTCTGATGTAGGTGCTTTCTCCAGAATAGACTGCATCATACTGCCTTTGGCTTCCACTTCCTGTTCTATAAGAAGGAGTTTTTCATTTTCCCAACTTACAGTTGAAAGTTCCATCGGAACTTCTTTCCATGAATAATGATAAAGCGCACATTTCTCTTCTTCACCGAATAAATTCGTCTTTGACACATGCTTTAATAAATAGTTTGATGCTTTCAAAACTAAAGTACCGTCGCTATTGTATACACTTAAATCAAATCCTAGAGTTTCTTCATTCTTGTTTTCATGCTGTTCCATGCAAGTGTAGGTATCTGGTCCCAGCTTTCCGTAAACCTCAATTATTCCGAATTTATATGGCAAAAATGGTCTTCCATTGGTTAAGGCATATGCATTCACTGCCATATCAAGCTGTGATGGATGTAAGAAAAGGCAGTCAAAGTCTGTACGATATTTCTCATCTGCTACAACGTGGGACCATACAGTATGTTCATCTTGCTCGTAAAGTTCAATGTCCAAGGAATTCCATCTTGGTCCAAACTCAATGAATCCTTTTGTCAATGCACTCTGGTCGATTTTCTTAAATGCAGCTTCATATGGTATTGCCGCTTTCTCTTCCAAATCTCTTTCTTCTAGCAAGGTAATCTCAGCCTGTGCATTCAGATTTGCCTTCTGTTCTTCTTTCATGAAAAATGAACTGAATTTTATCTGGTAACAATCCTGTTCCATTTTCTCAATATCAATATGTACTTCTGTTGATTTTACTTCCTGACAATAAACTGGCTGATAAAATTGCAACTCCTTTATCTGTAACTTCTTATCCTTTATTTTATCCTTTAAAACATAGTGAATCATTTCGATATATGCAGTACCCGGAAGAACATTTTCTCCCATAACACAATGGTCACTGATAACTGGATTGCTCTGTGGTGTAAGAAGGGTAATATATTGTTCCGAGTTCTCATCTTCCATGACCTTACTGTCAACTAACCAGTTCACTGCTTCTGAGTGAATCGTATGAATCTTAGAGATATCCTGTTTCAGCCAGCAGGATTCTGGCATTTTGGGCCGTCCTGGAATAGAAATTACATGAACCTTTTTCTGCTCATAAATGGTTCCCCAGTCTACTTCTTCTCCTTCACAATAGGCCTTGACAAGCTTTAACTCTTCCTCTGTCACCGCCAATTTTTCTGCGTTCCAATCCTTTTCCTCTAACCAGCTGTATAAAATAAAATCATTTTTCTTTCCGTCTGCTACCAAAGAAAGCTCCTGTTTCAATTGCTCTTTATCAGATGCTACAATAACGGAACGGAATGGTTTGTGGTCCCTGCGTACATTTTGTGTGTAACAGATGTTCACCATTACCTCACTGCTTAAATCCTTGCTTTCTAAAAGTGCTGCCCACTGATAAAGCTGCTCTTTTGTATCTGCAGAAATTGTAAAGATTCCTGTACTGTCATCCAATGTTTTTTCTTTTTTGTACTCTTCTAATACAATATGGCAATTTGTACCACTGAATCCAAATCCATTAATCCCGATATACATGGTTTCCTCTTGTGGTACATCTATCACCTGGTCTGTAACATACAGAGGACTGTTTTCAAATTCAATTTTTCCATTTGGTTCCTCAAAGAATAATGTTGGTGGAATCTGATGTTTTTTCATCATGAGGCACGCCTTAAGAAAAGATGCACTACCTGCTCCCTCATATAAATGACCTATATTGGTTTTTACACTTCCTATCCCGCAATACTGTTTCTTGTCGGTAAAATTTGCTATTGCTTCCGTAATGGCATCTATTTCAATAGGATCTCCTAATTTGGTCCCCGTTCCATGGGACTCAATATACGTAATTTTTTCTACAGGTATATTGGCTTGCTTCCATGCTTCCTTCAGTAACGCAGTCTGTGATTCTACATTTGGCACTGTAATACCTGCCGTATGACCATCCTGATTGATTGCACTTCCTTTTATTACGGCAATGATATTGTCCTTATCTGCTAATGCCTTGTTAAGCTTTTTAAGCACAACAGCTCCTGCGCCTTCTCCTGTTCCTGTTCCATCCGAATCATTGCTAAACGTACGCGTAAATCCATCTGAGGATTCCATTCCTAATTTTGTCTCACCATCTAATGGAAGCAGATTAATCTTAATACCACCTACCACTGCCATGTCACAATCATTTTCAAGTGACTGACAAGCCAGATGAAGTGCTGTCAGAAAAGAAGAACAAGCGGTATCAACTAATACACTTGGCCCTTTCATGTTAAATGTGTACGCTAATCGGCTTGCAACAATTGCAGACAAATTCCCCGGTATACTCATAGAAGCATCTTCTGGCTGTAAATTCTTAACCATTTCACTATAGGACAGTCTTAAGTCATCTGAATGACCCACAAAGATACCCGTCTTTGTCGCTGATACAGTTTCCTTCGTATATCCTGCTTCTACAAGCACATCATACATTACATCAAGCATAATTCTCTGACTTGGTGACATCGTGGATGCCTCCCGTTTTGAGAGACCATATAACTTATAGTCAAACATATCAATTTCATCTAGATATGCGCCCATTTGATAACTTCCATCGTACATCATAGCTTTTTTGTAAGCATTTACTTTTGAGATACGATCCTTTGGAAAATCACGTATCATGCAGACTCCCTGCAAAAGATTTTCCCAAAATTCATCTAAATTTGAAGATAGCGCATATCGCCCACTCATACCGATTACGGCATATGCGTTTTCCTCTTTCTGACCCTTTAGCAGTTTTAAAAGTTCCAGGCCATCTTCTTTCTTGATGTTATTTGCCATAACCTGTTCCAATATGACTTGATGTAATTCCTTAGACATTGTTCTCCCTCTTTTCTTTTCACCTGTAATCATATATCCCTGTTTAGGACTCGAGCAATGCAATTGCATCTTCCAGGCTAATTTCCTCGTTTTCCTGCTTTCCTATCCCTACACTTTCCATTACTATTTCCTTTTCCTTGCTGTTGATTTCTCGTTTTTCCTGCTTATCAAATATAATTTTTGCTATTTCTTGTATATTCGGATGTACAAACATCTGTGAAATAGTAACTTTTTTTGGAAACATGGTATCTATTTCATTATGTATCTCCGAAAACATAATGGAATCCCCACCTAATTCAAGCAAGTTATCGTTTTTTTGGACTTTTCCCCGGCCTGTGATTTCCTTAACAATATGTAAAATCCGTTCTTCAATTTCATTCTGTTCATAGTAAATTTCTTGTTCTGTTTCTCTTTCTTCCGCTTTGGCGTGCTTAGGAGCCATCTTCTCCTGTCTATCGCCTAACTGGAATGGAAACATCTGTTCAGTGGTCTCGTCTATCCTGTCATAATGGATTCTGCCCACAACAAGGTTTGCATTATCCGTCGTAAGCAAAGCAGGAAATATTTCCATTGCTTCTTTCGATGTCAGATTTTCTAAGAGCATGTCCTGCTTATAAAACTCGTTATCTTTTGCCATTCCTACATCTGACCAGGCTGCCCAGTCAACGGCACATGCTGGTATTCCTTCTTTGCGAAGTTCATAGGCATACAGATTCATAAAGGTATTACCAACTGAATACTGTGCCTGTCCCTGTATTCCCATATGTATCATGGCGGAAGAATTAAGAATAAGAAATTCCAGATTCTTAAGACATTGATATTTCTTTATGGCCTCTGCTATATAGGAAACACCAAATGTTTTTGGTTCAATAATACTCTTACTATTCACTTCTTCTAATGAGTGAAGCATCGTTCCACCAGCTGCTCCTGCACAGTGAAAGATTCCTTTTATCTCAATCTGTTTCTTTTCTAATTGTTCAAAAAGAGCTGTTACGTCTGAGCGCTTGGTCAAATCGCATGCATATTCTACAACGTTTGAGTTGGTTTCTCCTTCAAAACAAACTTTTTTACGTTGTACGGAAATAATATTCTGTGCTCCATTTTTTGCAAGGTATTCGATTATGGTATGCCCGATTCCGCCACTACCGCCAAATACTAGATAACTACTGTTATTCTTTGAAACTTCATATGTTTCAGATGCTGCTTCTTTGGTCTGTAATCTTTGCATATAAGGAACGCCTAGATGAACTGCCAACAAAAAATGTGGCAAGTGACTTAGGTGTTTTACCACCCAATCCATACTTTCTTTTGATGCATCCGTATCCACCACCTTAATGTCTACGTCTGCAAACTCATTAACGATATTCTTATACATTGCTACTGGATACAGCATAGTATAATCCGCTCCATCTGTAACTTTCCCAAACAATCCTTTACTTACAATCCGAATAGACAGCTTTTTACGTAAACCTGACTGCTCCAAGGATTTCAAAAGTCCAATAAGTTCTTCTGCAAGTTCTGCAGATTGTTCCATCTGGATTTCAATGCTATCGCACGGTGTCACAGGTTGACAGATTACTATTCCGCTCTGTTCTTTATTGGTTATCTTGCTAACAAGTTTTTTCACAGCATCTTTCTCAAATTCCTGCCAAATGAGCTCACCCTGACATGCCGTTTTAATTTTCTCATAGTCTTGTTTATCCGAAACACAAATCCATGTAGCATCTGTATTCTCTACAACTTCCGTTTCCTCACAGTACTTCACCCAGTCCAAAGTGTGTAACATTCTTTTTGTCTTCTGCTGATAAGCATCCGTAAACCAGTGACGTTTTTTTTCAATTGGATAAACTGGAAGATGTATGTGTGCAATATTTCCTTTTTGCTCTACAACTGGTTTTGCCTGTCCAACCAAAAGTTCTTCACAATTTTGTGCATCAATCTGTCTAATAATATTCTTAACTCGAATGAAAATTTCTTCCTTATTGCTTGCTAATAGAACGATACCGTATTGATACCAGTCCCTTCCATTACATAAGGTAGATGAAATATCTGCACAGGAATATTTTTCACTTTCCTTACTTTCTAACCATTCACCAAAATCAATTAGTTCTTTTCTAAGTGCAGTCTCTGTATGAGCTGAAAACAGGAATTTATACTGTTCTAACTGTTCATCGCGTATTTCCTCTTTTGGTGAATTGGTGAGGACAACATGACAGTTGGTTCCACTAAATCCAAACGAACTGACACCAACAATGCAATTCTCTTTGGGCAATTCTAACGGCTCATCCATTACATATACTGGAGATTCTATAAAATTAATGATACCATTTGGTTTTTCAAAATTTGCATTAGGTGGAACAATACCATGCTGCATGGAAGCAATTAATTTCACAACACCTGCCAACCCAGATGCTTCATATAGATGTCCAAAATTAGTCTTCATTGCACCAATGGCACAAAACTGTTTCTTCGTGGTATAATTTTGAAATGCATGTTCCAACCCAGTTACCTCAATTGGATCACCAAGTCTGGTTCCTGTTCCATGTGTTTCTATATAACAGATATCTTTAGGATCAATTTTTGCATTGTTCCAGGCATCCAGAAGCACTTTTTCCTGTGCATCTGCATTTGGTGCAGTAACGCCCATTGTCCTTCCATCATGATTCACACTGCTTCCCATAATGACCGCATAAATGTCATCATGGTCTTGTTTTGCTTTCTCTAATGGCTTTAAGAACAGACAAATCATTCCTTCTCCGGTTCCTGTTCCTGATGCTGCATCGTCAAATGCACGCGTTCTACCATCTTTTGATTCCATTCCAATTACATAATCATTTTCAATTGGAAAAGAAATTAATTTAGCCGAACCTACTAAAGCTTGTTCACACTCTCCTCTTTGTATTGCCTGCACTGCAGTATGCAATGCAACGAGAGATGATGAGCAAGCTGTATCAATTACACTTACTGGTCCATGTAAATCAAGTTCATATGCAATTCTTCCTGCAATGACGGAAGCTAAATTTCCCGCTACCGCCATGGATTTTCGGTTAGACGGCAAGATTTCTTTCAGCATATTCAGATACTGACCTCCATCTCCATCTCCAATATATCCTACGTAAACTCCTGTCTTGGAACCTTTAATTGCAGATAACGCATATCCCGCATCATATACTGCCAATACAGCACCTTGTAATAATTCCCTTTGTGTGGGACTCATATATTCTGATTCTCTAGGAGTATATCCGAAATAACTTTCATCAAATTGACTGATATCTTTTAAAAAGCATCCCGTTAAAAGATTGTATTGATCCTTTGATTCTCCCAATAACCCCATAACATCTTCGCAATCTTTTTTTCTCTGCTTTGAAAGTTCACCATAACTTTCGACCTTTCCCATCATCACATTCCAGATTTCATCTAGATTCTTGGCATAAGGAAAATTCAAAGATACTCCAATAATGGCTACCTGATTATCCCGCTTTTTTTCCTCAACGTTCGCAACATTTGCAACATGCTTATTGGTCTGGAATAAACTATCAAAATCCATCTTTGCCATACCGTTCCCCCATTCCTATATTGATTGCAACCGTACGGCATCTATCTTAAATCTGCCAATGCCTCTAAGGTACCTGTTTCAAACAATAACTGGTGTATTCTCATCTTTTGGACTTCTACACTTGCTTTCTTCGTATCCATAATCTGGTGTAACAAACGAACTGCCGTTCTTGCTTCTTCTTCTGTTGCTTTACTTTGACGAATTTCTATCTCTGCCTTTAAATTTTTTAATTTTTTATATGGTATCACAACACCATTTTCATACTCTGTGCTGTTCTCATTCTTATTCTGAATGCATACTGCAATTGCCATACATCTTGTAACAAGCTTCTCATAATCACAATCCGTTTTTTCTTTCTTTTCCAAAATTGCATCAATTCGTTCTCTGTCATTTTCGTCACTCATAGAAAAGCAGCGTATTGACGGAGTCGTTGCCTCTGTAAACCGCTTTAACGTTTTTCCTGGACCAACCTCAATAATTGTATTAATATCCATTTTCTCTGCGTACTTTAAAATATCTGTCCAGCGAACACTACTTACTAACTGCTTACCCAGTTTATCTATCATTGCCTCCTTAGAAGAATAAGGTTTTGCATCATAATTGGCAACGACAGCATTTTCAAAATAGTATCCCTGAGTTTCTTTTACTCTTTCCACAAACTGATCTTTTGCCTGCTCCATATGAAAACTATGGAAAGCACCACTGACTTTCATTTTTTTCACAATTGCATTTTTGGCTTCTAATTCTTTTCCTGCCGTTTCCACTGCATCTCTGTCACCAGAAATAATTGTCTGCACTGGGGAATTGTAATTAGAAACTACAACACGTCCTACCTGCTGGCAGACTGCTTCTACTTCTTCTGGAGGTATCCCTATAATAGCTGCCATCGTACCATCCCCATCTACCTGGGACATGAATCGTCCACGATCGGAAACAAGCTTTACTGCACCTTCAAAATCCAATGCTCCTGAACAAGCTAATGCTGTAATCTCTCCTAAACTATGTCCAGCCATAAATACTGGATTCAATATATAGGTTTCAACAAGTTGTCGATACATCACATATTCAGTAAGAAAAATGGCTGGCTGGGCAATTTGTGTCTCTGCCAGTTTTTCTTCCGTTGCATTTTCTATGTAAGCTTCCAAATCTAATCCTGAAATCTCGCTTGCCTTCTTCATAAAATCTGCAGCCTTACTATAATCGCCTAATAATTTACTGTACATTCCTACGTATTGCGTACCTTGTCCTGGAAAAACAATCATTAATCTTGTGTTCATCTTCATTCTCACTCCATTTACATTGTTTTGTTTTCAACTCATTTCTGGGTTCCCATTTCTACGGAAGAAAATTCGAAATTACTGTTCCCAATCCTTTTTTTTCTGCCTGTTCCCTTACATAATTTCCAAGTGCGACATCTAAGATACCAAGTCCAAATGGGCTATAAATTACTCCTTTGCCAGACTCTCTTGCTGGTACTTTTCCTGCCACTACCTGTGCAATACTTCCCGCCACAAAATCGCGGTTTCCTGTTTTCTGCTCGGTCAGATGAATAGAGGTTCTTTCTCTACAGACATGATCCAAGTCATCCACAATATTATGAACTTGCAACATTACTTCAGGAGCAAAATCACGTAAAGAAATTCCTAATACCGTTGTTTTTTCATTCATATTGCTAACTGTCTGAATATATGGTGTTCCTGCTGTAGTCGCACAGCTGATTAATGAACAGGCACCAAAAATTCCTTCAACACTATCTACAATTACGAACTGAATGCCATCTATTTTATTTTCTTCTGCAAATGCCTTAGCTCTTTCCTGGCTACAGTCGTATAAATAAATTGTCTCTATTTTCTTGAATTTAGACAAAATAAAATGCATAATTTCACAATTGATTCTTCCACATCCAATCAATCCAAGTCTTTCCTCTTCCATATTCTGATGAAGATAAATCGCTCCTAACAATGCACTTGCTGCGGTTCTTTTTGCACTAATAACAGAACTTTCCAAAATTGCTTCCACATGACCATTATCCATATTATTAAGAGCCAATATAGCAGATGCTCGTTCCATTCCCTGTTCTATATTGGCTGGAAATGAAGATATCCACTTCATACCTGCCATTTTCTTTTCCATTTCTATGTAAGCTGGCAATCCAATTATTCGATTTTTATCATCCTCTGGAAAACGTAAAAAGATTGAATGTGGAAGTGAACTTTTTCCCTCTTCATGTGCAAGATAAGCATGTTTGATAATTTCAAGAATTTCCTGTTCCTTTCCCTCTAAGACTTGTTCTACTTCATGACAGTTAAAGATATAAATATTTTTATTTCCCATAAATTCCTCCTAATGTAAATGATATAATTCTTTTAAATTTTGTATCATTTCAAAATAACGTTCTCCACGATCATGTGAAACGAAAACGCATTTTGCTCCCTTTATGTTATGTACATCAAGATATTTTTTGGCTCCCATATATACACAACCTGAAGATTCTCCTAAAAATATCTGCTCATTCTGAAGTAATTCATCTAGCCCTTTTATGGACTCTATCTCACTTACTATTATGTGATCATCAATATCGGCGCTCTTAAAGTTGTGAGATTCCACACTAGAACCAATACCAGTAAAATGTTTAATACTTTTTGTTGATGGTTCGTACAATTTGGAGCCTTCCACATCTACCGCAATTACTTTAATATCCTCTCGATAACTCTTTGCTGCTTCTGCGATTCCTCCAATAGTCCCTCCACTGGATACCGCTACAAATATGTACTCAACATCCGGAACATTCCTTAGTATTTCTTTTCCCAGTGTTTCCCGATATGCTTCCCTTACTAAATCATTCCCATACTGGTTAAACCAGTATACATGTTCATGTATTGCTAAATAATCTTGCACAATCTTTAACCGGCTCTTTAAGTAACTACCATTGCTATCTGCCTCTGTAGCTTCAATGAGCTCAGCACCAAAAGATTTGATTAATGATTTGTTGATTTTTGAAATGGATTGATCAATTACAATTTTGATTTTCAGCCCCATCTGCTTTCCCACAGCCGCAAGTGCAATGCCCATATTTCCAGATGAACTCTCAATAATTGTATCTTCCTTTGTAATCACTTTACGATTCAAAAGATTAGTCAAAACATACAATGCTGCGCGGTCTTTGGCGCTACCAAAAACATTATTCCCTTCAAGCTTTACAAATAATTCATTCTTATCATACGACATAATTCGCACCATGGGTGTATTCCCAATATAATCTGTAATCATTCTCTTACCCCTTGTAAATTTTATTTCACATAAAAAGTCAACCTACTTCATTTTTCCCTAATATATTTATCATATCTCTAATTTAGATTCATTTCAATAGCTAAATGGATTATATCGTACTATATGAATGCAAATTTCCTTATCATCCACTATCATCTGTTTTAAGGATAGTTGAAAACAGACACGCCCAACACCCATTCTGACAGAATGTTCTCGATGTTCCCTTCTAAGATGAGCTGCAATTCTTGCACGAAGTTCCATAACTGTGCAATCGTAAGCACCAATACTGCAATTGCTGCTCCATCTACAGGAACCTCAGTTGTTAGTAGAACGCCGCCCAAAGAAGCCCCAGCAAATACAATGGTGTTAGTCACCAAAATGACGTATCCCATGTAGATAATCTTGCCCAGCATCCATTTTCTTTTGCTGATAGCAAGCGTCATGAGATGATAGTATCTTGTCTTTTTTTCTCGCATCATAGAAGGGTAACATATAATTGCAAGCATTCCGGGTAACAGCAGTGTATACCACAGGCTTAAAAATATTGACTATTGACAAAGATAAATTCAAGCAATATAATAGTCCTAAATAAGGACTAATAAAGGAGAAAACTTATTTGAATATTGAAGAAAAAACAAGAGCATTTTGTAATGCATGGCAAAGTATCAATACCATATACGAAGATTATGCCAGAAAGGCAGGCATTTCTTATAACTCGCTCTATATTCTAAATGCGATACAACAGATAAAAGGTTGTACTCAAAAGCAAATTTGCGAGAAAACATTGTTACCAAAGCAGACTGTGAATAATGTTGTCACTGCTTTTTATAAAAGTGAGTATATTGAACTTCGGGAATTTCCTGAAAATAGGAGAATTAAAACCATCCATCTAACAGAAAAGGGCGAACAGTATGCTGCTGCACTGATTCCGCATATTCATCAGGCAGATAAGTTTGCAATGGAATCTTTAACAGAGGAACAGCAGGATATGTTGCTTTCCCTCATGGATAGATATGTTTCCGCTTTTCGCAAAGAGATGCTTGGAGAATAACCTTCTGCATCATTGAGTGCAGAGGGATTATTTTTGAGTTAATAGTCCTAAAACAATACAGTATTATATAAGGAGAAAGTATGAATACAGTAGATATGACCAAAGGCAGCCCTGTAAAGCTGCTGATTCAATTTTCAATTCCGATTCTAATCGGGAATTTATTTCAACAGGTATACACACTGGCAGATCGAATTATTGTAGGGCGGTTTGTCGGAGATAAGGCTTTTTCAGCAATTGGTGCAACGAATGCGCTTTCCATGCTGTTTATGTCCATGTGCATGGGCGCAGCAATTGGAACCGGTGTTGTGGTTTCGCAATATTTTGGGGCAAAGGATGAAAAGGGAACTGCTGCTTCAATTGCGAATGGCAGCTATACCTGTATTCTGATTGCAATTGTGATGACACTGCTTGCATTAGTGACTACAAAACCTATTCTGATTCTGCTTAACACACCTCAATCCATTCTTCCGGATGCTTTGACTTATATGTATATTTTTATGGGAGGGTTGATTGCAGTTGCAGCCTATTATACGCCTTTTTCTATTTTAAGAGCGCTTGGAGATTCCAAAACACCACTTATTTTCTTGGTTGTGTGCAGCTTGCTAAATATTGTTCTGGATTTACTATTTGTAGTTGTATTCCGTACGGGAGTTGCCGGTGCGGCTGTAGCTACAGTTCTATCAGAGGCGATTGCAGCAATTCTTTGCATTATTTATGCATTTCAAAAGGTGCCACAGTTTAGACAAGCATTTATATATCGTAAAATAGATAAAGAACTTATCAAAAAAACATTACAGGTAGGCGTACCTACCGGACTTCAATATGCTTTGATTTACGTGTCTAGCATTATTTTACAGCGTATTGTAAATGGGTTTGGAGAATCCGTGATTGGTGCTTTTACGGCAACAACACAGATTGAGTTATTGGTACAGCAGATATTTGCCGCTTTGGGAGCTGCAATTGTGACTTATACTGGGCAAAATATGGGAGCTGGAAAACAGGAAAGAATATCTCTTGGAGTCATCGCAGCTTTGAAGATCAGTGCAGTTGTATCTGTGGTCTTACTGATCCTGTTCTGGCTGTTTGGACATCCGATCATGAGTATTTTTGTTACGAATGCCGATATCATTTCAATTGCTACAACTGGTATTCGGATTACAAGTCTGTTTTTGTTGGCACTTGGAGGAGTACAGATTCTGCGTTATATGTTAAATGGTGCAGGAGATTCGATGTATGCCTTGATAAACGGAGTGGTTGAAGTTATTGCAAGAGTTGTTTTTGCAGTCAGTCTGACAGCAATTCCTTTTATTGGAATGTGGGGAATATGGCTGACCACAGGCTTGACATGGGCAGTGACTGCTGTATTCGCATTATTCCGATATAAACACGGAGCATGGAAAGGAAAAACATTAGTGTAAAAAATTTGGCGTTACAAACTGAAAGGAATGAGAATATGAAAATACTGATTTTACATGGAAGTGCAAGAACAAACGGAGTAACTGGACAATTAGCAGAACAATTTTCCAATGGAGCACAAGACGCGGGACATAGTGTTTCTAAAATTGAGTTAAAAGAAAAGGGGATTAAAGATTGTATTGGATGTGGGGCTTGTCAGAAAAATAATGGAAAGTGTGTACAGCAAGATGATATGACAGAGATTTATAGCAGAATGCTGGAAGCAGATGTTATTGTTTTTGCTTCTCCAGTTTACTTTTATACTTGGACATCTATGATGAAACGTGTTTTGGATAGAACCTTTGCTGTTGAATCTTTGTTGAGTAACAAAAAGTTTTTCTTAATATCATCAGGGGCTGCACCAGAAGAAAAATATATGCAGACAATGTTTGATTCCTATCATCAGTATATATCCTGCTTCCGTGGAGAAGGAAATACTGATGCTGGCTATCTTATGGCATATGGTATGAACACTCCGGCAGATGTTGCAAATACGGACTATTTGCGACAGGCATATGATATAGGAAATAAGATATAATTCTCTCTGGGTAATTTAATTACCTATCTATACCCGCCTGCATTTTAGACAAACTATAAAATACAGGCGGGTATTTTCTATAAGCCAAGCAAATCTTTCGCATCTGCTTTCTACAATACTTCTGATTAATTTCTCAGCTCAGATATTGGCTTAATGTTTGGCATGATAATCACTCTATTGTTTTACCCAAACCTTAACTTTCTTCCAGACTCCATTCTGTGCAATCATGTAAATATAACAGCTTCCTTTCTTTCTTCCTTTTACTTTACCACTGCTTGTTACAGTTGCAATACTTGGATCTGATGAAATATAACGTATCTCTGGTCCATATTTTTTCTTTTTCTTTCCCTTTGGCCAGATTACCCTTGGTTCCAGTTTAACAAATTTACCTTTTTTCGTTGTAAAGGTGGTTTTCGCTATCTTTATGTTCGTTGGATTACCATATTTGGAATCTTTCTGGAACGCAAACGTTCGTACCACATAAGAACGTGCAATAATTTCCTGCTTTCCACCCTTCATTCTATATGCCTTTACCAAATACTTATAGCCCTGGTTTGCTTTTAAGGACTTCTGAGTAAACGTTAACTTTTTATTTCCTTTTATCTTTGCCAATCTCTTGAATGCATAGGACTTTTGAAGTGTATCGCATTTTGCACCATATACCAAATAGCCATCTGCATTTTCAATTGCATTCCATGTTAAACGGCAAACATCCACTTTTCCCTTTTTATTGGCTATCATTTTGGATTTCAAAAGTAAAACCTGATTGCTTGGTTCTTTCTTCTGAACTTTTTCTTCTGCATTACCTGCAAGAGATAAATCTGCCTTGTATATGCTTTGGTTTACTACATACACTTCTTCATAACTTACTACGTCTTTGGCTTCTAAATCAATTTCTTCACCTTCTGCATCTACAGGCTTACCATCCTGATTAAGCATATAGCGTTCTTTCACTTTCTTAGTCCATTGATTTCCATTCTTTTGTTTTGTTACAACTTTACGTACCACATCCATTTGTTTCATTGGAGTGCCCTCAACAGTTGCTTGAATGGTATTATAATCGTTTCTCAAATTAGCATCTATAATTTGTGCCCCGATTCCCTTTGCAACGAGCTTACCATTTACTCTAATCTCCAATTTGTCTCCAGGGTTTTTTGCAACAGTGGATACAAAGGTCTTACGTTGCCTATCATTAAGCTTCTTTGAAATACTATAATACTTCGTGTGTACTTCCACTTTTTCTTTAACGGACTCACCATGTATCATAATATCCTTATTCTGTTTCGTTACAACTGGTTTACTGTTACTTGTCTCAAATAAATCACATGCGACTTGTTGTCCCTTGACACTAAATTGTTCTAATTGTACTGACTGGTCATTTAGATCGATGGTCCCGAAACTTGCTTTAATCGTAACAGCATCTTCTAACTTATATCCATCTAGTAAATCTTTCTCTGTAAATGGAATTGTAATATCCTTATTTTCTTCTTCCTTCACGCAGACAACCCCATATTCTCCTTCTTCTGGATTATAAGTCTGTTTTGCCTTACTCATCACCTTACCCTTACTGTCACATAAAACTGCAACTGCATTTCCTGTTAGTGACTCGGCATAAGAGTTATTCCTAATGGAAACAACAGCATCAACAGAATTCTCTGCTTTTTCAACATGAGAACTGATAGAATAATCACTCTGGTATTTCTTCGTCAGACTTTCAATCTGAACCCATCCACTATTGTCGCCAGTGTAATCTTCCTCCAGTATTTCTCCCGACTCATCTAATATCCATGCTTTCACGAACAATTCAAGTCCCTTGTCTGGAATTTCATGATTACTCTTTTCTAACTCTTTCTTAGAGTAATGATTTTGAATCAATTGTTCCAGTTTCTCTTTTGATAACTTAAACTGACAATTATAGGCATGTGCATCTACTAAAGCCAGATCATCATTCTCCTTAATGGTAATCGTATCAATTGGTTCTAGTTCTTTTGAACTTATTTCTGGATTCCTGTCATACAGGCCAACAACAATTTGCTTTCCACCTTTTTTTAATGGTACTCGACTTTCATTGCTAAGAGATACCTGAACGGTACGCTCCCTATCATCTTCTTTTGTAAGCTCTACATTACGTACTGCTACATCTGGCAAGTTTAACTTAACCACCCCACTGCAATCATCTGCTTTGGATGCAATTTCACCACTATGTGCTGTAATGGAATAGGTTACGTCTTTAATAGTGTCAGCTGGTACCTTATAGTATTCAGATATTGTCTGGCATTCTCCTGGAAGTAATTTAGCATCAATTTCGATAGGATTGCCGTCCAATGTCAATGTAATTTTATCAATCGGACGAATACCTGTATTTTTTACCGTAAATCCGATTGGCGTAGAGAATCCCATAACAACGTTGCTTCTGTCTGCGTATACTTCTTGTGTTTCTAGTGCACACAACTTGAATTTACTTGTTACGGTATACATACTGGCCTTTCCAACTGGTGTATAAATATTTTGTGTCTTTTCCTTGCCGTCAGTTTCATCTAACACTTTAACTGTATCAACTTCATACGTTTTCGGATCTTTTGGATCAATGGTGTAATCTGTACTTTGTAATACAGTCTGAATGGTATCCTGATCGCTATAGGATGAGAATTCATCAATCGTTTCCCCTGTTTTCATTCTTGCAATTTCTAATGGTGTACTTAACATAATTTTATGGTTGATCTCCGAGAAGCGAATTGCAGATAAAATATAGGTATTCTTAGTTGCTGATTCCTCTTCTTTCTTTTCCTCTGACTGTTCTTTACACATAGATAGCCACACAATTGATAAATCATTTAAAGCAGCATCCTTTCCAGGTTTGCTAAATCTAAAGTTTGTGCAATTAATGTCAGCACCTGCATCATGAATGCTTTCCACAAAGTCACTGCTTGGCATACCTAGTGAATTAATTGCCAATAATTTAATATCACGTACTGGAACTGCTTTTCCTTCCTCATCCAGTTCCGTTGACTCTCTTTCATTAAACCATCCTAGGATAAAATGTTCTTCTCCGTTCCAGTTTATCTTTGTTACCTGTAGATTCTGATCAATATTGTTGTCATTGGTTACTCGCATGCTTTCTTTCACAGTACCATTTCCATCTATTACTGTGTACATAATTTCCGTATCAGTCATTACTCCTGCATCATCACCAGTCTTAATAATGTAGGCAGCCATTACCGTACCATCCGACATAATAGAAACTTCTAAACCATGAACACTTCCAGTCTGTCCATTATATAGAGTAACGGTTTCTCCCCATGTATCCTTTTGCTTGTTATAAACTCTGGCATGAATTTCATCACGTACATTGAAATCCATTGGATTACTTGAATTTGAACCAGCACAGCTTCTCCAAGCTACAACAGCATAGTCTCCATTTACTGCTACTGCTGGTGACAAATCTCCCGTATTATTGTCGGTAAGTTTACATGTAGTCCACTTATCTCCAGTCCAGATGGAAGAATAGATTTCTGCCTGATTTATCATTACCATCATATCTTCATAACTAGTATTTTCTGCTATGCTATCTGAAATCGGATTGCTTTGGCGTACCCAGGCTGCAATACTAAAGTCCTTGGTTCCTGCTATCCTTACTGTACTGTCACCATAACCAGTTCTTTCTGTTTTACGGTATTTGTTTATTACTTTGCCTTCATCATCATAGATAGGATCTAGTTTTCCATCGGCTCCTCTAGCTCCAGTTTCATTATTTAATACATCAGTTGTGTAAGTAACTGGATCTATACCATGTTGATTGACATAGCTTCCTTCTTTTCTCACAGCATAGCTTGCTAATGTATCTTCCAACTCAGAACTATCAGAATCCGATAAATATGCAATAATACTACCATCGTCATTATAGATAGGTTCTGCAAAACTATACGCATTGCTCTGCATTAATTTTAATGAGCTCATTTCATCTTCTGCTAATTTTTCACTGCTTCCACCAGCCCATTCACGGTCATTAGAGGCTAAATAAGCCCTGCTTTCTTGACTCACTTCATTAATGGAACAAAGTTGTGCCGGAACATCTATCGGCTCTGTATGGATGGCTTCTACTGATTTCTGCCACCAGCCAGCAATATCGTCGTATTCACCATCCGTAACATCTACAAACTGGTGGGACGCTGACCATAGTTTCTTTGAGTAACTCCAGAACAGAACCTTAACAGAAAACTTCAAGCCTAGTTCACCTACAACTGATGCTTTTGTTCCAACTTTATTCTCTTTTTCTAATAGCTTTTCCTTGTAATTTACATTCCAGGCATCCAGATTTCTTATGGCGTATGATCCTGTTAGATTTCCGTTTATTCCTAGTTTCACTGCAACAAATCCACAATCCCAACCTACTCCAGCAAATGCACCACATATCATGCTTATTTCTGCTTGTGTCAGATAATTGCTCTTATTGCTAATGCCTTCAAAACTACCAGTATTGGTAGTAGCAAATCCCATTGAAGCATTGATTCCTAGATTTAAGGTACAGCTTACAGGTATAGGTCCAAGCATAAAGTTTTGGGTATATCCAAAGTCTACACCAAATCCTGCATCAAATCCTCCACCATAGAAGACAACTTCCCATTTTCCATCATCGCCATAACGGAATTCATAGTACATACATCCACCAAACGTTGCTTTTGCCTTACCAATTTTTTTGGTGTAATTTTGTTTTGCTTTTGCCTGTGCTCCTTGGCGTTTAAAGCTCATTACCTGATCGGCAACGCAATCTTTCCCCGTATTCCAAAGGGCCTCGTAAATATTTTTGGTTTGACTATTGTCTATATGCTTTGCAGTGTACTTGCCACCATTATTGGTTATTCCGTATTCCTCTGTAAATTCTGAATTGGAATGATGGCCTTCATTATTATATTCTTCTCTGACTAAATCCCCTTTTAAATGCCCTTTCGTATAAGTATTTTGAACTTCACCTGCTCTATTTTTATAATCTTCTTGTTCGTCATAATAATCCACTAATGTACTTCCTATTGAAACCGTTACATGAAAACATCTTGGATCTTTTGTTGGTAAAAGCTGTACATCTAATGGTAAACCAGTCACACTGACTAATTTACTTAACCCCTGGCTTGCATAACCAAATAGTTTATCTTTTTTCATTTGGTTTGTTAACGGTCCAGCCCAATCCATGTTACTACTAATAGAATCCAATAATTCTTGCAAATCATCTTTTACTTCAGCATTAATTGGTTCCTCATTTGTCTTGGTTGTGCATCGTAAATCACTCACTATTTCCTTTAGAACATTTGCTTCTTTATACATTTCCACTTGAAGCGGAACCACTTTATTTTGTGGTATCACTTTATTAATAGAAGAAATGTTCAAATCCCATGTAGATTCTACTACTGGCATATCTGCAAATGGATAAGTAACTACTTTGCTTTTCTGATTTTCAAACTCTGCACCATATGTATCCGCATAGTTTAATTTATATTTATCCTTATCGATTTCCCTAAGAGCAATACCGTAATTTATTTCCCTGCCATCTCTATCTTTATAGATATAAGACTCCGTTTCAACGGGTTCTCCCCACATTAACGACTCTGTATAAACACTAGCTTTTGGATAATGTTTGCTTAATCCAATTGCACCTTTGTATCCGTAAATATCCGTAATGTCACCGATGGTTCCTGATTTTTCTCTCTGGCAATATAACTGTCTATTGATTACAGAAGTATTTGCCCCTGTTTTCACCACACGTGCCTGTACATAGGCATTACAGTCCTTAAGAATATTATACGGATTTAGCTGTGAGCTAACATGAACCATTTGTGGTTCGTAAGCTTTCTTCACTTTATCCACTTGGTCATTCGGCTGGAATTTCATCTCAAAATTATATAAGATATAATCTTCTGGCTGAATCGCACGCTCTGCTATCGTTTCTTCACTTAAGCTATAAAACTGGCTTGCGTCAAAATAAACTGTGATTGCGCCATTTTGATCGGTTGTAAATATCTGGTCTTGTTTTCCATCCTCTAAATGATTTCTATTTTGACCAAGGTTAGCAGCATAACAGTATTCTTCATTCTTATAAACTCCACCACGTATCCAAAGTTTTTTATTGGCGTATGGGGCTCCCTTTTCGTCTGTTACATAAATATTTACTTTTGAAAGAGAACGAAGCATATAATTATTTACTGGATAATACTGAAGTTTGCTTATATCCTGTTCCCCTGATAGGATATCTTTGTAGGCAATCGTTCCAATATAGCTTTCGGAATCATTTTCTGAGTACAAATGAATGTCGCTTACAATACCTTTTTCTTCATATAAGGCAAGTTCTCCATTTTCATCAGAGTACATAATACACTCTTTTCCAGCGCCATTTGTATATTCCAGCTTTGTCTTCTGTTCTGGTAAAAACTTAAATAAATACAACTGATTTCTTAAAGTTTTAGATGTAACTTTAATGCTGCTCTTCATACCAGTACGAGCATGTGTCGCTGTAATGACTGTTTTTCCATTATACATACTGACAGTCATAAAGTTTTCGCTAGGTGAATAACTTACATAATTATAGGAATTAATATTGGAATAAACTCCACCTTGGGCGTAATTTAACGTAGTAGCTGAAGCGTTTATATTTTTATTTTTAGCATCAGCAACATCCCATTCAATCTGATCCGATATCTGTCCCCATACATAATCACCGTAATTAATGCTAATCATGGATGCAAGATTAATATCTTTTGACAAATCCTGTATGGAGATTTTTTTGTTATCGAATGAAAGTGTTTTTCCATCTTTACTAATCAAGGATTTTACTTTATCATGATTGTCTTGTGTAACTTCATCAACATCCGTTTTCCCTGCAACACTTTTTCCATCTGCTGCATTTACTAAAACATCAAGTGCTTCATGATTATATATGTTTACCACATAACTATCCAGCGTTGGTGTATCGCCACTCCCCGCCTGAATGCTTGCTTTTACTACATATGTTTTCTTTAATTGGTCGCCTACTCTTTGCGGCTTCCATGATAATGTATGCTTACCTTGTTTCAGCGCTTTCGAAAGCACTGTATTACCGTCTGAATCTGTAATTGTGAGGCTTGTTGCTGCTAATGTTGCCCCATTTGTTTCTAACTCATAAGTAATTGGCAGTTTGCTGTTATCTAGAATACTATAGCTTTTTAATTTTTCAAGTCTCAGACTTGGTGGATTAGCATTTACCATAATACTTGCTGTAGCTGTCTTAAGTTCCTTTTTCTGCTCTATACTCGTCTCTGTTCCATAGGCTCTTATGCTTTCCGCTGATATTTTGACCGTATATACTGCTTCAGCATTGCTCGATACTTTTTTAAGAATTCCTTCTGGAATGGTCATCTTGCCAACTGTATTTTTATTGGTGGATATTTTCGTATCTGTATGGACCGGTTTCCCTAATGGCTGACCAGCAAAATCTGTCTCGTATACTTCTATTGTAAATGCTGTTGGATATTCCGATACTAGATATTCGCCTAAATTCGAAAGCTTTTCTGCTTCTTCTGCATTTTGTGCTGTTAAGTTACTGATAAAGCATACATCAAGGCTTTCGTTTTGATTACAGCTTAAAGAAGCTGATTTCCCATTAGAAGAAGGGATTCTTAAGTAAGGTTCCTTACCTGGTTCACACAAAAGCGTCACGCTACGACACACTTCGACTGGCGTATAGCCATCAAAGCCATCATTTAAGGCGTATAGTGTGAAATATACTTTCCCTACTTTACCCGTTGGAATAATTTCTACTGGTGCTGTGTGATCTGCACCATAAGTGGAAGCCTTTTCTCCTCTAAACTGTTCTGGATATCTTACATTAGCAATACTTTCATCGGAACTTACCCAGATTAAGTTGTCAGTTCCATAGAAAGAAAAGTTTACATCACTATCTAATCTTGCGACAAATCCTAATTCATCTGTTTCCATACGGAATGGATTGGTAATAAAGGACCCTTTCATCTCATACTGCTGGGTTGTTATGGCAGGCGTATCGTCTTCTACTGATTCCTCCTTTAAAGTTAAAATACGATTCTTCTCTTCTTCATCCTTTATGGTACTAGATTCATGAACATCCGCTTGTTCCGTACTTTCCACATAAACTGGATTTTTTCTTCCACTTGTAACGAGATTTTTTAAGTCTCCATCATAATCCAGATGATAACTTACAAGTTTATTGGAATCGTCTACAAGACTTCCCCAGCTAGAGAAAAACGGATTCTCATTATAGTAATCAATGGTTGCTGCACCTGGGTAAGTAAACACTGCGTTCTTTACTTCATAGAACTGTGGTACAACCACTCCTCTGCTTGTCTGGCTGAATACTAGCTCGGCCTCATTTTCCTCTTTGATATAGTCATATGTACTTCCAATGTCCGAATCCATAAAAAGTTCTGCCACGTCTTTACGTGGTTCTGTACCAGCATTGAGCACTGTTTTATAATATGCAATAAGTGCAACTGGAATTTCGTTGGTTTCTGTTGTGGAACCGTTTTGTGTAACCACATAAAGAGGTATACGTGTAACCCCTCCGTCTACAGACAAATACATGGATTTAACGTAATAAGAAATCGCATATTTTTCTTCATCTGCATACACCGCATATGGGGTTTCTTTTAATGCCTCTTGCACCTGTTTACCAGTCTTTAAGTCTTTTCTTTTCATTTTTCTTAAATCCAAAGCATCGATTGGCTCGCAGTTACTTTGAATCCATTTACGGTAAACGCCATCTCCACCTTGATTGACACTGACAACTTCTGTAACCCACTGACTACCTGGTTTCTGATCATCAATGTTAACCTCTATATTGGAAAAGCTTGCATCTTTATAATAGCGTAACAAGCATTTGTCATTCCCAATCTGAATGGTTTCTGGTGAATTGCTTGATAATAGTTCCAGGTTAAATGTCGTGTTATCTCGTCCCTGTCCTGAAATTACCAAAAGATCATCACTGTAGGATTTTGTTCCATGTAAGGATAATTCGCTGATATTCGGAATGTTACCACTTGGAACCTCTGGAACTTGATAAAGGAATGTACAGCTATTTCCTACTGTTCCCTTTTCTACAGGTGTTAAGACCGTTCCGTCTGTCATCTTTAACTGAACCGAATCATCTAACTTGGTATATTGGTCAAATGTTGCTGTAATTGGCACAGACTGACCTACGTAGAATATACCGCTTGGAATTCTTAAGCCCGTTAAATTAATTCTTTCGTGAATTTCTTTTATGTACATATTGGAAGAAATTCCACCAACGTAATTGTAGTCATGCTCCACTTTTGATGCATGTGTGTTATAGGACCAAACGGAATTTATTGGAAGAGTCACTCTTCCGTATTCCTTTACGAAGGAACCTGTACCAGAGGATGAAACGCCTCCAACACTGTATGAAGGATTTTCGTTATATGTAAACTTATAGTAATTATCTGGCCACGCTTGAATGTAACTTGCAATATTTTTATAGGTTAACTCACAAGTGATATATTTATGATATGTGTCTTCATGATGTTCTTTTCTAGTCCAATTAAATGGATCATACCATTCCTTTGTAGTCCAGGTTCGTCTTGTTTTTTCCGCTTTCACCGATACGTTTCCTGGAATATTATGTTCATACGGGAACGAATCACTCTTTTTCACTGTGATTGGAAATGTTATACTTTTTCCATAAGAAGCACCATTTTCAAAAAGTGCATTTTGAATCTGATTGCACTCTATATAAAAAACACGATCTCCATTTCTTTTCTCAACAGAGCCATGATACTTAACTGAAAAACTAGCCGTTGTTTCTCCTGCTGGAATTGTTACCGTACCGCTTCCTTCTGCCGACGCAGAACCTGAAAATGTATGATACTGTAACGTTACAGGTACACTTTGCTTTGTTTTCAGGCTAACTGTAGCGTTAATAACCTGATCGTTTCCTGTTTCATTCAGGGATGTTCTATCTAAATTCACTTGAACTCTCGCCTGATGACTGATTCCTGCCCCATATGTACTTCCTGCTGGATCATCATAAACAAGTACATTTCCTTCTGTAAGCTGCTGTTTTAATGACATTGCACTTGCAAGATACTCCTCCCGATTACTTTCGTTTATATCGACCTCTTCACCTACGAATTCCTTAAGTTCTTTTAAAGATTCCTTAAGTGCCAAAAGACGATTGACCTCTTCCCAAGTAATCTCACTGCCATCGACACAGACTTTACCTGTTTTTTGCTTTCTGGCTTCTTTTATAAACTCTTCTTCTGTCATCTTCTTGCCATTGACATTAAATGTACCATTTTCAATTGGCGCACCGGTTTCATCGACAATGCCTTGTCTGCGAAGTTCATCTAAGATGTCGATTGCATTTTCTCCATCGGTGCATAATTTCTGCAGCTCATCTACGATTGCTTGGTTGTAATGTGCTGGCTTTCTGTCAGTTTCATGAATGCCAGATGCAAACAACGGTGTACTTTGTGCTGGTACTGATAACGTTACTGCTAATAAGCTGGCAAGTAAACGTTTCTGCAAGTTTTTCATGAATAATTTTTTATTCATTCATGCCCTCCTATCTCTATTGCCTTCCGGTTTTTATTGTATCATGTAAAGTTTATCATAAAGTGGGGGATTCTTCTATAATTTCTTGAATTTATTTACAAGTTATGAATGAAGTTAAGGGTTATCACTCACTTACGGTTTAAGTAAAAAATAGCCCTACAATTTCTCTCCTACTTAGTTATTTTTCGATTCGTTCCCTTTCATACAGTCCTTTTTGTATGGGCATCCACTGCAGTCCTCACATTTATAAA
>ERZ808278.177-NODE-177-length-52740-cov-22.276682_pt1 | contig 52740 bp, 54 predicted proteins | sample MGYA00521239_ERZ808278 | MGnify/ENA primary metagenome ERZ808278 (study PRJEB31516, sample SAMN03275600) | gut metagenome | biome: mammalia-associated habitat; material: feces | host: Papio cynocephalus | place: Kenya | collected 2012-07-17 ... | reverse complement strand
TGGCGGCATTAGTCTCGCTTGTTTTTGCATTTGTCTCGGAGGTTTTTGCGGCACTTGCAGAGTTCGCGGACGCTGTTTCACTCGCCTTGGCTTTGGTCGCAGATGCAGCAGCGTTCGTTTCAGATGTTTTTGCATTGGACTCGCTTGTTGCAGCTTTTGTTGCGCTTGAGGCGGAATTTGTTTCGCTAGTTTTTGCTTTGTCTTCGGATGCCTTCGCTGCATTTTGACTTGTAAGGGCAGCAGTGGCAGAAGCGGCAGAGTCATCAGCAGATTGTTTAGAGTTGTCTGCATAACCATTTGCGTTACTTTCCGAGGTTGCGGCGTTTGTCTCTGATAGTTTGGCCGCTTTTTCTGAGGCAAGTGCATTGTTTTCACTGGTCTTAGACGCATTTTGAGAAGCCAATGCGCCTTGTGCAGAATTTGCTGACGCAGAGGCAGAGTTCGCAGATGCAGTAGCGCTCTCCTTTGCTGCATTTTCGGACGCTTTCGCATTTGCTTCAGACTTTTTGGCGTTGGCTTCAGAAGTAGCAGATGCGGTCTGTGATGCGGCAGCATTTTTCGCACTTGTCTCCGCATTGGACTCTGATTTGGCAGCATTTGTCTCTGATTGTTTTGCATTAGTTTCAGATGTAGCCGCCGCTTGTGCAGAATTATCTGCGGCTATCTGGGAGTTTAATGCTGCGCCCTCTGACTGTCTTGCATTTGCAGCAGAACTAGATGCAGAATCGGCTTGTTGTTTAGCGGCAACTTCGGATGCCGCCGCATTGTTAGCCGACACAGATGCTGCGCTTTTATAATTTTCTGCATTGATTTCAGAAGAGCGCGCATTGATTTCTGACTGTTTCGCATTATTCGCCGCATCTATTGCCTCGTTATGGTAAGAACCAATTAGTTTCTCGAAAGTTGCTATTGCGTCAGCCCACACCTCTGGACTCTGTGAAGCGCTACCGACATCGAACAAACCATCTTCTATTTTCAGCACCTGTGGCTTTGTATGAAGGATATATTGACCATCTGTTGCTTGGTCTGTAATTTGACCATCATAAACAGATACGTCATAGGTAATATTTCCGCTTGCTGCTGTTGCCTTCTGACTTAGATACCACGGGAATAAAATATATTTTTCATTACCCTCAACGAATATCTTTCGTTGTTCCGAGAAGAACGTATCGAACTGGCCCAAGGCGTTGATATACCTAATGGCGAGCAGTTTATCCGTAATATCAACTTCATCAATTATTGCCGGAATCTTAAAATATATAGCCCTGCAATCGTTATCATCAACAACAGCAAGATTCTCTGTCGCACATGTAACTATATCTCTATTTTTAATTTCAAAAATATAAGAACTCAAATTATTCACCATCCCAAATGTAAAAATAGGGAGTATTGCTTTTGCAATACTCCCCTTTCTTAATTATTCGTATTTTTCACCAGTAATATATTCGTACTCTTCCGGTGTAATCCAACCCTTCTTAGTTACGTTGTACACCATCTTCTTAGTCCAAAAGCCACAATCGTAGTAATACTTAGCTTTTTTCCCGTGAGCGGACAATTCCATATCGGTCATATATTAGTCCTCCGTTTCACCAATGCCGTCATCAATACCCATAGATACACCTTCTGCGTCATCCATTGGCAGGTCGATGTCACTCATAACAGCTATATACTCAATTAGTGATTGCTGATTGTTAATCTGGGCATTGCGGTATTCCACCATCTTCTCTTCGTAAGGAGTCATAATTGCTTTCTGAAAAACCATAACTCTTCCTCCATAATTCGTAATAGAATTTATTCATCCTTTGTATTAGCTTGTATGAGTTGCCATGCTCGGCATGAGCGACCCAACAGCTATAACATTGGTCTATCTTATCTTTCGTTCTGCGACCTTTTACAACAAGTTTGACCATCTTGCGCAATTTACGCTTTTCATTCTTAACATTATCGCCAAGAATTGACATAACAACTTTTCCAGTTTCGGTAAGTCTGAACTTAAATCCCAAGAAAGGAATACCTTTACCAACTCTATAAAGTTTGGTTTTCTTGGGATGCAGTTCAAGACCAATCTTATCTAGTTCTTCTTGAATTTCGTACATACATTTAATTAAGTAGTCTCTGTCATGATGGATAAGAATAAAGTCATCCATATAACGGATATAATACTTAATGCGCATACGCTCTTTAATCTTATGGTCAAGTTTATCCAGAACAGAAATACCAGCAATCTGAACAACTTGGCTACCGGGGTTATACCCGGTATCACCAAGATATTGTTCGTCCAATATTTTACAGACTCTGTCTGCATATTGTTCTGGTAGTTTATCTCTGAATAAGGCATTTGTTGTATCGTGCCGCATATTATCATAATAGTGTCGAATGTCGCATTGTAAAACCCATGCGTCAAGACCGTTCTTTCTGTAGCATCTCTGCAAATGACATTTAAGACGACCTCTAGCAAAGTCTGTACCCTTACCCTTTTGACATGCACAATTATCATAAATAAAACTTCGAGTCATTAACGGATATACTATATTGTCATTAAGACTACGTTGATATACCCTATCTCTGAAAGCTATACTTACAGCAATTCTTTCTTTTGGATGAGTAATATGAACAGTCTTAGTTGGACGTGGCTGATATATTCCGTCCGCTAGTTGTTTTTCCAATTTAAGAACCTGTTCAATTCCATGAATATAGAAATTAGCAACAGATTCCTTCCAACTAACATTTTTCTTGCATTTATACAAGGAATCAAGTAGATGCTCGAAGTCTAGGACATTTACTACTTGATTTGATTTCTAAACATTATTATTCATTTAACAGACCCAACAACTAAAGGGCTAAGCCGTGTATAGGCGTACTGGCTCGCAAGCCAACGCCATCGGCATAGAATGGTTTAGTTACCCTTTGTAAATTCTGAAGCAGGATAACAGGGTTACAACCTCCTTGTGTTTGAAGTCGAGAACCTAGCTTGCGCTATGCGTAAGATTTTTATTAGGGACTTTCAAATACAATCGGGCGAGAACCTATTCGCGTTGCTCGCGTTGTTGTTGTTGACGTTGCCGCTAGAGTTGACATTCCACGTATTATTAGCATTGTCACGATTAGCAGACCGCAAGCGCACATTCTGAATCAGGTTATAACCCATATATATAAAAATTAAGTTTCGTCTTTTGTTTTAGATTCTTTAAGGAGCTGTTCATACCTAGTACAATCGCTATGATTCCACTTACGTATCAAACCCCGGACTGAAAGAACTGATTCAGACCAATACTTAATACGACTGGCTCTCAAATGATATACAGTTTGGGCCAAGTATATAAGGTTTAATAGCGTGTTACATGCAGTTGCCGCATCTTTTTGGAGTTTATCTCGCTCCTTCCACTTCCCAACATTATCGTCAACTCTAATGTTGTTTGCATCCATAAGATTTAAGAATATGGTTAATGCGGAGTCTTGGATTTTAGATTTGACCGCCTCATCGTAATCGGGAATGAATACATTCTGATTAGATGTGATTTTCAAAGTATAAGCAGCAAGCGCTCTGGCTTGCATAATAACTTCCAAGCGATTTTCTTTTCGCTGACCAGCAGGTACGGACATTGCGCGCCCCTCCTTAATTTAATTCTCATATATTTGCTTTTATTGTTAGTATTCGTATACAACAGTGTTTTCTTTAGAGAAACACTGCTTTAATCTAAATAGAAAATCTTGCACGAAGGTATTCGTGCAAGATTGTTAGGATTAGCAGATGACACAAGCGGGCGAGAACCTATACGCGTAGCTCGCGACGTTGCTGTTGACGCCGCCGCTAGAGCTGACATTCCACGGCTTATAAGCAATGTCACGACTAGCAGACCGCAAGCGCACACTCTGTGCGCTGGTATGGTTCTCAACGGCATAGGTAATCATCTGAGGATAAGTACCCCACTGTGCCAACGGAGTAGAAGTACCAGCGACACGTTTCCAGTATTCCCAAGCGCTACCCTCGCCAGATTTCTGAGGATTGACATAGATTTGCTCAAGAGCTGGCAAGAATATCTTATCGTAAGTCACATCAGGAGTATTACCAGCAGTATCGTCATTGACGGTATTAGGATAGGTAACAATCTTAGTTGGCTTAATGGCATCTAAAAGAGCCTCCGGCATACCGCAAAGGAATCCGTCTTTATCTTTCAACTGGTCTGGTGCAATATCCCAGCTATCCTGTGCGACCCACCAGTTACCCTTAGTAGCGGAGCTATTCAGGTACTGACGGAGTGCGGATGTTTTCCACCTGTTCCATCCATAGGCCATTTCCTGACAAGAGTTCAGATTACCATTGCGGCTGCCCGCTTCCATAGTGCCAAGGAAAGTACCATTAGCGGTAAAAGATGGAGTAATGGCCGCGCCAATTTGGTTTTTGCCTTCTGCGTCATACACATAGATGCGCCAGTTAGCCTTTGGTTGGTCGGGAGCGCCATAGCAGCCAGCAATACGGCCACCAGCAGGCACGGCGGTTGGCAGTGTAAAACTTACGTTGTCGCCAGCGGCAACATTAGTACCCCAAGCAGACTTAATAGTGAAATAATAAGTACCAGCAGCCAACTCGGAATCACACTTCAAAAATGCTCTCTGGTGGCTAAGCTGCACACCAAAAGGATGGGCGTAATGTGCCTGAATTGTCATACCGGGAATGGTTTCGCCATCCTGAAGTTCATAATTACCGAAATGAGCAACATGCCAGTTGTAACCATCGTAATCCTTAGTTGCGGCAGTGTCAGTCCACTTATCCTTGAACTGGTCGCCGAAATTGTAAACATATTCTGCATAACCAGCGCGGACAAGAGTAGCAACTTCCGCCCAATTACCAGACATCTGCTGCAATTTATCAGCGGCAAGAACTTCCAGTATAGCGTTCTGCTTATTCATAGCAGTAACAAAAGTTTCATCTCTTAAAAGTTTTCCCATAGTTTTAATCCTCCGACTTGAAATTATTCAGTAGGAATTTTCATTCCCTCCATTACAGTAAAGGTACTTGGCAATGTATGCCAAGCATACTGTGTCTTCGTTTTATCGCAAATAGATATGTCGTATGTAACAGTACCTTCTGTAGCAGTTACATCAGCACTCATCACCCATTCTGCGTATATATATGTATTATCATCGCCAGTGCGTGTTTCTGTATTTGTCAAAATAAATTCAACAAAACGGCCAGCGGCGGTTATACATCTAACAGATATAGTGCAGTCTTCTATATTATATCCATCAATATACATTGGGATTTTAAACAACACCCTACGCGAATTTATATCCGTCGCAACGGCGACCTGTGATGAGATGCCGGGTACAATTTCGTGTCCTTGAATTTCAAACACGCTTTTATCATTTATATTCATTTAAGCACCTCAATTCAACTCAACTCTTGTAAACTCTTCCAAAGACCAGTCTTTTATTTGGCCTATCGAGAGTGGCGCTACATCACCTATCAATCTAGCCCTAGATATAGAAACCATGTTATCATGAACAGTTCCAGACATATACGTATAGAATTGCTCTTTTGTTATGTAGGTCTTTCTATCTAAACCAGAGATATTGATGCTGGCTACGCCATAGTTAGAAAAGCTATATTTTGTAGTTAAATCGCATATCTTTATAACGTCAACTGGGATTCCGTATATATTATCATACATACCATCACCCCATCAAGAAAGAACGCCAGCGGTAGAAACACCCATATTACCAGACAAAACACCGTTATCATCAACGACAAGACCTTGAGTAGATGTACTACTTCCTTCTGTGTTAGATATTGCGAAGTGTAGCGCTCCAGCCTTAATTACTATCCTAGAGTTTACATATACAGTTCTGGCCGTTGAAAGATGGCCCCAGATATACGCACTGCCGCCAGTTTGAACATTACTAAGGAAGAACCCTGCGACTGGTGTATTGCCGCCAGATGTAATATCTGGAAATATTATGTCATTCTTGTTAGTTACATAGCTTAATTCAGCACTACTACCAACAACCTCAAAGTAATCAGCGGTGTTCGGTAATCTAATCCTATAATATCCACCATTTGTAAGTTCATAACCAGATACAGTGCCGTTTAAATCAGATGTTGGTAGTTTAGTCTTTAGTACACCAACGTACCAATATGCTGGAATCTGGCTTGTAGATGATTGTCCAAATAAAAACTGATTTATTAGATTTGCAACAGTTCTATTTACCATTAGACACCACCCACCTTTCTTCTAAAGATAACCTCTCCCCAAGCCCGAATGTATGTATTGCCTTCATGCGTCAGGATAGGTTGCTGAATATATTTGCCGTCTTTTAGGTTAATAGTGTTACTTGAAGTAAGTGTGATATAAACTATGCCAGTATTGTTATCAATAGCAATCTGGTTTGGATTTTTTGAACCGCTTATCGAAAGTACAATCGTCTCGTAATAATCATAGGTGCATAAATTCCATGTAATCTGGTTAGCACTTGGGATTATAACTCCGCCATCCATGTCTGTAAATTGAAACGCTATGATAAACGTGTCGCCTTGGATAAACTCCCTTGTAGGTAATTTAGTTAAAAAATCATCGCACATTGTGACACCGCCTTTCTTTTAAAGTATCTCATGTCAATCCTCCTGACACACATCGCCATCTTCGTCTACATATAGCCCCAAAGCACTTATTGTGTTATACAGCTTTCTTAGGCTGATTGTCTTTTGTAGAGGTGCATATATAGTAATAGTATCGCCTTCCGCTAAATTAACTGGAACATCAGCAATAGTTCCGTCCTTATAACTAAAAGATATTCCAACTATGTCAATGGGGTAATACTGCGTTTGCTGCTCTGATACATAGCTAAAATCATAGCTTGCAGAGTTCCAATGTCCATTGCTATAAACAAAAGTGTACGTTGACTCATTATTTAAGGTTACAGTTGATAAAAAGGTTTCCCAGTTTATCGTCAATTCTACATTGTTAGGAATGTTAATAATATTATATAGCATCCTTGCCTTAGATATATCAACACTAATTGGTGCTTTTAGGTCTTCGTCATACGCAGTAACGTCGCCAACCTGATGAGACGTACCATCCGAGCCGACATAATGAACAGTTTTTCTATTCTTATCATCATCACCATAACCTACCGTGAACACCTCGTCCGCTTTAGACTCGGCATTATATCTTCCAACAGCACCCTGTGAATCATTGGTGATTTTTAAACCATGCCCGGCAACAAAAGAGTACAAACCGTCAGCAATGTTATCATCACCGAAGGCCGCGCCATCGCTGGCAACTTGATTGTTGTTCATTCTAATATACCCAGTACCAGACGGGTTCATAGCAGTCATATAACCACCGACAACCTCAGTCAAGATATTTACCTTTTCGGCAGATGACCCATTCCAAACATAGTGTATTGACGGATTTCCTCTTATATATAAGCATACACCTACACCCAACTGCGCCACATTATCATCAACCGATAGCCAAGACAGTAGCGCAGATTCTGTATCAAAATAATAACCAATACTGCGCGACTTAACTTCTTGTATGTCACTTTGGAGTTGTGTGACTTTTGGTTTTAGTTCACTTATATCCTGCTTATTGATATTCGTATTTCTGTCGTTTTCATCAATACGTGACGATAGCGTAGATGTGCTATCATTCAATGATTTTATACTTGTTTTGTTTGCTTCTATATCGTCGTTTGCAGCCTTAACAGAAGTTTGTAATTCGCTTATGGACGATGACGTAGACCTTTTCAAAAGGTCTACGTCATTAGATATATCAGAAAGTCCACTGCGCAGTTCATTATACCTAGTATTGGATGTACTTTCAAGCTCCTCTTTGGTTGTTTGTATAGTTTTATCAATTTGTGCATTGTTGTTCGTGACATAGCTACGAACGCCATCACTACTGATAGGGTTCGTGCTAAATGCCGTCACAACTTGGTCTACTGTGAAACCTTTTGTATATAATTTTCCAGTAGAGTCTATACCAACTTCTTGAGTCATTTCAGTGGTCTTAGTTATTGGCATAACGCAGCCGCGTTCTGTTGACGTAGCCAAAGCTGGTATTATTGTTGTTTCGTTGCTCCCGTCATATCTCTGACCAAAAATAATCAGGGCGTGGGGATTCTTCATCGAGCTAGGCAAGTTAGCCAACTGCTCGTAATTTATTTTGTGTAATTCACCGTTGTTATCAAGAACAGCCACAACGGTTATATTAGAATAGTTTGGCATAATAACTCACCTCCGTCAGTTCGGCAATACACCGTATCTGATTCCAAATATTCTATACGGAACATTAAACGAATTATTATAGGAGAAAGACGGGTTGATAATAACACGCTCGCGTCCATTGCCAATACCTACGCCAAGAACGCGCCAAGAGCCATCGCTCTCTGGGCCACTATAAGATAGATAGTAATTATTAAAGAACCTAATCTGCGTAGTTTCATGAAGAACGTTCCTATAAGCGTAAGATGATGAAGAGCCAGCGTAATTATAAAACCAACCATTATAACTGCCTTGGTCAACACCACTTACAGCAGCAATAATGGTACTACCAGTGCCTTTCAACAGCATACAAGATGATGCGCCTTTTTTGCAATATACAACAGCACCCGTATAATTACTGAAAGAGTCAATTTGACCGTTGTCCAATCTCGCCATAGACGTGACGACCTGTTCCTTAAATGCTGTATCTGGTGACGGGTTTCGCCACAGCTCTTTACACATAGCATCTTCGCGTAAATTACTAGCGTATATACTGTTTGCATGTATTTTATTTCCAGTGATAGTGTCATTAACGACGAGATTGTTGGTTATTGTATTTTGTGCAATTATTTTATCGGCCTGAATCAAATGAGATGCTATATCTTCTACGCTTACCTTTCGCGCAACCAAATCTCTTATAACCATATCGCCATTTCTGCTAATGCCACCCCAGTTAATAGCAGAACCATCTACCTGTCTGCCATTTAATATACTCGTTTCGCTGATATTTCCTTTTGTGCTATAGGACGCAAAGCCAAAACCGCCACTCGATGCGTAAAAATACGTTGTAGAGTTCGACATAGAGCTACCATCATGGAAACAGTATCTAAAACCAATATCTTTATTTCCTAGGACGGTTGTATATAGCCCTAGACCTCCTGCAATAGTTCTACTAACCATCGCAGAACTATTGCTTATTCTTTCATCTATCTTTTCGCCAAGAATCGCATTTTTTATTTCTTGTTTCGCAGCGGAAAGCGTATCGTTTATTTTTCTATCAAGTGTGTTATATTGTGCTTCAAGGTCAGCTTTGTACTGTTTTTCTAGGTCTTCTGCGCGTTTAAGCGCATCTTCGCCGATACCAACAGCATTATCTATAGCATCGTTCGTAGACGCAATAGCGCTAGAATTGTTTCTACTTGTACTTCCACTATTTCCACTACCGTTTGTTGTTGACGTTCCAATTAGTGCGCGTTGTACTCTTTGGACAGTAGAAGTATTGTTAGAGAAAACTTTTCCAAGTGTATATTCGCTAGTTCCAAGATTAAACTTATTACCGAAAGTAAAACTTAGACTATCTGGGTTATCATACTCAAAAGAGACTTCTTGTACAAACGGATTCAAAACTTGGTCATCAACATACATGACGTTTATCATAGAGCCAAGAGTCAGTCCATCGCCATCAAATCCTAACTGCTCTGTCCACTCCTTATACTCTGGCAAGAACAGGAAGTTGTTTGACGTAATATCGAAGCTAAATGCTGGTTGACTACATTCATCTAAGACTTCATACCCCTGTTGGGCGAGCTGCGTGGCGACAGTCAACGTATCAATCAGTTCGATTGCTTCAGAATAAATATTCAGCATAATATAGTCACCAGATTTCGGTGTATACTTATATTTACCGTTATATGTATTCTGATAAACGCCAAGTGCTTCCGGGAATTGACCATTAACTTCGTTTATAACACTGCCGCTATCATTATCACTAATGAGCCAAGAATAACCGTCATAAGACATATAGAAATGACCCTTGATGGACTTTTTATCATTCTTATAGCTTGACCACTTTGGATAGTTTACAATCCAAGTTCTAAACTTGTCCTCGTCAAATGTAATTGGGTTTGCCTCGTAATCTTCGGTATTGCCCTTGCAAAGATAGTGAATCATGTGACCGTCAGTAGCACAGCGATACTCTTCGATAGTCATAGTACCTTGATTGGTAGTAACATACTTTGTTGTATCTGTTGTTGATTCAATATCTATATCATCGGTAGCAGTAAAACTTTCATCAGAATATTCGCTCTGAATTAGGAATGGCTGCAAAACTTCCTGCTCTTTATCGCTGAACCAGTTTTTATACGCATAGATACTCACATATTTATCTAGCTTATCCTGAATATAATTCAGTTTTTTACTTAATACATCTAAACAATAGTTCTGGGAAACGGTAGATTTTACACCGCTATCGTTTGGTCGCTTCTGACAGATTGCGCCAACGCTATCTGCGCTATAAGTTTTTGAAATCCAGAACAAAGGATTCTCAACAACAAATTCCTTGGTAGTACCAGCCACAAGATTCGTCAGCGTTTCTGGTGTTAGGTCATAAACATAGTCTCCGCCAGATTTGTATGTGTCCATGTTGTTTTGAGCAACTTGTTGATACTTTTTCATCTGGTCTTTGGTAATATTTGTTTGGTACGTCATAGCGCCGAGGTTCATTAAACCTTGAAACGCTGTAGAAATACCAGCATTTATTGTTGTAGTAGCTGCTAAACCAACAACAGTAGCGCCAAGTTCTGAAATACCAAGCGCGGTTCCTAGAGCAGCGGCATTGCCACCAAGCATTGCGGTAACAGCAGCACCACCAGCAGCTAATGAACCACCAGCAGAGATTCCCGCTAAAGCAATAGCACCAACTGCGACAACAGCAAGGCCAACACCAAACAAAATAGTGCCCCAGATACTCTTCTTTTGTTCTTTTGTCTCTTCTTTATATGTACTAATTGCCTCTGTGCAATAGTTGTAGATATACTCCGCATACGTATGATATGTATTGATTAGCGTATATTGGGCATTTAGATAAGTATATCTTTTTAACAGCCATCCGTAAGAGCCTTCTGTTGTAGCATCTGTGATAATTTCCTTTATCTTACGTTCCCACAGCTTAACATGCTCTGTAAACATCACGTTCTCTGTAACTGGTTTACCATTAGAACCGTACACAACATTACCGTTACTGTCATATTTTACTGATTGAACGATAAAGTCATCGCCAATCCATTCTTCGTCCAAATAGTAATCAAAATTGTAAATATTATCAGTACCATTAGGATTAACTTTAGAAAGTGATAGCTTATCAGAGCCTTTTACCGCAAGAACCGTAGTGATTTCATCAGATAGTTCTTTTAGATTAGCCTGTTTCATCAGATTGTCCATAGACAAAGTAATGTCTGTAGGTCTAATCAAATCATCTTTCTTATGAACACTTACAATGTAATTCTCAATATCATAAGTGAATACGCACTCATAAGAAGTAGAAACATAGTTCTGCAAGAAACCATACAGACCATCTCCGCTATCATCAAAAGAACGGTACTTTGTTATCAAAGACTCATCAATAGAATCATAATCAAAAGTCCAGTCCTTGAAATCTGCACCAGCAAACAGTCTATACATAAGAGTATCATTTGGGTAATCTTTATCATAGAATTTATAAGATTTTGCAAATACGGTGGTTCCACCGTCAACCATCGTTGTTAAACATAAATTAACAGGCTTATAGTTTAACATATATTCAGCAGAATATAAAGTAACATCCTTGTATGGAATATCCTCTTCAAAAATCTCGGATACTTCTTGAATAACAAAATATCCAATATCATCAAAGTGAATTAGGCGCATCTTTCTGACCAAATTATATTCAGGGAAATCGACATCGTTCATAGTCTTATAAACTCTAAACGAAGCCTCTGATACATCATTACATCTAAGAGTAAATTTTAGCTCTTTTGTGTTTGTCATAATGCAAATTTCATGCTTATTGGGATTACACAACTCCATCTGCGGATATTCATACAGATTATTAAAATCGAAATTAGTCTTGATAGAAACCACCTCCTATACGTTTCACGTCTTGATATTTTATCTTTAGGTCGCTAATACCAACAGACACCACCTTAATATAAACAATACCCTGTGGTATCTTTAATAGTTGTTTATTAAATGATTGCGTCCTATATTTCTTTGTTAATAAATTACCTTTAGCATCCCTACAAATAAAAATACCAGTAGAGTTATCTAAAGAAACATGCTCAGGATTATCAAACGATTTAGCCCAACTCGGAACTGTATATTCAACTTTCTGACCATTTTTTTGTGTGTTAGATAGCTTAGCATACGGCTCGCCAATCATAAATGTCTTATCATAAGTCAAATTTTCATTATATACCTCGACAATAAGATATGCACCGCTTGTAGCAACGAACTCTAATACAGGTTTCATCGGTTCGGTTTCCTCGGAAACATTTATCCATTTAGTAGTTGAACCAGATAATTGAATAGTTCTAACCTGTCCCCATGCCCAAGGTGCATCACAAGTAACTGTAGCAGTTACACCACGATAACCGCCAGCATAAATAAGGTCATTATTTAATGTAATATAACAATTCCAGTAATACTGGTCAAATAGGTCTGAACAGACCTGTAGTTTACGAAAACCAAGTGGTGATGCAAGCCAACTCTTTACAGCAGTCAACGTATGAATATCAACAGGATTATCAAAAACTATCTCAATTCCAAATGTCAACGGCTGGTCAACCTGTACATCTAAAACAGACTGTTTAGCACTCCTCAACGGCTTTATTGTCGTAAATGTTCTACCATCACCGGATGTTCTCTTGTTAGGGTCTTCTTCGATAAATACTATAGAACACCCATAAAACTCAGATGGAACATCATTAAAAATAAATGGAAGCCCCATTACAGCCATATTTTCACCACCTTTATAAATTTGTCACAATATAAAAGGCTGGATATATAACCAGCCACAAAATCTAAATAAACAACATTGGCCCACGCCCTACTAGCATTTTAATTTAATTCCGATACCCTTTACGCTACGATTACCAATGTTCATAGGTTAGTTGTACCTATTCTTGACGTTCCTATATCCACCAACTTTAATATATCTGTACAGTGTACTATATACTTGGTCAGCAGCATCCTTCTTAATATTGGCAAGTTCGTTACGGAGGTCAGCAGAATCAATTCCACTAATATCCATATCGCCCATGTCAATACTAAGGCTGTTGTTATTATTGCGTATACCACTCGTATTAGGGGCATTTATACTTCTGTCTATTCCATTACTGCTCTGTAGTGCTGCATTGGCATAATCAGGTATAACAGCTTCACCAACTTTTAAGATTCTGGCGGTTTCATCAGAACCAAGTCCAAGCATCTTGTCTAGCCAGCTATTGCTCTTCTTAACCTCATCCGTACCGTCATGCAACTTACCAATCATACTTACACCAGCTTTGATAAGTTTTGGCAAGTATTGACTAATTGCTTTTGTTGCAAATTGCTGTACAAATTTATCGGTGTCGCCACCAGTTAAGAAAGTAAGTAAATTACTCCAAGTTGAACCAGAAGAACCAGTTCCATCACCAGTAGCGGCAGGAGCGGCTGTAGCCACCTGTCCCAATGCTACTGCGGCCTGTTCACCAGACTGTGCAACATCAGTCAACGGTTGAACTGTCTTGTCTGCCTGTTCACCAGCGCCTTGAGCTTGGTTTCCGCTTGTTTCAATCTGACTGCCAGTATCAGCAGAACTGTCACCCAAACCTTCAACCTCAGGAGTGGTTTCATCAACTTGGTCTGTCAAATCAACTAAAGCATCTTTAGTGCCAGTAGCGGCTTCTGTAGTCTGACTTAAAGCGTCAACAAATCCTTGATATGTAGCAGGAAGTGTGGAAGTATCTACACCAGCTTGTTGTAATAGACCTTTGATTAAGCCATACGCATAATCAGTACCTGTACCATCAGCACCCTGTTCTTTTGCATCAGAAGCATTGGTCGTGGTATTGTAATTGATTGCCAACTGTGACAAAGCGTCCTTAACTTGACTTATAGCCTGTTCAAATTGAGTAATCTGAACGTCAACTTCATCCATGTCAATCTTAATTTGGTCTATCTGGTTATCTAAACCATCAATAGTCTGCTCGTCAAGTTTGATTGAAGCATTAAGCTGTGTATCTTGAGTGCCTAAATATTGCCTAATAGCATCTATATCAGCAGAACCAGCAGCTTCTTTATACTTTTCAACTGCGGCAGTAGCCTCATTCCAAGGTTCAGTAACAGTTTTGTTAATGCTGTCGCCATACGTGTTGTTGTACTCAATCAGACGATTATATAGCTGTTCTTGCGCACCTTCGCTAGTATCATTGAACTGTGCAACTGCGGCCTGATACAAATTACCCTCAGATTCAAGTTCATCTGAAATATAAGTAATGTAATCAGCAATAGCGTCCTGTGAAGCATCAAGGATGTCACCAATAGCATCGAAGATATTGTCAACCTTATCCTTAGTTTTATCTAAAGCATCTGTTGCCGCATCGTATGCTTGGTCTTTCATCTCATCTTCAAGGTCTTGTTGCTTTTCGTTTAGACTTGCAGTTAGTTCAAGACGTTTAGCTTGTGCGTCAGCAGAATCGTCATACTGGATTTCAGCAAGTTGTGCTTGAATCTCTGCGATAGATTTCGCACCATCTTCAAGTTTCTTCTGATTATCAGCAGCTTCCTTCTCTGCCTTTAACTTATCTTTTGCGTCATCAACAAGGTCATCGTAGGTATCTTTAACGTCATCTAAAGCATCCTTAAAATCACCGATATAATCTTTGACTTCAGTAAGTTTAGTCTTTAGATTTTCATAATCTTGCTTAGTCATTTTCTTGATAAGTTCGATTATATCATCAATACCGTCCTCGGCATCCTCAATTATGTCAAGCTGTTGTTCCTTTTGCTGCTTCTGCAACTCAATTTCTGACTTGCGTAGTTCAAGTCCAGACTTTTGTTGCTCCAAGCCCTTCTTTTGCTCTTCTAGTTTAGATTTCTCTAATTCTAGCTGCTTCTGAACTAATTCAATCTCAGATTTCTTTAGTTCGTATGCTTCCTTTTCAGGGTCAGTCTTTGTAGTTGAACCAGATTTACTCTTACTAGATGGAGTATAAGTTAGGCCGCCAGCTTTTAACTTCTCAAGATTGTCTATCTCCTCTTGGAGATTGTAGACATTCATATAGTCTGCAACTTCTTTACCAGCCTCGTACTGTGTGCGTTGCATACCCTTATATTGTGCCCAATCGTTAGCAGTCCATTCTGACTGGTCTTTTTCCTTCATCTTGGCCATTAGCTTGTCAAGGGCTTTCATTTCCTCTTGATAAGCCTGAACACGTTTAGTTGCTTCTTCAACAGTAATTCCGGTCATATCAATCTGTGATTGATAATCAGCTATCTTTGTGTCATAATACTGATTTGACAAATCTTGCAATGTATCAATATTGATACGCATTTTGCCATCTTGGATTTCTATTGCGTTAGCAAGTTCTGGTGCTTGTTCAATCAAAGATTTGACAGTAGCAGAAGTAAGCTCACCCTTCTCCTTCATTTCTGAGTAAGCCGTATTTAGAATCTTTTGTTTCTCCGCAAGTTCTGTTACGTCTGCGGTATATTGTTCGACATATCCTGCATGTGTAGCAAATACGCTATTAGCACCTTCTGCCGCAGCTTCCGCTTCCTCAAATGCTTTGGGAATATCTTCACTTAAAATTTCTTTCAAGCGGATATATCCATCAAGTGTAGATAAATCTATATTGAAAGCGAGTTCAGCTGCTTTCTTTAGGCCATCATTTTTCATGATGGCTTCTGCGGCACTATTGACCGTATCGGTCATTATTTTGTCGGCAGATTCTTTAGCTTTAACTGAGACTTCCGCTACAGTGTCCTCTGTGACACCTTCAACACCATCGGCTAAATCCTTTTGCGCCTGTAAGACTTCTTTATTTGCGTTGTCTAAATTTTTCTTTAGTTTATCTAGGTCAACAACCTGTGCAATCATTCCATCTTCCCAATCAGAAGACTTTACAAGTGCTTTGTATATTTCAAGCTGTTTACAAACTTCTTTATACCCCTCTGTGCCTGTTTCGCCAGCTTCTTTATACCACAACTTATCTTGTTGTAGCTGAGTTACTTGGTCTTCGAGATGACCATTGACAGCGGTAATTCGTGACATTACCTCTTCGAGAGATATATTATAAGCATCACTACCGTTTTTAATATCAGTGTATGCTTTTTCTAATTGTTCAAGTTGTACTAAATACTCCGCAAAAGTATCATCATCAGAAACTTCTGTTAGTTTATTAAAGCTAAGATTTTCGCTATCTGCACTATAAGCATCCTCGGCAAAAGTATAACTGTTCTTACCAGTATAGTTTTTATCCTTCTTTTGTGCTTCTAGGTCATTTGCGGCTTTCTTATCTTCCTTAACTATTTGTTCTTTTTTTTGACGAATTTGTTCGTATGTATCTAGTTGGTCTTGTAATGTCTGTAGTCTATCCTTTTCAGATTGTGTTAATTCTTCTTCTGGTTTACCAGCGAGTTCGTCCTTTTCGGCACGAATCTCTTCCATTTTAGACTTAACATTTTCTAAGTCTTGTTGTGACTCGGATAGTTTTTCGTTGGCATCTTCTATCTTAGTATCAATATTAAAGAACTTATCCCATATTGCATAGCCAACACCAACTACTGCAATAATCGCACCCAATACACCAAGAGTAGCTTGTAGAGAAACGCCCAATGTAGCAGCAGCACCAGCGGCAGCTTTTAATTTAGCCACAAGACCACCAGAGGCAGATGCAAACTCACCAAAAATCAGCGAGGTTCCTGCGGCTGCTTCTTTTAGATTTACAAGTCCAGAAAGTAGACCTTTGATTCCTTCTGGGCCAGCTATTCTATTCACTGTTTTTAGTATAGCCCCAGCTAAAATATTTATAGCATTTACAGTTATAAATCCTTTTAGTACGGTAGACAAAACTGGGATTTTATTAAGAAGTAAATTCAATATTTCGAGTAATTTAGTGCCTAAATCAACGACATATCCAATAAGCGAATCTAAGTTAAGGTCGTTGACTAGCTCTGTCCAAGTTGTCTTAAACGTATTGATTTTACCAGTCAGCGACTCAGTATAGATAGACATACGCTCTGTGGCCGAACCGTTTGCGTTTTCCGCTATTGTAGTAGCTTCCAGCACCTCTTTGTAGTCGGCCATTGTAGCACGGAAAATATTAGCTTGATTTGTGCCAGCTACGGCTGTGGAAATTTGGTTTTGCTCGTTACGATTCCATGTATCCCACTTTTCGGCAATTTCATCAAGTAATCCAGCAGAGTCTTTAATAATTCCGTTTTCATCTCTTAATGCAATTCCGACATTCTTTAATGCCTTTTCAACATCGTTTAATGCGACTCCGGTGTCGCTAATATCCTTACCAGCACTAATTTTGTTCATTCTGGTTAATATACTATTCCATGCCCGACCAATGGTTTCAGCAGCTTGCTGTGTTTGGTCAGAAGTAACAGTAATTAGTGCTTCCATTCTTTCTAGTGAAACGCCAGCATTAGCTGCCGAGGATGCGACACGGCTTAATGCGTTAGCAATGTCGCCTGAACTCTTTGTTTTTTAGCAAGTCGTTACTTTGCTATATTATCTATATGTTATGTTATTTGAGTCTATGTTGTAAATATATACACTATATTCATTAGCTAATAAGAAGTCCGTTCCATCGTCCCTAATCTTAAATGCCAATTTGTCAGATATTGCTCTATCATGTGGATTTACTATCCTAATTATCTTATATCCGTGTGCGATTATGCAATCTTCGCGCTCTTTTTCATGTGCATCAAATTCATCTTGTGTCATTTTCTGAAATTTAACGCTCAGATTATGCGCTCCGCCATCATATTCACAGACAATATTATTCTCCTTAAATAGCATGTCAACATAATATGTACCAATACGTGCATTGATTTCACAATCAAATAAATCTGCTAATCTCCTTTGTTCTTTTGAAACAAGAACGAAGTTATAATTATTATTTCTTATTGTATTAAAAGTTTTTTCTAGGACTTCTTGGCTTTGCAACGGATATTCCACACCAAATTTATCTAAACACATTTTACGTATCTTTGCCTGTACAACCTCAGATGCTATACTATACTCAGTGCCATACTTAGCCATATTATTTTCACGAACTCTTCTCATAATTTCGCTACTTTGTGTTGGATATATTACACCGTAGTTTTGTAAACAGGTTTGTCTCGATTTTTCAAGTATATCAGAATTTTGCATAGAATACATAACGCCATAGCGTTCAACCATAGTTCTACGCATTTTCTCTTGAATATCTTTATTTTGATATGGATTCTCGCATCCATATCTAGCAATATTTGTAGCAATCTTCTTATTAACAAATTCCTCTACTTGCGCAGCATTATTAGCTCCATATCTTTCACGCATAGTTGACTCTCTTTCCGCGTTGATAGAGCCGCTATATGTTTTATCCTCGTCGCACCGATTATCCCATATCTCCGCGTTTTTCTTTCCATAACATTTAGGACACGAATCTTTTGATATATTTTCATGCCCTCTGAGATACTTACACCAATCGCGCTCGAAAGTTACACCACAATAATCACAAGCAACAATCACCTTTATTTTTGATGATGGTAGCAAGTCATTAACATCAATAGTGCAATATTCATGATATTTAATATCATAGCCTAATTTCTTATAATACGATATATTTTTAGGTGTACCATATACAATTACATTCTTAGTAATTAACATAACTTTTACCTCATAGATAATACTTTATGTTTCCATAAAGAAAAGACTATATCTTCACCCGAATGACCAGTTCGGGTGTCCTATACTTCGATTTAAGGGATTCTCACCCACGCCATAACGATTGCGCCCTACTCCTTTTGCATCTAAGATGCCACTGGGATAGTCGTTGAGCCTTCCCCATACCTACCTATATTATACCTCAAACTTCAGGATTTGTCAAGTGGTTTAGGGGCTTGGTTGCGGATTGTCCAATAACAATGCTTTTTACCATACCGCAATGATTAGTTACGCCATATATTGTAATTTCTTACATATATTTGGTACATTGTTCTCTAAGGAGTTCCCCGCAATTAAGGGATATATTATTGCATACGTTACCGTATGCCCTACCAAAATTTTAGTAGCATATTTCAAGTCAAGTGTTGTTAGCTGGTCAACAATCTTCATTGCATCTTGAGCTTCCATCTTGTAACCGTTCAAAGAAGCAGTCAAAGCTGTAGTAGCATCAGAAGCATCCATAGCACCAATTACCGACAATGTAGTTGATGCCTTAACAAGTTCACTTGTTTCTTCGACAGTATTACCCTGTCTGAGCCACTCTGTAGCTGATTCTGCGACGGCACTTGTAGTTGTACCAAGTTGCTTTGCAATATCTGAGTATTCAGACATCAACGCTTTGGTATTTTCAGCACTATCTTGAGTAACAAGTCGAATCTGTGTCATAGAGTCATTTAGTGAAATGGTTTCACTAATAACGCTCTGAATGACTTGTTGCAAACTTTGTAAACTAACAGTATATGTAATTGTATCTGCAATCAAACTTTGCAACGAATTATCTTGTAAAGTAACATTCAACTCTTTTTGTGCTTGAATTGAATCGCGTGTTACTTGGTTTTTATCTCTATTGTATTGTGTATTCTTATAAACAGCTTCGCCATTGCTTAAAATACCTTGCTCCAAATTCTTATAGCTTGTTTTTAAAGCATCCAGTTGCTGCTGTTCAGCCTTCATGTCAACGCCAGTAGCGTTTTCTTTCTTTAGCTTATTTATTCTATCCAACTGGTCACGATACGCTTTGTACGCTTGAACAGTCTGCTCAATCATCTGCGTGTCATTCTGCTGGTCTTGTTTTTGCGCATTGAACTCTTGCAACTGACGAGTAATATTATTATACTCTCTGCAAAGTTCTTGCACGGCAGTTATATTACCTTGATAATGTGCGCCAGTGCTATCTACGGTAGCACCAAGGTTCGTCATAGCATTGATTACTACGTCAACTTGCGCCTTCATATTATTAAGGTCTTGTACAAGCATTTGGCCCTTAGTACCGTCAGTTGACATTGCCTTTTTATAAGTGTCGGCGAAATCATTTAGTACCTTTTTAGATTGACCTAAATTTTGCGCTAGTGCAATAGCATCCTGACCACTCTGGGTAAGCGTTCTAGTCCAACTAGCTGTATTCATATCTATCTGGGAAACTTGTTGGTTAATTGATTCCCATAGATTTACCTGAACACCCTCAGAATTAGCTTGCTGTTGTATATACGCAAGCTGTTCCCTATACATATTATCTAAGGATTCATTTTTGGTCAATTTAGCTTGTAATGATGCTTGCTGTTTTGAATCACCATCAATCAAGGCTGTAGCCATTTGGTGTTCCAAATCGACACGCTGCTCATAGAGTTTCACAATGTCACTCTGAAGCTCTTTTGCCCTCTCAAAGCTGGTATTCATACCGTTCATAGTTGTAGTAATACCAGTAGTTTCAAAGTGACTAAATACATCATGAGTTACACCGTTTAAATCCGTCACAGTGTTTGTAACAGCCTGAACGCCTTGGTTCAGAGATAATATTTGTCCATTAGCTTTTGGGACATTCACAGAGATGTTCTCTATAAAACCAGTAAGGGCATCCTTGGTAACTTTCATGCTACCGCCGATAGATTGGATAAACTAATCCATTTCTTTTAGCGTAGCATTATTTAGACTAACAGGTACAGTTATGCCATTTTTATTAAGAGTCTGTTGTAAGTCTGAAACAACAGCTTGCGTTTCTGTAGTAAAATTATCGGCATCTACTCTAATACCTATATTAAACATTACGTCATTTACTGCCAATTATACCACCTCCTGTTTTAATTTACATGATTCCAAGTCTTTGGGTCGAATCCCTCTTTTTTTAATTCTTCCTCTATTTTACCAGTCACATAACCAGTAAGCCATTTAGATATATAATTATCCATTTGCTCGTCATGATTAAGACCTAGGAAATCAGGTGCAACTGTATTAGTTTTATAACTCGGAAATTCACCATACATCATATAGTCATACAGTCCTTGCGTAAACTGTCTACCATTTTCAATATGCGATGGGAACTTCTTTGAACCCTTATGACCGAAAGTTAAAAGACTAGAATCGAACTTTATCTTTACTTGTCGATTACTTTTATCGTAATCATAAGTAATTGCTCCCATAAAACCGCCATTCATACCAAGACGTTCATAATTATCGCCTTCGTTCCAAGGCTCATAATAATGCAATCTAATATAGTCTTGCACCTGTTTAACGGTATCCTCCGCTATTTTTATAATCAGCTTATCTAGCCTTTCTTCAATGCTATCTAACTTCTGATTTATAGCTTTCATAAACTGTTTGGCGGCGTATGTATTTCTCAATTTTATCTGAGTGTTTGAAGACATTCAAATCACCATTATTCTTTCGTGGTTTTTGTCTTAGCCTTCATTTCTTCTTTTGCCTTTTCACGAGCCGCGACCTTTAGAGTGTCTGCAACTTCAGTAGTAAGTGGGTCATTCAATCTAGCAACAGATTCAATTAACCCCAGCTTACGCATATCCATCTTATTCAATTCCTTGCGAATCTCCTGAATATTGGCAATATCAAGACGCTCACCAATTTCAGTCATAAACTCATTTAGAATTTCAAGGTCACGAATACCAGTAAGTTTCTCACACTTAGCGACAAAATCCTTATAGTCATCGCCAGCGTAGCACATGACGTAATTACTAAAACCAGTTGACATAAGCAAGTCATAATTCTCAATAGTCATCTTGTCAGTAGGTGCTACCATATCAATATAAGCCAAAAGAATATAAAAAGTGCTAATAATATCGTACTGCAAGTTGACATACTCAAGACTAAAATCGTCCATATCTTCAGCAGATACAAGCTCTCTGTACTGCTTCTTAATCAAAGATGCGATACTATACTTCTTAGATAGAGAAATGTAGGGAATTACCTTGACATTCTCTGAAAGCCACTGTACCAAATCTTGACCAGTGATAAGATTCAATTTTCTCTGTGTCAACTTATCTAACAAATCATTAAAATTCATACTCAAACCCCTTATCTCCTTCCAAAATTGTTAGTAGAACCACCGACATCAGTAAGCGTACCAACCTTAATATCAGACTTAATACCGTCTTCATCAAAATAGTCAGCAAGCATATCTGATTCATCTAAGTCAGAATAAACACTAACCATTGATAGTCCACTGCCATTCTTAGATTCCCAACCCATCAGTGCAACAATTACACCATCTGGCAATTTGGATTCCTTCATCATCGTTACGTATCTGTGTCTTGCGGCGTGGCTATAAAATGGCAGACCAAGTATCTGGCTAATCTGCGCACACCAGTTATTCACTATCGCAACTGATGCTTGTTTATACTGTCCATTCTCTCCCTTGGTGACAAACAACCATTCACTCTCAATGCCGTTCTCTTTGCGATACTTCATCCACAATTCAAAATATGGCTTAAACATAGAAACGAACGTATACTTCTTGAGCATCTTACCTTTGCTTGTTCTACCCTTAGTCTTTATCTTTTCTGGTGTTTCATACAAGCAGCCAAACTTGATATACTCATCTTTGAAGTAATCAGTCTTAAATCTAAGCAACTCTTGCTTTCTTGAGCCAGATGCGACAGCCAAAGCAAGATAGCAGGCAATTTGATATTTCTCTGCCCTTACCAACTTCTCTAGGCAATCATCAATCTGTTCCTGAGTTAAAACAGTCTTTTCACGAACCGGTTGCTTTTCTGAAATTTCAATCTTGGTGACAATATTTCTAAAATCCTCATATTCATCATCAAGAATATTCTCAATATAATTAGACATAGAACTTAACGCAGATTTAACAGTTGCAGTTCTATTTGAAGACCACTTCATCGTTTCAACTGCATAGCTGAAAAATCTAACAAGTTCACGTTTCTTTAAATCAACAAAAAACTTATCATTATTGTACATATAGTTCCAACAGAAGAACAGTCTAATCATCTGATAATACTGTTCAATAGTCTGTGGCGACTTATCTGCACTTCTCTTATACGACACAAAGTCATCTAGCAAACCCTTGTTATCTGGATTTACCTTTGCCCATAACTCCGGCGTATATAAATTATTATATACCGTTCCTCTACCCATTTTCAATACCTCACTATTATATTATTTAGCATCCCACCAATATCATACTTATAATTAACGCGCATCAAAGTTTTGTTAATTAAGATTGCATTATGACTTAACACATCTTTTTCGTTAATACTCTTCTTTGTAGTATTAGATACAAAATTGATAAAGTCAGTTATACTAATCCAGTATGTACTAGATTCTCTAAAATCGAGAACAAAACCAGCAATTACATTCTCAAAAGATTGCGCTCTTTCAAGGCTCTTAATCTGATGATATTTAATATCTTTGCCGTCCTCTAATTTATCGGACTGAATACTAAAACTTGTACCTTTAGTTGATTTCAATTCAATAGGCAAGAAGAAACCTTTATATAGCATAAAGCAATCAAATGGATTGCTCGTAGCAAAAGAAGAACGCGAACTCCTTGTAAAATTATTTGCAGAGTCTTTTATTCTCATAAAATAGACTTCTTTTGGAACAGAATTAGCAAAATTCTGTTCAAATTTCTTTCCGGGGTTCATCCTTTCACCACCTTTTATAATAGTATAAATCGAAACTTATACCATTATAAAAGGTGACGCAAAGCGTCACCTAAACATTACTTCTGTGTAATATCGCCAAGTTTATTGACAGATGCGACTTCCCAAGCGCCATCAGAATTGACTCGTAAATACTTACCAGCATCGGCAGATGTTACGGCTGGGAGAACCTTGCCAGTGCCCTCTAATTGAGTAATCCTAGCTTCGGTACTATCCTTCCAAGAATCAACATCCTCTACTGTAGTCTTTAGCGTAGCCATTGTATTCTCTGTAGCAGTAAACTTATCCCCAACTGCTTTTGAATCAGCAAAAGCCCCAGAAACTTTTAGGGTCTTGTCTGTGACAAGTTTTTCTATAATCTCCTTGATTTTTGCGGCAATGGCCTTATTCTGTACTGGATTCTTGGATGTTTCAGATAATTCGGCATCAACAGTAATACCGCTACCCTTCACAGCATTATCGGTATATCTCTTGGCAAGAATATAAGTGATAATGTCCATATTTACACCTCATGCCATGTGTTATCTATACCCAACTGACAAATAAACTTAAAATCTGAAGTGTATGCAATAGAACCAATAGCGCATGGTTCATTAGCATCACTATTTTCAAATTTTCCAACATCAGTAGACGTTGGAAGTTTCTCCATATCCGCAGACGAACCTATCATAATTTCCTTAACGTCAGGAACTACGCAGTTGCCACGGATTTTCATAGTAATAGCATCCATAAAAATCACCTTATAACTTTAGGATAAAGTTCCTAAAAATTGTGGTTTCCGCGAACTATATCCGTTAAACAATGTGGCGATTATGAGTCGCCTTGGCACACATCGCCATCTTCGTCAAGATAGAGGCTCATCTGCTTAAAGGGGCCGAGGTCGGTATCTATTTGGTTCATGTTTTTGGTCATGTTGTCGATATATTCTGCTGTACTTCTACTAGCATCATCTGTAGAATTATAAGTATATAGACCCAAAGTAGACGTTTGCTTCAACTTTACATCACCTCATATCTAATTTTTTGAAATTTTTAAAAAATAGCGATAGCGAAAAATACCAGTGAATATATTGGATTTGACGCTATCGCTTTCTTCAATAAAAAATTGTTTTTATATTCAGTCAGCTTTAAAAAAAATGTAACATATCCATTATACTTCTCATTTCTTCTTCAGACATGGTAAATTCACTAAAGTCATCGACAACTCTAGTAGTACCGTCATCACAATCAAAGCGATTGAGCTGTAAGTCATAACCAGATATATTAACATTTTCACCATTTTTTAATTTAGCTGACATAGAAGTAGTGCCTTCGCTTATTACTTGCGGCATCACACTTTCACCATTTGTTTTCTCCATAAGTTTACAATAGCACTCACGTGAGCAACAAACGGTTTTCCATGACCCAACACGTTCACACGATAGACACACATAGTATTTTTTACCACAATAGTCACATTTTCTATTTTGATATGCCATAATTAAAAAATAATGCTGGGGCTATTGCCCCAGCTATAATCTAAGAAATTATTATTCGTCTTCCTCAGCGGTGTAGACGATGAAATCATACATCTTATTGCTCAGGCAGCTACGGACGAACTCAAGGGTAAGATTCTGGGTAACAGGGTCGCCATCAGCAGATAGGTCAAAGTTCCAGTTACCGTCAATCTGTGCAGTACCCTCAATAACGCAAGGATAGGTTTCGCCAGAGCAAATATCCTTTGCGACACCATAAGCAGAAACTAGCACGGTAGAAGGCATCTTATCGGACTCGACAGTAACACGCTGTGCGCCAGTACCAGTCTTGACGCTATATGCGCAAGCAATACGGTCGCCGATAGCAACGTCGCCCTTATTGAAAGTTAGAGTACCAGCACTGTATTTAAACACATTAGCAGCGGCGGCAGAACCCTGAGTAAAGGACTTACCATAAGTGCCATCTGCGTTTAGGATATACACATATCCAATTTCCTTACCAGCAGTACCAACTGGGGTCTGATGCAGAGAAACACCCGGAGTATCACCAGCGGTAGTTACCTCGATTACGTCATAATAAGTAATGGTCTGAGCGCCAGTATCTAGCTCAGTACCATTTTGAATTGCCATAACCTCAGTGTTAAAAGTAGCACTTTCGACAGTCATGGTAGCACGTCTTGAGTGACCAAAACCAGTACCGATATAGACGTTGCCGGAACCACCAGTAGGATAGGTCATTTCGACAGTGTTCTCAAGTGAAGAGGTCTTGCAATCAGTCAGATATGCAACGATTTGCTTAGTTGCAGGCTTACGAAGTAGAATCTCAAAGCATTGCTGCATTGAAAACTTCTTGGGCGTTGCGTTATTACTCATAGCCATTAAAAACACTCCATTTCTTTTAATTTATAATAGCTGCCCAGTTAATCTTATCCCAATTAACTGGATTCTTCTTTGTATCAATGCAACCGCTATATATAGCCCGCATTGTACCATTGTATTCATCGACCTGTGACAGTCTTCTGTATAGGTCGTATATCATGTATATAGGATAATCCCATATATCATTATACCTTTGTCCTCTAGCTATTAACGCAGATACTAAACTACCTAAATCAATACTTGATTTACGATTATTCGCCTCACGGCTTTCTCTGCGTCTATACTCTAGTTCTAGTAGTCTTTTCTTACCACTCTTTGTTGGGCAAGTTTTCCAATAATAATCTGGATGGTAGTCATTTATTTGTCTTATATATTGAACCGTCATATTATAGAACGCTTCTGTATACTGAAAACCATTTTTGCAACAAATCAAACTATCTCCATCCCGTTCCAACGCATGTAATGTTATTTGTTCATCACCATCACCGTTACCGACAGTGATTACCATATATTCGCAATCTAAGGACAGAAAATAATTCAAAGCATCTCTATACTGTCTACTTATTAACAGACAATTAGAGTTCAAATACTTTACACCATTATCGAGTATATATACATCACTTGATGTTCCACCAATTAGCGCCTTTTGAATGAAAAACAGCCATTCGCTCTTTATTTCTGTGTACAGTTTTTTACTGTTGTGCCACATAATGTCGGCTATATCATCAGATGTTATCATCATTGTGTAAATATAATTATCGTAGTCTTCTAAATCACATACATCGCGCAGTTTTGGATGCCTGACTGATACATTCTCTGTGAGTTGCAATGCTTTTCCACGTATCAAATCAATATGTTTCATGCACCGTATACACCGCCCTCACGGAGCTTTTCGCCAAGCGTCTTAGCATTGCACTCCACAGTGCTATTTACTTTAAAATTATAAAGCATCTGAACACCGTAAAATTCTTCAGCATACACTCTGGTCTGGAAACCACGCAAATACGGAACACCCTCTATTGGCAAGTCTGTAAATTGATTATTAAGCATAGAATCTATTTCTGCCATTATATCATACACTCTATAGCTGTCGTTATAAAACCAAGAATCAATATGACAAATAATATCAACATTTAGTACAACATTTCGATAACCTTTATTGTCTTCTATCTCGTAGCCACCGTTAAAATAGGCGCACACATACGCCTCTTTCTTTGTCTTAGCATCAGGCATTTTCGGCATAGGATATATGTGGGTCATAAGTAGCGCATTGGGGTCTTTTGGTAATGGTTTCTTTGTATTTGGTTCATAATCATAAAGTAGCCTTGTTAGGTTCTCATTTCTAAGAAATCTACCACCTATAATTCCGTTAAGTAACGGACTAAGCTCTCTGTAGTGTGCCATTATAACAACCCTCCTAGCGCTATATCAAACCTCACCACGTTGTTGCCGTCATTACAAATGACAGTTACGGGAATAGCAGACTGTTTCATGTTCTTTATTTCAAATGTCTTGTCGCCGGTTCTCTTAAATTTATAATAATAAGACGGATTTCCAGATTCAACTCTTATATCTACACTATTGTTAGATACTATCTGATACTCTACCGTACAATTTAACTTTATCTTTCTTATATCTGGCACTAAATCTATCCCATCGTCAACATCTTCGCCGATTGTTACGTCTACGTATTTTACACACGACGGATTATTTTTCATTTGAATTATTATCTTAGCATTACCAACAGACACAGCGCTATAATTTCCATCATCATCTATTGTAACTATATTGCTATCTGTTGTAGTAAACAGCAGTGGTTCATCTACAACAGCATCATTCATTGACACTACCGCGTTTATATTGTTGGAATATCCAACCACGTTAGCAATTTCGTCATCGCAACTAATTACATATTTAGACTCAAGATAATCGGCTATTTGCAGCTCAAAATTGTCGTTTACTTGTTTGTTGTCGTAATTTACATAGAACTGAGCTAGTGTCACAGAATCGTCATCAAATGTTTTATTTCTTTCATATTTAGCTCTATATCTAATCTTGTAAACATCTCCGCCAAGTATGAAGCGCATACCGATGTCCCAATTTCTTGTCCACTGATTAACTTGACATACTAGATTCAAACGTCCATTCGGGACTTGCATCATATCTTCATTGGTTAGTTGTGTCTCGTTTAGCTTATAGTCCATATAACATGGCTCTCTGTGAATATTTCCGTACTTGTCTTGAGTATTGAGTGTATTATTGCATCTGTATACATATACACTGGATGACGAAACTTTCAGATTCTTTGTTGCAAAGACTATCCAAATATTATCGTCAAATCTATATCTAGTACCAGCGACGGGTCTATGCGTATAATCATAGAAAATAATCTTTCTAAAATTATCGCCATTTCTTTGACCCGTCTTGACATCAATAATAGTAGTTACCCTTGCACGGATTGGTTGAAATTTGAGAGTACCAAAAGCAATCTCTTCCTCAATATCATCCCACACAGTAGATGTATCATCGAATTGCATATTCTGTAGTTCTACTGATGATTGATACCAGTTATCCCTTGGGTTATTGTTGGCTTTTAAAAATGAATCATAGTAATTCACTTTTCATCAACACCCTTCTTGACAAGCGATATGCAATGGAACACAATAGATTTTACTTCCTTATGTTCTAGCTTTTCCTCATCACGAAGACCAGCCAGAATAGCAACAATAGATACAAAAGTACAAATATCAAAAATATCTTTTACGCCACGAAACTCTACAATCAGTCTATCTAAATAAGCATAGAACGGAGTCATGTCACCAGCCTCTTCGCACTCTTCAAAAATACCAAGAGCAGCGAACAGCTTATTGATACACCGTTTATTATAGTAGGCAATGTCATCATCGCTAAGTTTAATCTTATACACCGTAATCACCTACCGCCCATTTATCAAAAGGTGTGTTACGAAGGCCATATTCTACCATGTCTTGACTGGCTTTTTCTCTGACTCTATCGCAATATTCACTCTTCTGCTTTAGATTTGATTCTTCAGAGAATGTCTTAAAGTCATTATCCTGAAGATGTAAGCTAATCTGTCTTATATCATTGATGACCCAATCTAACCAAGTGCATACCATCAATTCAGAGAGAATATTTTTCTCCGATAAATCTAGCTTACACGGGAACTCGTCTGTAGTGTCGTCAATATCCATAATCTGTTTAGTGCAGTTTGCAAATTTAGGTATGCTTCTTAGCAAAAATGTTTTAAGCATATCTTGCGCAATATCTATGTTATTATTAAATAGATTTATTAGATTGTAGTCTTGAATTTGACTCAAGAATAGATGGTATATTTCTTCAAAAGTTGTATTCAATAACACCACCCCATTACTTCATATTATCCGCAATCTCTTTCATTTCTCTTGCTCTTCTTGTTATGTCAATGTCGCAAGCCTTACTAATAATCTCAATCTTGTTCCTGTCCACGTCTTCGTCATTGTATATCCTAGTAGCGTACACAAGGCTAATAACGTCCTTTTGGAAATCAGATGTCTTTGGAAGACGCATCTTTAGCTCATCGTCAGAAAAAGATTCGAGCGACTCTATCTCGTCATAAGACAGGATGTTATCGTAGTATCGTGACAAGCCAAGGTACTTCACAGACGCATCATCTAAGATATAGAATGTTCCGTCCTCAGCAAACCGTCTGTTATTATTTACAATATTCATTAGCTCAGAGTACAGAACTGGTTTAATGTCGCCATACTTATCAAAGTTAATAGCCACATTTCCGTTTACATTCAGACACAACTCGCCTTTTGTAAGTGACTGCAATCTAATCATTGCGTCAGGTCTAGGCTGGCGCAGATTATCATAGTTCTTTTTTGTAATCACAACCTCCTGCTTCTGCGGTGTAGTTGCGACAGGCTCAGTTTTTGGTGCTGTCAAATTAGCAAGCATTTCCAATAGTTTTGCGTTAATCTCATTTTGCTGTTTCTGTGAATCTCTCAATTCTTTTCTAAGTTCATCAATCTCAGACATAAAAACAACTCCTTTGTTCCAAGCCACATACGTGACATATAAAAGTCCGGGATTTCTCCCGGACGTATAAATCTAAACGATTAGGTCAAGTCAATGACACCAGCAACGGCGTTGGTAGCAATACCAATACCGTAAGACTTGAAGATAGTGGTGCTTGCTTCCATATCAGCAGCATCCTCAAAGTTACGGTTGATGGCGCGGGAACTACCCTCATAGCACAGCTTGACAATCTTGCCATAAGCAGGAGAAACAACATAGATACGCTTGTCATTCAGGACGAGCTTCTTGTTCTTCCAATCTGCGACCTGCTTCATCTCAAGAGCATCATAGCCCATGAAGTTGCGCAGGAATCCAACGCGCACAAAGTCAGACTCAATGTCGTAACGGTAGTTAGCGTTAGAAGGCAGAGCCTTGTTCAGAGCCAGCTTAGTACCGATGAAGATGGGGTCTGCACCGTTGTTGAAAGCAGAAACGGTCTGTGCAACACGAACAGCAGAATCGGCGTTCCAACCAGTCAGATGCAGAGCATCGGCAGTAGGAGTAGTAGGAATAGCCTTCATAGCGGTGTCGAAAGCAACGTAAACTTCCTTGGTAATCTGTGCCTCAAGGGACAGGATAGCCTTCATGACAAACTTAGCCAAAGACTCCTTGCCGCAAAGAACCTTGTAGAAGTTGACAGAAACGGTCAGCGCACGGTTCTCAGGAACAATGGTAGTCTGACCAACGAACTGCTTCTGGAACTCGGTAGTTCTCTGGTCGTGACCAACCTTAGACACATAGAACAGGTCGTTAGGCTCAACGGTAAAGCTAAAGCTATCACCGTAAGCACCCACACGCTGTTCGGTATAAATACCGATAGACTTGTCCAAAACTTCAGGGACAATCATATCAATCAAGGAATTAACAACTGCAAAAGCAGCCCAACGAAGGTTAGGGTTGTTAGCAATCATTTCGGGAGAAGCCATGCCGTTAGCAAAGCTCAAGCCAGACATACGAGTAATCTCGTCCATCATCAACTTGTTAATCTTGGTTTCCTTCTCTGCGAAAGAAACAGTATTATCGTAAATGTAACCCTTGCGCTTTGCAACTTCGGTCATGTAGTGACCCATATAGTCGCGGAACGCGGTCTTTACGGTATCTTCATTAGAAGAAAAGCAAATGCTCTTATTCATTATTATATTCCACCTTTCTTAAAATTAGTTAGCTACGACTTCGTAGATGTAAGTCTTAACAGGAGTCTTAACTAGCTTTGCAGAACCGATATGCAGGATACCAGTTCCGACTTGGTGCATAGCAAAACCATCACCAGCAGTAGCATCATCCTTTAGGGTAAAAGAAGATGCTTCTGGAACGAGATACTTGTTGGTGTCATCACCAAGAGTCATCTCGATAATATCTCCGACCTGTGGCTTAAAGGCATCAAACACAAGACCCTTAACATTGGTAAACATACGTGGGTCTTCGACAATACCCTTCATCTGTAGAGCATAGTCGCCCTCGCCAATGGTGGTGATAGTAACTTCGGAACTCTTAGCCATCCATACGCCCTTAATAGCGCCAGTAGGCTTAACAGCCTTCCAAACTTCGTCCTCACCGTCAGTAGTAGAACGCTCTGCAAGAGTAAAGACAGAACCGTTTTCCAAATCTTCAGTTGCCACAACAGCACGGTTCAGTGCATCAATGTTATGTGCAGCAACACGTCTTTTAATAACTACGTTCATTATTAAATCCACCTTTCAAATAATTAAATAGAATCCCAAATACTATTGGTTTTCTTTGGTTCAGCAAATGGCAGACCAATTTGCTGCACACTGCTATTGTTTTCAAATTTCTCAAATGCCTGTGCCTTAACATAGTTAGACCAAGCATCAGCAGAACTAAATTCAGAGAACTTAGCCTTTAGAGCCTCTTTCTCTTCGTCAGACATATTGCAACCACGAGCCGCAATATCTGACATAACCTTATTCATAGTAGCCATATCAGCTTCTTGCTTGATACGCTGCTCTGTAGCAAACTTGAACTGCTTCAAGTCCTCATAATCAGACATAGCCTCAATCTGTGACATATAAGCCTTATTCTGTGCTTCTAGTTCGTTAATCTTATCGGACATAGTAGCAATCTGGCTCATAGCTGCTTCGACAGACATCTCCTCGGACTTGTCATCTTCTGGTTTTTCATCCTCTTCAGACTCATCGTCCTTATTTTCGTCATTGTCGCCATTATTTGACTTATCGTCATCAGGTTCGTCATCATCTGACATATTCTCAGGAGGCAACTGCGCCATATTTTCATCGCCATCTGCATTATCAGAACCAGCATTTTCATCATCGGCCATGTTGCCATTGCAAGCACAACCATCAGCGCCAACAGTAGACATATTCTCGCCATCTTCAGGCTTATTTGTATCGTCAGCGCAATTTACCTGACCTTCCTGTGCCATCTTGTTTTCATCAGCCATATTTTCACCTGTTTCTTCTGTTGTAGTATCGGCAAACTTCAGACCATTTAAATAATCAGTCTTATCTTGGGCAAATTCGACTTGAATCCTAGCATCTTTAACTGCTGGCTTAACAAAATCACCAAGCACAGTTATTCCGTCAAGGACAAATTCATCAACTCGAACTTTTCCGTCTATTTCTTCGCCTTTAGTAATAGTTATCTCAACACTAACAGCTTTCTTTCCTTCGCTATTTTTAAATACTCTAACAGCATCTTTCGCATACTTTTTCCAAATCAATGCTTTAATAACAAGAAAAGTTCTACCATCAGTATGCTTCTCAAAAACTATCGGATTACTATATGTAGGGGATGTTTCTTTAATGAATCCTATTGGTGTTTCATCGGCTTCGTGCGACATAAAATCGTCAGTAAATCCATTGTATCTACACACAAGCGGAATATCATAAACTGAATTTGCACAATCAATTAGCACTTTAGTTTCAATCGGATGCGTGTGCGCATTTTCTCCATCTGCAAAAGCATGAATAATACCCCTTGCAAATCTAGCGTCCTTTACATCTTCAAACTCAAAACCATCAACTGCAAACTCTAGTGAAACCTTTTTGTCCATTAACCAAAACACCTCCTTTACTTATTAAGATACTCCTGTAGTTTTTCATCTAAAAGATAATAATACCAATCGTCATCAACGCCTATTGGAGTAAATCCAGCTTTTAACAACTCTTGATTTTCTTTAGATTTACATTTATATAAATCAATACCGCTAAAGTCCTTTATATTGCTTATTAGCATTACGCAATCACTCCAACGGTCTTGAGAGCATCAATTAGCTCATTGTAATCTGCAACAAGCTGCTTAATAGTAGTTGCGTTGCTCTTTTCGACAACAGGAAGTGCCTTTGCTTCAACAGGAGTTTCAGCAACATCGGTAGCCTCAACTTCCGGCTCAGCATTTTCAGTTTCGCCATCCATTACCGCAAGCACACGAGCAAGAAATTCGCCCAACTGTGCATCACGAGTTGTCATTGTAATTTCATTCATTCTGCGCAACTTGTCAGCATCAAAAATTGAAAAATCAACCATATAATTCACTCCTTTAATCCTTTAAATCATTAGATTCACGTGACCAAGACGCTTCTGTATTATCATTATCTGCTGTTGGGTCGCTAGATTTACTTGGTCTACCAACCTTGCCAGTTCCAGAAGTTCCACCACCTGAAGCCTGAGTATTAAGATTGACAAGTGACATAAGTTTCTTATCAATACCCAATGTTTTGCTCATCTGCATGTGACGTGTTAATTCAAACGGGTTCATATCTAATGCTCTTGCGGCAAGTTGAACGTCAACAACACCAATTTGAGCATAATCTTTGAATAACTGTGATACACGTGCTTGGTCATCAGGCGTATACACATCATCAAATCTAATCTTGAATTTAAATTTCTTAGTCTGTAAGTTAATATAGTATTCAACAAAATCAGCAAACATACCGTAGCAAGAATTTATAAACGCCATATCAACAGCAGATGCCAACTTAGACTGATGAGAATTTAACTTCTCTGTAGTATAAAACATCTGTGATGAAGCAACTGATTGCTTGGACATATTCTTGGTGTAGTCTACTTCTATATTATCAGAACTTTCATCGAAGTCAACTGTTTCAATACTATCCATAGGCAGTGCCACAAGACCTATCTGTTTATTTAAACCCTTTCTTGCAACACCCATGAACTTTCCAAGCATATCTGGTGTGATGTTTACTTGGTTAGCAACCTGACCACTCTTCGTGTCTTTATTGAAACCAATAATACCGACCAATAGCTTTGAAGCAGCAATAAAGTATTTATCATTTTGCAGACCTCTAATTACAGGGCCATAGGAGAAATTAGGGAACATTGGTGCGAAATATGGAACTATTGTTGCAAGTTCCGGTGAAATCTTCCAAGCCCAGAAACCATCCATCGGTGATGTTTGATGCCAATACATATAACTTGAATTTCTGTTTGGAACTTTCTTCGCTGGATTATACTCTGCGGTATTAGCGTCAAATACATCTCTGTACATCTTTCTAAATACCTTCGGGTACATTGCAATATCAACACCATAGTTTCCAATGAACCATTGCATATTAAAATCGAACAATAGTCCATGTGTATGTCGGCCAGTAATTTTACAGAATTGAGGAGGTAACTCTTGAATAGTATATTTCGTATCGCCTTTTCTTAAAATACCATAGAAGACTCCTTGGCGAATAAGCTGTCTAAACACCTTCTGAAATTCTTCCTTGCAATTAAATTTTGAGAAAAATTCATCTACAATCTTTAAGTCAGCCTTAAACTGTTTAGAATTAAAGTCAGAATCCTTTTCTATATTCATACAGTCAAAACTTGGATGAAAAGCAGCCATATCTGGGAAATATCTAGCAAGACGCTTATAGTACATATTGTTGTTTTCAACAAACGTAGCATAATTCCTCAAAATCTCTTCGCTATCTTTTGGATTAGCGAGAGCCTTTTCAAGTCCGTTTACGGTAGCCTCAACAGGATTCATATTGACGTTCTGCATCTGCTGGTTAATCACGTCTGGTGAGAAGTAAGAACCATTATTATAGTAGCTTTCTCTATATGAATTAGAAAATTCCAAAAAGTTAAAAGCGTTTAGTGTCTGATTAACTTGCTCAGGTGTCAAAGTTTCATTTTCTGCCAATTAGTTCACCTCCTATTATGTGAAGAACATATAGTCAAATATGTTAGCCTCATTATTCATGTTTAATTCATCTTCCAATTTCTTCGCATAATCTAAGGCATACACCATGCTCATAACACGGTCTTTTCTGCGGCCAGACTTCTCTTCAACGCTTGTTCTACCCTGTACGGATATTTGTTTCAAGTTAATTGCTTCGTTAATAAACGCAGATGTTTGAGCATAAGACTGCAAACACCTACCACGTAAGTCTTGATTATCTTCTTTATAGAATTGGAATGTTTGATTCAAATAATCTAAACCATCCTGTGTATCAACAAGAATCGCTATCTTATTTGTGCTAAAAATATCACGTGAATGTATCAACATTCTACTCTTATTATTTATACCGCTACTAGGTGCTGCATAAATAACTGGAACTGCATTGTCGTCAATAGTACGTTGACGCTTATCCAAATCTTCTGGGTTCAACACTGTCCATGCCGGGTATACTTCGCCACGGTTATAGTCCTCGGTTTCTTTAGTAGCAACGTCAAAACAACCAATACCAGAACCGCAAGAGTCAAGTACATAATAATCGCAATCAAATTCATAGAAGAGCTGTTTAGCCCTTAAAACTTGTTGCATTGTGTTAATACCATTCATTGATTCAGCATAAGAGAATATGCGCTTATACCCATCACCATCACGCACTAATCTAAGAATCCATATCGCAGTATTGTCGTTCTTATTTGAAGATACGGCTGCAAAGTCCATAGAAAGAATACGAATCTCTCCGGGTAATTTTTCAACGTAGTATTTCCATTTTGATTTATCGTTTTTGTACTCAAGGTACTCGAAATCATTCATAGGAACAAAAGCTCTGCACTCAGTTCTCTTTTCCGCAAGCACATTATACTTATAAAAGCTATCACCACCGCCACGTTCAGGCTGACAGCAATACTCAGCTAACAACATTTCAACAGAGTCTTGGTTTTCCTTAAACGATTGCTCAACGATTGCTCTTGAAATATATCTATTCTTTACACCCAAATTATAAGGCAACGCTACTGTTATATATTGTTTATCACCATTAGTCATACTATCTATATATTGCAAGAAATATGCGTAAGACCATTCATCTGCACCACGAATAGAAGATAGATATAGTTGTCTATTCGGCTCTTCTGGCAACGCCTGTCTTTCTTTTGACGTTAAGTCAACATAATCAGGTGCGCGAGGTGAAGAAAGCATAGGGACAAACACACGGCTGATGACTTCCTTTTCGGTACGAACGAACTCGTCAACGATAAGGATTTGGCAACGTGCGCCCAACGAGTTTTCACTGTAGGGCAAGGTAATAATTGCAGAACCGTTATTAAAATCAATACGACTTTCGTTTAAGCCAGTCTTAACATCCTTAATCTCTTGGATAAGATTGATTCTGCCACGTGACAAATCTTGTACCTTCTTCACGAAACGTGTAGATTGCCCACGAGTAGGTGCAACAACAACTACCGTTGTTCCGGGATATAGAATACAGTAACTTGTAGCAAAAATCAGAGCCAATGTAGACTTAGCCAATCCACGACTTGCAACATATACAAATGATGGATATTTAAACATCATATATATAAGTATCTTCTGAAAGTCATACAATCTTAACCCTAAATAGTCAGTAATAAATCTATGAGGATTATCTCGCCAGTAACCCAGCCATTCCTCAAAGTTCTCCATATATCGTTTAGTCTTTGACTTCGATGCTTTCTTCCTGCGTTTTATCGTTATCGTGCGATTGCGCATCAGAATCACCGCCTTGTCTACCAAAGTCTAAACCATATTGGTGTCTTAGATTATCTATAATATCTATTGTATATTTATCATATACTTTATCGAACACTTCGGTAAATTCGTTTTCTTTACCGATTGCTCTTGATGTGCCACCCAAGAATCCAATCAGAATTTCACCGATATTATCCACATCGTTCAATTCCTTATCCGGTTCTCTAACAGGTCTATGGAACTCTATATCACGGGCGGTCATTCCAACTCCCTGTGATGCCGCTTCATTGTTTTGTAAATCAGCAAGTCCACTATCTTTAATTAGATTTCTCAAGGCGGCCAATTTCTTTTCTACTGGAACTCCATTTTCACGGTCATGTCGAATCTCATTCATCTGTAAGCATACTTGCTTTACCATTATATCAACAAACTTATCGACAATGCCATTTAATTGTTCTTCCCAGTCCATATATTCAGATTCAAGGTATGCCAAATCATCGTCATCAAAACGACCCCACTTTTGAACAAGTTCGTCTGCATCCATTTCAATTATATCGAAATCTTGCGTATTAGTAGAGCCTCTGTTTATCTTACGTTTTACCTTAACAACATCGTCATAAGAAGAAAGACCATCAATTTGGTCTTCGCCAACGCTATCGTCAAAGGTGCTACCCCAACCATTTTGTTCTGCAAATGCCATACTCTTCATATATGCGCTAAGAATATTATCTAAACCCTGTATCTTAGCATCAGGGTTTGTAACATTCTGTAACGCACCAGTATATGCAGAATGAATATACGGCAAATCTATCTTTCTTAATGTGTAATATAGTGCAAGATTGTAATTCTCTGCATACTTTCTTAGATAATTCTGGAATATCTTTTGAATACAATCCTTGCAGTAAGGCACTTTACCGAAAAACTTTCGGTTATCATCACGTGCCTGATAAAAATTCTTTTGATTGTCACACCCACAACCGATACAGGTAATTTTTGGCTTTGTATCTTCGATAGTCACTGCGACATTTTTCCGTGGTCTTCCACGCGCCATAATGATACCTCCTTTTATCCTAGGGTAACATCATACACGCACTCAAGACCATTATCGCCAATTACGGAAACAGCCTGTTCGGGCTTACTGCGTAATCTATTGTCCATACAATAACTATCAGAACCACTGATACATCCACTTTGAATTACCTTAGTATCATAAACAGTCATATACTGATTTGTATGCAGATGACCCATATAAACAATATCGGGTTTAGCACCCGTCATCATAGTTAGCTTTTGAACAACATTTCCAATACTATCTCTATCACCATGAACAGCGTATACTAGCATATTCTTGCACACGAAAGATGCAACGCTCTCATCAATAGTATTGTCATATACTGTAACATTATCGCAATTCTGTAGCTTGGCCTTTACGTAGAATGGAATAAATTTATCCAAATCTTCACCCTTCTGGTTTAAAGCCTTCTCCGGTTGCAATCTTGAATGATTTCCAGATACACTATATACGGAAACGGTTTTAAAATGTGATGATAGCGTATAGATATAATTGCTAATCAATTCTGCGGCATCCATAGTCTGCTTAATTACATTTTCGTTATTCTCTAATCTAAGAGAAGTGTGAATTAACCCAGAGATTTGGTCGCCAAGCAAAACTACGCTAACATTTTCGGTATTATGTCGCCTTGCAATCTCAAGAACCTTGCCAAGATAGCGACTAAGCCTATCACTAGCAATATCTCTATTATATGTATTATACGTATTATTTATATTAACACCAAAATGCAAGTCTGAAATAGGAACTATCATATCAGTTACACTTGTATTTGATGAATCAAATCTAAAACAAGTAAAGCCTGTTGGCTCATAGCCTTCGATACAACGCTTAATCATATCAGAGAATGATTCACGTCTTGCATTTTCTCTATATAGGCGTGACACCTCATTACGCTCATCACGCATTTGTATCTTAGCCTTTTCGAGAAGTCTGCGCTGTTCCTTTATTTCTTCAAGCACTTCAGATTCACTACAAGCAGTGGCATCTTTAATTGCGACTATCTTGCTCATTTCTTGATATTGCTTTCTATACTTAGATTCAGTATATTCTTGACCTAGTTGTTCATTCAAAAGGTCTGCAACATCCTGCCAAGTTCCTATCTGGTCTTTATATCCACAGATTCTATACTCATATTCTAGGATGCCTTCATCTTTGTGTCTTTTGTAATCAAAATCTAACATATAAACCCCTTTAATCCAGTTGCGATTAAGCCTTTGCTTTCTCTGTTGGTAGCTTTTGCATCTCTTCTACCAAACCGGGAACTACACCATTTCCACCTAATGCGTAATAGTCTGTAGTTAAATGCTCTAGGTTTTCACGCTCATGTATAGGCATATACCCATACTCTTCACTCGTATATTTATTATACATTTGTATAATATCATTTCTAAGTGTGCTACGAGTAGCATCAGTAAGTTGCGTCAAAGAATTATTTTGGACTTCTTGCAAATCTAACAGTTTATTTACTGTGTCTTGCATTGCTTTCATATCCTCTTCTTGCTTTTTTTGCTCTTGTTCAAGCTGCTCGTACTTTGCATCATCTTTATAAACTTGTTCGGTTTGCTTATCCTTGTTGGAAAAGTACCTTGTAAAGATGAATGTAGCAAAAGAAAAGGAGCCAGTAATAAGAGCGACTATAACAGCAGTATCTATAATAACACCCCATTTATTACTCTATTCCCTTTCTTTTCCATATATAACAAAAAGACCATGCTTTCGCATGGTCTAAAACTGAAACTTATTTACTTAATAAACGACAGGATTGCATCGAGGAAGGGGTCGCCACCAGTATACGTAGGAATGTCGCTGTCAGTAATAGTCTTATGGTACTTGCCATATTTCTTACAGAAATCAGCCAACATGTTGTTATATTCCTTGGTAACGCGAATCTTCTCCTTCAGCTTCTCATCAATAGCCTTTGCCGCCGCTTCACGCTCCTTGCGCAGTTTCTCCTGCTTGGTAGCCTCTTCAGTAGCCGCCTTTTCAGCATCAAGAAGCTCCTTTTCGGAATCAAAAAGTTTCTTCAATTTAATAGAATAAAGTTTATACTCACCCATAAATAATTGTCCTCCTATTGACAATAAATTTTGTGCCGTTCTAATCTTTGGCACTTTGGCGCACACAACAGGACTCGAACCTGTGCGCGGTTTCCCGCCTAGAAGTTTAGCAAACTTCCCCCTTCACCAACTTGGGTATATGTGCAAAATTAGTTGGTCATCTTTTGAGTATAGTAAGCGTGAAGCGCACTATTAGTCGGGACTTCTTCATATTCAATTCTGCCATCTTTATATCTAACAAGAAAGGCATCAGTCTTAACTGGCCTATTTGTTACTGCATAGTAGTTCTTAACAGACTTGCCATTATAACTACTTGCTACATGAGTAAAGGAACGCTTTGTTCCGTAAACCTCGCCCATGTTGCTTACACTTACAACATTGTCAGACTTTATTGACGCTTTAGATGGTGAACATAAGATGAAAAGAAATACAACTGCGAAGATGAACCCAACTGCGTACTCCATGTGACCTTCCTATCTTTATAAAAAGATTAAATAAATGGCGACCGCTAGAGGATTTGAACCTCTGGACGTTTTACCGTCTACAGTTTTCAGGACTGTCGCAATAAACCGGACTCTGCCAAGCGGCCATAATGGTGGGCATATTGGGACTTGAACCCAAAAGCCTTTCGGCACAGGAGTCTAAATCCTGCACGTTTGCCAATTTCGTCATACGCCCATATAAAAGACACAATTACATAAACCCAAAGTATTATATGATGTTGAGTGTAAGATTGCTGTTTGTGTCTTTGCACGAAAGGAGTCTATCTCTAATAGACTGGTGGAGAATATGGGAATCAAACCCATCTGATTTCCTGTGTGCAAAACAGGTAGTCACCTCATGCAACTCCATTCCCCATATAAAATAAGACGATTGTTTTCTAGTATGTAATTATCCGATACTTAGTGCGGATGCCCCCCTGAAACATCTAAGATGCACAGGCAGGTCTATTAAACTTGCAAAATAAGTTTTCTTCTTTATAAATTTGATTTTGTAAAGATTTGCAGTAATCGTCTTTGTTGGCGGCTACGGTGGGATTTGAACCCACTACCTCAAGCGTGACAGGCTTGCGCTCTAGCCTATTGAGCTACGCAGTCAAATGGTCGAAAATGTCCGATTTGAACGGCTCTTCTTGACCCCAAATCAAGAGTGCTACCATTACACCACATTCTCGATAATAAATTAGATACGTTTTTCCTTTAATGCTCTATCCCACTGAGCTACGTAAGATTTCTCTTACGGTTGGACTCGAACCAACGACCTTGAATTTTGCAGATTCCCAAAGTATATGTGTTGCTGTACGTATCTGAATGGCTGAGGGTGCAAGAATCGAACTTACATCAAGGGAGTCAAAGTCCCCTGTCCTGCCATTGAACGAACCCTCAATATAGCCCCTACAGGCTATCCCTTGTTTCATTTTGTTTAGACTGGTGTGAAAATTAAGGCTAATAAAGAAACCAGTGGTGGAGGTTCCAGCCCGACTCGAACGGGCGACATAAGGATTAACAGTCCTTCGTTCTACCGACTGAACTATGAAACCATATTACGGACATGGGAATCGAACCCATCTAGTACGAGCTTATGAGGCTCGTTAGTGCGCCAGCTCTGATTGTCCGCATCATATAGGGTGGTTTCCCACCCTTAAAGGAAATTTGGTCTAATTAGTTTACAGCACTCTTCAATGCGCTGGAAACCTTAACAGTGACCTTGTTCTTAGCGGGAATGGTCATTGCCTCGCCAGTGGAAGGATTGCGGCCATCATGTGCAGGAACATTCTTCAGAGCCAGATTCAGGTCAGTAACCTTAAAAGACTCGCCAGCGTTCAGTGCATCAACGATGGTCTTTTCCAGTGCCTCAAGATAAGCCTTGGCATCCTTCTGAGTGATACCAGCGTTAGTTGCAAAACTCTTCATAATCTTAGTAGAAGTCATAATTTCTTTTACCCCTTTTGTTCTATGTATTTTGTTTGTTTTCGTAAGGCTTCTCGTCCTTACGCCTATATTATATCATATCAGCGGCCCTTTGTCAAGGGCTTTTGAAAAATATTTTTAAAATTTCTTAGGAAAGTGTGGCTGTCATACCACATTTTGCCACTGCCACCTGTGCGTCTGTCTGCATCTTGGCAACCTTCATGTTGTTATCAAAGGTAACGCCACGGTCTTCGCACTCGGAGATATACGCCAAAGCCTGTGCTGGTTCAACACCAACCATACCAAGGGCCGCAATCTTTCCGCATAGCTTAGAAAACTCTGCAACACCAGCGTCAAAACTTTCAATATCAAGTGCTTCAATAGCCGAATCTACCATAGCTTCTGCTACACCACACTCATATTCATCGTCCGATTCGCAACAGTCACAAACGTGCTTCAAATCTTCTGCATTAGATTTATCACATTTGCAATGCTTGCAAGTCTTATCCTTTTCTTCCATTTACAATACCTCGTCACAAATTTTCAAAGCAAGCGCTTCTTCTGCGGTGAATCGCTTATCTAGCTTCTTATTATTGATTTCGTCTAGGTCAGCCTGTGTCAATTTAGTATATTTCAGAACAATATCATCAACACGTTTACGAAGGATACGCATATCGTTTATCTCTTCTTCCATAGATGCCAACTTTCCATAATTCATGGATGACATATCATGGTGTAAATATGTTGCATATCTGAAACTTTTTCTGACACTACCAACAATACTAATCAAGAACCCCATGCTGAAAGCATATCCCATATTGGTAGTAATAATAGTATATCCATCGTCTTTCATATTCTCAATAAGAGAAATAAGCGAAAGACCATCATATACTGTACCACCACAGGAATTGATTAGAATTTCAATAGGTTCTTTTGTGCCGAGTTTCTTGTCAGCTTCTCTGATGCGCATAAGGGTGTAGATACATCTAAACATACTAGCATCATCTACATCGTCATACACCATCAGCTTTCTGTTCTAAAAAGCTAACTGGGAAATCATTCTGTCTTTATCGAGCAACTTCATCGGGAAATCCGAATCTGCGTCATTTCTGACATTGCTTGCAGAGCCAAAATATCTTTCTCTCATCAATCCTCCGCCTCCCTATTCAAGAAGTTGAGAATCGCCCGTTCCTCAACAACGTAATACTTCTTCCGCTTGCTACATTTCTTTTTGTTCACAATGCGATAATTCTTGTCGTACTTTGATGCACGAATCAAGCCAGCATTACGAAGTTCATCGAACTCGCTTCTGTTTACTAGAATCAATAAACTATCCCCTTTTACTTCAATTAGTGAAATGAATCACTTTATTTCATATAATAACGACATTTCTCAGCATCGTTTTATATCAATGTTTTACTGGGCAAAACCGCTCTTGCTTTTTGACCGTATTTTGCTATTATTGCTATTTTGAATTTTTATTCTTTTATAGCAATCGCTACAGTACAAGCGTGGTCTACCATGTGTAGGTTGTTTAACAATGCACCAACATTTAGCGCATCTTGTAAACTTGCCGTTGCCGATTAGCTTGTCATAATAATAGCACAAATTGATGAAATTGTCAAGTGGTATCTGAGATTTGTCATCAATTTGTAACAATTCTGGGCTAATTTCGACATAATGTACGTTATGAAACTGTTTTAGCGACACAAGATTGGTGGTTCTGACGAACTCCGCTATCTTTTTGACGCTAGATACGCCAGCAATTTTGAGCGCATCATTAAGTTTCACAGTGTACAAGTCGTCAGGATTGTGATAATATAGATAGATACAGAGCGATGCAAATACAAAATGCTCGGCATCTAAATCACAAATAGCGTGTATCTTGTTAATCTGCGTCATAGATAACACTATTCCATCAGTCCTAACAGGTGGCAATCTCTTAGCCATTGCATAGGCTGGCTTATAATATTTTGACATATCAGGTCTACTAGGAACATAATATTTCTGAGCAAAAAGCCTATCAATTAGCTTTAGTATCTTATCTTCACTTTCACCAGTGTATCTAAGATACCTTATTACATAAGCGGCATCAGCCACCGGATGCTGCTCAGATAATGAGTTCTACGTCAATATCTTCTTTGCATTTTCTATTCTTTCGTCAAATATCATGCAATCTCTTCCTTATATTCATCAATTATAGTCATTTTCTTTCCAAAATAGTCACGGCCATTTGGATTCTCGACAACCTTGTAACGATGCCTTGAATTATTTTTTACGTTACTTGCAACAGCATCACCGAAACAATACCACAGCAAAGACTTCTGGCAACTATTGTCAATAGCATAACATACATATATAACGTAGTTTACACACATGTCTATATTAGATTCTATTAACAAACAGTCATTTTCAAAATCTTCGTACAACCCATCAAATAAAGCGGATTTCATTTCCTTCAGTTCATCCTCAGAAAGATATGGAGCCGCAACAGATATATTCTGCATTATATCTCTGTTTAATCTGGTATATTGACGAAGTAATTTTTGAAATTTACCAAGAGTTCTTTTATCTAAAGAATCTGGTGCTACAGACATTAAACATCTAAAATCGAACTCGCCGCGATTTTGGTTTCGTCTTTGTGTTAAATCCAAATCCTCAATGTACTTAGCTAAAATATTCATAGTACATTTGGAATTAAACAACGGAGAATACTTATAGTAGTTTCTGATAAATGCCTTTTGTTCTGGTGACTTATCAACAATGCGAACCAAATCATTGATTCCCATGCCGAATTTCACCATACATTCAGTATCGCAAACGCGCTTATGATTCTTATACTCTTGCATCTTTGCAGGGTATACATATCCAAAGAAATATGCTTTCTTATCACAGCAAATTGAGTTCTCAAATTTTATCCTCTCGTTCGCCTTATTGATACTAGCAATCTCCTCTTCTGTCGCGCCATCAGGTATTTGAATATACTTCTGACGCTTTGACCACTCTTTCTTAGGTGGCTCATAAGAAATACCCTTAGTTTTATCAATAGCGTTTCCTTGATACATACGCATAATCTTTATGCGTTTTTCGAGTTCAAGTCTTTCTTTAGATTCCTTATCAAACAATGGCAACATTGCGTACATATTGCTTGCAAGGTTTGTAATACCACCGATAGGACTATCGAACGATTTAATGTCCCAATTTGCAAACGTATTAAAGTTTAATCTCTGCTCTTTCGCCTTGTACTTCTCATAGGTTATAACAGGTAACGTGGGGTCTATCGCACCAACTAAGTACGGATTATCCGATGTTAGAGCTATATCACCATCAAAGTCAGCATCAGACTGACTTATAATGGTTAAGTCCCAAATACTGTAAATATTACCCCATTCTATGTACTTGAACCACTCTTTGCATTTATCATCAGAATAAACATTCATTATCTGATTTTCAGCAGGAGCAACCAATGGGCTACGTTGGGTGGATATTACCTTTGAGCCTTTTTCTACCCATCTTTTTGAATACACGCACTTTTCCGGCAGTAGTCCTTTTACTTCCATACCAAAAGCGTGTTCGGCCATAGCATAAAGGTCTGGAATAAGAAAATCATAAGAACCTTCAACAAAAATCTTACCGATTTTAGCTTGGTCTATCTTCTTTTGTGCAATTTGACGAATCTTATCCTTGACATATTTATCTTTTAATATGTCAAGATTATAAAGCAAACACTTCGCAATAGGAGAATCTAAAGAAGATTCTATACTGTCTATTGTATCATTTTCATGGTGTCCTACCATTAAAAGTGATACATATAATGGGTCGCCTTTTAAGATTCCGTCAATCCACTCTGTTGTCGGCTTCGCTAAAGCCTTAATGGAATCTTCGGTAAAATTGTTGCTCTGCACGTACTGATAGTTTAAAGGAGTAACAAAATCGGATTCTTTCTTATTAACTCTCGTTACACCAATGCAATGATTATATTTCTTAAAGTAATAGATATATTCATACCAATTAGAATACTTCTTCCAGAGTTTGAACTGAGACTTTGTAAGTATAACATCAATACTGTCAATATCATATTCAGCCCCATAAATATCTGTTATTTTGTCAGTATGTGCAACTTCTCTTGCGAACTTGTGAAAATCGAATACTGATACAAGCCCTTTTAACCAAGGCCCTCTCATTATAAATGCTGATGGAAGATAATCTAATGACAAATCTTCTTTCCAAATATTTGCCATAGCAGGACTTATCATTCCAGAACCATCAAAAGCGTTCATATTAAAATCTATTTTACGCTTCTCTATATCTATGTCGCCAGAGTCATTCGTAAAAATCCAATCAACCGTCTGGTCTTTTAGATTATATTCAAAATCTGGAATAACGCAAATATTTGGTGTGGTTACAGTATTCGTAGCTGATGTATACAGAGAATAGTACGCACTGAATTTTGCAAGATTTATTTTACCGATTCTTGTTTTAGTTAATCCGCAAAGCATAATATGTTCAAGACTGTCATATAATTCTTCATTAACAAAAAATGCTGAATTTCTACGCAACTGACCAGCACCAGCACACAATCTCTTGTATCTAATAGAATAGACTTTATCATTGATTGCCATTTGAACAGAGAAGTGATTTTTGCAAATAGCTTTATAATCCTTCTTTGTTGTGTCGGTCTTTACGGTTATTAAATCTGGAACATATAAAATATCGTTTATCTCGTTTTGTATGCCCTGAATCTCTTTTATATCACCAGTTGTTTGAACTATATGATTCTTTTTCTCATATAGTTCTTTTAAATGCTCACGGTCAAACTCTTCGTCTTTGAGTTTACGGATGAATTTTAACACCTGATTATCACCTAGCGCAATAATCTGTCCAGAGTTTTTGGCCGTTCTGAAATCTGTCTAAATTGTGAAATTATTCTTGATAATTGTAGAACTGTTCACCTTGTAGATGTAAAAAAGGTCTACTTTATTTTTAGCCAAGATACAAACACCCTTTCGTAAGATATTTAACGATATACTACCGTCTATGTATATTATAGCACATACGTTCGGAAAAGTCAAGTGGTTTTTATAAAAAGTTATAAAAATTTTAGAGAAAATCTATATATTATATATCTTAGGCAAAATTTACCCAAGCAGATTGTAAAAGTTACAAAATTATTACAGTTTTGGAGCAATCAGAATAGTCCTTGACAAAACAGCAAAAGTAGTCTATAATATATATAGAAGAAGTATATATTACAATATGGTTACAATCTAAAGAAAAATTCTAAAAGCCCTTGACTTTTCTTTAGATTTTTGGTATAATAGTGGTAAGAATATCCAAAGGAGTGGTCTTGAAATGTGGTGCTAGATATAGATAGCGCAAAGAGGTCAAAAATGCAGAAGTGGCCCGGTATTTATTGGCAAACTCGCAAAAATATTTTTCGACTTTTTGATGAATTTTTGCCAAATTTTTCGACTTTTTGATGAACAGTATAAAGAGGTGAATGTTTGAGCAAGGATTTATACTACATAGACACCGAAACAGGCGAGATTGAACCGTTTGTTGGTACTGTAATTACAGAAGAACAACGGGAAATTATACACGCAAAAAGAATGAGGTCGATACAATATAATGATGGGCCTACATTTATATGGGTGATGTTTCGCTACGGCGACCAGCTATTTCCGGGTATGCAAGCAGCCAATCTGACTAGACTTATATACGCCGCAACATTTTGCGATAACATAGGTCATCTTATGTCAAAACAAGACTTGAAGAAGCAGATGAGATTAAGTAAAGACGCTTGGTGTTCATTTTGGTCTGAAATGGAAGATAGAAGTATTTTTTATATAAAAGATGGGGACGTATATATAAATACTTCTTATTTTACTAAGTGGGCATTAGCACCAAACGTCAATAAGAACTACACAAGGATGTATTGCACTTGTGTCCGTAACTTTTATGAATCATGCACAAAAATGACAGACCATAAAAGAATGTCATACATATTTAAGATAATCCCATTCGTAAGCAGAAGATATAATATTGTGTGCAAGAATCCTTGGGAAATAGATAGAGAAAAAGTAATGCCAATGAATGTTGGTGATATATGCGAGGTTCTTGGACAGCGGCGAAGCAATGCGCGGCGAGTATTGCGTGAGTTGTTGAATATAAAGATTGACGGTGTGCCAGTTGTGTATTTTGCTGGCAATAATCTAAGTGAAGATACATGGCGGTTGTTTGTCAGCCCAAACGTGTATTACGGTGGTGAATATGGGATTCAACGACAAGAGGTGATTGAAAACTATAAGCGATTGATAGAATCTTGATTTAGATTCAAAGGGAAATTCTTTATTAAGAGGTATTTATATGAATGTAATTAAGCGTGATGGACGCGAAGTAGAATTTCAGAAAAGTAAGATAACGGTAGCTATTTAGAAGGCAAGTGATGAAGCTAAAACGCACGGTAAATTAACAGTGCCGAGCATTGCAATTCAGGCAATAGCTTCAGAACTTTATAATAAATTCAAACTTGAGAACCACGCAATAGACGTGGAGAATATTCAGGACTGCATTGAAGATACCCTCATGCAGAGAGGATATTTTGATACAGCGAAAGAATATATTAGATACAGATATGAACGCCAACTAAATAGAAATGGCAATACAACTGATGGCAAGATTCTGTCGCTTGTTGATGGCGTTAATGAGAATGTAATTCAGGAAAATAGTAATAAGAACCCTACAATAAACTCTACTCAGCGTGATTACATGGCTGGTGAAGTTAGTCGTGATATATCCAACAGATTGCTACTTCCAAAAGAAATTATGGAGGCGCATGAAGCTGGAATCCTACATTTCCATGACTCTGATTATTTTGTTCAACACATGATAAATTGCTGTCTTGTTAATTTGGATGATATGTTGCAACATGGTACTGTTATCAATGGTACTCTTGTTGAAAAGCCGCATAGTTTTGCGACCGCTTGCAACATTGCTACTCAGATAATGGCACAGATTGCATCTAATCAGTATGGCGGTCAGAGCGAAAGCATGGCGGCACTTGTTCCGTTTATTGATATTAGCAGACGCAAGATTAGAGCAGATGTTGAAGTTGAGTTTACTGGCTTAGATGTTTCAGAGGAACGTAAGGTTGAAGTTACCGAAAGACGCTTGCGTGATGAAATTAAGCGCGGCGTTCAGACAATTCAGTATCAGATTAACACCTTAATGACAACTAATGGTCAAGCACCGTTCGTGTCAATCTTCTTGTATATGAATGAAGTTGAAGGCGAACAACAGAAAAAAGACTTTGCAATGCTGATTGAAGAAATTCTTCGTCAGCGTACAGAGGGAACAAAGAACGAGCAGGGCATTTGGGTAACTCCTGCGTTCCCGAAGATTCTTTATGTGTTAGAAGAGGATAATATTGTTCCGGGGTCTAAATATTACTATCTAACAGAAATGGCCGCTAAGTGTACCGCAAAGAGAATGGTTCCTGACTACATTTCTGAAAAGAAGATGCTGGAATACAAAGGTGATTGTTTCCCGTGCATGGGTTGTCGCTCTTTCTTGACTCCTGATAGAACAACAGAGAATCTAGCGAATGTTGAAAATTGGGTAAAGGGCAAGAAATATTATGGCCGCTTCAATCAGGGTGTTGTGACTATCAATCTTGTTGATGTTGGACTTAGTGCGCATAAGGATTTTGATGAGTTCTGGCGTATTTTTGATGAACGACTTGAACTTTGCCACAGGGCATTAAGAATCCGTCACGAGCGGTTGCTTGGTACACTTTCTGATTCCTCACCTATGCACTGGCAGTTTGGTGGCCTTGCTAGGTTGGAGAAAGGTGAAACTATTGACAAGCTGTTGTATGATGGTTATTCTACAATTAGCCTTGGCTATGCTGGCTTGTATGAATGTGTTCTTGCTATGACTGGCAAGAGCCATACAGACGAAGAAGCTAAACCATTTGCCCTTCAGATTATGCAACACATGAACGATAAGTGTGAGGAATGGAAAAAGGCCGAGAACATTGATTACTCTCTATATGGAAGCCCAATCGAATCCACCACTTACAAGTTTGCTAAATGCTTAAAGAAGCGGTTTGGCGTTATTCCGGGAATTACTGATAGAAATTATATCACCAATAGCTACCATGTAGTTGTAACTGAGCAGATTGATGCTTTTAATAAGCTGAAATTTGAAAGTGAGTTCCAGAGGCTATCTCCCGGTGGTGCGATTTCTTACGTAGAGATACCTAATCTAACAGACAATATTGAGGCTGTGTTATCTGTTATTAGATTCATTTATGATAATATAATGTATGCTGAATTGAATACAAAGTCTGATTATTGTCAGTGCTGTGGATTTGAAGGCGAAATTAAAATTGTCGAAGATGATAACAGAAAACTTGTTTGGGAATGTCCGAAATGCGGAAACCGCGATAAAAAGAAAATGAACATTCCTCGTAGGACTTGTGGTTATATTGGTACTAATGACTGGAATCAGGGACGTACACAAGAAATCAAAGAGCGTGTTGTTCATCTTGGACAGAATTAAATAATCTAAAAGTAAGTGGTGGGTGGGTCGGGATTTATTATGAATTATGCTAAGATAACGAAATACGACATAGCAAATGGACAAGGTGTTCGTGTCGTATTATGGGTATCTGGTTGCGAGCATCATTGCAAGAATTGTCACAATCCAGAAACTTGGGATTCTAATTATGGTAAAGAGTTTACTGCTGAAACATATAAAGAATTGATTGACGCACTTGCACCGGATTATATCTCTGGAATCACGTTTAGCGGCGGCGACCCGATGAAGCCGGAGAACATTGCTACATGTATGGAAGTAGCAAGTTTAGTAAAACAGAAATATCCAAATAAGGATATATGGTGCTGGACTGGCTATACTCTGGATGAACTAATTAAGAGGACTGACCCAAATACTAATTATTTCTTGGGATTTATAGATTATCTAATTGATGGTGAATTTGTCGAGGAATTAAAAGATATTACTCTTAAATGGCGCGGTTCATCTAATCAGCGAATTTATAAAAAGGTTAATTATGATTTTGTCGATGTGACAGAAGAACTCGGTTAAAGATTGTGCTACTGGAAAAATCTGGTAGCACTTTTCTGTAAAACCCCTTGACTTTTGGTGGATTCTGTGGTATACTATAGGTAAGAAATCTAAAGGAGATTGTGATATGAATTTCAAGAATCCTGTCGAGTTCGACACAAGTAAGGCAATCCGGTTTGATGATTTGGAAGTGGGCGAACTGTTTATCGCTGTGGACGGTAGCTGTAATGGAAAGCGGTATTCTGAGCGTGTCTATTGCAAGACCGAGCCGTTTGGAAATGAGTATATTGGCAATATGAAAAACGCTGTTGGCGTGACGGAGCAGTATCGTGCGTATATGCCAGCACCCACGAAAGTCATTCATATTAAGGCTACTGATTGGGAGGTTGCAGACGATGGAGAAGCGTTCTGATAGATTGCGTGATATGTAGGCAGAAATTGCGGTCAGCAAATTGATGGACACGGTATACCGCGAGAATGGCTATGCGCCGTGTTGGATAGTAGACCGTGAATCATAGATAGCTGGTTTAGATGTATCGTTAGTGAAGAACGGTATTTGGTATCTCGTTGATGAGAAAGCAGCTATAACTAGGTTAGATGGTAATTTATCAACATTTGCTTTTGAGCTATATACATCTAATAATGTTGATAATATTGGCTGGTTTGTGAATAAAAAGTGTAAAAATAATTATTATTCTTTAATATATTTAACATCTTTTGCAAATAATATACAGAAAATTGATAAGATTGAATGTATTTTGTTGAATAAAGATAGAATATTTAAAGCAGTTACATCTGAATTAAATAAGAGAAACATACACTTTAGTAATATACTTGATGTGATGGATAAAATACCGCTTGCATCTAACGGCAAGAAATATCTTAGATTAAATAAGTATATGAAGATAGTTTATAGCTTAAATGTGATACCAGAGAAACCGATAAATGTTGTTATTGATAAACAGTATTTATTAAGTATTGCTGACGATGTTTTAGTAAAGGAGTTCTAAATGGACGGTGTTATTATTTATCCTTTTATGAATGGAATGTGTCTGTCATGCAGAGATTGTGACACATCTGTTCTTACCTGTAAGAAATATCGCACTAAATGTTTTCGTGTAAAAGAGTGCGGTCAAACTGATATTGGTGTATCGGAGGAAGATATTGCAAAGTCTAAAGATTCGCCTGTTTTTACATGTGAAGATGCTCCTTATGATAGTGGTAAAATAATTCATACTTATACTGAGTTATATGGTAAATTCACTGAAGATGACTTTAAAACAAAGTGGGATTTAAAATAAATCGTACTTAATAATATAAAAAATTAGACTCTGTATTTTTACAACAGAGTCTTTTATTTTAGTGTTTATTTGGGGTTTAGCGATATACTCCCCATCCCCCTACTCTAGCATATTCTACCCTATCATAACCCGGTAACGGTT
>ERZ808278.176-NODE-176-length-52848-cov-4.755100_pt1 | contig 52848 bp, 53 predicted proteins | sample MGYA00521239_ERZ808278 | MGnify/ENA primary metagenome ERZ808278 (study PRJEB31516, sample SAMN03275600) | gut metagenome | biome: mammalia-associated habitat; material: feces | host: Papio cynocephalus | place: Kenya | collected 2012-07-17 ... | reverse complement strand
ATCCAGTGATAGAGCCTGATTCAAAGAATCATACCCCAACACTTGACATAGAGCCTTATCTTAGGACACTAGCTTATTTATCTACTCAAACTGAACCAATACTGCCCTTACAAAAGCACCGTCTGCACCTTTGAGTTTAATAGGAGCTGCAGATAAGAAGTATTCTCCTTCTTCTATTTCTGCTAGTCGTAAACCTTCCAGTATATTAATCCCTTTTTCCATTAAAGTACGATGGGTAGAAAAGTCTGCCTGTTCTCTTTCAATCGACATAGCATCAAAACCTAATCCAATTATTTCTTTTTCAACTAAATATTTAGCTGCATCGCGATCTACATAAGGGAAGTTAAAATCATATTCTGTATCAAAAGAACTCTTGGTTTTTAATATAATAAAATCACCCTTTTGTATATTAAACTTACTCAATTCTTCTTTTGTTATCACATCGGTACAACTCGTTAAATCGAATACCTTGCACCAGCATACTGCACTATGTAAATCAATCTTCTCTATTGTATCTCCTTGTTTTATCATATGTCTTGGTGCATCCATATGGGTACCACAATGTACATTTGTTTTTATTTCTGTCTCTCTTATAGTATCTTCAAGAAAGCTTCGATATTGATATTTTGGGAGATAGTCTATGATTTTTTCATATGTTATCATGTCTTCTTGCACATCCATCGATATATCAAAAACCTTATAATTCTTCATGCTTATATTCCTCCTAAATTATTGTATAGAGATTTATTGTTATCCATTATAGCCAGTTGATTTCTGCCTTTGCTCTTGGTACTGTCCTATAATACTTTGCATCTGGATATCCCATCACGAGAGCAGAAACAATGTGCTTCCCCTTTGGCACTTTAAGATAGTCACGTATTTTATTGCTAGCCTTTGCCGCTTCCACCAAAAAACCGCTGAATAGTACTCCTATCCCCATCGCATTTGCCATAAGTTCTAAGTTAGATGATGCAAGACCACCATCAATCAAATGATCACATACAACAAAAATTACGGTTGGTGCATGATTTAGTAGAGGGTCAAATCCATCTGGATCCTTCTGATATTTCCTGTAATAACCAATCCAAGCAGAGGCATAATGATTTAACGAAGGATCCTCTTTCGAGGGATTCGCCAGCAACTCTTCCCCCTTTTTCTTGAGACTTTCAAAAGATAGCTGTTTTAGCAGATTTAACTGTTCCGAAACTACAATATAGGATACATCTTGACTATTTCCAACTGTCTCTGTAAATCTACCCGCTTCGATAATTTTACAAATCACTTCTTTTTCTATCTTTCTTGCTTGAAACCTCCGCATGGTTCGCCTAAATTTTATAAAATTCAGGAGATTATCAGGTGTTATAGAAAATGTCCTGTTATCGTATGGTATTACTTCCTCCATAGAATATGTATCCGTAGAAACCGCCTCAACTGGACATATAGCAATGCAGTGTCCACACTTGAGACATCCCTTATTGTTTATCTTTCCCTTTCCTTTTATATAATAGATTGTCTTCTTCGGACAATCTCTAATACACTCTTTGCAGCCTATACATTGTTCACCATTAATATCAAACATACTCCGCCTCTCCATTTTGTAATTTATTTCTTAGTACTTTAAATATTATACATAATCCCTCTATATAATACAAACATATTTTTACCATTTCATCTAAATGCACTCATTAAAAAAATTTATACACGCAAAAAACGCACCCTACTCAACTGAATAGGATGCGTCCCTGTATCTATATTCTATAAATCATCATCTAAATCATCAGAGAAATCTAAGTAAGAATCTTCTACTTTCTCATCTGCTAAGTATTCATCCATAGCGTCAGTTCCTAATTCTTCTGCTTCGAACTCATCTGATAATTCGATTTCTGGTTTGATATCTGTATCAAGTTTAACAGAACGATATCTCTTCATACCTGTTCCTGCTGGAATTAACTTACCGATAATAACGTTTTCTTTCAGACCAATCAATGGGTCAACTTTACCCTTGATAGCTGCTTCTGTTAATACCTTCGTTGTTTCCTGGAAGGATGCCGCGGATAAGAAGGAGTTTGTTGCTAAGGAAGCCTTAGTAATACCAAGCATTACTTGTTTTCCTTCTGGAGCTTCTAAGCCTTCGTTTGTTAATCTTTCGATTTCATCTTCGTATTCTAATGCATCTACAAGTGTTCCTGGTAAGAACTCGGAATCTCCGTTGTTCTCAATACGAACTTTCTTAAGCATCTGACGAACGATAACCTCGATGTGCTTATCGTTAATTTCTACACCTTGTAGACGGTAAACACGTTGAACTTCCTGAATCATGTAATCCTGAACTGCACGAACACCTTTAATCTTTAAGATATCGTGTGGGTTTACACTACCTTCAGTTAACTCATCACCTGCTTCAATTACCTGACCTTCTAATACCTTAATACGGGAACCATAAGGAATTAGATAAGCTTTTGCTTCATTTGTTTCTGGGTCTGTTACGATAACTTCACGTTTCTTCTTTGTATCGCTGATAGAAACAACTCCACCAAACTCTGCGATAATAGCAAGACCTTTTGGTTTTCTTGCTTCGAAAAGCTCCTCGACACGAGGAAGACCCTGTGTGATATCGTCACCAGCTACACCACCAGTATGGAAAGTACGCATTGTAAGCTGTGTACCTGGTTCACCGATAGACTGAGCTGCGATGATACCAACTGCTTCACCAACCTGTACTGCTTCACCAGTAGCCATGTTTGCACCATAACATTTTGCACAAACACCGATGTGAGACTTACATGTTAAGATTGTACGAATCTTAAGTTTAGCCTGTTCGCCTGCTTCAACGATTGGAGCTGTTTTCACAATCTTAGCAGCACGTTTTGGAGTAATCATATGGTTTGCTTTTACAATTACTTCACCATTATCGTCTTTGATTGTTTCACAAGAATATCTTCCTGTAATTCTTTCTTCAAGACTTTCGATCACTTCTTTTCCATCTGTAAATGCTTTAATCCACATACCTGGGATAATGCCTTTACTTGCACAGCAGTCAGTTTCACGGATAATTAAATCCTGAGATACGTCTACAAGACGACGTGTCAAGTAACCAGAATCGGCTGTACGTAGGGCTGTATCAGAAAGACCTTTACGAGCACCATGGGCGGAAATGAAGTATTCCAGTACGTCAAGACCTTCACGGAAGTTAGACTTGATAGGCAACTCGATTGTACGACCAGATGTATCGGCCATCAAACCACGCATACCTGCTAACTGTTTAATCTGCTTATCGGAACCACGGGCACCAGAGTCAGCCATCATGAAGATGTTGTTGTATTTATCAAGACCTGTAAGAAGAGCCTCTGTGATTTCATCATCGGCTTCTTTCCAAGTTTCGATTACTGCTTTATATCTTTCTTCTTCAGTTGTTAAACCACGACGGAAATCCTTCGCAATCTTTTCAACTGTCTTCTCTGCTTCTGCAATGATTTCCTTTTTCTTAGGTGGTACTGTCATGTCAGAAATAGAAACTGTCATTGCGGCACGAGTAGAATATTTATAACCTAAAGACTTAATATTGTCTAATGTTTCAGCTGTTTTTGTTGCTCCATGAGTATTGATACATTTCTCAAGGATTTGCTTTAACTGTTTCTTACCTACATGGAAGTCAATTTCTGGAATCATGAAATTATCTGGATTGGAGCGATCTACAAATCCTAAATCCTGAGGGATAATTTCATTGAAGATAAATCTTCCTAAAGTAGATTCGATGTTTTTAGTAATTTCTTCACCATTTTCATTTACACTAGTCTTACGAACTTTAATTCTAGAGTGTAATGTTAAAGCCTGGTTTTCGTAAGCTAAGATAGCTTCGTTAACACTCTTGAAGAAGTGGCCTTCTCCTAAAGCACCTGGTCTTTCCTGTGTAAGATAGTAAATACCAAGGACCATATCCTGTGAAGGAACGGCTACAGGACCACCATCGGATGGTTTTAACAAGTTATTTGGTGATAATAATAAGAATCTGCACTCAGCCTGAGCTTCTACTGATAATGGTAAATGCACGGCCATCTGGTCACCATCGAAGTCGGCGTTGAACGCTGTACATACCAATGGATGAAGTTTGATCGCTTTACCTTCTACAAGTGTTGGCTCGAATGCCTGAATACCTAATCTATGAAGAGTAGGAGCACGGTTTAACATAACAGGATGCTCTCTGATAACTTCTTCAAGAACGTCCCAAACCTCTGGCTGTAATCTCTCTACCATTTTCTTAGCAGATTTGATATTATGGGCTGTTCCCTTAGAAACTAACTCTTTCATAACGAATGGCTTAAATAATTCAATAGCCATTTCTTTTGGAAGACCACACTGATAAATCTTTAATTCTGGTCCTACTACGATAACGGAACGTCCTGAGTAGTCAACACGTTTACCAAGCAAGTTCTGACGGAAACGTCCTTGCTTACCTTTTAACATATCAGATAAAGATTTTAATGCACGGTTACCTGGTCCAGTAACTGGTCTACCACGACGACCATTGTCAATTAACGCATCAACTGCTTCCTGAAGCATTCTCTTTTCATTACGAACGATAATGTCAGGTGCTCCTAACTCAAGTAATCTCTTAAGACGGTTGTTACGGTTGATGATACGTCTATATAAATCGTTCATATCAGATGTAGCAAAACGGCCACCATCTAACTGAACCATAGGACGTAAATCTGGAGGAATAACAGGTACTACGCTTAAGATCATCCATTCTGGTTTGTTGTGGGATTCACGGAATGCTTCCACAACTTCCAGACGTTTGATGATTCTTGCTCTCTTTTGACCTGTGGATTCTTTTAAGCCGCGTTTTAATTCAGCAGACTCTTTCTCAAGATCAATTGCCTGCAATAACTCTTGAACAGCTTCAGCACCCATTCCTACACGGAATGAGCTGCCGAATTTTTCACGAGCTTCTTGATATTCTCTCTCGTTTAAAACCTGTTTATATTGTAAATCTGAGTTTCCTTTATCAAGTACGATATAGGAAGCAAAGTATAATACCTTTTCAAGTGTTCTTGGAGATAAATCCAAGATTAATCCCATACGGCTAGGAATACCTTTAAAATACCAAATATGAGATACTGGAGCAGCTAATTCGATATGACCCATTCTTTCACGACGTACACTTGCCTTCGTAACTTCTACACCACATCGATCACAAACTACACCTTTATAACGGATCTTCTTATACTTACCACAATGACATTCCCAGTCTTTGTTTGGTCCAAAGATTTTCTCACAGAAAAGACCATCCTTTTCTGGTTTAAGCGTTCTGTAGTTAATAGTCTCAGGCTTCTTAACCTCGCCTCTTGACCATTCACGTATTTTCTCTGGAGAAGCAAGACCGATTTTAATCTTATCATAGGTTAACTGATGTTCTTCTTGTTTACTGATAACTTCTGGCATCATCTGGCGCTCCCTTCATTTCTAATTAATTTATACAAACCAATGAAAATAACAAGACTTTATTATAATAAATCGTCATCACTATCTAAGTCGACTTCTTCTTCGCCAAGTGATTGTTCATCATCATCTTCTTCAAAAACATTGAAAATTTCTTCGTTTAATTCATCTACGGACTCAGCAGCACGGAAACCTTCTTGCTTTTCAAAACTGTCACCACCATCAAAGCGGAAGTTATCATCCCCTTCGATTAATGGAGTAAGTTCTTCATCACCGTATTCAATGCTTTCATTCATTGCAATTTCATTACCGTTTTCATCTAATACTGTTACATCTAGGGCTAAGGACTGTAACTCTTTTAATAATACTTTGAAGGACTCTGGAATACCAGGTTCGGAAATATTATCGCCCTTAATAATAGCTTCATAAGTCTTAACACGACCAACAACATCATCGGATTTAACAGTTAAGATTTCCTGTAATGTGTAAGCAGCACCATAAGCTTCAAGTGCCCAAACCTCCATCTCTCCGAAACGCTGTCCACCGAACTGTGCTTTACCACCTAGAGGCTGCTGCGTTACTAAGCTGTAAGGACCAGTTGAACGTGCATGGATCTTATCATCTACCAAGTGGTGAAGTTTCAAGTAGTGCATGAAACCAACTGTTACGGCACCATCGAAGTACTCACCTGTCCTACCATCCCGTAAGCGAACTTTACCATCACGGTTAATAGGAACACCTGCCCATTCCTTACGATAATCTTCATTTTCAAGAAGATATTTCATAAGTTCTGGATCAATCTGATCTTCATATTTTGCCTTAAAGTCTTCAAGTGGAGTATTTACATAATCGTTTGCCATTTCAAGAGTATCCATAATGTCATACTCATTTGCACCATCGAATACTGGTGTAGCAACATTAAATCCTAATACTTTTGAAGCTAAACTCAAGTGAATTTCAAGTACCTGTCCAATGTTCATACGAGAAGGCACGCCTAGAGGGTTTAATACGATATCCAGAGGACGTCCATTTGGTAAGAAAGGCATATCTTCTACCGGAAGAACTCTGGAGACAACACCCTTGTTACCGTGACGACCGGCCATCTTGTCTCCCACTTGGATTTTTCTCTTTTGAGCGATGTAAATACGAACGGATTGATTTACACCTGGAGATAATTCATCGCCATTCTCACGAGTAAATACTTTAGCATCTACGATGATACCAAATTCTCCATGAGGCACACGAAGGGAAGTATCTCTAACTTCACGAGCTTTTTCCCCGAAGATTGCACGTAATAAACGTTCTTCAGCTGTAAGCTCTGTTTCTCCCTTAGGAGTAACTTTACCAACAAGGATATCGCCAGAACGTACTTCCGCACCAATACGGATAATACCTCTTTCATCCAAGTCTTTTAATGCTTCGTCTCCGACACCAGGAACATCACGAGTGATTTCTTCTGGTCCTAATTTTGTATCACGGGACTCTGCTTCATACTCATTTATATGAACGGAAGTATATACATCTTCCTGAACTAATCTTTCACTAAGAAGAACGGCATCTTCGTAGTTGTAACCTTCCCATGTCATGAAACCGATTAATGGGTTCTTACCAAGAGCGATTTCACCATTAGAAGTACAAGGACCATCTGCAAGTACATCACCTGCTTCCACATGGTCACCACAGTTAATGATTGGTCTCTGGTTCATACAAGTACCTTGGTTACTTCTTGCGAATTTCTCAAGCTTGTAGAACTTCTTAACACCACTATCTTCTCTTACAACTATTTCGTTGGAAGATACTTTTTCAACTGTACCAGATGCTGTAGCTAATACACAGTTTCCTGAATCGACAGCAGCTTTTCTTTCCATACCAGTTCCAACAACAGGAGCTTCTGTTACTAATAGAGGAACGGCCTGACGTTGCATGTTAGATCCCATTAGGGCACGGTTAGCATCGTCGTTCTCAAGGAAAGGAATCATCGCTGTAGCAACTGAGAATACCATCTTAGGAGATACGTCCATTAAGTCGATTTTCTTTTTCTCGAACTCGGATGTTTCTTCTCTAAAACGACCGGATACATTGTTATTTACAAAGTGTCCTTCCTCATCCAATTTTTCATTGGCCTGTGCTACTACATATTTGTCTTCTTCATCCGCTGTTAAATAAACAACTTCATCTGTTACAACAGGGTTCATCGGATCTGTTTTGTCAACTTTACGATATGGTGCTTCAATAAAACCATATTCATTAATTCTTGCATATGATGCAAGAGAGTTGATAAGACCGATGTTAGGACCTTCAGGTGTCTCGACTGGACACATTCTACCATAGTGAGAATAGTGAACGTCACGAACTTCGAATCCGGCACGATCTCTGGATAAACCACCAGGTCCCAATGCGGATAAACGTCTCTTATGAGTTAACTCTGAAAGAGGGTTGTTCTGATCCATGAACTGTGACAACTGGGAACTTCCGAAGAATTCCTTAACGGCAGCTGTTACAGGTTTAATATTGATTAAGGACTGAGGAGAAACCCCTTCAAGATCCTGTGTAGTCATTCTTTCACGAACAACTCTTTCCATACGGGATAAACCGATACGGTACTGATTCTGTAATAACTCACCTACGGCACGAATTCTTCTGTTACCTAAGTGATCAATATCATCAGCGTTACCAATGCCATACTCTAAATGCATATTATAGTTAATAGAAGCAAAGATGTCCTCTTTTGTAATATGCTTTGGAATAAGTTCATTGATATTTCTCTTAATTTCATGAATTAAGTCTTCTTCTTCTAAATCCTGATCTAAGATAGTCTTAAGAAGTGGATAGTAAACATCTTCGTGAATACCTAATTCTTCTTTATCTATATCTACATAAGCATTAATATCAACCATCTGGTTGCTTAATACTTTTACTTTACGTTCTTCAGTTTCTACCCAAACAAATGGGACACCACTGTTTTGTAATTCTACCGCAATGTCCTCTGTAATAAGAGTACCTGCTTCGTAAATCTCGCCAGTTGCATTGCTTACTGCTTCTTCCGCAAGTTTTAAACCAGTGATTCTGTTTTTCAAGGATAACTTCTTGTTAAATTTGTATCTGCCAACTTTAGCAAGGTCGTATCTTCTTGGGTCAAAGAACATACTTTCAATTAAGCTTTTTGCACTTTCAACAGCTAATGGTTCACCTGGACGAAGCTTTTTATATAATTCTAACAAACCACTTTCATAGTCTGTAGATGTATCTTTTTCAATACTTCTTAAAATCTTAATTTCTTCGCCAAACAACTCTGTAATCTCTGCATTAGTTCCAACACCTAAAGCACGGATTAACACAGTAATAGGTACTTTACGATTTCTATCTACACGAACGTAGAATATGTCATTTGAATCTGTTTCATACTCTAACCAAGCACCACGGTTAGGAATAACTGTACATGAATAAAGCTCTTTACCAATCTTATCATGGCCAATAGCATAGTATATACCAGGGGAACGTACTAATTGGCTAACGATAACTCTTTCGGCTCCATTAATAATAAATGTACCTGTAGCTGTCATTAATGGTAAGTCACCCATAAATATATCATGCTCGTTGATTTCTTCACTTTCTTTATTGTGAAGTCTCACTTTTACTTTCAGTGGAGCTGCATATGTTGCATCTCTTTCTTTACACTCCTCGATGGAATATTTCACATCATCGGTACATAGTGTAAAATCAACAAATTCTAAGCTTAAGTGACCACTATAATCCGAGATTGGAGAAATGTCTCTGAAAACTTCATGTAGCCCTTCTTCTAAGAACCATTTGTAAGAATCTGTCTGCACTTCAATTAAATTAGGCATCTCTAAGACTTCTTTTTGTCTAGAAAAACTCATTCTTACACCGTTACCAACTTTTACTGGACGAATTCTGTTTTTTTCCATTGACGCTCTTCACCCCTTGAATATTTTTATGTTTTTTTGAATAAACGGGCTGTCCAGGCCCTCAATATCGTCATAATCAATATTGTTATTCAAACAAATACTTTACTGTTTTTAAATTGTGTGATATAATCATATTAAATAGAAATTATAGCACACGACACCACAATAGTGCATTTTTCATCTTAGCATAACCTTGTCAAGATGTCAAGCATTATCTATGGTGTTTTTTGTTTTTTAGATATAAAGTTTCTATATAAAATATTGCCAACTTGAATCTTCTTAAACACTTCAAATTAATACAATAGCTTTACATAAAAAAAGACAATGTTTCTATATAAACAAAAAAATCTAGCAACTTAATAGTCACTAGATTTTTTTCTATATACAATGCAAATTCACTCAAATTATTTAAGAGTAACTTTAGCACCTTCAGCTTCAAGTTTAGTTTTGATTTCTTCAGCTTCTTCTTTGCTAGCGCCTTCTTTAACAACTTTAGGAGCTCCGTCAACAACTTCTTTCGCTTCTTTTAAGCCTAAGCCTGTTGCTTCACGAACTACTTTGATAACTTTAACTTTGTTAGGGCCAACTTCTGTTAACTCTACGTCAAATTCAGTTTTTTCTTCAGCTGCTTCACCAGCACCGCCTGCTGCTGCAACTACAACACCTGCTGCTGCAGAAACACCAAATTCTTCTTCACATGCTTTTACTAAATCATTTAATTCTAAAACAGTCATACCTTTGATTACATCGATAAATTCTTGAGTTGTCATTTTAACATACCTCCATATTAATTCTAAATTTATATTTTCGTTTTACTTTTAATACCAATCCTAAGAACTAAGCTTCTTTCTGTTCTGCAATCTGATTAAGAACACGAGCGAAGTTTGTAATAGGGGATTGTAAGCTTCCAAGTAATTTGGAAACAAGTTCGTCTCTTCCTGGGATGTTAGCAAGAACTTTGCATCCGTCAACATCATAGAAAGTACCTTCTACTACTGCACCTTTGAATTCAAGTGCTGGAGCATCTTTCATAAACTTATTAATAACTCTTGCAGGAGCTGTAGCATCATCAATACCGAAAGCTACTGCACTAGGTCCATCTAACTGACCATCTAACTGCGCGAAATCAGTTCCTTCGAATGCACGTTTCATTAAAGTGTTTTTGTATACTTTGTATACAACTCCAGCTTCTCTTAATGCTTTACGAAGTTGAGTATCCTGCTCTACAGTTAATCCACGATAATCAACTAACACTGCTGATGAAGCATTAGCCACATGTCCTTTGATTTCGTCTACGATAGGTTGTTTTAATTCTACCTTTGCCATTTTGCTTTACCTCCTTATAGAATGATAACGCCGCAAAACTTATTCGTCTTCTGAACGATTTATTCAAACTTATTACATAAGCATGAAAAAACTCTCTGTCAAAGACAGAGAGTTTGAATAGTCAAATCATACTAACAAATTCCTCGGTAGGCGTTTTCTCCTTATGCCTTGCGGCACCTACTGTCTTCGGCGATATTGGCTTTCGCTAAAACCTTTGTCAGTATAACACAGACATTGTTTGTTGTCAACTCTATTTCTTACAACTAAGTTTGAAATTTATTTATATCTTTCACTTTCCTTTTGAGAAAACTATCCTATCGTGATGTTTCCTCCTCCCGCCCTAAATGCAGCCGCGATTGAATGAACACTCCAGTTATCATATGAAACGGATGAATTCACCATCTTGTAACACGTAAATACCACCGAACAAGTCTTACTGTCTCCAGATATAGAGCTCGACATATGATATGGATAATAATATGGCGCTGTAGTATGTCCATAACCATAATCATCGATACTTGAATAACGCGATGCTCCATCTGCATAATATGTTGTTGCCGTGATTGATAGGTAATTGCTAGAAGAATAATATGCTTTCTGGGTTCCTGTCGTCGCCTTAATTCCATTGCTATCAATGCCCATATATGCATTTCTGATATACTGCTCATAATCTTCAATATCCGTACTCAATATATCTTCAATTACCTCATCTCGGTTCATACTTGCTGTTGTAATTACATCATTGGTAGGGAATGCAAATCCTGTCCCTAGTTCTTCATTTAAGTTATTAAGAATCTGTGTATACGGCTGAATAGCAGGCAATTCCGAAATCTCTATCAGGCCGCCATCCGATGCCTTAATATCCATACTTTCCACCATAACACTTACTAACACTAGACATAAAAATATTACTGAACATATTTTCTTATTCATAGTATTCCTCCTCTTAATCGTATTTACCCTACCTATTTCATCCTTTCAATTGCATTCTTTATACCTTCCAAATCCGAATAAAAATGAAGCAGGTACTCTACCTTATCATATACAAAAACTACATAATAAGACTCATCTTTGTGTGTTTGTTCTCTCCGCGACTGCTCTTTTGTTTTTTCAAGAATTAATACATCTGTATTCAAGTTCAAGCTTTTGTAGCGTTCTATTACCTTATACTTTTCCTGTACATGAAATGTTTTCTTCTCTTCTCCATAGTCATAGGATACATAATCATTTTCATCCTTATATGTAAGCTGCCCCGTAGACACATTATCGTCTACTGAAAAATACAACGTATATGAAATTGGAAGCACTTCTTTACTTGTCTCTGTATCAATTAGCATATTAATACTTCCAGCCACATGATCCTGCACTTGAAAATTAACTTGATTATTTTTTTCTTTATAGTCACACCCAAACTCTAATACATCCATATTTAAATTTTTTTCTAAACTTGCAAGCGTATCATAAGGTTTATATTGAAACAATGTTCCCTCAAACATTATTTCCTGTAAATCATTAGGTATTGTAAGATGAACCGAATCTAACGGTGCAAGTTCTATCATTTCTTCATTTACGCTTACAAATCGAATTAATTCATGGAATATTTTACGGGCATATACTCTTGTAGGTCCTAACATAAAAAATATCAATATAATTAAACATGCGGCAGAAACTACATATCGTCTTTGAATCAAACGTCTTTTCATAGAAAATCGGGAGTTTTTGCTAAGTTGTAATATCTGTTTCTTTTTTTCCTCTGATAACGTTATCTTATCAAACATTGAATGATAAGCATCATTCATACTCGTCCTTCCTTTCTAATTCAATTTTCAGTTTTTTTCTGCCACGCTGTAACCAACACCCTATTGTACTTACACTCTTATTCAGTATAAAGCCAATTTCCTTTAAAGAATAGCCCTCGTAATAGTATAAGTATAATACATTTTTATACTTTGCATCCAATTGAAAAAGTTCACTCATAACATGTTCTTCTTCCTTTGTAAATGCAAATTCTAAATCGTTTATAGGCACTTCCTTCCTAAAGCGTGCTAGCTTATTTCTATTCTTACAATTATTAATTGTAATTCGTATAAGCCATGCCTTTGCATGTTCTTCACTTTCAAATTTTACTCGCTTTTTTATATACTGCAAAAAAGCATCTTGCACAACATCTTCCGCCTCACTTTTATTGTAAAGGTTCTGGTAAGATATTCTCAAGAGCATATCCGAGTATGTATTCACCATATTTTCAAAATAATCACTGTCGACAGATGATTCCTTGAACAACAAATTCTCCTCCTTTCACTTATAATACAACTTACATACCAAATATTATGCAGAAAACGAGATTTTTTTTATTTTTTTTAAATTATTTATTTTTTTTATTTTTAACATTAAATTCAAATTCAGTGATCAAAAAAAGAGCATACACGTACATGTATGCTCTTCTCATCAAAGAATTAACCTAATTTTGTAGTATTAACTTTTACACCAGGTCCCATTGTAGAAGCTAATGTAACACTTCTTAAATACTGACCTTTAGCAGAAGCTGGTTTTGCTTTAATAATTGCACCCATTAATGTTGCGAAGTTTTCATTTAACTGTTCTTCAGTAAATGAAGCCTTACCAACAGGTACGTGGATAATGTTTGTCTTATCCAATCTATACTCGATCTTACCAGCTTTAATGTCATTAACAGCTTTTGTAACATCCATTGTTACAGTTCCTGCTTTAGGGTTAGGCATTAAACCTTTTGGTCCAAGTACACGACCAAGACGACCAACAACACCCATCATATCTGGAGTTGCAACAACAACGTCGAAATCTAACCAACCTTCGTTCTGGATCTTAGGAATTAACTCATCTCCACCAACGAAATCTGCTCCAGCTGCTTCAGCTTCAGCAACTTTGTCACCTTTAGCGAATACAAGAACTTTAACAGTTTTACCTGTACCGTGTGGTAAAACTACAGCTCCACGTACTTGTTGATCAGCATGACGTCCATCAACACCAAGTCTGATATGCGCTTCAACTGTTTCATCGAATTTTGCAACAGCTGCTTTCTTTACTAAACTTACAGCTTCTTCAGCATCATAGAAAGTTCCTCTATCGATAAGTTTAGCAGATTCTATATACTTCTTTCCTCTTTTCATTCTATTAACCTCCTGTGGTAGTATCGGGGACGATTTAAGACACCAAGTGCCATTCCCTCCCACGTATAACGATCTGCGGAATAATCTTTTTTTCTTTACCTTAAATATTATTACTAATTCATATTTAAACTATTTTAAATTAATCTTCTACTACGATACCCATACTTCTTGCAGTACCAGCAATCATGCTCATTGCTGCATCAAGGCTTGCTGCATTTAAGTCAGGCATTTTTAATTCTGCAATTTCTTTGATTTTATCTTTAGAAATTGTAGCAACCTTAGTCTTGTTAGGAACACCTGAACCAGACTGAATGTTACAAGCTTTCTTTAATAAAACTGCTGCTGGAGGAGTTTTACATACGAAGCTGAAACTCTTATCTTGATATACTGTGATTACAACTGGAATAATCATGCCATCCTGATTAGCAGTTCTAGCATTGAAATCCTTTGTAAACTGAACAATATTAACACCATGTTGTCCAAGAGCAGGACCAACAGGTGGAGCTGGTGTAGCCTTTCCAGCAGGAATCTGTAATTTTATATAACCTTCTACTTTTTTTGCCATGATAGCATACCTCCTGATTTTTGTGGTTTTACCGAGAGCGATGTGCTTTGCACATCCTATTTAAATATCAAATAGTTCTCTCCCACTTGTATATAATTATAACTTTTTAATATCTGTGAAACTTATTTCTACAGGCGTTTCACGACCAAACAAATCAACGTTGATCGTTACACTTTGCTTATGGTGATTTATCAGCTTTATCACTCCGGTAGTATCTTTCCAAACACCAGAAGTAATCACTACTGTCTCTCCAACTTCCAAATCAACCTGTATATTCTGTAATTCAGCAAGTCCCATACTTTTCATTTCTTCTTCAGTTAATGGAACTGGTTTGGAACCAGGACCCACGAAACCTGTAACACCTCTCGTATTACGTACTACATACCATGTGTCGTCATTCATTACCATATTGATAAGAACATAAGCTGGAAACATCTTCTTAGCAACTTGCTTTTTCACACCATTTTTCATCTCCACTACATTTTGAAGTGGAATAGAAACTTCTAGGATCTGATCCTGTAAATTTCTGTTCTCAACGGTTTTTTCAATGTTTGCCTTAACCTTATTCTCATATCCAGAGTAAGTGTGAACAACATACCAATTTGCTTCTGACATACAACCACCTAACCTATTTTAAGAATCTCTTTTACACAAAAGATAATACCCATATCAAGCAACGATATAACGATTCCTAAAATAATAGATACAACAACTACCGCTGTGGACTGCTTCACAATAGTGTCTTTGGAAGGCCAGATAACTTTGTTAAACTCAGCTTTTAAGCCAGCGAAGAAACTATTTTTCTTTGAAGCACCATCTTTTGCTTTAGCTTTTTCTTCCATATCTCCACTTTCCTTTCAACAATCAATTCTTGACTGAATGTTCTAATGAACCAAAGGGATAAGTTTCATATAAACGTGCTTATAAAGGTCCATTATTATCGGATTAATTATTTGGTTTCTTTGTGTAACGTGTGTTTTTGACAAAACTTACAGTATTTCTTTGTTTCCATTCTATCTGGATGTAACTTCTTTTCCTTAGTCATATTATAGTTACGTTGCTTGCATTCTGTACAAGCTAGAGTAATTTTAACGCGCACAACTGCCACCTCCGATTGTTCGTTTTTTCTTACAATATTTTTAGGCATAAAAAAAAAGACCTATTCCATCGCTAGATCAATATATCACATTTTACAATACTCGTCAATATATTTTTCCAGTCTCAATCTACCAATTACTAGTATTGCCGACTTATTTTTATATAATCATTTTGTAAAAACAATATCGACATTTCGCTCACTTCATACTATAATTAATGTAGTATGTTTTTACCTATTATAAGAATATAATATTAGAAATGTAGAATTTATTAGGAGGTGCCCCATGATAGAATCAAATTGCGGAAAATACGCTCTCGAATTAATACATAATCGAAAAATTATTAACAACACAGATCATAACATGGTGTTTAGCACCATCTATCATCAGATTATTGATATAAGCCGTAACTCACCTTTGTATTTAATCTATCCATCAACAGAGTTACAAAATTTTGCTATTCAGATTAAAGCTCTTTCTCTTCAGTTAAGTGACATGCTAAAAAGTTATTTTGAAAGCAACAAAGAGAATCCCTTGAAACAGCTCCGGCTTGTATCCTCTTCTTCAGACTTTATTGAAATAAAGACATTAGCACAACCTACTGCCCCTCGAAATTATAGCATTCATATTCAACGCGTTGCTACGGGGCAGAAAAACTCTAGTAAGTTTGTTGCTAAGAAAATTTGTCCTTTCACATCACAAACTTTTTCCTTTCATATAAAAACAAGTGATGAAAGTTTTGATTTTGAAATTCCGGTTTCCAATAACTCTACAAACGAAGCTATTTTAACGAAAATTCAAACTTTGATTCATAATACCACTCGCAAATTAGATGCCTGGTTAGAAGAGAAGGATTCCATGGTTTCTTTACATTTGCAGGCACGTGCACATCGCCGTAACCAGCCTGCCCACTTTACAATAAAAGATAATAATTCAAATGGCATTATATCCTACTATGGACTTGATCAAATAGCCACCACTCCACAGCCTTCTGACTTTTCTATAAATGCTGAACCTTATCATTCCTATGGAGTGGCTTTTGAGATTGATGAGCTTTTCGAGCTATCTCTTTTAAAGCCTTGTGCAGACGAAATTCAAGTAGCTTTTGAAATTGATAGTTCCAGTATTTCTAATGAGATTGTCAGATTGAAAGACACAATCAACCACTTACTCGCAGTTTCGCATGCTTGTCCAAAAGACAAGCTGCAGCACGAACTAACTTCATTCTTGATAGAACACAAAGCAGAACTAGAGGATATCGGAATAAATCTAGACAATTCTAATATGCTTTATACAAATCAAGAACAACTAGAGAGTTCAATCAAAAATGCTGCTTTAGAAGAATTTTTCTCAGAAAAAGACTCATTCTCTCAAGAACTGCTTGAACATACTCACACAATTTCTATTAACCCCATGGAGTATGTTCCTAATAAAATCGTCGCTTACAAAGACCATAGAAAAGCGAACTATCCTAACCCTTACCTAACATCCATGTATTCTGGATTTCTTTTTACGAATTGCTGTTAGTCCCCTCCATTTCAAGAGCAACGAACTGCGAAGGGGACTTTCCCTCTTCTCGTTTAAACATACGACTAAAATAGTTGGAATCATGAAATCCTGTTGCATCACTGATCTCATTAATCGCCATGTCCCCTTGAAGTAGCAATTCCTTAGCGTGTTCTACGCGAACCTTTCTTAAATATCTTATATAAGTGGTTTTTGTACCTTCTTTAAAAATCTTACTAAAATGCTGTGGCGTCATATTCACTAACTTCGCCATAAAACCAAGAGTCAAATCTTCCTTGTAATGATCATTTATATAACTCATCGCCTCTTTAACTGCTACAGATTTGACCATTCCTCTACTAGTACGTACAGCCTTTAAAATGTATTCCACCTTTGAATAAGACCACTGTTTTAACTGGCACCAATCTAATCCTTTCATCTCTTCTACGTAATGCGTATAATCTAGATTATTCACTTCACTTTCCGCTTGAAGCCGAACTTCTCTACATAGAATCGCAAGCATTTCTAATATCTTATTTTTTGCATCATAAATATTTAACGTCTTTAGCATCTCCCATAGAAAACCAAACTGCTCTATACACTCACTTTTTCCAAGTCTAGCATTCTGAAAAAATGAGTTTTCCAGCTCTATATAATCTTTATGGCATATGCTACTTGGAGACACATCTTTTATATGTGTCACTCCACTACTCAGCATATAGCGGAGACTCTTAATAGACTCTTCATAAGAATCATGAACCTCACTTATTTTTTTTGTACTTCCGATTCCTATTCTTACTTCCAAATGAAAACAGCGAACCATTTCAAATCGAAGCTTATTCGCCAACGCTAGGGCTTCTGTAACAGCTTCCTTGTTCTTAAACTGCACTTCATTTTGGCTGACATATACAATAATGCGCTTTCCTAGTTGAGGCCCTACAACACAGGTCACACTTTGTGATAGAACATCTTTAATTCCTTGACTAATAATCATGAAATCTCTATCAACATCTACCGCACAACCTTCGCCTTTCCTTTCAATTTCCATATTTAAGATGTATCCATAAGAATCTATTCCCAAAATATCTTGATAAAACTTAATTTGATAACTTGACTTATCATTCCACATAAAACTATAGATGAAACAGTAATCCAAAAAAATGTTTTTTCGGTCCTCATGTATTTCAAGTTTGTTTCTTTTTGCCTTACTATGTTTCTTACTATCTAATTCCTCAACCATTTTGGATATTACATTGGAGTATTCCAGCATATTAAGTGGTTTTAACAAATAATCACTTATACCAAAGCTCATTGCCTCCATTAAAAAATCCGAGTAATCATATTCTGATATCATTACAATATGTATTTCGGGTTGTAACTTTTTCACACGTCTCGCTACTTCCAAACCAGAAATTCCTAGCAGATTAATTGAAATTACGATTATTTCAACCTGATTTTTACTAATGTAATCCAAAACCGCATAACCTGTTTCTTCTGTTCTAACAATTTTAATTTGCTTAAACTTACTACTTGTAAACTCACATAAAGCTTCAAGCTGATTTTTGTCTTGCTCTGCAATTAACATCTTGTACATTTCCATTACCTCTTTATCCTTTATAAAACATTTAACTATAATTCCTTATTTTTACATATTGTAACATATGTATTTTCACTATACAAGCTTTTTTGGAATTTTTAACGTCTTATAAACGAAGAAGGTATAAGCGAATTTCTTATAATATAAAAAGACCTGTATGTACAGCATACAGGCCTAAATGTTTTAATATTATTCTTTTACACCGCCAAGTGCTACACCAGCGATGATGTAACGAGAAAGTGTAAAGTACACAATGAAAATTGGTAAAATGGTAATAACAAGTCCTACATAAATAATACCGTAGTCAGTTCTGAAACGCTCACCACGCATTTGCTGAATGAACATTGGTAATGTATACTTTTTCTGGCTTGTTAATAACATGGAAGGTGTAAATAAGTTATTCCATGATAAAATGAAAGCGAAAATTGCCTGTGTTGCAACGGCTGGTTTCATTAATGGTAACGCAATATGGTTAAATGTCTTAAACTCACCTGAACCATCAATTCTAGCTGCATCAATAATCTCCAGTGGTAACGCACTCTCCATATACTGTTTCATAAAGAATACAACAGACGGTGCTGCAATAGCTGGTACAATTAGAGGCACATAACTGTTACCAAATCCTAATTGATACATGAATTTAAAGAAACCTACAATTGATACCTGAGTAGGAATCATTAAGATTGCCATGATAAATGCCCATGCAATTTTTTTAAACTTGAAATTATAAACTGTAACACCATAAGCTGTTAATGTCGAGAAATATACACTTAACACTGTTGCTAAACCAGCTATAATAGCACTGTTCAACATATAACGCCAAATTGGTACAGTCGCATTACATTGTTCCATCAATTTGGAAACATTGCTGAAAAAGTATGTACTTGGAACTAGTGTAAATTTTGATTCAATTGCCACACTAGGACGTGTAGCGTTGACAATCATGATTATAAAAGGAAATAAACTTAAACAACAAAGGAAAATACATACAATATGACGTAACACCTTATGCACCGTAACAGTGAAAGACATGCTTGATGTTTTGTCAGTATCTTTTACTTGTTTACTCATGCCTGTTTAGCCCTCCTTTGCGCTTCTTTTATTAATTTCTTTTGTTTAATTGCATCTTTATCACGCATTACATAGAACATAACTAAACTGATAATCATTGTAACAACGAATAAAACCATAGATGAAGCAGCTGCTTTACCAATCTGTTTTGAACCTGTTAATGACATAGACTGAATATACATTGTTATAGTTCTTGTGGTATAGTCTGGATCTCCGTTTCCACTCTGAGTCAAAAGTTTTGGAATATCGTACATCTGCAAACCACCTACTGCTGACTGAACTAAAGAGTATAATAAAATAGGTCTTAACAATGGTAATGTAACCTTGAAGAATATCTGCAATGCATTAGCACCATCAACACGAGCTGCCTCAAATAGAGATGGGCTAATTCCTAAGATACCTGCAATTAATACGATCATTGTGTTTCCATACCACATCCAGAAGTTAATGAATGAGATAATGAGTCTAGCTGACCATTTTGTATTTAAGAAGTTAATCGGTTCACTAATGAAGCCCCAATCCTGTAATTTAATATTGATTGGTCCCGCTGGGAAGTTAAATAAGGAGTAGAACAATACAGAAATTGTAGCCGCTGTAATAATATTCGGCATAAATATCATAATCTTATAAGCGCCTTGTCCTTTTAATTTAACTTTAGTATCTGTAAACCAAGCTGCTAATATTAATGCTAATACAATCTGTGGGACAAAGTTGATAACCCACATTAATATTGTGTTCCATAATGCACTTATCGTATATGTATCTAAGAATTTCCCTTCATCACTAAAGAGTACTTCCTTATAGTTTGCAATTCCATTAAAGTTTGGACCTACGGTCTGGTTCCACATTGGGTCAGTAAACAATTCACAAAAACTTAATCCTACGGTATAAAGTAACGGCCATAACTGAAAAGCAGCATACACAATAAAAAATGGTGCAATAAAGAAATAGCCATATCTTCCATACTCTACAGTCTTTCTCGCTTTAGACTTATTCGATCCTGCCACTATTTTCTCACATCCTTCTTATTATTTGAACATGCCAGATAGCCATACTCCTCATGATTATGGGTATTTTTTAAATTCTTTATCTAGTTGAAAGATAGAAAACTTAAAAAATACCCACTTGATGGATAGACTACTCTTTATAAAAATACAAAAGCTCTAGCATAAACACACCGGCGGCCTTAGACGCCGGTGCAAATAATTTTAACTATTGATTAATCAACATTTACTGCTGGATAATCGTTCTTAACTGCTTTCTTTAAGTCAGCAATTGCTTGATCTTTATCTTTCTTACCAGCTGCGTATTGCTTGTTCTGGTTATTTAAAGCATCGTTAATCTTCTGATCATAAGCAGACATCCAAGAAACGTCAACTTTTTCAGCAAGAGGAGCGAATATAGCTAAGAAGTCCTGGCCTCCTAAGAAGTCATAAGAACCTTTCTTATTATCGATTAATTTTTGAACAGCTGCTTTGTTGTTTACATAATCTAATGTATCAGAAGCAATGTTGTACATTGTATCTGTATCACAGCAAAGAGTTTTCATAATCTTACCAGCTAACTCTTTGTCGCTGCAGTTAGCACTTGCACATAACCATGTACCGCCCCAATAATATGTAGATGGTCCTTGACACATAGCCCATTTACCATATGTACCTTCGCCAGCTTTCTTTCCGCCGCATTTGTCTTTAATTGTCCAGTGTAAGAACCATGTACAACCGAAGTAAGCCATTGTTGAATCATTAGCACAGTTAGCATTCCACTGTTCTGTCCATTGCTCTGTACCATTTGTTAAATCATCTTCTACAAGAGCTTTATATGTATCCATGTAATCTAATACTTTCTGGTCAATTACGAAGTTTTGGTTATCATCAACCCAAGGACTAGTCTTAGCACCTAAGAATGCTCTTTGGATATCATCTGGACCAGATAAAATTTTTGTCTTGCCACCAGATTTTTCTTTAATCTCTTTCGCTGTCGCAAGGAAAGTATCCCAATCTTTAACTTTTTCCTGCATAGCTTCTGGAGAATCTACACCTAAAAGATCTTTTGCTAAGTCAGTTCTATACATCATTGATCCTGGGCAAGCCTGCCATGAAAGACCTTTAACTGTATTGTTACGTTGGTCTGTTGGAATTGTTAATGTATAGTTATACATATTAGACATATCATCTTCAGTAATACCTAAATCTGTTACAGCAAGTGTATTATCACTGTTAACATATTTTTTGATATAGTCAGCTTCTGCTGCGAACATATCAGGATATTCTTTTGCATCTGCCTGGCCTAATAAACCATCGATTTTTTCCTGATAGATATTGCTATCACCAATGTTAACATATTCAATTCTTGCATAATCATCTGGGTAAGCTTCTTTGAAATAGTTTAATCTGTCTTTAAGCTCTGTGTTCCAAGAATAAATATAGAATTTCTCTGTACTAGCTTGTTTGTTATCATCTTTAGCATCAGATGTAGTAGCTGGCTCATCTTTAGCATTGTTAGATGATGCATTATCATTTTTGTTTCCGCACGCATATAATGATGTTGACATAGCCAACGCCATAATAAGTGCTAACGCTCTTTTACTCTTTCTCATTTCTTTCTCCTCCTTAAATGAAATGTAAAATGAAATGTTTTATATAATTAAAAGAATTACAGTTTTTTCACTGTACCTCCTTCAATTAACTGAGTTTGTAAGCATATACTTTCCAGCGATGTAGTCATAGGACTTTCGATTAAATTAATAAGCTGCTTTGCTGCCTCTGCCCCAATCTTGTCTACATCCTGTCTTACAGTTGTTAACTTTGGTTCTAATACCTTTGTAAAAGGTATGCCGTCAAAACCGGCTACTGATAAATCATCTGGCACTTTTAGTCCACGCCGACTTGCCACATTCATAACTCCAAGAGCTGAATAATCATCTGGAGCAATAATACAAGTTGGTCTCTTCTTCATGTCAAGTAATTGTTCTGTTATTCTTTCTGCTGTTGACACACTACGATATTCGCCTTCTAAAATATAATCTTCATTCACTTCTAGATTATTATCTTTCATAACATTATAGAAACTCACCAATCTGTTATGGGTAACAGATGACTTTGTTCCATGAATAAAAGCAATATCCTTATGTCCTTGATTAATTATGTATTGAATGAGTTCTTTCATTCCATTTATATTGTCAGATAGTATAGAAATTGCCCCATTAAATACATGGTCAATAACTACTACCGGTATGTCACTGCTAACAAGTTCTAATATCTCAGGGTCATTAAATTCTGCTACACATGCAATGCAAATTCCGTCAAAATTCCTATGTCTGCAATGTTCTAGATAAGACATCTTTCTATTCCCGATATTGTGCTCAATAAAAGTTATGTCATATCCTCGTTTTGCAACCTTTTCCTTAAAAGAGGCCAATATATGTGCAAAATATTCATTTCTTAAACTCTGTTTTGATGAATCCATGTATAATACACCAATGTTACATGTTTTCTTCATCTTTAGTGCTCTTGCATTCGCATCTGGAAAATATCCCATCTCACTGGCATGGCGTAATACTAAAGCTCTCGTCTCTTCACTAATATCGTGATAACCATTCAACGCCTTACTAACAGTAGATACTGAAACCCCGCATTTCAATGACAATTCCTTAATTGTTGCCACTACTGTTCACCACCAAACCTTCTACTTACCCGAAATTAACGATATCGTTTTCGTAAATTCATTATACGTCATATTGAACAATAAATCAAGCTAAAATAATACTTTTTTAATACATTTATTATTAAAATAATATTTGCTTCTTCTTAACGTATACACATTTTTTTTAATTTTAAGCAATATAGACATATATTCTATGATAAAAAGGCAATAACCATCTAAATTTTTTCGTAGTTTCATCAATTTGTCCTAATATTCTTCAACACAGTTTTGCACACGAAGCCTGTTAAAACACCTGTTAATATCCCGCATAATGTTAAAAACCCTGAATAGTATTTCAAGTCTAAGGATTTCAGAACCAGCATTGCTATTATGAGCTGTCCCATATTATGCGAAACCCCTCCAGCCACACTAATACCTATTATGCCGAACTTCTTCACTTTATGCATAAAACTCATTAAAATAGTACTTAAAATCCCACCAGACAGGCTATATACCATACTGTACAAACTTCCAAACGTTATACCACTCAAAATAGCACGAGCAAACGTTAAGAAAAGAGCTTCTTTTTCACCAAATTGTACAATAGCAATTAGTACAACAATGTTTGCCAAACCAAGTTTTGCACCTGGAATCCCAAGCTGAATTGGTAATAGACTTTCTAAATAACTCAACACAAAAGCAAGAGCTATCATCAAACCCATTTGTGCAATCTTACTGTTTTTCATTTTTATCCTCCGCACTCATGTTACTCTTTGCGACGATTTTTACCATTACTTTATGAGGCAAACATGATATACTGTCACCTATATGGCTAATAGGAACCGTTTTTACACAAACCTGATTTTTGCAATCTGATTCTGTCATGTCTGCTTTTCCATTCTCAATTGTCAGAACATTATAATGTCCATCCTTACATACAATTTTTATCTTTTGATCCTTCTCCAAATCAAGTATCCTATACTCATCTCCATCAACGGTAATGACTACTTGATTCCCTGCCTTTTTATTAACATTATGCGATAATACGATTCCTCCTCCTATTAAAACCAGGATGCATATTAGTATAATATCACCTTTCTTCATATCGTTCTCCCTTTCTGCTTCTTCTGCCTATTCGCAAACTTGACACTAAAATGCCATCTTCTTATAATAATTCTGTAACTCGTTTCACGATATTTTCATTATAAAGGAGTTCTTATGAAAAGAACAAGTCAGAAACACTTATTTTTCTTCTATTGTGTCATATTAATCCTATTTGCCTTTGCTGGCATATACATGCACAACACAGCTATAAGCAAAAAAGACGCCCCCCCAATAACAGATACACGCTTTGCCTTAAATACTGTTGTTACAATCACTTTATACGATTCTCAAGATACTAAAATATTAGATGAAGCCTTCCGCTTGTGCGATAAATATGAGGCTATCTTTAGCCGTACTATGACAAGCAGTGAATTATACCGGATCAATCATGCAACTAAGACGGCATTACAGATTTCAGATGAATTAGCTTCTTTAGTTAGAACGGGGCTTAGCTATAGTTCTTTATCTAAAGGCGCCTTTGATATTTCCATAGCACCCGTCAGTCAACTTTGGGATTTTACAAGTGAAATACCGGTTGTTCCACAAAAATCTGAAATAGAAAAACAGCTTACATATGTTGGCTACCAGAACTTTTCCATAGCAGGCAATACACTCAAGAAACATCAATTAAGAAACCAGCTGGATCTTGGTGCAATTGCAAAAGGATATATTGCAGATCGAATCAAAGATTTCCTTCTAACAAGTGGAGTCAATAATGCTGTGATAAGTCTAGGCGGAAACATTCTTTGCATTGGTGATAAAAATGGCGATTGCTTCAACATCGGAATTCAAGCTCCATTTAAGGAGCATAATGTAACTTTAGCAACACTCAAGATTAAAAATAAGTCCATTGTTACCTCGGGTATCTATGAACGATGTTTTACACAAGATGATAAGTTTTATCATCATATACTGAATCCTAAGACTGGTTATCCTTATGATAATGAATTAAGTTCTGTTACCATCATTTCTGACAAGTCAGTTGATGGGGATGCCTTGAGCACCACATGCTTTGCTTTAGGCCTCAAAGAAGGATTAGCCTACATTAATAGCCACGAAGCTTATGATGCTATATTCGTAGACTATGAAGGTAAAATTCATTATTCTGATAACCTTAGAAAGAATTACAACATAAAATAGAAATCATCGTATTTTAGCATAAACGAAAGCCTCTTGCATTCCACTACAAGAGGCTTTTCTACTACTTTAAATCTAATATTAACTTATCATCAGATAATTACATGGGAAGGACATTTCTCAGCACATTTTCCGCAACCTGTACACTTGCTCTGATCAATATGAGCAAGGTTGTTTTCTACAGTGATTGCACCAAATTCACATTGTCTTACACAAAGTCCACATCCAATACATCCTGTAGAACATGCATCCTTAACAGCTTTACCTTTGTCCTTAGAACTACATTTTACTACATGTTTTGCTGAATAAGGAACCAATTCAATTAAGTGATTTGGACACTCAGCAACACATTTACCGCAAGCCTTACATTTTTCCTTGTCTACCCTAGCAACGCCATTCACAATATGAATTGCGTCAAATGGACATGCACGTACGCAGCTTCCATAACCCATACATCCATAAGCGCATGCTTTTTCTCCATGACCAGGAATTAAAGCAAGTTTCTTACAGTCATACACGCCATAATAATTATATTTGATAGCTGTCTTATCACACGTACCTGAACATTTTACAAATGCTACTTCTCGTTCCTTTTCTTCCGCAGCAACACCCATAATCTTACCAATGGCTTTCCCTACTGGATCACCACCTACTGGACAAGCATTGACTGCCGCTTCTCCTGCTGCAATTGCTTTTGCTAATGCATCACAACCAGCATAACCACAACTACCACAGTTGTTTCCTGGAAGCTGTTCTCGAACTAATATTTCTCTTTCGTCTACTTCTACCGCAAATGCTTTCGCTGCTACACCTAGAAGAAGACCAATCAGTAAGCCAATGATACCGATAACGGCTGTTGCCGTAATGATTCCTGTTATACTCATCTTATCTCCTCCTTATTATAATAGACCTGCGAAACCACAGAAAGCGATTGCCATTAAACCTGCTGTTAACAAAACGATTGGCGAACCTTTGAAGGATTCTGGTACATCATTGTGTTCACAGCGTTCACGAATTCCCGCTAAAATGATAATGGAAATAGTAAAGCCAAAAGCAGTACCAAAACCATTTACAACACTCTGTAAGATTCCATATTCCTTCTGAACATTAATTAATGCAACACCAAGTACCGCACAGTTTGTTGTAATCAAAGGAAGATATACACCAAGTGAACTGTACAAGGATGGCATCGATTTCTTTAAGAACATTTCTACAAACTGAACAAGTGCAGCAATTAATAAAATAAATACGATTGTCTGTAAATATTCAATATGAAATGGTATCATAATGAATTTATATACAATACTGGTAAGTAAGGATGCAATTGTAATAACGAAGATTACGGCACCACCCATACCTGCTGCTGTTTCAACTTTCTTTGATACACCTAAGAAGGGACATAATCCAAGGAACTGGCTTAATACAACGTTGTTAACAAGCGCAGCACCAATTAAAATGATAATCAGTTCTTTCATCTACTTATCCCCCTTTTTTGCTTCTTCAATTTTCTTATGATTTTCAATACACGCACTGCCTGTACAGGTTGCACAGTTTCCACCACAGCTTAAAGACTCTGCATGAGGCACATTTGTTGCAGATGGGGCTTTAAATTTATTCTGCAATGCTGTTAAGCAAGCAAGAACAAAGAATGCACCAGGTGCCATAATAAAGATTGAGATTGGTTCGTAGGAAGATGGTAACACATGAAGATTAAATACGGAACCATTACCAAGGAACTCTCTTACTAAACCAATACAAGTTAAACCAACTGTAAATCCAAGTCCCATACCGATACCATCACAAGCAGAAAGTAACACTCCGTTTTTCGATGCATAGGCTTCTGCTCTACCTAAGATAATACAGTTAACAACAATTAACGGAATATAGATACCCAATGCATCATATAAGAAACCTACATATGCCTGTAATAATAACTGTACAACTGTTACTAAAGAAGCAACAATTACGATAAATGCCGGGATTCTTACTTTATCTGGAATCACTTTTCTCAACGCTGAAATAATCATATTTGACATAATCAAAACGACTGTTGTTGTTAAACCCATGCCCATACCATTTATAGCAGATGATGTTACTGCTAAAGTAGGACACATACCAAGCATTAAGACAAAAGTTGGATTCTCTTTCACGATACCATTAAAGATTCGCTCTAAATACTTATTCATTACAACTCCTCCTTTTCCTTAACCTTGCATAACGTCCTGTTTTAAGAATGCAATTGCAGCATTAACTCCTTTTGTTACAGCCTTGGTTGTGATTGTAGCACCACTAATGGCATCAATCTGATTGTCTTCTGTGGCACCGTCTTTTGTATATTCAATGCTGTCTGCGTTAATTCCCTTAAATTGATCCTTAAATGCGGACTCTTTACATTTGGCTCCAAGACCCGCTGTCTCACTGGCTGATAAGACTTCAAGCCCTGTAATTTCACCTTCATTTGTCATTCCCATAGATATGGAGATATCACCACCGTAACCTTCTGTTGCCAGATAGGAGATAACGTATCCGATAGCTTCACCACTATCATTTTTCGCAATGAGAGCTTCTGAAATCTCTGCTCCTGACAAATCATGATCCTTTAAAAATTTCTCAGAATCTTTAACCTTTTCCTTAATTGCATCGTCTTCTACGAATTCCGAAGCATCTGCATATACACTTTGATAGGCTTTTTGCTTTGTCTTTGCATTGGCATCTTCAATAGGTCCCTTTGTCAATTCATAGATAAAGCCCAATGCTAAGCCTGCGATTAAGGTAATTATGAATAATGTAATTGCATCTTTTATTAACGTACTCTTACTCTTTTCTTTACTCATTCTTAGCACTCTCCTTTCCGAACGGAACAGGCAATGTGAAACGTTCAATTAAAGGCACTAATAAGTTACAGAAGATAATTGCATAAGAAACACCTTCTGCTGTACCACCAAAGATACGGAAGATACCTGTTAATAAACCTAAGAATATACCAAAGACAATCTGTCCCTTTGGTGTAATAGGACTTGTAACATAATCAGTTGCCATGAAGAATGCGCCAAGCATTAAACCACCGCCACATAACTCTGCTGCAAGATAACTTACATCGAAACCACGACCGCCAAAAATTAATACAAATACCGCAAATGTTACAATGTACGTAACTGGTATTTTCCATGTGATTACTTTCTTAACAAAAAGATAAGCAGCACCAATTAAAATGGCAATCACACTTGTTTCACCAATTGTACCTGCAATATTTCCCGTAAACATATCAAAAATACTTGTTCCGCCCTGAGAAAGTATGTCGGAAACTGCACTGGCTTTATCTCCGGACTTAATTAAATATAGTGGAGTTGCTCCTGTTACTCCATCGTACGTAAACGTGGTCATATGTTTTGCAAATGAAATCATTAAGAAGCATCTAGCGGCAAGGGCTGGGTTCATAAAATTCTGTCCTAAGCCACCGAATAGCTGTTTTACAATTAAGATGGCAAATACACCACCAAGGATTGGCATCCAGACTGGTACGGATGATGGTAAGTTCATACCTAATAATAATCCTGTAACTAATGCACTGTAATCACTTGTTGTAATTTTTTTATGCATTAGCATTTCGTATATGTATTCCGTCAGCATGCAGCTTGCAATAGATGCTAATAAAATAAGTAATGCCTTTACACCAAAATTATACACGCCAAATCCAGCTGCTGGTACTAACGCAATCGCTACATCTCTCATGATCGTCTTTGTTGAATCCTTACTACGTACATGAGGTGATGCAGACACATTTAATAATTCACTCAAAGATAACACCTCTTTCTCTTCCTTGCGCTATTTTTTCCTTCTGCTATCAAGTATACTTCTTCTTGTCTGCTTAAAGGATTGTGTTAAACGGCGTTTTGCTGGACATACATAAGTACAGCTTCCGCATTCATAACACTCCATACCATTTAAGGCAACGAAACCTTTATCATCAAAACGTTCAGAACATTCTAACATTTTTTGTGGTATCAGTTTACTTGGACAGGCTTCTACACAACGTCCACAACGGATACAAGCTGATGGTTCAAACTCTGCAACTTCATCTCTGGTCATACAAAGGAGTGCAGACGATGTTTTCATTACTGGAACGTTTAAATCAAATAGTGCCATACCCATCATGGGGCCACCTGATACAACCTTTTTAGGCTGTGTAGTAAATCCGCCAGCTTCTTCAATTAGTTCGGCATAATTTAAGCCAGTTGGTACCTTGAAGTTTTGTGGCGTCTTGATTGCATCACCTGTTACCGTTACAATTCTACGCATAAGCGGAGTAGATTCACATACAGCAAGACAAACAGAAACTACTGTATCAACATTATCTACAACACAGCCTGCATCTGCTGGCAGCATCGCAGAATTGATTTTTCTACCTGTTGTTGCGAATATAAGTTGTCTTTCTGCTCCTTGTGGATATTTTGTCTTTAAGACCTTGACCTGAATTTTAGATTCGTTTTGAACCAATTGACTCATGATTTTGATTGCTTCAGGCTTATTATCTTCAATGGCAATAATACCTTGAGCATTTTCGAATAATCTTAAGATAACTTTTAAGCCTTTTACCAGTTTTTCTGGTTCTTCTAACATTACTCTGTAATCAGATGTCAGATAAGGCTCACACTCTGCACCATTTACGATTACATACTCTATTTTAGAATCATCTTTAGGAGTAAGTTTAATATGGGTCGGGAATCCGGCGCCTCCCATACCAACAATACCTGCATTTTTAATCAAGTTTCTAATGTCTTCTTTTGATAATTCTTCATAATTTCTCTTTTGTCCGATGCCTTCAGCCTTTTCATATAAATTATCATTTTCCACTACCACAGACAATACTTTTGCACCAGATACAGTTAATCTTGGTTCAACCGCTGTTACAGTTCCGGAAACTGAAGAATATATGTGTGCAGAGACAAATCCAGAAGCTTCACCAATCTTCTGACCAACTAAAACTCGGTCACCTTTAGCAACAATTGGGGTTGCTGGTGCACCAATATGTTGTGACATTGGGTACACTAAAAGCCCTTTAGGTAATACTTCTTTAATCTTCAAATCCTTGGATAAGTCTTTTCCTTCAAAAGGATGAACACCTCCACGAAATGTTAAAGCTTTCATGTTATACCTCCTTTTTTAACTTTTCGGAATTATTATAGCACATTAACCTATACAAATTAATTAAATTCTTTAATTTTACACGTTTGTACTAAATTTTGTACATAAAATTTTCCTTTTCCCCATTAGCGCAAAAATGCCAGCTGCTATGAATCACCTCATAACAGTTGGCACTTTACACTAATACTTCACTTGACAGTGTTGTTGTTTCTGGAGATACTTTTCCTTTGTCGCAAGGCCACCACGAATGTGTCGCTCCGATTTGTTTAAATCCAGCACTACCCTAGCTTGACTTGCTAGTGACGGATTAATCTGAACTAATCGTTCTGTCACGTCTTTATGTACAGTAGATTTAGAAATTCCAAATTGTTTCGCAGTCTGCCTTACGGTCGCATTATATTCGATAATATACTTGGCAATATCCACTGCCCTCTCTTCTATATATCCTTTCATATTCTACTCCGAAGGCTTCGGAAAAACCCCCTCAAATACTTGTTGATTAATTGTATGAGGAGATAAGATGAATTATGAACTTAAAAACCTGTCTACTTTTATTTTTAAAACAGCCATCCCCATATGCAGGCGTTCCTGCACAGGATGATGGCTGTCTTTTACTACCTAAATTAACTTTGTAAATTATCAATGCTTTTTTTCCCTTTTGTATAGTTATCACATATAATCAGAATGTATGAAAAAATATCAATATAATCATTATCTTTTTCTATAAATTCATGGAATATTTTGGATGTGATTAAACTAAATAAATCAAAAATGAGACACCCTAATAAGGCTCCTGAAAGATTAAGTATCAAATCCTTTACATCAAACTTAATGTCAATAGTATGTACTGTTATTATTAATATTAATTGAACAAATTCTATACTTAAAGATATAATTCCCGATATAATATAATTTTTCCTTCTATCTACATTGATATAGAAAGGTATACAAAAACCAATTGGTAATGTCAAAAGAATATTTCCTACGATTTGTAGTTTATCTAATGTTAAGAATGATAAATCGAACGATACATAATGCCTAACCGTTATAAATAAGTCACGTCCATCAAAATAAATTGGGAAAATGGCTTCCTTAATCACTAAATTTAAATACACACAAATAATACATCCACACAAATAAAAACCAAATGGTCTTTTCCTGATAACTCCTAATATGATTGTGCTAAGCATAAACACAACCGTTATCGGAATATAAAATAAATACCCATATGTAAACATTGTCTCTCCAATCTTTCTATGTTTTATTTTTTATAAACCCTTCGATATTAACATGGGCTAAATAATCAATATTTCCTTACGTTGTATTAATCCACTGTGCAATTCTGAAGGCATTTACAATGTCAGATTTTTGTTTTTCTATTGCTATTCTCAATAGCACAAAATCTATTCATCGAAGGAGCAGTTTCTCATTTCAACTACTCCCTCTCCTATGTTCTTTAGTAAAATTAAATATTTGACTTAATAATATACAACAACGTTTAATATTTATGTACTAATATCGAGCAAAACACTAACTAATTGCTACTTGTAAGTGTTCCAGATAAACTTAGATTAATGTGGTCATCATGATCCTTTATAAAAACTAAATAATAATGAGCCCCAGCCTTTTTTGTCGCTCCTGACATATTAAAATATACATTTGTATCTGTATCACTCACAACAAAATCATCACTACATATTTGACTTGTCTTACCTGAACTGTTCTCATAATAACAACCTGCACGCGTAACTGACACGTCTCCTTTATTATGCGACTTATCCAAACTATCTACATGAGCTGTTCCCGAAATATATAGTGGCTTATTTTCGTAAAAAGCATAGTATTGATTATTTGAATTACCATAAATTGCCTCCTTGTATAAGGTACCACTAAATTTTAGTGAAAATGAGGATGCAATAATACTTTCAGCAGTTATCCCACTTAATATAATCGCACAAGTAAACAAAACACTGCACAAAACCTTAATTTTTTTCATTTATTCCCTCCTATTTATTATATATTACTAAATCTTTCATATTTTAACATATTGCTAATTATTCGTCAATATTGTTGACTTGAATGAAAACGAAAATAATAAAATCACATTCGCTGCAAGCTTTTTGCAGCCACCCCCATATGCAGGCGTTCCTGCACAGGATGATGGCTGTCTTTTACTACCTTTACTACCTAAATTGATTTTCTCGCCCCATAGCTTCTTTTCTCACATTATGTGACTGATTCTGATTCTCGGGTTTTACTTTCTGTGTCACACTGTTAAACTTAGCCTGATTTTTTGCGCTTTCCTCGGCATAATTTTTCTTATCCATAATATCACCTCATTGTCTAGTATGTGTAGAAACCATATCAATCAAAGTATTCATCTTCCATTTCATAATGATTCATGTACTCTTCATCCATAAATAAATCTTCTGGTTCAGTTTGCTCCACATCCCCATATTCATTCCCATAACCAAACTGTCTTACTTTATTTCGCCTTGAAAACAACTTATGAATTCCTTCTATCATAGCCAGTCAATCCTTTCGTCACAAATTCATTCAGTTATATTTTTACTTATATGGATACGGATTATACATTGTCCTAGTTTTTTTTGAAAACAATACTATTTTTCTATTCCATTAATATAATAGAAATATAAAAATGATTGGAGAATACTATGAACAGTACTTACCCATTCGTTCTAGAGCCTTTAACATACCCTTGTAACGCTTTAGAACCTTATCTTGATGCACAAACGATTAATGTGCATTTTTCACTTTACTTAAAGGCATACGTGGACAAATTGAACGCTGAGCTTAAACAATATCCAGAATTGCAAAGCTGGACTCTCGAACAACTAATCAGCAACTATAAGTTACTTCCATCTGCTGCCCAAGAATCAATAAAAAACAATGCTGGCGGGGTTTATAATCATTACCTGTATTTTGATTCTATGACTCCTCCTGAAACCGTACAAATGAACACTGAATTCTCTATAATTCTAAAGAAAGAATTTGGTTCCGTACAAAGATTTAAGGAACTTTATATTAATGCAGCTGTTAATTCCTTTGGTTCTGCCTATATTTGGCTGGTATTAAATCAGAATGGCGATTTAGCTATTATTACAACCAAAAACCAGGATAATCCTTTATCCTGCGGGCTATATCCTATTCTAACACTTGATATGTGGGAGCATGCTTATTTCTTAAATTACCTAAATGACAAAAGACAATACGCCACCTGCTGGCTTCAACTAATCAACTGGGACTGTATTTACCAAAGATATTGCTTTATGCGAGAATTCCTAAACAAATAACAGCTCAAAAAGGCCCACAGAACATTATCTCCTGTAGGCCTTTTTTTATTTGATATTTAATTTCACATTAAATTATTTTGCTTCAACTTCTTTGATCGTTGCATTATCCTTGATAAATTGAATAACTTCATCTCGAATTACTAACTGCAATGCATAATCATCACCATACATCTGAGCAAATTCATCTATTGAGGAAGCACCATATTGCTGTGCAATCTCTAATTCCTTCTTAGTTTTTTCTTCACCTGTAGGGATTAAGTTCTCCTTTACCGCTACAGCGTAAGCAACCAAAGTCTGCTTAACTGAATTTTCCGAAGTAGTACGAACTTGTTCATTAAATTGATCTTCAGTCATTTTAAATGTCTGACTCAACAAGTCTTCATATGAAATTTTGTTTTGTTTTGCATAATCTTTGTAATAGTTAATCATCGAATCAGAACGTGCCTTTACTAAATCTTCAGGCAATTCTTTAAATTCACTAATTTCAACAAGCTTGGATAAAATGCTTGCCTGAAGAGCACTTTCTTCAACCTTTTTTACCTGTTGTTCTAACTCAACGCGAATCTGATCTTCATATTCTTTTGTTGTATCATATTCAGAAACAGAACGCACAAATGCATCTGTCCACTTTGCTACTTTCTTTTTACCTTGAATATAATTAATGGTTACATCGAATGTAGCATCTTTTCCCTTCAACTCATCTGAACCGTAGTTTTCTGGAAATGTTACATTAATTGTTACAGTCGTTCCGACCTTTGCGCCAATTAAGCCACTTTCAAAACCTTCGATATAACTCTTTGAGCCAATTGTTAAATCCTGTCCTTTTGCTGTTCCACCGTCAAATGCAACACCGTCTACTTTACCAACATAATCAATATTAACAGTATCTCCATCTTTTACTGAACCTTCATGAATTTTTTCTGTTGTAGCATTCTGTTGTAAAATTTCCTTAATTCTATCCTGTACATCTTTTTCTTCTACTTTACCTTTTTCTTTGGTTAATTCCATTCCTTTGTAGTCACCCAAAGTAACGCACTTTGCATATTCAGCTGGGGTTTTCGTTTTCGCTTCACTTTTCTTCTTATTCGTATCCGTATTTTCTCTTGTCCCTGAACAAGCGACTAGTATCATAGACAAGCATGTAAGCAAACATATTAATCTCTTTTTCATAATTTACATATACCTCTTTCTTCACTCTTTTGTTTTGCCTAAGTCATCACTAACTAATTTTAACCTTGAACGATGCAGTTCTTTCCGTTCTTTTTCCCTTTTAGCATATATGCATCCGCTTCATTGATGAGATTGCGAAATCCTTTATCCGCTAACCCGAAGGCTAGACCACAAGTAACGCTAATTGAAATTTCCTCTCCTCCATAATTCAATCGTAAATTTTGAATGTTATTCTTAATCTGGGTTACCCTATGTATAACAAATTCACGATCCCAGTTATGAAAAAGAATTACCATTTCCTCACCACCCCAACGGCAGGCAAATTCACTTCTATTGTCATCTTCATCGTCCACAACAATTCCTTTACTGATGATTTCTGCAACCTTTACCAAGACAGCATCTCCACATTCATGACCATATTGGTCATTAAATCTTTTAAAATTATCAACATCAAAAAAAGCAACTGCATTACTTCCCATAGAATAGGCTTTTATTTCAACTTTATCAATAATTTCTTCCATACTTCTGCGGTTTAACAGTTTTGTTAAAGGATCATGACATGATAAAAAGGTAAGCTTCTTGTTCTTTTCCTCTAATTCATGGCGATTTTGGTTAATCTCTTGGCAAGTAATAAAAGTTATTATAAGCAAACTCGCTATACACATCGTACAATTAAAAATTATAACCCCTAACTCTACTGACTTGTCATTAAATGTGTATATTGGCTCTCTATAGTACATAATTACCTTTAATACAATATACACAACTCCAGCCATTACTCCGCCAAATGACAGCATTTTCTGTGCCTTCGCGTATACGAATGAGTAAAAAAACATGACAGGAATAAATATAAGAATGTATAAGTCAAATCCTCCAGTAAATCCCAAGCATAGCAACGCTGCTATAGAATGAATGAGAACTTCTGAATAGAAAAGCACAATGGTTCTGGTAAACTGACCTTTTCTGATAGTAAAATGCATATATATATATATTGTGCAACTTACTGCATTTAACGCACCCAATAAAAAGATACTTTCATAAAAGAACAGTACCATCCATACTGCATGTATAAGCAAACAAGTCAAATCTATAAATATGCACTGAGTTATTTCTCGTTGATTACCTATCTTTTCTCGATTTGTACTATACCACATCTTTTCTACACTCCCAACATACCTCTTTCTTAAGTATAATACAAAAAAAATAATCAATCAATAGAAAAAGCCTTTTTAGACAATATGCACACATCCTATTGTACCATTTCAAGTTCTTCCATTTCACCTATCTGAATTCCCCTTGGTCTTACTGCAGAAGAGAATACGATTTGGGTCTGCGTTTTTCCAAACTGTGATAGTCTTCCAATAAAACCATCTAGCTCCTGTGTGCTAGGAAACGCTACTTTTAAGAGCATAGAGTACTGTCCTGTTACGCAGTAACACTCTAACACATTAGGACAAGAATTTACAAACGGATAGAATATTGCCTTCTGTTTAGGTGTCATTTCTAAATTAATGAAAGCAATAATATGAAAACCTAATTTTTCTTCATCTACTTCTGCTTGGTACCCCTTTACGTATCCTTCTCTTTCTAGACGCTCAATTCTAGATGACACTGCTGGTGAAGATAAAAATACTTGTTCTGCCAGCTGTTTCAATGAGTATCTTGCGTTTTTCTGTAATAACCCTATTAATTTTAAATCAATTGCATCCATGATTCTACCTCCTAAATATGTAAAAGTTAAAAAAGATCAAAAAAAGGCACATGGTTAATAAAACCAAGTGCCTCATTGCACAATTAAACTATATTTCATATTATACTATTACTTTTAAAGGTTTACAATACCCTTTTTTAATAAAATTAAGTTTTATAATATTAAGTTTCTATAAACTTTCTTTCGTATCCTTGTTTCTTTCTCAATAACTATGTTATAATCACAATCATGATTTGTAGTTGACACGAAAGGAACGGGAGACATGAAGTTTCAGTTAAAAGATTATAAACATGGTTGGGTATTGCTCTACATGATTATATACTTTACGTGGTTTATATTATTAGAGCAAAGGGATGACGTTCACTTTACCAATGTATATTGTAAGATAGATGATTATATTCCATTTTTAGAAATCTTCGTTATACCTTACATTCTATGGTTTTTTTACATTGCCATAACTGTATTGTACTTGCTTTTTGTATCTTCAGAAGATTTTTATAAATGTACTGCATTTTTATTTATTGGAATGACCATTTGTCTGATTATATATACAATTTGGCCAAATGAACAAAATCTAAGAATTAATACATTTCCAAGGAATAATATCTTTACTAAAGTTATTAATATGCTTTATACAACTGATACTTCAACCAATGTGTGTCCAAGCATCCATGTATATAATTCCATCGGCGTGCATATTGCGATCTGGCGTTGCGAACGTTTAAAAAAGCATCCGCTGATCCGCTATGGTTCGCTAGTATTAATGATTTTAATATGTCTTTCTACAATGTTTATTAAGCAGCATTCCTTTATTGACTTTGTATGTGGAATTTTACTTGCTGGTGTGATGTATATTTTAGTATACAGGTTATGGGACAAGTGGGAGTGCCTCTTTCACATAAATAAAGGAAAAATAAAAACCTCTACATGAAATTTTGTAGAGGCTTCTTTTTTAACTAAATCCATATATTTTTCTTGAGATGTGATATCCCACAACAATGATCTTTCTTCCAGTCTTGCTAGTCATCTGCATAGACTTTCCTAAAAAGTACTTACTTACTTCCTGATAAAGCCGTTTGTTCTTTTTCTTAAGATAGTTCCAAAGTTCTTCTTTCTTCTGCAAACTTTCCTCTGAACCATCCTTAACTAAAAAGACAGTACTTACTGTCATCATCATAACTAGATACTTCACCATATAATTTCTTAGCTTTTTATTTTTAATCTTAGTTAAATCATGACAGTCTATCATAATTTTATTTACTCGAAGCTGTTGATCAATACGTCCCATCATGACCTTTTCGTTAACAGACTGATCATCTCGTCCAATAAAATAACGATAAAAATCAACATTTAAATAATACATTGTTTTTACGAATGGCAATGGATAATAAACAAAAATGTTATCCACATAAAATGTATGCTTTGGCAAAGATAATCCACAATCTTTTAACAGTTTGGTACGATAAATAACGGAGTGCATCAGGATATTTTGACTGTTTCGAAAATGCTTTGTATCGGACCATCCAAATAGTTTTCCTTCTGGCATTGCACCTTTATAATCAATTACCTTTTGCTTATTTAAACTTACTTTTTCATATACGTAATTTGTAATCAGCATATCCAGTTTTACTGAGTTTTCAACCATATCTCTTAATACCACTAATATTTTACTTAGTGCTTCTTCATTAACCCAGTCATCACTATCAACTACTTTATAATACATTCCTGTTGCATGTTTTAACCCTGTATTAACGGCTTCACCATGCCCTCCATTTTCTTGATGAACTGCCTTTACGATCCCTGGATACTTTTCCTCATAACTCTTAGCAATTGATAATGTTTCATCCTTTGAACCGTCATCTACTACTATAACTTCAACGTCATCTCCACCTGTTAATAGCGTATCAATAGCATGGCTCATATACGCTGCCGAGTTATAACAAGGTATCGCAACTGATAATAATTTCATTTTAATGTCCTCCCTAAACCTAGGCCTCTGTTTTTGTCCATGGCCAAATCATAGACATCGTTATATATAAATCATTATATCCCTCTGCCTTAGAATTATTAGCATGTATGCATAAGTATCATTATAAACTTATTTCGTAAATGTGAAAAGAACTTTTTATATTTTCCTCATTTCAAGTTCTGTTAATCGTTGAACTATTTAACATTATATGCTAATATCATACACAAGAATGCTTTTATCATGTACAAACGCAATAAAAGGAGGGACAAAGCCTTAGCTTATAATATGGGAATCAACATAATTATTTGCGATGAAGATCGTATCAGCTTAAAGATAAATACAACATATATGGAAGAGTTCAGTCAAAAGTATAAAGTTAAAACCAATATCAATCCTTTTGATACTGTGGATGATTCCTTTTACCAATACATAAGTAAAAACACAATAGATATCGCTCTTCTAGATATTGATTTTAAAAATTGTGACGGCATACATCTTGCCAAAGATATTCAAAAGAAAAATCCATGGGTTTCTATTATTTTTATAACGGAACGTGCTGAATATGCACTGGAAGCTTTTAATCTTCTTGCAGTTGGATTTATACAGAAACCAATTAAACAGCTTAAATTAGAGAAGCTATTTGCTCGCTGTGTTATTCAGGCACAATCTATGAAAAGCAGGCGATTTGGCACAAACATCGACTTTACAGTGAATAAAACTTCTGTTTCCATCAGGCAAGCTAGTATTTTATACTTAGAAAAACTGCAACAGAAAACCCGCATCATTACAGCACAAAAGCAGTATGAAACTTATGAAACTTTAACTTCAATTGAAAACCGGCTTGAAACATCGTTCTTAAGAGTAAATCAAAGTATTATTGTAAATATACAGCAAATAGCTTCTCTTGAACAAAATACTATTTTTCTTTCCACTGGTGAATCTTTTAAGATTGGCCGGTCCTATGCCAAAAAGGTGAAAGAGGCATATGCAAACTATCCGTTCTAAATTCTTAAATAATTATCTTTGCTAGAATACTACAAAAACTTAAGAATCCTTGCAGAATTCTTAATAATAGCTAAATATTTCTATATATATATGTAGAAAATAAAGGATTTTACGTAAAAACTTCTCTCATTATTGCACTTTTATAGAAGATGTATTAGAATAGAAACAAGCTTAATAATAACCTTTTCATAAGGAAAAAAATTAGAATTGCCCTTTTAATTTTTTATTAAGCCCCCTTTTAAAATTTTCAATAATAAAAAGAGGATTATGTTCGCACACACATAATCCTCTTTTTACGTCTATTATGACTTTATAATCTTTCTACGCCTTCTTCTGTTACTCTTGCATAGATTAATGGTTCTACGTTCTCTTTCCCTTCTGGATCAATTGTATACGATTCAAGGAAGAGCTTTTCACCTGCCTTTATCATTTCAAATGATGAAGAATATAAGGTTGCTAAGACTTCGCCAACCTGTACCTGCTCACCTGTCTTTTTACGAAGGACAATTCCTGCCTGGTAATCAATAGAGCTTTCTTTTGTTTCTCTTCCTGCCCCTAAAGCCACTGATGCCACGCCGACTTCCTCCGTATTAATATGAGTGATGATACCAGAATGTGGTGCTACTACATCATAGTAGTATTCCGCCTTCTTAAAGTTGTTGGTGTCTTCGATTACAGAGACATCTCCACCCTGCGCCAATACCATATCCTTTAACTTGGCAAGTGCTGCTCCGCTATCAACTGCTTCTCGAACCTTGCCTCTACACTCTTCTAGTGTGCCTTTTTCAGCTAAGTATAACATATTTGCTGCAAGTTCGAAGGAAACCTGTGCTAAGTCTTCTGGTCCTTTGCCATTTAAAACGTCCACAGCTTCGATTACTTCAAGTGAATTTCCGATTGCATGCCCCAACGGAATATCCATATTGGTAATGAGTGCAGCTATTTTTCTACCTGCTTTCGTACCGATACTTACCATCTTTTCTGCTAACGTAATAGAATCTTCAAGCGATTTCATGAATGCCCCACTACCCGTCTTCACGTCTAGTAAGATACAATCACTTCCTGCCGCTAATTTCTTGCTCATAATGGATGCTGCAATTAAAGGAATACTATCAACTGTTGCTGTAACATCACGTAGTGCATATAACTTTTTATCTGCTGGTGCAAGATTACCAGACTGCCCCACTACACTAATTCCAACCTTATTGACAATTTCAAAAAATTCATCTGTGTCAATTGCCACACGAAAACCAGGAATGGACTCTAATTTGTCAATTGTCCCGCCTGTATGTCCAAGACCACGTCCAGACATTTTGGCAATTTTAACACCACAGGCAGCTACAATAGGCGCTACAATCATCGTAGTTTTATCTCCTACACCACCTGTACTGTGTTTATCTGCTTTTATTCCTTCAATTGCTGATAAATCAACCATATCTCCCGAATGAGCCATCGCCAGAGTTAGCACCGTTAATTCTTCATCCGTCATTCCTTTAAAATAAACTGACATTAAAAATGCTGACATTTGATAATCAGGAATTGTTCCCTTTACATATTCATCAATCATCCACTGAATCTCTTCTTTAGACAACTCTTGTCCACATTTTTTCTTTTCTATTAAATCATACATTCTCATGGTTCTTATCACCCTTTCGGCAATTGTTTTATCTATTTCTCATCAAGCAGATTTCCTGGACCAAAGCCTAATGGTAAGATTTCTTCCAATATAAATTCCTTATAATCATCTAGACTCTTTGCCAGAATGACTTTAAATTCCTTTGGATTACAAAACTCCATCATCACCTGTCGGCACACACCACATGGTGGACAGTAATCATCCAGCTTTCCATGTTTCCCACCAACAATTGCAATTGCCTCAAATTTATATTCACCTTCGCTAACTGCCTTAAAAAATGCTGTACGCTCTGCACAATTACTAGGTGTATAAGATGCTGACTCTATATTACATCCAGTATAAACCTTTCCATCCTTTGTCAGCAAAGCAGCTGCAACCTTGAAATTAGAATAAGGTGAATACGAAAATGGTATCGTATCAATTGCCTTCTGTATTAATGCTTTTTGATCCATAAAATCTCTCCTTTTTAATACCCTGTAGCTTCTTCATTTTTTAGGATTTTCACGATTCTGCTAGTTCCTAATCTGTTAGCTCCTAAGGAAATAAATTTTTCAGCATCTTCTAGTGAAGAAATTCCACCAGCTGCTTTGATTTTCACATTTTTACCTACATGTTCTTTGAATAAGGCAATGTCTGCAAATGTTGCTCCTGCAGTAGAAAAGCCAGTTGAAGTTTTAATATAATCTGCTCCAGCTTTTGTAACGATTTCGCACATTTTTATTTTCTCTTCGTCTGTAAGAAGACAGGTTTCGATAATTACCTTTAAGATTTTATCTCCGCAAACCTCTTTTAATGCACGAATTTCATTTTCTATCTCATCGTACTTCTTATCCTTTAAGTGTCCGATATTGATTACCATATCAATTTCGGAAGCACCATTGTCTAAAGCATTTTTAGTTTCAAAAATTTTAACTTCTTTGGTACTGTATCCATTTGGGAAACCAATTACTGTACATACAGGAATTTTACCGTCTACGTAATCTGCTGCCTGTTTTACATAAGATGCTGGAATACAAACAGATGCACATTGATATTTAATACCATCATCACAAATCTGTTTAATGTCTGCCCATGTTGCACCTTGTGTTAATAATGTATGGTCTACCATACTTAAAATTTCTTGATTGTTCATCTGACTTCATCCTCCTTATTTTATCTTTGACCTTTTTGATATGGTTCGCCATCAGCTTTTGGAGCTACGGATTTACCAACGAAAAGAATTAGTATAATAATTGTCATGATATATGGAAGCATTGAAATTAATTGAGATGAAATATTAAAGTTACTTCCGCCTAAAATAATCGCAATTGCTTGTGCACATCCAAATAATAGACAAGCACCGTAAACCCCTTGAGGTTTCCATTTACCAAAAATAACGGCTGCTAATGCGATAAATCCCTGCCCACTAATAGCGGTTGGTGTAAAGTTAGAGATAATCGCTAATGTTACAGATGCTCCTCCAAATCCAGCTAGAACACCAGAGATTATAACACAGATATAACGAATCTTCTTAACACTGATTCCTAATGTATCTGCTGCTGCTGGATGTTCTCCAACTGCCTTTACACGCAATCCCCAAGTTGTCTTTGAAAAGATAAACCATGTAATTACTGCAATTGCAAATGCAATTACAACTGTAACATCTACGTTAAAGTAGCTTAAATATTTGTTTCCTGCTGTACTTCCTAAAATCTTAGGTAATTTTCTAGGTACCGTTGGTGTGTTAATTGCACCAAAAACCTGACGTGCAATAAAGTAAGCAAGACCAGCACCAAGTAAATTAATTGCGATACCAGATACTGTCTGATCCGCTAATGCTTCTATACTTGCAACAGCATGTAACAAAGCAATTACACCACCTGCTAAACCAGCTGCCAAAAAGCCCAGCCAAGGATTTCCTGTATGATAAGCTACGGCTACACCTGTTGCTGCACCTACACCCATCATCCCTTCAATACCAATATTGATAACACCTGAACGTTCGGAAATCATGCCGCCTAAAGCTCCAAACACAAGTGGAGTTGAATACATTAAAGTGATACTAAAAATTAATAAAATGGTATTAAGCACGTCCCTCACCTCTCTTTGTCAGTTTATCTGCGAACATAGGAACCAGTCTTGATAATGCAATAAAGAATACGATGGTTCCGATCATAATGTTAATGATTTCGGATGGTGCTCCAATTTCAGACTGAATAGAACCACCGCCATAGATTAATCCTGCAAATAAGAAACCTGCAAAGATACATCCGATTGGGGAGTTACCCGCAATTAAGGCAACAGACAAACCGTTAAAGCCATAATTTTCGAAAGTTCCTAAAGTAGAAACCTTATGTGATACACCTGTTACCATTAATGCACCTGCAAGACCTGATAACGCACCTGCGATTAACATAGCATGAAGAATGTTTTTACGCACGTTAATACCTGCAAACTCAGCTGCGTATTTGTTAAAACCAACTGCGCGAAGTTCATAACCCTTACATGTTTTCTTTAATACGATTGCAACAACGATTGCAACGATGATTGCAAAAATAATACCAATGTTCATATCCGTCTTATATATAAGTTCTTTTAATACATCGTTTTCTTTTAAAAATGCTTTTCCAGCATCAGATTTCTTCCATTTGAAAATAAAGTCAAATCCCTTTGCACTAATCTCTTTCGTTGCCGTAGAGTTTGGCTGATGGAAGTAATTTGAGCTTACGATAAAGTTACAGAAATAGAATGCAATCCAGTTTAACATAATTCCAATAATAACTTCATGAATCTCAAACTTTGCTTTCAAATAACCTGCAATCGCACCATAGACAGCACCTGCCAAAACACCTGATAGGATAATTAATGGATATTCTATCACCGCTGGAAGATCTGTAATAATACCTACCATGGTTGCAACTACTGTACCCACGATATACTGACCTTCTGCACCAATATTAAATAATCCTACCTTAAATGCAAATGATACACTGACACCTGTTATGATGATTGGTGTCGCCTTTATAATTACGTTAGCAATATACTTTGGCTTCGAAAAAATTCCTCTAAATAGAATGCCAAAGGCTTCAAAAGGATTGTAACCAGTAAAAGCTAATATTATCATCGCAACTACGAAACCTAATAAAATCGCAATTACGGTTGAAGTAATCTGCTTTTTTAAAATCTTATTCAGTCTTTCCATTCTCATTACCTCCAGCCATTAATAAACCGATTGTCTGCTCATCTACTTCACCTTGCTTAAATTCTCCTGCAATGTGTCCATCATAAATGACTGCAATTCTATCGGATACATTCATAACTTCATCCAGCTCTAAGGATACGAGAAGAACCGCTTTTCCTGCATCTCTTTCCTTAACAAGCATTTTATGAACATACTCAATCGCTCCAACATCCAGACCTCTTGTTGGCTGTACAGCAATAAGCAAATCAGGCTGATTGGCAATTTCACGACCAATGATAACCTTCTGCTGGTTACCTCCAGACAAACCACGAACTAAATGTTCTTCACAATCATCTGGTCTAACATCATATTCTTTAATAAGTTGTTTTGTATGCTTTAAGATTGCATCTTTTCTTAAGAAACCACGCTTAGAAAATTGGGCTTTCTTATAATTCTCAATTACTGCATTCTCAGCAACTGTAAAGTTAAGGACAAGTCCTCTCTTTTGTCTATCTTCATGAATCGTCGCAATCTTATGGTTAATAACGTTCTTTGGTGTTGTATTCTGAATCTGGGCACCGTTCATTGTGATAGTACCGCTCTTTACTTTAGTAAGACAGGTAATGGCTTCAATAAGTTCTTTCTGTCCATTTCCATCAATACCTGCAATACCAACAATTTCACCTCTTCTAACCTGAAGAGAGAGATTCTTAACTGTTTCTAGTTTTCTCTCATTTTCCACCACTAGATCCTTAATCTCGAATACAACATCTTTTGGATTCGCTTCTTTTTTATCTACAACTAACTTAACTGCATGACCAACCATCATATTGGCTAACTCTTCTTCTGTTACATCATCCACCTTAACTGTATCAATGTACTGTCCACGTCTTACAATCGAACAGACATCAGAGGAAGCCTTAATCTCTTTTAACTTGTGAGTAATGATAATAATGGTCTTTCCATCTTTGATTAAGTTGTGCATGATTTCAATCAAATCGTCGATTTCCTGTGGAGTAAGCACCGCGGTCGGCTCATCCAGAATTAGTATATCAGCACCTCGATAAAGTGCTTTTAAGATTTCAACTCTCTGTTGCATACCAACAGAAATGTCCTCAATTACAGCATCCGGGTCAACTTCTAACCCATACTTCTTTACCATTTCATTGATTTTATCTTTTGCTTTTGACATATCCAAGATACCAAGGCCTTTGGTAATCTCATTTCCTAGAATGATATTTTCTGCAACAGTAAAATTTTCTACTAGCATAAAGTGCTGATGTACCATACCAATTCCACTGCTTATGGCAACGTTAGGGTTTTTCATGGCTACTTCTTCTCCATTGATGTATATTGTACCTTCATCCGCTTGATAAAGACCATACAAGATATTCATCAATGTACTTTTACCTGCACCATTCTCTCCTAAAATAGCATGAATTGTACCTTTTTTCACGTTTAGTTCCATATTGTCTAACGCAGTAAAACTACCAAACCTTTTCACGATTCCATGCATCTGAACTGCATAATCTTTACTTATATTCACACTATTGTTCCTCCTGTCCATCTACATTATATACAGCTATCTAACTAGATATTTGCTGTAAACTATGATGTGCTTGTTACAATGCTACTTGCTTTTTGTCCGCGCAAGTCACCCCGAATAGCTGCTAGTAAACTTAAAAAATCAGTCCGTCCCACACTAACCGGGGTCACTTGCGTGATTTTATCCATTAAGGCTTAAAAAGCTGTCACACAGCTAACTAAGTTAGTTGTATAACAGCTTTTCATTTATATCTTATTGATTGAACGCATCAAATGTATCTTTGTTGTATGGTGGTACAATCTTTCCAGCTGCTATTTCATCCTGAAGTGCCATAGTTTTCTCATAAACCTTAGCGTCCATATTTGGATTTTCTGTTGGTATTCCTACACCACCATCAGATAAACCATAAGTAAATGTCTGTCCGCCAATCTTTTCACCCTTCATACATTTTTCAGAAATATTCTCAACCGCTACATTTACTCTCTTTAATGCAGATGTTAATACATTTTTAGGAGCTAAATAAGATTGGTCAGAGTCAACTCCGATAACAAGTTTATCAGCTTCAACTGCAGCTTCGATAACACCGATTCCTACACCACCTGCTGCATGGAACACGATATCACTGCCGTTAGAATACATACTTGTAGCAATAGCTTTACCTTTTGCAGAGTCTGTAAAACTGTCTGCATACTGTACATCAACTTTAATATCCTTGCCAAGTTCTTTTGCAGCATATCCTACACCTGCACGATATCCATATTCAAACTGGTCAATAATTGCACTGCCAACTCCTCCAACAAATCCAACTGAATTTGTCTTTGTTGTAAGACCTGCTACATATCCAACTAAGAAAGAAGAATCTTGTGCATTAAATGTTACACATGTTACATTTTCTGGAATGTCTTCATAAGCATTATCAACGATAGCGAAATTAACGTCATCATTCATTTCTGCTGCATCTAATATAGCGTCAGCCATAGCAAAACCAATACCCCATACTAGGTTATTGCCTTCATCAACCTGTTTATCAATGTTAGATGTATAATCTGTTTCTTGTGTTGATTCTAAGTAGCTTACATTTGTACCAGTTTTTTCTTTAAACTCCTGCAATCCTTCCCAAGAAGATTGATTAAAAGACTGATCGTTAACACCGCCAGTATCTGTTACCATACTAACTTTAAAATCACTTTTAGAAGTAGTATCTCCACCCTCTGCGGAGTCTGTTACCTCAGGATTTTTGCTGTCGTTTTTACTTCCTGAGTTATTATTGTTACTACCACAAGCTGTTACAGATACTGCCATAACTGCCATCATCATTGTTGCTAAAAACTTCTTCTTCATGTACGTGCTCCTCCTTGATCCCTTCATCAAACTATTTAAATTATAGAACATAATCAAATTTAGCATAAAATAGGCAAATACGCAATGGAAAAATCGCTTTCCATGATCTTTATTTTATTAACTTTTTTCCGAATGTAAGTAACTGCATTATTCTTCAATAGCTTTACAATTCGTCAAAAAAGCTGTCATACTTTTTATAAAGTACAACAGCTTTCCCTAGGCATCTCTTTTTAATTGGATTGTTCTAACGTATCTGCATTGTAAGGTGGCACAATCTGTCCAGCTGCTATCTTTTCCTGCACTTCCATTGTCTTTGTATATACTTCGTCATCCATATTTGGATTACTTTCTGGAATGCCTACGCCTCCGTCTGCTAAACCAAATGTAAATGTCTGTCCGCCAATATTATCTCCCTTAGCAAATCTTTCAGAAAGGTTCTGGACAGCTACATCAACTCTCTTAAGAGAAGATGTTAAGACATTCTTAGGTGCTAAATAAGACTGGTCAGAATCAACACCAATTACCCATTTATCAGCTTCAACTGCGGCCTCAATTACACCGATACCAACACCTGCTGCTGCATGGAAGATTACATCACTCCCATTCGAATACATTGCTGTTGCAATTGCCTTACCTTTCGCGGAATCACTAAAGCTATCCGCATACTGCACATCTACTTTAATTTCCTTGCCTAACTCTTTTGCTGCATATTGAACACCTGCACGATATCCAAATTCAAACTGGTCGATAATCGCACTGCTTACACCACCTACAAACCCAACTGAATTTGTTTCTGTTGTAAGACCAGCCACATAACCAACTAAGAAAGAAGAATCCTGTGCGTTAAAAGTAACACAAGTTACATTGCCAGCCACTGTGTCATATGCATTATCTACGATTGCAAAATTTACGTCCTCGTTCATTTCTGCCGCACTCTGTAGTGCTCCTGCCATTGCGAATCCAACACCCCACACTAAATCGCTGTCATCATCAACAAGTTTGTCAAGATTTGTTGCATAATCAGACTCCTGTGTTGACTCAAGATAAGAAACTGTCGCACCTGTATTCTTTTTAACAAGTTGTAACCCTTCCCAAGCGGACTGATTAAATGACTTGTCATTTACGCCTGCTGTATCGCTAACCATACTAATTTTCATGTTGCTTTCTGTTGTTTGACCTTGTTGCTGGTCTGCCCCTGCTCCTTGATTCTTAGTACTATTGCTGCTACCACAAGCAGTTGTCATAACTGTCATAGCTGTCATTAATAAAATTGCCACTAGTTTCTTTTTCATGATGTCCTCCTCAAATGTCACTTATTTTTGCTCAAACTTTCAACATTATAATATAACATTTGCAGATATGCAAGCAAAAAAGCAATTTAACAATAGGTAAATTAATCCATTTTTATGCTAACTCTAAAGCCACTTCCATCATGTTTCTGAATCCTACTTGTCTTTCTTCTGCAGAAAGTTCTTCTCCTGTGAATAAGTGATCAGAAATTGTCAACATACAAAGTGCTTTCTTTCCTAAACGAGCTGCATTCATATATAAACCTGCTGCTTCCATTTCTACTGCTAAAACGCCCATCTTCTTCCATGCTAATTTTGCATCTGGGTTATCATCATAAAATGTATCAGAAGATAAGATGTTACCAACCTTAACAGGTACATTTAATTTTTCTGCTGATTCAACAGCCTTGCGAAGTAAACCGTAGTCTGCGATTGGAGCAAATGTTCCTGGCAGATTATATTGATGCGCAAAGTTTGAGTTTGTAGATGCGCCCATTCCAATTACTAAATCACCAAGTTTTAAATCATCTGCATATCCTCCGGCAGAACCGATACGAATAATGTTTTCTACACCATACATTTCGTATAACTCGTAAGAATAAATTCCGATAGATGGGATTCCCATACCGCCTCCCATAACGGAAACTTCTTTCCCTTTATAAGTTCCTGTAAATCCAAGCATGTTACGAACATGATTAAAACAAACTGGATTTTCTAAATAAGTTTCTGCAATAAATTTAGCTCGTAGTGGATCTCCTGGTAATAAAACTGTTTTTGCTATTTGTCCTTTCTCTGCTTCGTTATGTGGTGTTGCCATAAGTTATCCTCCTTGTTATTTCATTATTACTGGTAGTATAGATGTACCTTTTGTTTTGCATGGAATATTAAAATAATCCAAAATAGTAGCTGAGATATCTGCAAAAGAATCTCTTGTCCCAAAATTTGTTCCAGCCTTTATTTTATCTCCATAAATTAAAAGTGGTGTATATTCTCTAGAATGATCCGTAGATGGTGTACTCGGGTCACATCCGTGATCTGCTGTAATCATAAGAATATCATCTTCTTTTAGACCATCTAGAATAGCTGGTAACTGCTCATCAAAGTAAGTTAATGCATTGGCATATCCCTCTACATCATTTCTATGTCCGTAAAGCATATCAAAGTCAACTAAGTTGATAAAGCACAAGCCTTCAAAGTCCTGTTTTGTATATTCGATTGTACGCTCAATTCCTTCTGCATTGCCTGCAGTACGAACCATAGAACCAATACCTTTTCCAGCAAAGATATCATTAATCTTTCCTACTGCGATTACTTCTTTGCCTGCTTCTAGTAACTGATCAAGCATTGTGATTCCTGGTGGGACTAAGGAATAATCATGACGTCTTGGTGTACGAGTAAAGTTTGGCGCTTCTCCAACGAAAGGTCTGGCAATCACACGACCAACTCCAAATTTGCCTGTACATAACTCTCTTGCGATTTCGCAGTAACGATATAATTCTTCGATTGGGACGATAGATTCATGGGCTGCAATCTGGAATACACTATCTGCTGATGTGTATACAATTAAATCACCAGTCTTCATATGTTCTTCACCATAATCACGAATTACATCTGTACCAGAATAAGGTTTGTTGCACAATACTTTTCTGCCTGTTGCTTCTTCAAATTTATCAAGAAGCTCTCTTGGGAATCCATCCGGGAAAGTTGGTAAAGGCTGATTGGAAACGTGACCTGCAATTTCCCAATGTCCAATTGTAGTATCCTTCCCCTTTGATACCTCTGTCATTCTTCCATATGCACCTGTTAAAGAAACATTCTCCTGGCACCAGTCTGCCTTACAAGGTGATACGTCAACTCCATCAATATCAAGAAGTCCTAACTTTTTCATATTTGGGATGTGAAATTTGCTGCTTGTTGAGCAAGCCTTAATTGTATTGCTTCCTGCATCCCCAAATGCAGCTGCATCAGGCATTTCACCGATCCCGAAACTGTCTAAAACAATTAAAAAAACTCTTTTCATATGAATCTCTATACCTCCTTACTACCCATTACACTAATTGGTCTGGATTTAAACATTTTAATTCATCTACCACAAATAATCCATCTTTTCTTATCAAAACATCATCAAAATAGATTTCTCCACCGCCATACTCTGGTGTTTGAATACACACTAGATCCCAGTGAATAGAAGATTTGTTTCCGTTTGGTGCGTCATCATAACTGTTACCAGGTGTAAAGTGGAAGGAACCCATAATTTTTTCATCAAATAAAATGTCTTTCATTGGTGTTGTGATATATGGATTCACTCCAATTGCAAATTCGCCAATGTAACGGGCACCTTCATCTGTATCAAAAATAGAATTGATTCGCTCTGTGTCATTAGAAGCTGCTTTCACAATCTTACCATTCTCAAATGTTAATGTAATATTTTCAAATGTGAAACCTTGATATAAGGACGGAGCCGTATAGCGAAGTACACCATTTACAGAGTCTTTTACTGGTGCTGTATAAACTTCTCCATCAGGAATGTTCATTTCTCCTGCACATGGAATTGCTGGGATATCTTTAATGGAGAATGTTAAGTCTGTACCTTCTCCTACGATTCTAACTTTATCTGTTCGATTCATATAGTTTACGAGACTTTCCATTGCCTTATTCATTTTTGAATAATCTAAATTACAAACTTTAAAATAATAATCTTCAAATGCTTCTAAGCTCATATTAGAAAGCTGTGCCGTTGAATAGTTTGGATATCGCATTACAACCCATCTAGTTGTCTTTAGACGGACCTCATGATGAACTGGTGTCATATAATACTTATCATACAATTTTCTCTTTTCTTCTGGCACATCGGATAATTCCGCTGCATTTTCAGTTCCACGGACACCAATATAGCAATCCATCGCTTCCATTTCCTTAGAATCAATTTCAGCCATGAGCTGCATCTGCTCTTTTGTACAATTCATTAACACTTCACGAAGAACAGATGAGTCTTCAAAATGTGGAAAAGGCACTCCGCCCACAGCATAAACTTCCTTAATCAACTGTCTTGCTAACTCTTTTGTATCACTTCCCACATAGTGAATATAAACCTTATCTCCTGGCTTAACAGCCATAGAATAGTTTACTAAATTTTTTGCTAATACCTTAATACGTTCATCCATTTCCCTTTACCTCCTAGAATACATTACTTAACTCATGCAAACATTAAAAATATAACCACTATTCTCAAACATGCTATCTGCATTTGCAAGAAGCATGGTTTGAACAGCGTTGGCTGCTGGGTCATAATATTTTACATAATATTCATCATATCCAACAAGAAGTACAGCTTGATTGCTTGACTTCATTGCTATAACTGGATAACCAGAACCTACATAATAAAGCACCTCATCTAAATTACAACCTGTTAGATTATACGTATTTCCCTTAAAGCTGCTTTGTAATATGTCATATATAGACTCGCTCATCGCCGATATCTTTTCTGCGTTACAGGATACTCCGTTAAATTTGAGTGTCATAGCGATGCATGCGCCTATTGAATCGATACTTCCGGTAGTATTTATTTTGCTATATCCATTAATGGTGTTACTTAAGAATTTACCTCCACGTTCCCAGACAATTCTGTACTTACTGTCCATGACTGCTCCCATGGCCTGGTCTGCACTCCTAATAGCATCAGCGGCATTTGTATAAGAGTCAATAATCGTTCCATAACCAAATACATAATACTTATTCACCTTGGTTTTTTGTTCCTCTAATATTAACGTTGTACTAGCCGTAATAATTGTGTTCATTGTAGTTTTCTGTTTCGGAACAGCCCCCAATACCACATTGGATGGAAGCTTAATAAAGTATTCTTTCTTCGCCTTCTTAGATTGTTGTGTCTCAAGAACAAAACCTTGTGCATCCGTCTCAATGTTATTAATTATACTGTCACTTTGCGCTGAGGTATAGCCAAGTGCTGAATCATTGGATTTTTTAATACGGTTTAGTG
>ERZ808278.175-NODE-175-length-52986-cov-7.871776_pt1 | contig 52986 bp, 73 predicted proteins | sample MGYA00521239_ERZ808278 | MGnify/ENA primary metagenome ERZ808278 (study PRJEB31516, sample SAMN03275600) | gut metagenome | biome: mammalia-associated habitat; material: feces | host: Papio cynocephalus | place: Kenya | collected 2012-07-17 ... | reverse complement strand
CATAGGCCTGGCCTGGCATAAGCACTTTCTTGTAGTAGGGGCTGTCACCAAGCTTGACATTGGTGCAGGTCTTGAACTTGAAAAGAAACACTCTGTTAAGGGTGTTGGTGAACTTTATGACATATTCAGTGTTCTCTGCCAGTCCTGTGAGAATCAGACCGTCACCCAAGATATTGCCATATATATCTGTCTGTACAGTAGAAAGGGTAGTCCATCTGGGTTGCCCTGTCTGATAATTACTATAGGTGGTATAAGCAGCAGTGAAGGTCTGGCCCTGGGCAGGGTTGGTCAGAAAATCCAACTTGCTGAACATATATTTTATGGGTACACTTTCTGCCATGATTCACTTATTTATAGGATAAGACGTAAGCATTGGCAATATTGGCCGTCTGGACCACTGTATCTGTAAGAATGACACCTGTTCCAATTTTAAGCCATCCTGTATCGCTGTATTTCAAATATAGGCCTCCTGTGACAGTGGACACACAGAAATCCCCGACAGTGGCTTCTGGGAATATGCTGCTCAGGGAGGTTGTGGTGTCCTGGATGTTGGAGTTGTCCGAGGTATGTACTCTTCCTTTGGAGGTGCTGTCTCCGCCACTGCTGCTGGAGGTGGTTACCTTGGGCACTAAGTTGCTTTGGGCTGTGCCTCCATTAAACCAATATTCCTTGATGGTGTTTCCTGTCTTGATACCAACAGTCAGGCCAACAGGGATGCTGGATGTTCCAAAAGTGGAAGTGAGGGACTGATAGGCTTGGGAAACACTGTCATAGGGACCATAGGTTGCCTCTATGGAGGGACTTAATGTGCCTGTGGATGAATCAATGCCACTGAGTAATGTATATATACCGTTGTATTCCATGATAAATGCTTTTATTTTACAATTGTTTTATAGGGACTCTTGGAGGGGATGGTAGTAAGATAGTACAGTGTGTAGGCTGTGTTGTCTATGGTAACATTCCTGGTTTTCATAAGGTTCTTGCCTGTATTCAGATTATAAAGAAAATCACTGAAGTTGGTGTTCTCCATGCTGACTAAAGTCACTGTCTTGGGCAGACATACCCAGATAGACCTCAAATCCATCTTGGGGGTGGTGAAGGTCTTGGTGCTCTTGTAATCATATTTGCTTCCTGTAAGTATCTCTGAATCAGTTGGAGTGTCTGCTGTGTTGCCTGTATACATATATACTGTCTCCACAGGATCAGGTGTGACTTCTTGCTTTACAGTAATGACAAAATTATTGCTGTAGTAGGTCTTACCATCTATTCCTTCCGCTGATACTTTGAAGGTGTAACTCTTTCCTGCCTCCACTCTTACTTTTACATTGGGGGAGAATGTGGCAGTGTTACTTGAAAAGTCAATATTATCCAGGATGCTGACACCATTTTGAAGCAGACTCATGCTGCCCGCCTTTAACTGTCCTGCATTGGCAACAGTGAAACTGGCACCTGTAAATATCAGGGTCTGACTGCCTGTATAGGTGGTCTGGTTGGGGATAAGCTTGAAATTGGTGATAGAGGGAACAGGTTTCACATCTTCCTCTACTGTGATGACATAGCTATCACTATAGTAGGTGTTGTCATCTTTCCCCTGTACAGACAGTTTAAATGTATAATTTTTGCCAGCACTCAATGACAATGTAAGGTCAGGAGAGAAGGTTGTGGAGTTCTCTGAAAAGGAAAGACCACTCTTTATGACGACATTATCTTGCAACAACTGCATACTGCCTGCGACAGTATAGTCTATTGCTGATATGTTGAAGCTTGCTCCTGTAAACACTACACTCTGAGTGCCTGTATATTTTGTTTTGTTAGGCTCCATCCTGAAATTGGTGATGGACGGAGTAGGAGTTGGGGTAGGGATGTCACCTCCACAGCCTCCACTGTTGCAACATTTGCAGTTGGTGGGGAAGGATATTTCACAAGTAGACCCTATTAATTGGTATAATAATTCATTCATAAGTCTTACATCTTCATCTGCTATATAATGCTTGAATATACTGTTGAACAATTCTTGTATATATTGAACTACTAAGATTTTATTGACCTCAGAATAACTTCTGTATCCCATAAAGGAAAGGGTCATGAAGTATCTGTTAAGGGCTTTATATAATATTTCATCCATGACAAGAACATTTGGCGTTTATATTTGGAGGTAAGGTGTCGTAGAACAGTTTCCAATACTGGATGGCAAGCAGGAAGTCCCTTGTCTTCAAACACATTTGAAAGGCTTTGAACCTTAAAATGAAGTCTATAAAGTCCTTGGGTATCCTGCAATTGTCATAGGTCTCTTGGATGAACAGAATCCCTTGCCTGTATAAGTTGTAGACATCAGCGCAAACTCCCAATACAACAGGCTCATCCAAACCACAGGGGGTATCTGATGTAGGGGTGCCCTTGGTCTTGATATAAACAAAAAAGAGAGTTCCGTCAATTTTGGCTGAAATCTCTTTCTCATCTATAAAAAACTTGATTGACTTGTTGTTGCCATCAAGGATTTTCTTATAAACAGGGGTCTTGCTGATACCGCTGGAACTGAAAGTGTCCTGGGTATCTATGTAGATGGAGTCTATGTACACATCTTTGAAATAAGGCATATCCAAAACTTCTGCATCTATGTAAATCCCTTTGTTATAAGGGGGTATAAGTAACTCTTTAAATTTAACCATATATCGGAAGTATAAATTGAAAAAAAGTAATCTGGCAATAAAATTGCTTCTATTGCCAGATTATAATGTTTAGCTAAGGGCTGCTATACTCAAACCTGTGGCGGTGTTGAAGGCTGTGATGAGACTGTTGATGTTGGTGTAGTCTGCACCACCTCCTTCTGACTTGACAGCTGTAGGTACCACCAAAGTCATGTCTTTCTCTGTCCTGTAGCTGTTGACTCCTGTGTCTGTAAAGGCATAGTGAATCTCCAGTACATCATAGGTCTTGCTGGCATCCACCATACCTACTGTCTCAATGTCATTGGGCCAGCCAATCTTCCTGTACTGGTCTCCACGCTCTCCCAAAAGGAAGTATTCAAGGTCTGCAATCTTCTTGCCATTGCCAACTTTGGTAGTGGAGGCCACGCTTGTCACAGTGCCCCATACAAGGTCATCCACCCCATCATAGACAGTGGTGGGGACTACATCAAAGAATACTCGCTCCTGGGCCTCTGTACCCAAATGCCAGGACTGAGGCTTCTCCTCAATAGTAATGCCCGTTGAGGCAGCTGTGAATGTAAGGTAGGGATTGCTGGTAACATTGGCCCCTACTTCACGTGAGAAACACAGATTGAGGGATTTCACCATGGCCTCGTAGAACTGCTGTGCTGTCATGCCCTTGGTGGCATGAACTGCGGCATCCTTGAAGTACTGGTCCTGGTCACTCATGCCATAAAACTGGCGGAGATTAATGCGAAGAATATAGTCCTGACCTGCAATGGGCTTGCCTCCATTGACGTTGGAGTCTAATACTACCTGGACTTTCTTCATGGGGATCTCCAGATCAGTGGCCTTGATGGCCTTGACATAACTGATATTCTTTACTGGAATCCTGTCACTCTTCAATACTGTATCAGGGCCTACAACCTCAAAATAAACTTCTTTCTCAAGGTCTCCACTTACTTTCACAGTGGCATCTCCCTTGTCTTTTAAGGCTGTCTTGCCCGTGATGACTTTGTTTACTACATACAGGTGCCTTACCTGATTCAAACTTGTTACACTCATTTTATCTATAAATTAAATGAAACATGGCCTATTGACAATAGGCTTGATTACTCTCTGTTTTCTTTTTCTGATGAATAGCCCTTGCTTTGAAGGGCCATTCTTACCGCTGTTTCAAGTATCCTCTGATGCAGGGACTCATGGAGAATACAATCACAGGCTTCGTTCTCTTTTCCTATAGTCAGCTCATTGGGCAGGTCTTCAAGGATGATAGATGGAACCTTTTTGAGATACCTTACATAGTAGGTGTCCACTGTGTACTTGCAGATAATTTCCACATTGCCTTCTGACAAATCCAAGCGTAAGGCTCTCCTGTCATTGGCTCCTCTGAAGGGATTGTCTTTGATGTTTTGATATTCATCCTGCTTGACTGGATAGACTTTCATGATGGTCTTCTCCTCACATTTCCCATTGCTGATAATAACTGCTTCCATGGTCAGGAACCACAAGTCTTCTGGGAGGATGAAGAAGGTGGAGGTTGTGGAGACTCCAAGAGGGGTACCATTGGTGTTCACGATGGGCTTTAACTTTTTCTCTTCCACTAAATTGGATAGGCTTCTACGTATCTCTTCTGTACCTTCAAAGGTATCTCCATAAGGGTTCTTTCCATTGTAGAGACTAAGAACTATCTCTTCTTGGGCTTTGGTAAGGAACAGTGATTTCTCATACTCATTAAACTCCACACTGTCCAGGTGCTCTTGCTTGTCAAAGTCCTTGAACCTCTTGTAGCTGCTTGCTAAGATGTCAAAACCATTGGAAAACTCTTCTCTTGTCATACTCGCTGCCTATTTTGGGGTTCTTGTACAGACTGGGGACTCCTTGTCTGAATGGCTAAAGCTATGGCCTTGTTAAGGATGTCCATGTGAAGGATGGGATTTAGCTCACAGGAGGATGCTGTGGTCTCCCCATCTATCTCCAACCCATCTGGCAGGTCTCCTAAGAGGATGGGACGAGGCCTCCTGATATATCTTATCTTGTAAAACAGTTCTCCCTTTTCTTCATCCACTGCTTCCTTATAATCCCATCTTGGTATTATTTCCGACTTTAGGTCAAAGCCTGTGGAGTTGTTTTGAAAGAGTCTCCAAGCTTGCTTTTTCAGAGGCTGGGCATAGGCTTTTGACATAAGTCTGTCATATTCCCTGTAATGGATGGGGATGATGACAAAGGTTTTCAAGTCTCCTTTCTTGGGCATATATTGTAGCTGCTCATTGAGTATAAACAGTACTTCTGAAGAAGAGGTCCCTTCCTTGCCCTTCCTTTTAGGAAGGTCAAAAAGAATACCTCTGTCATCAAAATGTCCAACATCTGATGCTGAGGAACTGAGCACTGCTGTACTGATGAGGGAACTGAAATCTACTTGCCTCCTTGCACTGTCGTCAAAGCCTTGCCTTTGGGAGTTCAAAGTGCTGTCAAAATAGGATTTCACAATAAAGTCCTGGGCTTGGGTGAGTAAAACTGACTTTTCATACTCATCCAGTGTAATCTCACTTTTGGATGATTGCTCACCAAACTGTCCCTGGTGACCATAACTGTTAAGCAGGGTGTCAAAGGTGTCACTAAATTCTGAATTGGTCATAGCTGCTCTTGTTTAAAGGTTACTCACTTCTCTGGCCTGTCTGAAAGACTGCCTGGAGATTGTCTTGTCCTGTGGAGGTCCAAGCAGCCTTGGCAAGCTCCACAGCCCGCTGGAGAATCTCTTCATGGAGGATAGGGTCCAACTCACACTCACTAGCTTCTCCCTTATTTTCAATGGTCAGTCCATCCAGGTCTGACACAATGATGGGCTTGGGTCTGCGGATATACCTGAGAATGTATTTGGTAATGGCGTCTGACGGCCCTACAATAAGGTCGGCTATATTGGCTTTATTGCTGTTGATAAGTCTCCATGCCTGGTATTTAAGGGGGCGTTTGTAGGGTTTGCTCATCAGTCTTGTATATTCGTCAAACTTGATGGGGACTACTTGCAGTAATACTTGGCTCTTATCTCTAGTGACTCCTACCATCTCATTGATGGCCATCATTATATCGGGAGGAAGACTGACACTCTTGGTGTTGTCTCTTATGTCAAAAAGGGGGGAACCAAAAGTCAAAGCAATGGAGCTGCCTCCTGCAAGGGTACCGCTGGTGTCTTCTGTAATATTGACTGCTTTGGTGTTTTCTTGGCTGGTTTCACTTGTTGGAGTAAGTCCTCCTGTCCCAGGTAAAACAGACAAGGTTTCTTCTATCTTATATACAGTTGTCAGCATGGAGAAGTCTACCTGTCTCTTGGGATTGCCGTCAAAGCCTTCTTGTAAGTTGTTGCCCTTGCTCTTGGGATTGAAATAGTTCTTGAGTATCTCGTCTTGGGCTTTGGTTAAAAATACACTCTTCTCATAGGCATTTAATCCTGGTGCCTGGTTTGAGGTTATATTGTTGTATAACACTTCAAACATATTGTCCATCTCTTCTACTGACATAGCTTTCTATATTTTAAAATTGCTGTGGAGAGGGCGTTCATCTCCTCTCCATTTAAACAGCAATAGGTTATTCTTCTTTTAATTGGGCCTCAAGCAGATATTTCAGCTCTTGGTGCTTGATGCTGCTGATGTACTTGGCAGCATTGTTCAAGGTGCTCTCCTCGTTCATCTCACACAAGGGGGAACCGTCTTTACGCAAATAGTAGGTGTTGTTCTTGGTGCCTACGAGACCTGCCTCTACTGCTCTCTTAATGAGTACCTTAGCTGGCAGGTATTTGTCGGTAATGACAGTATAGAACTTGCGGGGATCTGCCTGAATGTAGTCATTAATCTTGTTTTGCAGATAGTCTAATTTGATATTGGGACTGATGGGACGCTTCTCAAGCTGCTCAATGATGACTTTAAGGGTGTCTTTGTCTTTCTTGACAGCCCCATACTCTGTGTAGCACTCCATGGTAATGTCCATCCTGCTGAGGTTCTTTTGGGTTTCTGCACCTTCTGAGATAATGACAAACTGATAGGTTGCCTTGGGCCTTTCTTCCAGCTCTTCCATAGATGAGGCTATCTGGTCTTTGTTGGCCAGCAGTATCTTATATTGGATGTACTGCTCGGGAATACTGAGGTCAAGGTAGTTGTCCTGCTTGTGCAGAGTAACTCGGCCTATACCATTGGGATTACTGTCATCCCAGAAGTTGTTTTCTTTCTTATAGATGCTGAGGGCATTAATCTCCAAGCCCATTGCCTTCTCTAAGCAGGACTTTTCCATGTCTGTCAGAACATTCTTGAACATTCCTGTCTTGCTGAGTCTGGGAACCACAAAACTCCTGGTGGCTGTGTCTGCCATTCCTCCTGACAAAATATGGCCTTTCCGTTGGACCATTGCTGTGGGACTGGGCACAAACCTTACAATGACACGCTCTTTTCTCAAGCAGTTCACTGGCTCTTCCTGAATGGTCTGAAAACTTGCTGAACTTGCCTGCCTCTCCTCTTTGCGTGACTCTGACTTAGGCAGAGGAATCTCTTGTCTAATGTCTTCTTGGGGTGTGGTATCTATGTCCATTCCTTGAAGCAGGGGTTCTTCCACCCCTGTGTTCTCTTCTGTCTTCTTTACTCTTGCCATTTTTTTTTCTTCTCCTTTTTCTTTTGTTGCTATAAAAGCAAGCAGGAGGGATGTATTCCCTCGCTGCCGCTTGTAGTGGTTATCCTACCAGAATGGCAGGTATCAAACTCATTGTCCTTGTTGGATCAAGCACACATACACCTGTGGTTGTCATCTTGTGAATAGTGGCTGAATCCTCATCATGGGAGGCATTGGGATTGCCCATCTGACCTGTAAATGGATTTCTCAATCCCCACTCATAACTTGTCAAGTCTCCTTCCATATCCTTTACGGCACACTTGAAGATGTTGGGCTGGTCCATGGTGCCAATGTCAAAGATGTCATACCTGTATGAGAAAGCAGGGCCTCCATTGGGATGCTGAATCTTATTTCTTACAGGGTCGTCATAGTAGGCATCCACATCCACCTTTACCTTTACTCCATTAGGAGCAAGGAACTCTGTGAATTGAAAACCTGCCGAGAGGGCATTCTCATGAAGAGGTGACTGGGTCTTCTTGACTACACCAATCTGGTCTCCATTAATCTGGAAAGCGGTCCATCCACTCACTGTGTCAAGAACTGCCTTGTGGAACTGAATGGCCCCTCTCTCTCCTGTCTTAATGACAAAAGTCCTGTCCTTCATGTCAAGCTTGGCTGCCGACAACTCATAGAGTGCGTCTTCAATAAGCTTCAGGGAGAAGGTGTTGTAGGGCATGGTATTGCTTACTTCCATCTGCTCATAGAGGCCAGCTCCCATGCGGATAACTTCACCACTCTTGCCAATGTTGAGGTACTCACCATTCATGTTCCTGTTAGAACGACCAAAGGCAAGGACATTGTTCTTGTAGTCATTCCACTGCTGCTCAAGTTGCCACTGTACCTCATGCATCCACCTGTTCACAGTGTCTTTGACATAGCGTCCCTGAGTCTCCCTGGTTACAGGGATGCCAAAGGCTACTTTCTTGTTTAGCATGGCTCCTGACACCTTATGCTGAATGCGGATGGTTGTAAACTCATTCCTCATGGCAACAGGGCTTGCAAATCTTATGTCGCCTACCTTGCGGGAGAACTCTTTCTCCACAGGGGCATATTCCACTGAGAAACGCTTGCCTGCAAGCAACTCCTCTACAGGGATACCAGAGGTAATGCCTCCCATAAGCTCACACTTGTATACAGTGTTAGTACCCTCATTCCTGCCATTGGCAAGAACTCTGATGGGGTATACCTCATTGCGCTCACCTACTATCACCTCACCATCTGCAAACCAGTCTTCTGCAAATACCAAGTAGAATGGCTCACCATTTACTCCCACATTGGCATTACTGCGTGAAGCAGCGGATACATCTACACCATCTGCATCACGGGCCTCCACTAGAGGAATGTTCCTAAGGGCACTGCCAATGATGTCCCATGTGTATTCATCATCACTGTCAAATGTCTTGGTGGGAAACTGTGAGAGGAAGGTGTCAAGGGTCTTTCCTCTGTACCAGGCAAGCAACTGCACCATCAGGGATGTTGCCTTCTGGGGCTGCATCTGGAAGATACCTCCAAGGTGGTTTGCCTTTGTGGTTCCCTTCCAGTGGTCAAAGGTCTGTTTCTGAAATCTACCTAATTTTCCGGCCATTTTCTTTTCTTTTAAACATTGTTTCTATTTTGTTTCTTATTATGGGTCTCATAAGTCAAGACTCATCCCTTTGCCTATAAAGGAGTTGGGGTCTTCTTTCTGGTTGGTTACCATCCTAAGGCTGCCATCATTTGTTCTCCTTGTGTTGCTTAGGGTTTGCTCCAACTCCCTGAGACCTTTCTTCATTTCTTTCTTTACTTTGACCTTAGCAAAACTGTCAAAGTCAGTGAAGCCATTGGTCATGGCATAAATGAGACCTGTATATTTAAGGAAGTCTGACCTGTGTTCCTTCTCATATTTCTGAATGGCAGTGATATACTCACCTGTCTCTGAGTCTTTAAATGCGGGTTTTGAAAGGACGTCAAAGGCTTTCTTGCGGATGTCATTGCTGATCTCCATGTCCCCAAGAAGCTGCTTGTCTTTCAGCAGGGAGGTTTCCAGTTGCTTGGCTTGTTTGGCATGCTCTGCCTTCTCCTCATCTGCCTGCTGCTGGGCTTCCTGAAGAAGTCTTTCATATTCTTTACTGAAAAACTCTTTATTGCTTATTAGGGCTTCCTTGGCATCCTCCACATCTGTTCCTGCGTCTATAGTCCTGTCTGTGAACTTCTTGGCTTTCTCAGGAGTCATGCCTTTGTTGATAAAGTCCTGATAGATAAGGCTGTATCGTAATTGTTCTCCTTTCTCTCCTTCTTCTGCCAAGGCCGCATCTGTAATGGTGTGAATGTAATTGAGGGTGCCCTCATACTTCTTGATGTCTGTAGGCTCCACACCATTCTCAAGAGCCTTGGCTATTCTCTGCTGTTTCTCGTCCAGTCTGGCATTGATTTCAGCCTCAATCAGATTGCTGAAGGACTCTGCATCAACTGCCTTCTTTACCATCTCATCATCAAGGTTGGGGAAGATACCATCCACTGCCAAGGCATTGGCAATGGAAGAGTAGAAGTTATTGTCTGGAGAAGTGCCATCTGTGTCCTCATCAGGGACAGTACCTTCCTTACTACCTTCTTTATTCTTGCCACTACCTACGCTCTCTGGCATCTCTTCCTCAAATAAAGCATCGGGAGAGACTACCTCAGTAGTCTTGTTTTTTTCTTTTGTGTTGTCAGAGGGGCCTTCCCCCTCTGTCTCTTTTGGCTCTGGGGTGTCCTGCTCTTCCTGGACATCTCCATCCTCAGGGGAAGTGAAGAGGGTGTCTATTTCCTGCTCCCCTAAGATATTATCAAAACTCAATCCTTCCATAGTTGTCTTCTCTTTTGATTTCTATTTACTTCTTTTATTGCAAAAGTAATGAAATGTCAATGATGTATGTGCTTGCTAACTTGCATATTAAGATAAAATTAAAAAGGTGCTTATATATAGGTCGTAGAAGATGACTTTAAAAACTTTTTACTCCTTTCACCATCTGTCTTTCTTTCCTGGATAGTTCTTGCTCCAGTAGTCATCTTTTTCCATCCCTGAACTTTCTTCTTCTGTATGTCTTAAATCTCCATGATACAGCACCATCTTCTCTTCCCTGTACAGCATTAACTGTACAAGACTCATCACTCGGTCATAGTTTCCTTGGGGATTCCATAATACAAGCTCTTTGAGTAGTGCTCTGTTCTTGATTCTGTATAGGTTAGGTATGGAAACTTCTTTGTTATTACCTTCCGCATCTGTCTCTATGGAGACAATAGGCTTTCTTAGCCAGGTCTGTATCATCTTAAAGGCTCCATTAATAATGGGTGTGGTGGCCCTGATGCCAACTGATTTATTACCATAGCCTATACTACTTACCATATTTCTCTGTACTAGATACTCTGGAGTTTCTGCAAGTAAATGTGTGGAATTATGGGAACTGAAATAGGAAAACATTCCCATAACATTCTGTTCATACATACACCTACAGTTATAGAATAGACACAGTTTTCTTGCTATCTCATAAAAGTCTTCTGCAAACATGGGCCTTCCTGTATATTCCGCTACTATCATGTCTGTCCATAAATCCATGACGAGGATGGAACCTAAGGACATGGTGTCTGAGCAGTCACTGTCATAGGGGTCTGCTGATGCGATATATCTTCCAGCAGAAACCTTTCCGTCACTGCCCTTCTTAGGCATCTCAAATATCTCTAAGGCACCTGTCACTTTGTTGTCCTTGGTGGGGAAATCTCTTATGGGGAGATCTGTGGTGGGAATAAACTTGACTTCTCCTGTCTTGTTATCCTGCACTAACTCTCCTACATAAGTGTCATCATACTCTCCTGGATTGTTGTCTATCTGGTTGAGCCTCTCATTGAGTTCTGTCACAGGAAAGATGTTGCCATGACTCCTTATCATGGCTTCCTGTGGTACAATAGGATACTGGGATATGCGCTTTACAATGGTGTTGACATCGGTGGAACCATACTTGACTTTATATCTGTCATATAGAATGGCCAACAAGGCTCTTGTCACATCAGAGTTGCCATCCTCGTCAATATACTCATTACTGTAATTCATATAGGCACCATAAAAGAAACAACACTGTTTCCTTCCTTGGCCTTCTTTGTCAAAGACATTTTCCAAGGCTTCCATGTTATAGCCTATTGGAGAATAAAACATCTCGGCAAATGCCGTGAAGTCTGACTGGTCGTCACCTGCTGTACCATAGAGGAATATCTCACCAAAGACATCATTTCCCTGTTCCACAGAGGGCCTGATAAGGTTGAACACATTAAGAAGGTTTTTGAAGATACCTGCCTCCTCAATAAGATAAAGCACTCCACGAGAACCATTCAGCTTGTCTTGATTCACACCTGATATGATGCCTGAGACAGAGTTCTTGCTACCATACTCCACCTCACTTCCTGCTTTCTTATAGCCCATCTTCCATTCCATCTCTTGGTCAGAAGATTTCAGCCTCCTTGATGCAAACTGGGTGTACTTGGCACAGTGGTCCAGGTTATCCTTGAACACCTTGAGTATCATGTTGGTGTCCATCAGCTTGGTTCTGTCCACGGCAGTGACCATGCACTGCACTTCTTTCCTGTTTTCCTCTGTTTCTCCAATGATGCATCTCCTGGCAAGGAGTCCAGCTCCAAATGAGGTTTTTCCCCTGCCTCGGCTGGCTAATGCGGAGGCATGGTGTCCATGCATTCTTCCCTGATTGAGATAGTGGGACATCAGGAACTGGCCATCCCAAAACCTGGGGTGGGCCACTGTTCTCATGGCAACACCCTTCTCATTCTTCTCCACCAGATGCATGGGACAGTAATTGAGCATCCAGTAGTAATCACCTGTCACCCACATGCCTGTCTTGGGATTACAGTAACCGTTCCACCCTCTCTTCCTCTCTTCATAGAGCCATCTGCCGTAGTCACTGTTGGGGTTAGCATTGGGCCTTAAAAGGGAATATCTTCCTTTGTTTCTCTTGAAGGCTATTGCAGAGGGCCTAAAATAATCACTCCCTTCTAAGATGGGAGGATGGGTGATGTCTATGATGGCCTTGCCTTCATCATCTCTTGGAAGTTCTGAAATCAAAGGTCTGTCGGGTGAGACCATCCACTTGATGAAGGGTACATTGTTAAGGAAATCCAAAAACTGTTCTTGGACTTCCTGGGGGTATTGGTCTAAATGAAGTTCCTCAATGGGAGTCTGACATTTGTTAAAACGAATATTATCCATAGTACTTCTGCTCTTGAACAGGCAAAAATACTATGGATAATAAAAGAATACAATAGCCTAAGCTGGATGCTTAGTTATTTTTTAAACATTGCTAAAATAAAAATAGCCCAAGTCTGTGGATGACTTGGACTATTTCTGACAACATAACTTCTACAATAATGGCATAACCTAAAGAATAAGGGTTTTCCTTCCTGGAACAATAAGGGACTCTTCTTTCTCTACTCCCTCAAACACATATCTGACATCCTGGTCTGAGATGTATAAATATTCTTCTGACTCTCCCTTTTCATTGTCTATGGTCTCAAAAGGAAAGTTATAGGTGATGACAGGGTTGTTGTCAAGGTCATTCTGTATGGAGTTCTTGTTATATTTCTTCACTGCAAAGTGGTCTGGGATAATCATCACCTGGTCTCCTGCCTTGATGTCCCTGACTGTAGGGCCAGTGGCAACCACTGTCTGCCAGAGCTTCAGGTCTCCCTTTCCTGCAATGATTACACCATTCTGAATCATGTCTTTGTCAAACTTGTTGCCTGTCACAAGAAGGTGGTTGAATACAGGCTTAATCTTGGTTACATGTAGCATACTTCTCTTCTTTTGTTTTGTTCTTGATGTTATACATTTTCTTCATTCTCTTATACCTGTCCAAGGTGACATGGAGTTTCCCGATAGAGGGAATGTTCACATTGGGCTGAAGACTGAGGAACTTTTCTTCTGTAAGGTCTTCTTTCAAAGGTAATGCTGTGATGTGCTCCCTGATGGATTTCCAATAGGCCCTGTAAACCTTACATACAAGGCTTCTTGGCAGCCCTGTCTCAACAGACACCTTGGATAGGATTTCATAGTATGTCATGCCTTGGGAGTATTCTCTTTGAATAATATCAGCAGCTGAAAACACCCATTGTCATCTTTCCTGATGTTTGGTATCAGTCGGGGATTGATGAGGTCATTGACAATGACTTTGTTCTTCCTGAGATTGCTCATCACCACATAGAAGTGTGACTGGGTAATATGACATTCCTCTATTACTTTGTTCTTGGTGGTCTCACTCATGGTCATGGCATCAAGAATGGAGGGGTCACTGATGCTCTTTGAGAGTTCCCATCTCTGTTTGAGAAATCCTGCAATGACATCAATCTCCCTGTTGGTAAGGTTGATGAAGGGACGCAGGAATATGCACCACCACTTGAAGAACTCTATGCCTGGTGCTATAGGTACCGTCACAATGTTATTGGGCTTGGAAAGTCCTTGTCTTGCTGATGTCTTGGAACTCTTTTCCATACTTACTCTCCTTTCTTTTCTTCTGGTTCCTGAGGAATGGTCATTGCCTCTTGAATCTCTTTTTGACAACTGAGGACAAAATCGCTGTCAAACATGGCTTGGTATTCTAAAATCTTGAAAAGGTAGTCCAGCCTTTTGTTTTGGAGTATTTGCTCCAGTTCTCGGTACCTCTTATAATATTGTTTGTTCTGCTGCCATAATTGGTTGCATACATCATTGAGTTGCTCATAAGAAAGTTTCTGGTGGTCTCCTTTCTTGTCATTGATGTTCACTACCTTTGCTTTATTCTGCTCTTCCATAACTTCTCTTTTTAATTTTGGTTCATTAATTCTATTCTGAGGTCATCCAGCCTGTTGTCCTGACAAAGCTTCTCAAACAGCAATATGATGGAGTCTGCCTTACTGAATCCTCTTGGAAAGGCTGGATAGAGTGACTTGCATATTTTTCTCCAGGAGGGGGATTGAATAACTTTGTTCTTCAGTTGACTGTAAGTCAGTTGAAAGATGGGAGATTTTCTGATGTCCTTTGTACTTTCAACAAACCTGTGGCCATACCTTTCCTCAAACAGCTTTTCCCATTCTTCAAAGCTGGAAGTCTTGAAGTCTGTACAGCCACAGTCACTGCAACAGTCCATACCAATGGATTCCTCATACTTTATTTTCAGGGAGTAGCATCTTGCACAATAGGTCACAGGCTCCTCTTCATACTTTTTATAGTTCTTTTGCTGGGGCATAGTCTCTGGATTTATATAGGTAATACCTTATTTATAATAGAGAAGAATATAAGTCCCCTCGTCATGTAGAATATATACAATGTCTTCCTTTAAAATAGGAATGTCTGGGTTCTGAGTATTATAGGTGTTTATAGTATGTAGCAGTTCCCTCAAGGAAAGTGCTTGGAGATAACCCATAGCTATTTTCTTCTTTTCCATACTTCTACTTCCTCCTTGAAGTTATTTTTGACTTTGCCACACTCTGCATGGCGTTTGCCCTTCTGGTAAAGTCTGCTGCCTGAGACTTGGCAACCTTAATGGCTCTGTTCATCCTTGCCTTGTCTTTCATTATCTCCTGATAGGTGGCCATTGTGGAGGCATCACTCTCTGCTTGCCACCTCAACTCATCCCTGTTTTGAACTGTGTTTGACTTGATTTTTGAGACCATATATTCTTGATTTTTTTGATTAATGTCTTGATTGATTACTTAAACCTTTACTTTAAGTGTATTTTATAATTTGCTGTTTTATAGTAATATTACTATTAATTATTCATATTACAAAGGTAGTGCTTTCTTCTTAAAATATTGTAGTAAATCCCTTAAATCTTTATGTTGTTAGCTTTTATTAACGGTATAAATTGATATGCATCCTCTTTTATTTGGGAAAATGCCATTACCTTTGTAGTGCCTATCAACAGATAGAAGTGTATCTATATGCTATAAATAAAGAATGTCTCACCGTGCAATTCAAGGTATTATGGGGCAATAATTTCCTTAGTTGCAGCCTTTGCATGTGTTCATTAATTTATTGAATATTGTAAGCTGAGTATATTCTTTTGACTGTCAGGTACTTGTGCAGGTAAAATTTCTATTTGTCTTATGGTATGACCGACACTATGGGTCGTATGCACTCTGACGCTCAGTTCGCAGGTTCTTCTTCAGTTCCTGCACACGTGGAGATGATGGGCTTCCTTGGTATGGGTAACAACCCAATGGTAGGTGCATCAGTAGCTATCGCAGTGGCTGTAGACCTGGCTCTGAACAAGAAGTAATAATGCCCCAGAGGCATATACAGCAGTATAGAGACAATCCCTGTGACCTGATGGTCGCAGGGATTTTTTCGTCTAAAATGCAGCCCATTTGCAGCCGAAATGTTGTCAAATGTAAAACGGCTGCAAGGCATCTGTAAGTCACTGATATACTTTGCTTTACTTGAATAATAGCAAAAATCAGAATGACGATGGAAAATCATTGCGTAGTTTTCAGTTACTCTGTCAGAAAGAGTAAGAAAAACAAAATGGGCTTGTCCCCCATTGAGGCGTCAGTCTCCTATAACGGGGAGCGTGTTTATTTCAGTACAGGAAAATTCATAAGGCCTTCTGACTGGAATATGCAGAAGCAGATGGTAAAAGGCTCTTGTAGAGAGTCGGTGCTTGTCAATGACTATCTGATAGAATTGAGAAACAGGGTCTATCAGAAGGAAATTGAGCTAATGAAAAGGGGTTTTCTCGTGACAGTACATTTGTTGAAGGATGCTGTATTCAACAAGGTGGAGAGTCTCAAGGAGAAGACCCTCCTGCAAGTAATCAATGATTATAACGCGGAGAAGAAAAAGCTTGTGGGAAAGGGTGTGTCACCTGCGACCTATTATTGTTTTGAGCATACCTACAGACTGCTGTCGGAGTTTATACGGCACAAGTATAAAAGGGACGACTGTCTCCTGAAGGAAGTGAACATATCTTTTATACAGTCATTTCATACATTTCTTCACATAGACAAAAACCTGTCGCAGAATACCTGCACCAAGCATCTGAAGTTCCTGAAGTCCATGATGAGTCTGGCAGTCTCCAACGGCTACATACAATACAATATACTGTCAGCCTATAAGATAGAGAGGGAGCCTGTGGAGATTGATTTCCTGACAGAGGAGGAACTGAGAAGAGTCATCAATTTTGACACTCCCCTGGCAAGACTGGAGAAGGCGAGGGACTTCTTCCTCTTCGGCTGTTTTACAGGTTTGGCCTATATAGACATCAAGACTCTTGAGCACAAGCATTTTGAGAAGGATGCCGACGGCAGGATATGGATCAAGAAGAAAAGGGTGAAGACAGGTGTTCTGTCAAGGATTCCCCTTCTGCCGATGGCCAGGATGGTACTGGAGAAGTACAAGGGCGGCAAGACATTGATTCCCATCCAGGATGCCTCCGACATCAACAAGTACCTGAAAGACATTGCCGTCCTCTGCCATATAGACAAGCGGATAACCTTCCACACTTCAAGGCACACCTTTGCCAGCACAGTCACCCTGGCGAACAACATATCCATGGAGGTGGTGTCCAAGATGCTCGGCCACACCAACACAAGAATGACTGCCCACTATGCCAGGCTATTGGACAGATGCATAGGGGAGCAGATGGACTCCCTCAATGACCTCTATTCTGAAGGGGAAAATCCTACAGAGGAATAAATACGAGGACTCCCCTTGCCAACTGACAGGGGGAGTCTCAACCTAAAAAACAACAAAAATCAAAAACCTGAAAAACAATCCTTTTACCTTATTATCTTGACATACCTGTTGCTTTCGTCCTTTACCCAGGGATTCTTCTCCACGACATCAATGTTCAGGACAGTGTGCCTCTTCTGTAGCCATCTCCACAGAAAGAATTTCTTGGGAGGATTGACAGTCTCTTTTCTTGCAGACACGATGATATGCTTCACACTCCTGAACACAGGCTGTACGGCTATAGTGGAGGGATACTCAAGGCCTATCCTTATTGAATACCATTCATCAGAGAGCACAGTGTCAGCCATTAGCCTCTGGTCCCTGAAAAGGGTGTCTCTCAATGTGATGGTGTCAGCCCTTGAGAAGCTGGAAGCCACATACTGTAAGCCTTGCAGCCTTGTGTCCTTTATTCTCAGCTCTTTCCTGGCCCTGTCAAGCTCCTGGAATATAGAGTCCCTGGAGTGCTCCAGCTGGTCAATGGTCAGCTTGAAAGCCCTGCCTTTCTTCTCTGAACCACAGAACTGCTCACTATAGGACTTCACATTCTCCACGGCATCCTTCCATTTCTTCTCAGTTGCCCTGTTTTTGTCATAGAGGTGTCCTATAGCAAACAGAAGAACTGCCGTGACAATCCCCATACATATATACTTTCTCATGTGTCCTCGTTTGATGCTGCAAAGATAGCATATCCATGACACACAGCCTGACACCTAACAGTAACCCTTATGTTATACAAAGACAGCATTTAGCTGAGTGTCACTCCTGTTGCCTATATGTATCTTTGCAGAGTAAATGATTAAGTGGACAGAACATGAGACTAAAGGTAGAAAGGAAGTGGAAAAAAGAAGGCTATACTGTCGGAAAACTGTACATTGATGACGTTTTCTTCTGTAACACTCTTGAAGACAGGGATAGGGGACTTGCGGACACCCTGCCTCTTGAGGAGATAATTAAAAAGAAGAAGAAAGGAGTGACCGCAATACCTACAGGAGCCTATAATGTTAGGATGGACATTGTAAGTCCCAAGTACAGCAAGAGTAGCTGGTATATGACCAACTGCAACGGCTCCAGGATGCCAAGGCTTGAGAATGTCCCCGGTTATGAGGGAGTGCTTATCCATCCCGGCAATACAGCATCAGACACAGAGGGATGTATCCTTGTGGGAAAGAATGATGCCAAGGGTATGGTCACCAGGTCAAAGGAATACTTCTTACAGCTGTACAAAAGGATGTACGCAGCCTATAGGAGAGGGGAAGATATTGAAATGGCAATACAATGAAGGAATGTCTTTATCAAGGAGGAAGCGGATGCCTGCTTCCTTTTTTTTTGCAAAAAACTCTATTTGTAGAATATCTTTTGAAAAGAGCATGAGTAGGGGAAAGTATAGGTGAAAAATTTTGAGTGTGTGTAAAGAGGAGGGATAATACCACACACCACCCCCACCATAATTTGGATTGGGATATACCCCCAGGGGTGTTCTCAGTCCATGATGGTGAGGGTGAAGCATAGTAGCCCTCCGTTTGCTGATGGTTCTTCCAGCAAATAAGCCGTCTGCACACAAGCCTCTAGGGAAAGCACCTGAGGAACCAATGCCTGCCACTAATCATAAGTCCTTGGCAGGAGGCAAACCTATGGCTAATACAGCTAACCACATCAAGAACTCTTGGTCTCTCATCGCCTTTGCAAAGCAGTTTGGCAAGCCAAAACTTGCCACTTGCGCCAACCATGACACTGGTGAACTCTTCAAGTGTGTGGCCTTCAGCAAGGGTGATACCCTGACCTTTGTGTCCTTCTCCTCCAAGCTTGGAGAGCTGACAACTCGGCAGATTTCCCAGCAGAAGGATGACCTTCAGGTTGTCCTTTGCGAGACAAAGGATGGCAAGGATATGTACTCCCTCTGCAAGACTGGCAGCACTTGGAAGGACATTGACCTTGGCCTCTAAAAGAATTAGGGAAACAGGAGAAATCCTGCTTCCCTTTTTTGTTTAACCAAGCAGTCATTAACCTAAAAAACTTGACATTATGAGAAAGAGAGTAAACAGGGGAGCCGTATGCTCCAGTGAGAATTATGAGACCAGCAAGAAACTCCATCTTGATATGCTCAGGGAGAGACACTCCCATTTCTGCGGCATCACTGTCAGCGGGGAGATTTCCATCGATACTCCAGTCATCAAGGACAATGCCATACAGCCAAGGTTCAGAACCATCAGAGTCTTTGGCAAGGACATGAGGGTCACCATGGAGGAGTACAACATTCACTGCAAGTCACTTGGACTCTAACATTATTAATGTATTTAAAGCTCTTTCAGTCTGCTCTAGTGTGGAGACTGTATTCTATTATGAAGATATTGAATAGCTGTGATGAACTCATAGACTTTGTATGTAATGAACTTGCAGACTATCCTTGTGACAATGTTATGTTTCAGGGTGATGTTCTGGATGTTAAGAGAACAGGCATACAGTACCCTGTATGTACTGTAGGAGACATCTTTGTCTCAAATAGAGAAGTAGATGGTAAGTTCTTCTTGCAGCATACTAGAGAGGAGCTTCCCATGATGACACCTACTATCATGGTGCCTAACTATGTAAAAGAGGAGCTGATTGCTACTCTTAAAGGTGAATGGTAACATGTATAACAAGTAGTATAGAGCATTGACTCTATACTACTTTTAAAACATATAATTATGGAAAAGATTGAAAAAGGAACTATTATAGAAATTAAAGTTCCTAATGTAGAAAAACCTATTAAGGCTGTAGTATTAGATGTTATAGAAAATAGTCAGAGTGACTATAGTTCTTGTTATGTGTATATCTTGTATGCACAGAAGAGAATCTTTAAAGCATTTAATTGGTGCCATTGGGGAATGACAGAAAACCCTGAAACAGGTGAACAGGAAGAATATACTGATTGGTCTGACTTCCAGTATGATGGTATTATTATAGACTATTGTGAAATACCTAATATACCATCAAACATCTAAAAACTATGCAGAGAGGTATTAACTTCTCTGCCTTTTATATATATAAAAGATGAAAGCAATAATACTTTACATTACATTCACTATCTCTGCAATACTATTATGTGCAGAAGTGTCTCTCACTTGGCTGTTCCTTGCAGCACTTGATGCAATTCTAATTGCATGGTGTTACAATAATATCACACTCAGAGAGTTGGTTAAATACAGTGGTTACAAAACTTGGTATAAAATGATATATATAAAGAATAGATAGCTCGTTGGGCTATCTATTCTTTATATTTAAGCATTATTATTATTATTATCTTCTCAGCTATCAGGGTCAATGAATACAGAATTAAAGGTTACTTTTAGTTTTGCATTTATCATTTCTGTTCTGGTTTTTCTGTCTCCTTTCCAAAATATTCTCTCGTCAATAGTATAGACATCCTCGTCCTTTGTAATCAGTCCAGTATTAACTAAATCATCCAAGGCTCTGTAATAGGAAGTTTTTCCTATATTACACACTTCCATAATTTCATTTCTACGATTGACATTCATAAACACCTTACCAGTATTCCATTCAGCAAACTCCAGTAACTTCCAAAAGACTTTAGTTGTAGCATTAAATACTGGCATATCATATAAAGCCATAATTTGTTTACTATATGTCAAAAAGAAAGGTTCTGTATCAACCTTAATAGATTCTATAGATTCTGTAAATTTCCTTACTACTCCATCCTTATCTATTTGAGTAGCAGTAGATGTCTTTGTTATATGTCTTCCCATAAAACCAAACTATTATTCCCATTTGCATGGTACTAATTGTTCCAAAAAATAGAACAAATAGTTCTTTATTTGAAACTCAGAGAACCATATATAGAACTGATGGTTTTATATCTGGAACTATGAAAATTAGTAACCATTTGAATCTTAAATACTTAAATATTTTTGCCTATATTATACTATTAAGGGGAAATCTACTCCTTACAATCATTGTCTGGAAGGAAGATATTTTCAGAGACAGAATAAACGCCTTGACCTTCCCTTATAAGAACTTTCTTCTTCACCATTGATGAAAGTATGGTACTTATTCTTTCAGGAGTCTTTGAGAACTTCATTGAAGCCAAAAACTTTCTGAACTCAGCATTATGAACCAAAACTTTCTTATCTTTACTATTCAGATAATTCAGTATAACAAAAAACATTTTCAACTCTGCTGTAGATAAATTCAGTAATTCTGATAATCTTTCAATTTCTATTAAAGCAAACTTTTCCATAACAACTTTATATTTAAATTTTACATTGCAAAGATAATGAGATGTATAAGTCTATTTATCTGAATTAAAACTCTACTAAGATAATATAAAAGTCTTGCTTAAACCAACACACCTTAGCCAGCCTTTTCTTTCTTTATATATTTCTTTCTTTTGCAAGCCTAGGAAGACAAGTAAGGCCTTGCAAGCTTTATAAGATTTCAAGGGACACACCACCACCCCTATATCTTGATGGGAAGAGCTATAAAGAAACTCTTGCCATCAAATAGTTTAAAATTCTGAAAGGGTTGGCTGTCCTTGAAGAATGATAGTATATTGCAGCCAGTTAGCTATTCTCTATAAATAGCAGTGCTCCTGAGATGGAGATAATATTATGGCTAACAACAATGGTTCAGTAAAGAAAGGCATCAAGAACTCATGGTCACTCATCTCATTTGCCAAGGCTCATGGCAAGATGCAGTTGGGAAGTTTTGTCAACAAGGAGACGGGTGAAACCTTCAAGTCCTGTGTGTTCACCAGTCCAGTGGATGACTCAAGAGTCTTTGTGGCGTTCAGCTCAAATCTTGGAGAGCTTACCACACAGGAAATCAAGGAGCAGAAGGACACCCTTCAGGTTGTGGAGCTTGAGAGTGGCAACTATAGTTTGTGCCATGCTGGCAGCAATGCTTGGCAGGACATTGATTTGGGTTTGTAAATTATTGTTTTTTAGGCAGTAGGAAAAGAAGGGTGGGAGACTAAGCTCTCCACCTACTTCTACTACCATTCTAAAAATCACAATATTTGGCGATTTTTATGCTATAAAACACATTTTACTCTCCTAAATAGATTAGGCATCAAGAGCTTATCAGCTCAACTACCTAATCTTTTTGTCTAAATAACACATCGAAATTACAATTTTCAATAAGTTTCACATCAAATATTACAATTATGACAACAACATTCAAATCCATTAATGAAGCAATGACTATTGCCACTCAAAAACTTCCTACACCTAAAGTCTACACTGTAAATGGCAAGCAATTCTATTCTAAGGAATATGAAAAACTCCAAGACCGAAAAAGAGCAGCTTTGAACTATGTCATAAATGCCATGCACGCAAAGCATGATGGTGAGGTGACTATTCTTAAAGATGGTGAGTTTGAAGCAATGTTCAATGATCAATAATGCAAAAAAAAAAACAGTTATGAAAAGATATTCAATAAGACCTTATGATGATTTCAAGGCTTGGGACAAGGCTGACACTATTGAAGAAGCAAGAAAGAAAAGAAGCGAACTTGCAATGTCATTCTTTAGTAGAGCTGTAGTTATTGTGGATAATAAAACAGGTGAAGAAGTAAAATAATGAAACACGCAACATTACAAGACTTAAAGCTGGAGTTGTGGCTTAGACAGCGTAACTCTGGCTCTATTCAATGGACTACCAAAGATGGTAAAAACATTCCTGTCAAGGATATGGACAACAACCATTTAGTCAATACCATCAAGATGCTTGAAAGACAGGCAGAGGAAGATTTCATCATGTCTGAGCATATCGGAGATATGAGTCCAATGGATTATTATGATTAGTCAAAAGAACAACCCTTTAAGCATAACCAATATGAAACCAATACTCTTGCTGGATTCAGCAAATCATGTCATCAGGGAGTTTGACACCTATAAGCAAGCCAATCAGTTTAGAATGATGAACAACAGGCCAGACTGGGCCATTGCCTCTCGAAGAGCTATGGCAAACGGTAGCAGATATTATGCCTGATGATAACACTCTCTCAAATAAATCAGTATGCCATGGACAACAACATAGGCGATGATACTGATATATTCACCATTCTGTCTTGGATGCAGCTGGAATACAAGGAAGACATTTCTATGCGGTTTGCAAAACATCCTTCTTCTGTCCCAGCTGCATTTGAGATGGGTTCTTTTGATAAAGTAGAATACTCTACTGAAGATTTATTGAATTTATTTAGTACATAATTATGATTTTAGATTTGACAAAGGCAAAGGAATTACTGCAAGCACTTGATGCTTATTGCAGATATAATCATATAAAGTTGCCCAAAGGACAGTCCGTAAGATATATAGCATTGGCTAAGATAGTGATGGACAGATACCATAGCATAGTCATTGCCAGTGAAGGCTGCAAATATTTATGCAATAATCCCAAGTATTTAAAGAAGTTCGCTTTGGGTGAGTCCTTGAAGAAAACACCCTTGTTGATATGGCGTCTCCCATGACTGATAATATTATAGCCAGTATAACCCTTTAAAATTAGATAATATGGATAGATCAGACTTACAGACAATACTACGCTTTGCCTCACAAAATAACATGATGAACCGACCTTTCCTTTTGGTCTTCAAGTGGTATAAACTTTCTTACCTGTTGAATAGATGATAGGAGACGTCAATATGAAAAGATTCCTGTTTTTAACCATAGTTCTCTCTTTATTTGTTGTCAAAGTCTTCCCTACAGTGACCCATGTCACACTCACCTACTATCAGCCCGTCAAGGCCCAGTGTGATTCTGAGCCACTGGTTACTGCTGATGGCAGCAGGATAAGCCTTTATCATTTGAAACATAACAGAATCAAGTGGTGTGCAGTCTCAAGAGACCTTCTTTGGCTGTTCCCTAAGAACAAGCCCAAGAGAATCCATATTGAAGGATATGGCACTTATGAAGTAAGGGATGTTATGCACAAACGCTACAGTCACTGTGTTGACATACTCATACATCCCAAGGACAGCAGAAAGATAAAGCAAGAGAAAGTCAAGATAAAGATACTCAAATGAACACATTATATGGAATTGGCTATAGGAACCAAGTTTTGCTTTAAAGGTAATACTTATATAGTATCAGAAAAGAATCAAGCCTGTGCATACTGTGATTTAAACCAAGGTAAGTGTCTTGCCGCAATGCACAGGGATATTGTAGGCCCTTGCAATATGATTTCAAGGAAAGATAGAAAGAACGTCGTATTTAAAGAAATTAAAGATATGTCATACAATAAAGTAACTAACAAAAAGAACAGCGTTGCTGGTATTCTTAGAGATATGCCCAAAGGTACTACATTATATTCGCCTGCATTTGGCGAAGTAACTTTTGAAGAGGTACATACAGAGTTGGATATAGATTTTATATTTGCAAGTGATAAAAATGGAAGTTCAATATCATTTGAGGCAGATGGAAAATATAAGGTCAATGGAGAATGTATGCTCTTCCCATCAAAGAAAATGAAGGACTGGTCAAAGCTCCTGTGGAAAAAGGGTAATGTCCTTATAAGTGAGAGTGGTCGGGTGGAGTGTCTTTTCAATGGCTTTTGTAGTGATGATTTCACAACGTTCAACGGTGAGCATTTTATCCTCACACATGATAATGGTGAAGTGGAGTATCTGGGTGAAATGTCTGCTTTGGCAAATGGTTACACTATCGAAGATTTATCCAATGTTAAGTGTTACATCAATACCATTGAGGAAAGGTTTGAAGGCAAGCTGAATATGGAGACTTTGGAAATAGAGAAACCAGAAGTTCATGAAGGTGATAGAATTGAATATACTACAACAAAAGGTGATAAGTATGTTGGTATTGTCAAATCTATGGAGGACAGGTTCATTAACCTGTATGTTGCGTATAATTTCACTCTTGATTCACTCTCTTATGATGTTCATGTTCCTTATGGGTCAGCATCTTTCAAGCGTTCAAACAGAGAAATATGCAAAGATCTACATAAAGCTTTGAAAGAAGAAGGCAAGCATTGGAATGATGAGACTATGCAGATTGAGGACATCAAACCAAAGTGTGAGTTCAGGCCATTTGACAAAGTGTTGGTAAGGGATAAAAATACAGAAGTGTGGAAACCTGCTTTCTTTTCACATTACCAGCCTGATATTATAGATGAGTTTGCTGTTATAGCAAGTGAATGTGCTGCTTATTGTATGTGCATTCCCTACAATAAAGAAACAGCCAAACTCATAGGCACAACCAACAATTATAAGTGAAATACAAATAGTTAGGAATAAACCTGTCAGCGTCCTGCCGACAGATTGATGGAAATAATTTATTTAAAGGGTTTCAGAAAAGTATAAACAGAAGGGCAATGGCGTGAGGCTACTGCCTCTCTGTTATACTCAATACAGAGTCCCTGTAAAACTAAAATTAATTATTATGACCACAGTCAGACAACAAGCCATCTCAGACATAAAGGAAGACCTGAGACAACACAGCAAGTGCTTTCTTGCATTCCATAAGAACCTCAATCCTGTTATGGACAATATGGTGAACAATTACATCAAGCTCCAGGAGCAATGTCATGTGGCACCTCCTGCCAATATGCAATACACACCCAAGACAAACGCCTGCCTGGTGGCAAGATGCACCTTCTGCCAGGCCACAAGCAAGGCGGAGTATGAGAATTACTCCAAATACTATGCCCCTATGAAGAAAAGCAATAATTCATTTATCCCGCAACACACAGCATGAAAAAACAAAAACACTATATCACCTTCTATAAGCTCCACTACAGCACTTTTGTACCCTATACCCATGAGTACGGCTTCATGTGCACCAGAAGTTGGTGGAAATGCTTCAAGCTGGGACTAAGGCATATTAGGCAAGGCAAGGCTACTTTCTTTATCATTGAGAAGGCAAAGGTTAAGCCTTCCCCACAGCCATCCTAAGATAATCTTAGGGCGTTCTTTAGGCCCTTTGTTTTAATCTTTAGAAAGAGTATCTTTGCAATGATAACGACAAGATGAACAACATATTGATTGAAATGTTTTTGGCTTCCGCCATCTGTGAAGACAGTGGAAGTCTTCCAGCTCCCATAGTTCAGTGGATAGAACAACTCTCTCCTAAAGAGTAAACACAAGTTCAAGTCTTGTTGGGAGTACCAGCCAAAAGTTAGAGTTGTTAGTTTATATAGTTAGTTATTTATTCGTATTTTTAGTTATGACAAGCCCCTCCTGTTGAGACAACAGGGAGGGCTTTTTACATTTTTGACAACAACAAAGGAATACCGTTCAGGCATTCCACATATCATAAACCAAAACCCTTTAAACAATGCACAGAACAAGCAGAAAATGGACAGAAGAGGAGGAAAACCGCCTCCTCCAGCAAGTGAGGGCCTTTCCCCAGAATCTCAGCAAGTGCTTCCTCATTGTCTCCGAGATTACAGGCAGAAGTCCTGGAGCAGTAGCCAACCATTGGTACACTGTAGTGTCCAAAAGGCCCAATGCGGTATGTTTCTTCACAGCCTCCCCCAAGCATATCGCAAAAAACAGGAAGAATGGCAAGGGGATAGGCTGCACAGAAAGTCTGTGGAGACGCCTGTTAAGAATAATCTCAAACTTGTAAGCTTATGACAATATCAGAAAACAGAATAGACAGCCTTCTCTCCTCCTGGAGAAGAAGGCTTGAGAATGGCATACAGTCTGATGACTACAAGTGTGCCGTCAGTGAGTGTATCTATGAGCTGGCTGAACTCCTGGATGAGTCAGAGAGGGAGGAGGACTACTTCCAGGACATCCTCTCAGACCTCCCTTCCAAGGAGGTTGAGCAATGGCTCCTGTCACAGGAGGCAGACTCCCAATCCCAAACCCCGCACTCCCATGAGTCAGCAGCATAATGATTCCCTAATACCAGAGATATGGTATTCCTGATTAAATTATTGAGACTATGACAAGAGAAGAAGTAAAGAAGGCTTGTATCAAAAGCCTGGAGAAATCAAATTTCATATTATTGGAGTTGCCAACAGGCTTTGGCAAAACCTATACGGCAATACAGTTGGTAAACCATTTGGTGGACACCAAGTATAAAGGACTACAGCCCTCTATGCTTCTCCTTGTTGCCAAGACTGTGCATAAGCAGACCTGGCAGGATGAGTTTGACAAATGGGGAGGCATTCATGTGGACAACCTTACCATTGAGTGCTATGAGTCCCTGAAGAAGCATAAGGATGAGCACTTTGACATTATAGTGATGGATGAGGTGCATCATATCAACAGTGACAAAAGGCTGGACCTCCTTGAGACTCTTACATTTGGCAATGTCATAGGTCTCAGTGCCACACTTCCAGAAAAGCTCAAGCAATACTTGCGATATGAATATCATGCCGAGATAATATCTTGCCATCTTACGGAAGCTATTGACAGCAATATTCTTCCTGACCCTCAGATTATCCTTATGCCTCTGCAACTTGACAACACTGTCTTGAAAGAGTCCATAGAGATTAATCCCAAGGCAAAAGGCAAGACATATCATGGCACTTATGCGGAGTTATGGAAGTATAAGCAGATGAAGGCCCATGCCTTTATCTGCTGTACAGAGAAGCAAAGACTCCTTGAGTACAACTCCCAGATACTGTGGGAAAAGAACCTGTTCACCAGGACCAGACAGGAATTTATGAAAAACAGATGGCTACAAGACTGTGGAGAGAGAATCAAATACTTGGCCAATCTCAAGAATGGTGTTGTCAAGGACATCCTTCATGTGTTGTCCAAGGATAGGTGCATCACTTTCTGCAAGACCATTGAGCAGGCTGAAACTCTTTGCAAGTACTGTGTCCATTCCAAGAACCTCAGCTCTGAGGAAGTTTACAATGCCTTCAATGCAAAGAGGATAAGTCATATAGCCTCTGTCAATATGCTCAATGAGGGTGCCAACCTTGTGGACTGCAAGTATGCCGTGTTTGCCAACTATTCCTCGTCTTCCTGTGTCATGTGGCAAAGGCTCGGCAGGTCCTTGAGACACAAGTTTCCAGTAATTATCATGCCCTATTATGAGAATACAAGGGAACAGGAAATTTTGGAGGATATGCTAAGGGGTTTCAACAAAGACAATATAAAAACAGCCCATTCCCTGTCAGAATTAAAGAAAATGATAGAGAAATAGGGCTTTCCCCTGTACAATGTAACCATAAATTTCTTATCTTTGCATCCGTTAAACCTAAAGACAAAGGAAACCTAAGTGAGTTGTTATAAACTTTCCAGGTTTTCCTTTGTTTTGCTACCTTTGTCATCAAAAAGAAGACGATAATGGCTAAAAGAAAGAATACAAGACAATTCAGCTATACAGCCCCTATCATGTATCAGGGAGCCACATACCCCTCCACCAGGATGGGTATAGCTGATGATGAAGGTAATGTGCAGGAGAGGAATGTCTTTGCAGACAGACTGGGACAGTATTACACTCTCAACAGTGAGGGCAATGCAATTCCCATTGTCTTACAGCAAGGATTGCCAGAGGTGACAGTCACAGCTTCTGTCAGAAAAGTTACTCCTGAGGAGCGTAATACAAACTTACAGAAACAGGCTTATATGCGAGCTTCTGGTTTTAATGTTCCTCAAGATGGTTCTTGGGGACCTTATCAACAGTCAGTATGGGATAAACTTACCATAAAGCCTAAAGAATATGACACCACATTAATGGGATTGGCAGAAAGTGCCTATGACAAGTTTACAGGTAATGATACCTACAGAACTAATCCCCTTAATCAAGGACTTATAAAGACCTATAATCCTGATGAAATAGATTGGGGCAAAACAAGAAGGTCTCAGAATAAAGTGGTTAATGCAGTGTCAGGTACTTGGGGACCAATAGTGGCTGCTGCAATGGCCCCTTATGCAATAGCAGAGGCTGCGTCTGCACCCCTTATGGCAATGGTCACTGCTGGTGGTGGCATGGCTGGAGGATATGCAGTTAACAAAGCTTCAGAAGCCCTTACAGGTAGGGACTTTGGGACTAATGTGGCAATGCATACCCCTCTTACTCCTGGTATGGGAGAGTTACTTAATCCAGGATATGTTGCTGGTGGAAAGTATGGAAGTTTCGTAGGAAATAACCTTGCAAATAGAGAAAGATATTTCCTCAATGGCTTTACTCCAGCTGGTTATTTCTTGGATAAGAAACATTTAAGGGAGTTTGCAAGAATGTTACCTGAGCCTTTTTATAAAGCGCCACCAACATTCTTTAATGGTAGGAAGCCAAGATGGTATGGTAAATATGTCTCTACCAATGGTACTCCTGCTGCTGAAAACAGATTCCAGAATGGGGCAATATGGGGTGGTATCCCCGAAAATGAAGTTCCAATTACCATGTATAGGAAGAATTATGATGGTACATACAGAATGACTTCAGAAGGGATTGGCCCTAGAAACATTGATATGAGCGCATTGCCTGAAGAGACAATGATAGAAGCAGACTTCTTTACTAAAGGTATGGTAGGTGGAGAACATTCTAATTACACTAAATTAGCAGAACAGAATGGAATTAAGCTAATGCAATTTGAGGATGAGCAGAAACTGAATCCTCAGTGGAAGTTAGCGGATGGAATAAAGAAGAAATTCAATATTCCAGAAGGCTCAAAAGCCCAAAAAACAGTAGATTACTTAGGAGGAAAACCCTTAGATTGGTTAGCTGGGTATAAACCATTTACAATTAAACAAGATTATTTACATGATGGAAACTATATTTTACCTGTTTTCAGGGACCCTATTAATCCTCATCTTCCTATTCCTGTTAGGAGTGCTGGCACTAATGTGGGTCGCTAGTGACTTTCCTGAAGCAGGACCAACTCTTGAACAGTCACGTATTTTAGGAGAGGTTACCAAGTCTGCGTATGGTAAATGGCCTTCAAAAGCAATTAGAGCTTTTTGGGGAGTTGTAAGCTTTCACAGGTATAAGAAACCAGAATTTGTTCAGAAAATAATAAAAAAATATAAATTGGGGAAAATGGATTTTCACAATCCTTTTCTAATTAAATATATATATGATATTTTTGATGAGGAAATTATACCAAGAATAGAGCACAAATACAATTACAAGGTTAATGGAACCATTAATAACCTTCCTGTTTGCACAAACAGTAAGAACCTTACTCTTTATAGGAAGAATTTTCCGTCTGTCATACAATGCGGTGAATATAATAATATGGTATATACTCTTGCCTCTTACCTGGACAGCAATACTTGACTACAAGCTGCATAAGCTGATTCTGTCTCCACTGTGGCTATTGATATGCATAGGCATAATAGTTCTTCAGAGGAGACAGTTCAATCAATTCTGTGACACAATGTTCAGACTCTCACAGATATTCATTGCATCCTTTGGCAACTATTACAAATGGTCAGTGATAATCTGCCTGTTGATACCTATATTTATAACAATGGTATTACTACTTATTTAGCATATATTTCTTAATAGAAATAAGATAGCACAGCTCCTTTTCAGGGGTTGTGCTTTTTGCGTTTATAAACCCTTTATACAATGACAATTACAATCAACACAGAGGTGCTCCAGAAAGAGCATCTCTCCTTAGGTGATTTCCTTGTGCTGCTCATGGGATATTATGACCTGAGCTATAGGGAAATCCTTGACAAACTTATCAGGGATGGCACAGTCCAGCCCAATGTGTTTAACAAGGACTCCATGGTACTCTCCAATAACACCAAAGACCAAGTGGCAAGAGTCCTTATGAAGTCAGACTGTAAGGTTCTTGGCAGTGGTCTTGACTTCAACACCTTGGCCGCAAGTCTCCAGGCCCTTTATCCTTCAGGGACAAAGCCTGGCACATCCTATAGTTGGAGAGACAGCAATGAGACCATAGCCCAGAAGCTGAGAACTCTTGTGGCCAAGTATAACTTTTTCTTTACTGAGGAAGAAGCAATAAAGGCCACTGAAGAATATGTCAGTTCCTTTGAGGACAACCAGAAGATGCGGTTACTGAAATACTTCATTCTTAAAACAACAGATGATGGTCAGATAGACTCCATGTTGATGACCATCATTGAAAACAACAGATGATATGGAAAGAATAACATTAGACATAAAACAATGCCTGAAAAACAAGCTTACCATGCAGGAGACCCTCATTGCCATGGCGGTAAGCATGGGAGGATATAAAGAAGCCTATGACAATATGGTCAACAGGGGAATCATCAGCAAGACTCCTGAGCTTCAAGGTGAATGGAACAGGACAATCCAAAAGATGCTGAATATAGGTGAGACCAGTCTTGATGACAGCAGGCTTGAGGCCCTAGCCTTGAAAGTGCAGCAATGCTTCCCCAAGCAGAGAATGTTGTATTCTAATGGCCTGGAGTCACCCTTCTATTTTAGGTGCAACAAGACCGAGATAAAGAACAAACTGAAAAAGTTCCTTACTGTGTATGGCAATGTCCCTGATGAGGACATTATTGATGCCACAGAGAGGTATGTGGCTACCTATGCACCAAAGGGGTATAGAGGCATGAGACTTGTCAAGTACTTCATCCTCAAGGATGACAGAAAGCTTGATGCCAATGAGGAAATCCATGTGGAACAACTCTCCGACCTTGCCACCTTCCTTGAGAACAAAGGGGAGGAGAAGGCTGACATTGTGGATGGTGATGAGTGGTTGATGAACAGCAGGAATTGAGTATGGGATTAGTCCAGCGAGTGTTAGCCAACCTTGAGGAGAGAAGAAAAAGAATCCTTGAGGGAGGTATTAACTGTATACCCTCACCTTTTAAATGCTTTAGAAATGATTTCCCTGGTATAGAGCAAGGTAAGTTCTATCTAATATCAGGAGCCAGCAAGTCAGGCAAATCTCAGCTGGCCAGTTACCTGTTCCTTTATACCCCTATACTGTATGCTTATCATCACCCTGATAAAGTACGGATAAAGATATTTTATTTTCCTTTGGAGGAGACCCCTGAGAAAATAACTGTAAGGTTTATGTGTCATCTTCTATATGTGTTATCTGACATGAAGATAAGAATATCCCCTATGAGACTACAGTCCATCAACAAGGAGAATGTGGTAGAACCTGAAATACTTGAGATACTCAACAGCTTGGAATATAAAAGCATTTTGAATTTCTTTGAAGACCATGTTCACTTTATTACAGAGCGTAATCCTACAGGATGCTGGAAGGTAGTGAGCAATTATGCCAAGGAGGCAGGGACAATCCACAGAAAAAAGATTACTATTGAGAATAAGGAAACTGGCATAAAGCAAGAGAAGGAAGTCTTTGACTATTATGAGCCTAAGGATCCTGACGAGTATGTGGAAATACTCTGGGACCATGCAAGTTTGGCAGAGCTGGAGCGAGGCATGAACTTGAAGGAATGTATAGACAAACTATCAGAATATCTGATGGTGTTCCGTAACCACTTCAACTATATTCCTGTGTTGTTGCAGCAACAAAATGACCAGACCATTAGCCTTGAGGCCTTCAAGGCTAAGAAGATAAGACCTAATTTGGCAGGATTGGCAGACACAAAGAATACAGGCAAGGACTGTTCTGTCATGATTGGTATTACCAACCCTTATGCCTTTGAGTTGCCTGAATATCTTAGGTATGATATAACCAAACTAAAAGGTTATGTAAGATTCATGGAGATTGCACTTAATCGGGAGGGCGAAAGCAATGGTGTCTTAGGGTTGTACTTTGATGGTGCCACCAATTATTTTGCACCACTTCCTAAGCATACAGATACTGAAAATCTTAATAAGGTATATCAGTTAATCCAAAAGAACCAAGAGGGTATATCTAAGTGATATACTTCATTTTTCAAAGCACATTCAAAAGCAACTTGCTTGGGCACCTGTGTCTAAGTACATTTGCAGTTCAAAAACAAATTTAAAGTAGAAGTTAAACATGAGTAACATCGTTTTGCCTACAGAGCGTAGGAAAGCAACAGACTACAACCCAAGGTTGATAGTCCTCTATGGGAAGCCTAAAAATGGCAAAAGCACTCTTATGGCAAGTATTGACAACAATCTTATCATTGATTTGGAGGATGGCTATCGTGCATTGGATGTAATGGCCGTACAGGCAAGAAATGCCAATGACATCTTTGAAATCAAGAATCTTATTATTCAAAAGAACCAAGAGAATGGTGACAAGCCTTTCTATCGCTTTATCACTATTGACAATGCAACAAGGCTTGAGGAAATGTCCCTGGTCTATGCAGCAGCCCTTTACAGGAAAACCCCTATGGGTGCCAATTATGGCTATAAGAAAGATAAAATTGGCAATATATTGAAAGATGCTAAAGGTAATAAGGTTATTGACACTAAGGCTGATGTAAGACAACTGCCTAATGGAGCAGGTTATACCTATCTTAGGAATGCTCTCAAGGAAATGGTGAATATGTTCAAGCCATTGTGTGACACCCTTATTCTTGTCTGTCATGTTAAGGATAAGCAGATAAAGAAGAATGATGAGGAAACTACAGAAATGGCAGTGGACTTGGCTGGTAAACTGGGTGACATTATCTGTGGTGAAGCAGATGCCATTGGCTATGTATACCGCCAGGACAATAAAACCTTCATATCATTTGTAGGTGGTGACAATGCCATCAGAGGCTCAAGACCTTTGCACCTCAGAGAAAAGGTGTTTCAGGTGGCGGAGTCTGACAAAGATGGGAATATCAAGGTAGACATGAGCCAGATATTCCTAAATAATACAAAGTAATTTAAAACAACTCATAACAAAACAATTTAAAAAAACAGTAAAACAATGGAAAAGAGAATCTCTTATGACCAGTTTCAATCAGTAAAGCGTGTGGCCCAGGCCTGTAATCCCCTTATGGTAAAGCGTGAGAAAATCAAAGCCAAGATGAAGGCCCTTGCAATGGAGTATGATAATTATGACACCCAGATTGCCTCCCTTGAGGCAGGCATCAAGCAAGTGATAGGCTTCCGTGTGGAAGAGCTTGTCAAGAAGGTCATTGAGCCTGGAATTGACACTAATGGCTTACCCAAGAAAACAACCAAGTATCTCCCTACAGACATAGTGTCTTATGATGATACAAAGAAGCAGTATGTAATCTCCATTCCTGATAATGACATAGTAAATGTACCCATTGCATCCTCAGAAGAGAATGACATGGAGAATCATGCAAAAATAACCAAAGAGGAAGTGGAGACCCCTACAGAAACAGTTCCTACAGACACCCCAATTTTTGAGTAAAAGAAGTAAAATCACTTATTAATAATATCCAAAAAACATTTAATGCAAACAGTTATGATAACAAACAACAGTTACAGTTTCCTTGCCATTGGCAAAACCCAAGAATCCACAGAAACCCAGGAGTTCAAGAAATATGTTGGAGTAGGTTCCTCATTTGTTGTGGCAGTAAATCCGACAAAGCAGGAACTGGAAAATATCTATGGCCATGAACAGGCCAATGACCCAGAGTATGTCGTGGATACTGACAATGGCAAGGAGGCCCGTATCCAGTTTATTGTAAAGACAGACCCCAATACCAACAATGGCATTGAGACTATCAACCGTGCCATGTTTACCTTGCGCAATACCCCTGCTTATAACAAGTCACAAACCAAGGTGCAGGTCATTGACAAGTATGGCAACACCACATGGGCTGATATTGAGGACGCCAAGGCTGGCAAGAAGCTCCTTGACAAGAATGGCAATCCCATGAGAATTGCCGATGGCTATCGTATGGCATGTGTTGGTGAGGCTGACCTTGTAGCCTTCCTGAAGGCTTATCTTTGTGTAGGCAATGCATTCAACTATGTCAATGGAGCTTGGGTACTCAAGAGCAATGCCGATGATTTTGTGTTTGGCCTTGAGCATATCAAGGATTACTTCACTGGCAATTTCTCCGAGATTGTTGAAGCAATTAAGTTGCAGCCAAACAACAAGGTCAAGCTCCTTTATGGTGTGCGTACTACTGATGAGGGCAAGCAGTATCAGGCCATTGCCACCAAGGGTGAGCTGATACTCCCCAATAATGCAGGTTCCAATGCCTTGGTAAGACTGGAGAAGAGTCTTGCGGGTGCCAAGGATGCAGGCTCTTATGCCAGTACAGATTTCCGTGTGCAGGAGCTTGCGGAGTATACTGTGGAAGCTACAGACCTCAGTTCTGCTCCTGCGGAAAATCCTGGTACAGAGTCAGGCTCAGGTGATATGCCCTGGGACTAAACCTTCACATAGACCTTATTAAAGCAATACTCCAATGGTGATAGGCCAGACCTCCTCCAGTATCTCACTGACAGAAATTTTCAGCAAGTTCAGTGAACCTCAAGTCTTGTGTGCTGTATTTCCAGACATCAAGGAAATCCCTTGTCTGATAAGCTCTCCCCTGAGGGTTGACAAGCATCCGTCATTCAGTATCTATATGGGCAGCAATAACCATATCAGATTCAAGGACCATGGAGACCCTGATGCCCATGGTGGACTGATAGACTTGCTTTGTGCTTACTGGAAATGCACTTTCAGACAAGCCCTCAACAGAATCTGTCAATTGATGATTGACGGCAAGGAAGTTATGGTCAGGCCTAAGCAAATAAGAACCCTTACCAGAAAGGAATCCAGCCAGATGTCCAGTCTGCAAGTCACAGTGCGCCCCTGGCATGACTATGACTATGCTTACTGGGCATCCTATGGCATAACAAAGGAATGGCTCAGGTATGCCGAGATTTATCCCATATCCTATAAGATTATTACCAAGAAGGATACCGTCACAGGTAAAAACAGGAGATATGTCTTTCCTACAGACAAGTATGCCTATTGCTTTGTGGAGAGAAAAGAGGGGAGGTTACAAATAAAAATATATCAACCCTATAATAAGCAGGGCTTTAAGTGGTGTAGCAAGATGGACGGCTCTGTCATAGGTCTTTGGACCAAAATTCCTGAGTATGGGGATAAAGTTGTCATCTGCTCATCACTTAAAGATGCCTTGTGTCTGTCTTGCCAATTACATATACCAACCCTTTGCCTTCAAGGTGAGGGTTATGATATGTCTGATACTGCTGTCAATGAGCTAAAAAGGAGATACAAGAAAGTTTTTATCAGCTTTGACACAGACAAGCCAGGCAAGGCAGACAGTAAAAAACTGGCAAGGCGCACTGGCTTTGTCAACATCATTCCTGACTTGGGAAATGTGAAAGACCTCAGTGATTACTTCAAATCACTGGAAGACAAGTCCCAATTCAAGCAATTAGAAAAATTATTCAATTAAAAACCTTTTAAAAAGAAACAATTATGGAAAATCGTGAAATTCTTATCGCAAATACCAAGACTCAGAAAAGAAGTAAGATAACCACAGACGCCACCACATTGGGTGAGCTGAAGGCAGCCCTGAGTGCCGCTGGTGTGGACTATAGCGGCATGACCTTCACAGAGGGCATCTCCAAGACCCAACTCTTGGATGATGCAACACAGCTTCCTCAGAATGTCATGTATAAGGGACAGCCCACCAACAATCTTGTCATTCTCCTCACCAACACCAAGAAGAACATTGCCTCAGGTGCAGGTGACAGACAGGAGGCCTATGTCTTTATCAAGGGCCACGGCCTTCAGGATGAGGTCAAGGAGAAGTTTGGCAGAAACTTCACACAAGTACCCACTGCCGACTTGTTGGACTTCATCAATAACCACATAGAGGCACGGTCCTCGGAAAATGAGCTTGTGGATGACTATGATGAGGATGATGACAATGAAGAAGATGATGATGTGAAGGGGGAAGACCACCCTACTGTCACAGGACTTCTTGCAAACGCAAAGATTACTACCTTGGTAGACTCCCTTCTTCACCATGTCACAATGCTGGCCAATGAGGGTGTACTGAAATCACGGGATATTTACACTTTGTCGGAAGGTTTGGAAGTCCTCTATGAGGCTGTGACAGAAGGGAAAACACAGTCCAAGTCTGTAGGTACCTCTGATGGTCATATCATGGATAAGGACATTGACGATATGATAAGTGAGCTTGGCATATAGTCATATATCTGTTTGGCATTAGTTGTATAGGGAGTGGGGAAACAGGTCCTCACTCCCTTTGTATTTAACTACCTAAAAATAAGATGTCTATATGCAATATACTGTCAATCAGCTATATGAGCTTTTTTATCAGAAAATAAATGATGTCCATGACATCTTCAAGGGATTCTTCGGAGAGGAATATGTAGACTTACAAGGAGCGTTAAGAGCAGAGCAGTGTAAAAGAAGAATAAAAACATTCATTCAGAGACGCTGTGATCTTACGGATGAAGACCTTGAAAATGGCTGTGAAATACCTGATGATATAATTGAAAACTTGAAAAGGTCATTTGAGGATAAGAAAGCCTCCATTTATGTATGGTGGCCTCGTGTGAAGGTTATCAATGAATATAATAAGTTCATCTATATCCAAGACCTCTATGCCAAGATAGATATTTGTTATGACGGTACCATTCCTTATGAGAACTCAGGCTTTCTCCTCAACAGGGCTACATACAGTAAAGAGCAGTTCCTGAGCAATTATATGCATAGTCACATACAAAAAATCCCCAAAGAGAATTTCTCTTGCTTCATGAGGCCATGCTTGGGCAGGGGTCCTATAGGTTCCACAATAACGACTCTCAAGAATGAATACAGCGAGGAGTACTGGATGCTGTTCTGTCAGGAACTCTCCATGTATGTCACAGTGGAGTCCATTGAGGGAGGGCCATGGAATAGATTGGAGAATGTGGGCAATAACAAAAGAGACAATAGTCATATCGGATACTGTCTTGAGAGGGGGAATAGGGATTCTTTCACAAAACTGTTTCCTGTGGAAAAGCTAAGAGATTTTATCACCTATTATCTCGAGCATGGCCATCTGTCTTTGAGCTATAAAAATGGAAGGTATACTTATGGTATGCCTTATTATGAGTATATCATAGATATAAGCAATGCTTTCATAGATTTCTACAACCAGAACCTTTATTCTCGCCCTTCCAATTATCTTTATGGAGACCTTTTGTCTTCTGTACAAGTCTCCAATGGGGTGTTTTATCAGATTACTGAAGCATCCTCTCAGAACATGGACAGATATAAAGGCCAGTATGTATTGACTTTCAAGGGAAAGAGGATTGACCTATCCATTACAGACAGTGCAAAAAGTGAAGCCACACGTACAACTGTCCTGAATAACTCCCTGGCTATGTATATCCTTAACAACATTCTTAGAATCATTAATTTCAGATATATCAATGAATACAACAACAAGTACAGGGCAGTCCAAGTCCCTTCTTGCCCTTATAAAAGGGTCATCTATTTATAAGCTTATTGTCCCTGAGAAAGTAGAGGAAAAAATACGTTATCTCATCAGAAAGTTTCCCCACACAGAGTGGTCTGGCGTCCTTTTCTACACACACCAGGGCACCTTTGAGGACAACAACCTTGTGGTCACCTGCCAGGACCTTTTTCCGATGGACTTGGGAACATCAGGATGGACAGAATTTAGGATGTCAGAGGATGTGACAGCCTATATGGCAGACAATATAGAACTGTTTGACTGTGAAATGGGACTCATACATTCACATCACACCATGGGTGCGTTTTTCAGTGGTCAAGACAACTCTATGCTGCAACAAGAAGGCAATGACACCAACTGTTTTGTCTCCCTTGTGGTGGACACAAGAGGGCAATATGTTGCCAGGATTACCAGAAAAGTACAGTCCAAGTCAGAGGTGACAATAAAGAATATGGGTGCGTCCTATGAGTTCTTCGGTGAGGGGAGCAGGGAGATAACCCAGGATACTGCTGTAACTGCAAAAACCGTAACCAAGGAAGTCATAGAGTACTTTGACCTTGAGGTTGAGCGTCATGAGGTCAGCAACAGTCTTGACTATCTGGATTCTCGCTTTGAGGAGATTGAAAGAAAAAAGGCCGCTTCTTTCAAGCCTTCATGTGATTCAAGCTTCTCTTCTTGGCTGTCTAAGAACAAGCCTTTTTCATCTCAAGAGCCTTCTCTCTTTGACAATAACACTAAACCTGCTCCCTCTTTCACCAAGGATGATGAGGAGAAATTCAAGATGGCAGGCTCTGAATGGACTCCAGACCCCAAGCGGATACACAAGGCTGTTGTCCATCTCCTTACCTGTAGCCTGATTGTCAACCCTGACAGGATAGACCTCAAGCAGTGGGTCACACGTCACATGGTCAAGGTCTACAAACAGCTCTTTGGTGAGGAAAGTCTCCAGGAATGTGCCAGGGAGACATGTGGGGCCTTCAGTGAGTGGAGAGACTTCATTATCCAGTACATCTTGGATTACTTTGACACAGCTGATGTGCCTGATTCCTTGTTGGATACAGGTGACTTGTTTTACAGCAGGGTGGCACAGGCCATCTATGATGAGCTTTTTGAGTTTGCGGGTGCCAATCCTTACATAGATGACTATATGGATGTCCTCTCTGCTTATATTATGGAATAAAATGTAAAAAAAGAATGAGTGAAACAGATAATATAACAAATAACGTAGGTCAGAATGTCCCTGAGAATATCCCCTCAGAGACTCCTGTGGTGGAATCCCCTACCTCCTCCTTCTCTGATAATGATGTCCAGGAAATCCTGGAAGAGAATGGCTTCAGTTCATCAGATGCCCCCAATGAGGAAGATGCTGATGACTCGCAGGAAGTCACTCTTGATGAAGGGGAGAATGAGTCCCAGGAAACTGATGATGAGGGGCCTGAGACCATTGCTGACACTTCCAAGATACCTCTCAATTCTCCCACACTTCTTGTAGATGAGTCCACCACACGTTTCTCAGGAGCAGAGTGGTTCAGTGAGATACAGAAAGCAAAGGTCATCATAGCTGGTGTCGGAGGAATAGGAAGTAATGTTGCCTTCCAGTTGGCACGCATGGTTCCAGCAGGCATGGTTCTCTATGACGATGACCGTGTGGAAAGGCTGAATATGGCAGGACAACTTTACAGTTACAGTGATATAGGCAAAACCAAGGTGGATGCTATGATAGACAGAATAGCCTCCTATACTTCCATGAGAGGGGTTCTTGGTGTTAATGCGAAATTTACAGCCTCCACAGAGCCTGGTGACATCATGATTTGTGGCTTTGACAATATGGCTGCCAGAAGTGTGTTTTTCCAGTCTTGGGTAAGGCATCTTGAGGGCAAGTCTGAGGAAGAAAAGTCCAAATGCCTGTATCTTGATGGTAGATTAAGTATGGACACCTTGCAGATATTGTGTGTCAGGGGTGATGATGACTATAATATTAACAGGTATAGGGAAGAGTATCTCTTCTCTGACTCCCAGGCTGATTCTACAATATGCTCCAGAAAGCAAACTACCTATCTGGCCTGTATGATTGGGTCTCTGATGGTCAACCTCTTCACTAACTTCATTGCCAATACCCTGAATCCTGTCATTCCTTATGACTTGCCTTTCTTTACGGAATATGATGCGCAGAACATGTTGTTTAAAACAGAAAGCTGATGAGAGACCTTACATCAATAATAAGAGGTTGCTGGAATAATAATGATTGTCACATAACCTCACAGTCAGGGAGCCTGTTTCAGGGCAAGACTGCCAATATGATAATCCCTGTAAATAAGGAGGTGTTTGAGATTCCTACATTCATATTGTCACAATTATCTTATTGCTTGTTTAAGATAGAGGATGTGGAGGCCTTTGTCCTTACTTTAGGTTCCAAGGGAAGACAAACATCCTACAAGTCTCTGGATGCAGGTGTGCGGGAAGCTTTGTCTTCCCAGTATAATATATATGGATTGCGGCAAATAACCCCTGCCTGTGCACCCCACAAAACCTATTATGGCACTTGTGGGGCTATCTTTGATGAAAATCTTCAGCCTGTGATGATGCTTTCTTGGCAAATAGAGAAAATATCTCCAGAAAAAGGGGGTGAAAGGATGCAATATAAATTCTTAAGGCCCCTCTTGAGGGTTGACCCGGCAGTGTTTATACGTAAGGGCAATGCCTTGGAAAGATATGTTGCGGGCAAGATGATTTCCACAGCTCTAAGCGTCCCCTTATTGTCACATCCTTATATAGGAGTAAATCGTTACTGTGCAGGATACCATGACGATAGGAGATTCTTGCCTAAAGTGGAAATTGATAAATCTCCTTTCTTATTCAGGCAACCTGACATCCCTTCCATATCTACCACCAATGAGAGTCTTCTGAATGTGGTCTTGGACAATATAGAGGAGGTCCTGCAATGACCATACAGGAGTACTTTGGTGACTGGAGTGGCATTGTCAACACATCAGAGGCCGACAAGTTATTGAGGAAGATAGCCACTTCTGGAATATCCGTATGTCCTTTGGTGAGAGATGTCTTCAAGGCTTTTTCCTGTTGTCCCTTTCATGATTTAAAGGTCGTGATGATGGGGCAAGACCCTTATCCTGACATCAGGAAAGGTAAGCCCACAGCCACTGGTATTGCCTTTGGCAACTCTCCAGATACCTTGCCTTCTTGCTATTCCCCTTCCTTAGATGTCCTTATTGAGTCTATTATTGACTTCACATATCCTCATGGAAACATTATCTTTGACCCCACTTTGGAGAGATGGGAACGGCAGGGGGTGTTGATGCTTAACTCTGCACTCTCTTGTCAAGCGGAAAGACCTGGCTCCCATGCCCTCATGTGGAGACCTTTCATGAAGACTCTTCTCAAGAATCTCTCCTTATCCAGCAGTGGCATTGTCTATGTGCTGATGGGTACTCAGGCCCAGAGCTTTGAGGACTGCATCAACCCACGATATAACTACATTATCAGGGAAAGACATCCGTCATGGTATGCAAGAAACCACATCAAGTTGCCTGGCAACCTGTGGCATGAGATAAACAAGATTCTTAAAGGACTTTATGGCCATGGAATAGAATGGTATAGTGAATATAATAATTTTGAAAAAGAAGATGAAAAAGAAGTATTTTATGAAAGGAACTGAGGATGAGCTTCAGTTTGGAGACATGATTGAGTTGAACTTTACCAAGGACCTTCCTGATGGAGGAGTCAGCCATCATCATCTTGAATGCAAGTTTATTCCAGAGTTGGTACCCATGTTGTTGGAAGATGGGATTATTGAGGAGCACCTCGTGAAAACAGAGACTTCCGACACAACAAAGGAGGGAAGTTTGATGACTCAGGAGGTAATCAAGACCATTGAGGCCCTTGAGCTGAGGATGGACAAACTTGAGGATATTATGTCAAACCTTCACCAGATAGTTCTTTCATTGACTGCAAAGCTCCATAAGAGGCATGCAAGGAAGCAGAACTGAAAACAAAAAGATTAAAAATGCCTCTCCTTTAGTGTTTGATGGTATCTCCTTCAAGTCAAAACTGGAGAAGATGACTTATCAGACACTCAAGGAGAATGACTTTCCTGTAGAGTATGAGCCTAAGAAGTTTATAATATGGGAAGGCTTCAAGCCTACAGTCCCCTTCTACAACAAGGATAAAGCCACAAGAATGCTGAAACTGGAGAATAAGAAAATTATCAATATATCCTATACTCCAGACTTCATGTTCATGTATAAGGACTACCTTATTGTCATAGAGGACAAGGGCATTGAGAATGACTGTTTTTACCTAAAGAAAAAGATGTTCAGAAAATGGCTGGAGGAGAATGTCCCAAAGAGTGTTTACTTTGAGATTTATACAAAGAAGCAACTCTTGCAAGCCATTGACATCATCAAATCTTTAAATTAAAAAAGATGAAAATAACAAAAGAATTGAAAGACATAGCTCTTCCTGTCTCAGAACCTGAGTACAGACAAAGACCTGAACTTTCCTATTCCACACTGTCAAGGTATGAGTCTTTGGGCTTTGATGGTCTTGACCACTTGTTTGACAAGGTGGAAAGTCCTTCCTTACTGTTTGGTTCTATTGTTGACACAATGCTTACGGATGGCATGGAGGCTTTCAATGAGAAGTTCATTGTGCTTGACATCAATGTGACTGATGGTGGAAAGGATATCTGTGGCAAGCTTTTGGAACTCTTTCCTAATGTCGGGTCTTTTGGGGAAATTTCTGAGGAAGATGTGTCCCTTGCCGCTAAAGAAGCAGGGTTTTGGAAGGCTGACAAATGGGATAAAATACGTTATAGGGAAGTGTTGAAAACAGGCAATATTGCTGAGTACTTTAATACACTGCTTCACACAGACAGGGCCTTGGTGGATTCCCAGACTTATAATGATGCTGTAAGGTGTGTTCAAACTCTGAAGACATCTCCTGCCACACAAGGACTCTTTGCCGACAATGATGAAATGTCTCCTGTAAGAAGGTACTATCAGCTGAAGTTTGCCGCCAGGTTCCAAGGCATCGGTTACAGGGGAATGATGGACTTGGTGATAGTTGATTATGAGGATAAGGTTATATATCCCTATGACCTCAAGACTTGCAGTTGTCCAGAATGGGATTTCATGTCCAACTTTGTAAAGTTCCATTATTTCATACAGGCACGCCTGTACTGGAGGTTGCTCAAGGCAAACCTCATGAATGACTCTTATTTTAAAGACTTCAAGTTGGAGAATTTTAAGTTCATTGTTGTCAATAGGAGGACATTGACACCTTTGGTGTGGGAGTTTCCTCTTACTCAGACAAAAGGAACACTTGTTGATAAATATGGCAATGAGCATAGAGACCCCTTTGAGATTGGTAAGGAACTGCAAGGCTACTTGAATCTTAGGCCAAGAGTACCTAATGGCATAGACAAGGATGGCGTGAATATCATTGATTGCTTGAAACTAAAAGAAAATATAACCGCATAAAGTATGATGACATCATGTTAATAACAAAAAGGAATGGCTCAAAGGAGGAATTTGACGCTGATAAGATTGAGAGGGCCATATTAAAGGCTTTCAAGGCTTGTGACTATAAACTTTCAGAGAAGGACAAAAAGACTGTCAGTGACTTCATTGACTCCTTTGGTGACGGCACTCTTGCCACTATGGATGATCCTGTTGAGCTTACTGTGGAAGGAGTCCAAAATAAGGTGGAGAAATTCCTCTGCAAGAGATGGTTCAGGGTAGGAAAGGCTTATATGCTTTACAGGGAACAACATAAGATGGGAAGATTCATCAGGGAAAGGATTGACTATATGAATAAATATAGCAATTCCAATTCCAATGCTTCCACATCAAGTGAGACAGACAGCAATGCCAATGTCTCCATGAAGAATGTTGCCAATCTTGAAGGTGAAGTGTATAAGACTACCAATAGAATTATCCAGAGGCAAAGAATGAAGGCAAAGCTCAAGGAGCTTTATCCAGAAGTTGCAGATCAATATGAGAAAGACTTGAATAGCCATATTATCTATACCCATGATGAGGCAAGTACCCCTGTCCTGAAATACTATTGTTGTGCAGTTACCCTTTATCCTCTGATGACAGATGGAGTGGGCAATATTGATGGCATGACTCCCACTCCCCCTAATGACATTCAATCATTTAGTGGACAGATTACCAACTTAGCATTTCTCTTGTCCTCTCAATGTAAGGGGGCTGTTGCCTTCGGAGATTATTTTGTAGCCCTAAATTACTATGTGGTTAAGGAGTTTGGTGAGCATTGGTATGATAAGCTTGATGTGGTGGTAACCAATGAGCATATCAATAAAAGGCATACCATAGCATACTATATCCTAAAGGGAATGAAGCAGTTTATTTATGGCGTGAATCAGCCTGCTGGCAATAGAAGTTATAACTCTCCCTTTACCAATGTGTCTTGGTATGACAAATACTATTTCAAGGCAATGTTTGGAGACTTCTATTATCCAGATGGCAGTCAGCCTTCATGGGAAGCAATAGACAAGTTACAGAGAATGTTCATGAGGCTGATGAGGGAGATTAGGCTCCTCACCCCAATCACCTTCCCTGTCACCACCATGTCATTACTGCATAATGGCAAGGAGTTCCTTGATAAGGATTATGAGGAGCTGTGTGCTGAGGAATGGTCTAAGGGAGGTAGTTTCTTCTGTTACATGAATGATAATCCTGCATCACTGGCATCATGTTGCAGAGTCCTCAATGAGATGGCCGAAAACACTTTTAGTTCCACTACAGGAATGAATGGAGTTATGACAGGCTCTTGTAATGTTATCACACTTAATCTTAACAGAATTATGCAAGATTACTTTGGGCCTTATAAGCACAATGAAGTGGTGGAAAAGAGGCTGTGGGAAGATCATATACACAGGGAGGAGTTTGTAAAGTACCTGACTTCAATCCTTGATAGGGTGTATAAGTACCATATTGCCTATAAGACCATGCTCTATGATATGGAGGATAAGGGTATGTTTGCTGCATCTAATGGCAATTATATCTATATGAAGAAGTTGTACTCCACTATAGGTCTTATTGGCTATATGGAGGCCGCACAGTTCTTGGGACTTGAAATCAGTAATAATGACACCTATAAGAAATTCTTGGAACTTGTCTTCAATACTGTGAGTGAGCAGAATAAGCTTCATAGTATTCAGGATAAGAAAAGACCCTTCCTTATGAACTCTGAAGCTATTCCAGGGGAAAACTTGGGGGTGAAACTTCTTGAGTGGGATAAATCTGATGGGTATTATACTCCAGAGGGAGCCAAGAGATACAGTTGCTACTTCTTTAATCCCTGGAATGACAAGGTGTCTATTATCGACAAGCTGAAACTTCATGGTGGGGATGTAGCAAAAGCCCTCTCTGGAGGACAGGCGGCACATCTGAATTTGGATGCTCATCTGTCAAAGGAGCAATACAAGCAGTTGATGCGTATTGCCATGGAGAATGGCACTAATTACTTCACCTTTAACATACCAATGTCCAAGTGCAAGGACTGTGGTCATGTAGTCAATGCCCCTGTCAAGAAATGCCCTAAGTGTGACAGCGGCAACATGAAGTACTATACAAGGATTATAGGCTATCTTGTGGCTGTGGACAATTGGTCTGAGACTATGCAGAAAGAGTTTGGAGACAGGTATTTCTCTGACCTGAGACATACAGGGCTGAGTGATTGACAACTAACAGGCTCCTTAGAAATAAGGGGCCTTTAAATTTTACAGGATGAGATATTTATATGAAGAAATAACTTTCTCGGAAGTTCCAGATGAGACAACTCTATGTGTAGCCATTTCTGGCTGCCAAATACACTGCAAGGGTTGCCACTCCAGGGGGCTGTGGGAGGATAAAGGCACCTTGTTGACATTGGAAGAGCTTCAGAGACTCCTGGACAAGCATAGAGGAATTACCTGTCTCTGTCTTATGGGTGGAGAGCATGACATAGACTCTCTTACAGAACTGTTTCAATATGCCTATAAAAAGGTAAGGACAGCCTGGTACTGTGGCTTGGATATGATACCTAAAGACAAGATAGGTATTCTGCAATACTTGGATTTTTGCAAATTGGGTCATTATGACCAGGAGTTGGGGGGATTAGCCTCTCCTGTTACCAACCAAAGGTTCTATAGGATAGAGCATGAAGGGAATGGTGATTATTATGAGCATGATTTGACATTTAAATTTAACAACAAAGAAAATACAAATGAAAATTAAGATATTGGAAAAGACAGAGGGATGCTTCCCTGAGATTATTAAAGTGGGTGATTGTATTGATTTATGTACTGCTGAGGAATACACATTCAAGTGTCCCCATGCCAAGATGCTTCACAAGCAGAAGAATGATGAGGAGAAGAGAACTGACAGATACAGGGATGTGATGTTCACTTATGGCCTTCTTGACTTGGGAGTAGCCATGAAGTTGCCTGAAGGATTTGAGGCCCACCTTATACCAAGAAGCTCCACATTCAAGAAATGGGGTATCATCCAGACCAATTCCATAGGTGAGATTGACAATTCCTTCTCTGGAAATGATGATGTGTGGAAAATGCCTGTGATAGCCACAAGAAATGTAACCATTCCTAAGGGTACTCCCATCTGTCAGTTCAGAATACAACTGTCCCAGAAAGCTACTGTGTGGCAGAAACTGAAATGGCTTTTCTCCAATAAGATAGAACTGGTGAAAGTGGATGAGCTTAGTGAGAATAACAGAGGAGGAATAGGAACTGGCTCTGACAAATACAGAACAAAATAACCAGACATGAAGCCTTGTGCATTACCCTTCCTTAGGGTAGTGCTCATTGCTTTAACCTAAAACAAAACAATATGAAAATAGCAGTCTTGGATTATTGTGTAGGTGAGATTATTATCAAGGATATTCCTGAAAAACTTGAGAATCTTGATGGTGATGACATTTGCACTCAAATGGGATTTAATCAAAGTAATGTAGAATATATGATAGTTGATGATATTCTTCCTATTGAGATTGACACAGAAGGCTGTACAGCAAATTTAACTTTAAATTGAAAACAAAATGATTAAGAAACTGATAAACAAAGTATTCAATATACACCCTAATGCCATGTCTTTCCAAAACAGTATTGACTTGGCGGAGCTTCCTGTGGTGACTTTCTACCAAGGTAAGAGGAAAATCAACTTTCTTCTGGACACAGGCTCCAACAACTGTGTCATAGACAGTAACTTTCTCAAGACCATTGACCACACAATGCTCAGCCTCAAGACCAATCTCTTTGGCTTGGAAGGTAATGCCCAACAGTCCAATATCTGTATCATCAAGATGTCCTATAAAGGCAGGGAATATGAGTATCCTTATGTGGTTCAGGACATGAGTGCTGCCTTTGACTCCATCAAGAAGGAGACAGGAGTGACCATACATGGCATGCTTGGCTCAAAGTTCTTCAATGAGTTCAAGTATGTGCTTGACTTTGATGAACTGATAGCCTACAGTAAGGAATGATTTATCTTGTAACCCTAAGTCAGCAACTCTTTGGGAGTTCTGTCTATAAAATCATTTCCATAGAAGAGTCTCTCTGTATAATGAAGGACTGGAAAATGATTCAGTTTGACACTGAGACTACAGGCCTTGATCCACATATAGATACAAGTCTTATGTGGCAGTTTGGTAATATAGAAGGAACTGTCCAAATAGTTGTTGATTGTTCTACAGTCAGTCCAAAAAGCTATAAGGAAAAACTGGAAAGCTCCTTTATTATTGGCACTAATTTGGGGTTTGACTGTAAATTTGCTTTTAAGGAAGGCATCATACTGAGAAAGGTATATGATTGCATGATCGTAGAGCAGTTGCTTTATTTGGGATTTCCTAATTTTATGGTGGGGGCCTCACAGGATACGATAGATTCCTACTGTCAGGCTGTTGAGGATTGCCCTAATTGGGATACAATGAACTCTAAGCAAAAAAGCTCTTATGTCAATCAGATTGTTCCAGAGGTTGCCGAATTTATAACTTATCATAGTGGGGTTGGTTTGAAGGCCTTGTGCTACAGGTATCTCAATGAGGACATGGATAAGTCTGTAAGAGGGGAAATTATCTGGAGAGGCATAGATGATACTACAGTCCTCTATGGAGCAGGGGATGTGAAGCCTCTATATAGGATTATGCAAGCTCAACTCAAGATACTAAGACAAAGAGACTCAGTAAGAGCTGCAAAGGTGGACTGTGATTTTGTCCCTGTAAAGGCTTATTATGAGTGGTGTGGTGTCCACATGAATGTCCCTCTTTGGCAAAAGAAGATGCAACAGGATGAGGAGAAGATGAATACCGCTCTAAAGAGACTTAATGAATTTGTAATAAATTTTGGGGATGCAAGATTCTTCAAGGTCAATCTTCAGGGAGACTTGTGGGAAGGTTTTGACACTACACCTGTGTGCACAATTAATTGGAACAGTGCCAAGCAAGTAATACCTTTCCTTACAGCTTTGGGATTCAATTGCAAGGGTATTGACAAGAAGACCAAAGAGGAGAAAGACAGTATTGATGCCTCAGTATTGAAGCCTCAAAAAGATGTCAATCCTGACTTTTATGAAGTGTATCTTGCCTATACAGAAGCTCATAAGGTGTGTACCACTTATGGACAAAACTATTTGAATGCCATCAATCCTAAGACTAATAGGGTACATACCCAATTCAGGTCTTTAGGCACTGATACAGGAAGACTTGCCTGTGGTTCCCAACAGCAAAATACTTCATTGGCCAAACTAAAGGGACTTCCTCTTAAAGCCCCTAAAGACCCCAAGCTGAAGTGTGCATACCCCCAGCTTCAAAATCTTCCTGCTGATGAAATCACAAGAGCCTGTTTCTGTGCTGAAGATGGAAATACATGGATTTCAAGGGATTATAAAGGGCAGGAGTCTGTCCTGATGGCTGACTTCTCTCAAGATAAAGCTATGCTTGATGTGTTTCAGAAGGGAGAAGATATGCATAGTACTGTTGCTTATATGATTTTTCCTAATGATATTCCAAGGGACACTCCTATAAAGGAGATTAAAAGCAAGTTCAAACATCTTAGACAAATAGCTAAAGGGCCTGAGTTCTGTTTTGCCTATGGTGGTAATGATTCTACCTTGGTTGCTCAGTATGGAATGGAACCTGCCACAGCAAAATCTATCTATGATAGTTATATGAAAGGCTTTAGTGGAATCTCAAGATTTCAGGAAAAAGAAAAGAAGTTTGTTGTGACCCATGGCTATATCCTTATCTCTCCTGTGACAGGCCATAAATCCTATTGGTGGGATTGGAAATATTGGAAGAGGAGACAGCAGTCCTTTACTCAGGAATTTTGGGAAGAATACAGAAACTTCCATAAAGGAACAGGTGATGCCATTGCAAGAAAAGTGTCCACTCATTTCAAGGCTAAGACAAAGTATGAGAAAAATGCTTGTAACTCTCCTTTGCAGGGGAGTGGGGCCTGTATATTTAAAATTTTCAATAAGATGTATTTTGACTGGGTAGTGGATAATAGCTATTTCAATATTATCAAGTTCTGTATTCCTGTACATGATGAGATAAATATAGAGGTTCCTGACAGTCTTGTGGAAAGGGCTGATAAAAAGCTGTCTGAAGTGATGAAAGATGCAGCAAGGCCTTTCCTTAAAACCCTGGAACTTGACTCTGACGCTGAAATTTCTGACCACTGGGTACATTAAAGTATAAAAATTAAAAGCAATGAATAATCAATCTCACATGAGAATCAATTCCCAGGAAGAATTGGATTCCCTGTTAAAGGATAATCGTGCTACAGAAGATTTTCCCATGGAGTGCTTTGTCCAGTTAAACTATGGGCTTAGAAGCTCAAAGGCAATTTATCTCTATGGTGATGATTACTATGTTCAAAATGAAATAGATGGCTCCGAAGAGTTCATTGAGCATGATAAGCTCATGGAATCATTCATTGGAGAAGCCATCTGTAAAGGTGCGTTTTATAAATGGTAATATGGAACATATAACGAATCTCAAAAAATTATTGGATACTGTTGCCAATAGCATTATTTCCAATATACCTAATACAGTCTTTAAGGACAGTATTTTGGGAAATATAGATAAGATGCAACAAGAAATATTGGAGATAGAGAAGATACAAAACTATGTCAATGCTTCCACTGTCCCTGACAAGAATGAAATGGTGAATCATCCCTCTCATTATAATACTTCTAAGTATGAATGTATTGAGGTTATGCTGGATGTTTTTGGTAAGAAAAAAGTGTCCGACTTTTGTGAGTTGAATGCTTTCAAGTATCTGTGGAGGTCTGACAATAAAGGTAAAGATATTCAGGATAAGGAAAAGGCAAGATGGTATCTTGCCAAGTACATTGAACTTAATAAAGACAAACAATGAGCTTGGATTTATATATTGAGAGTAAGACTCCTGTGCTTCATAGAGGTACAGGAGTCTATATTAGAGAGAATGGGGAAACCAGGGAACTGACAACCAAGCAGGAGGTTCTTACGTATTTCCCAGACATTAATCCAGAGGAAATTTCAGAAACCTCCTATGAGAGCAATGATTATTTTCACATGAATCTCACCCATAATCTGACAGAGATGGCCTCTCAATGCAGAATTATAGGCACTTGTAATGAGGATTCTGACAGTGGGGTAGTGACCTTGCATGACTTGCTGTGGCACCCAGAAGACCGTCTCCACATCATAACACCCAATATGGACTACTTGCAGGATGTGATGGCCTGTTACAGAAAACTGTTGGAGAACCCTGATTTCTTTAAACAGTATAACCCTGATAATGGTTGGGGAACTTTTGAGCAGTTACTCAAGAAAACCAAGTTGTATGCCAATGCGCTGATGTCTGTCTCTGATAACTTTGAGAATTACACCATCCGTGCAGATGTTTAATTTAACAGAAAATTATGAACTATAATACATCATCTGGGATTAACAGCAACTGTCCTGTGATGTCCCAGTCTGATTGGGACAATGCTCCTTGGAATGAGGACGTTTCAAAGCCTCGGAAGGTTGAGGTAACTGTTTCCATGACACTGAGCAAGACAGTGGAGATAGAAGTCTCTGACTATACTGTTGAGAAGGGTGTGGATGAGGAGGGCTTTCCAATCACACATCTTGACTTCTCTGAATGTGATTTAAAACAGGCTGTCAAAGACCAAATTACCCTGCCTGATGAAGCCTATGACAAACTGCACCATGCAGTGTATTACACAGAGGATTATAGTGCCCAGGAGAGACTTGAGGATTTGAAGGACTGGAATGTGGATGACTTTGAAGTGGTATTGGGATAAAAAACTAAAAAAAAATGAATCATTATGATTAGAGACATAACATTGACATTTTGTGAAGGTAATATAAGTTACTCCATGCGGTTGCCAGAGCTTAGTGACAATATCCCTTATGACCTTGCAGATATGTTTGCGGAACTCATAAGGAAGACCAATGCTAATGAAAACATGGTAATAGAAAATCTTATGGATGAGTTTGGGTATAATAATGTAGGAGGATAGACATGAGAGCAATATTGTTTAAAGTTTTAGCTCTGCTAATTTTACCTCAAGCTGGTATATTCGTGACAAGAGGCTTTATAGAAGAAAAAAGTCGTTATATAGTTATTGGTGTAATTTTAGATATAATTGGTACGTTATTAGTGTTTGCATAATGAAAGAATATAAGATATGTTTTGCAAAGTATCCAAAAATATAATATTCGTTGAGAAAGGAAAGTAAGTATGAGAAGTAATGAAGAAATCTGTGCAACTTGTGCTTATACAAGAGGCAAGCAAAACTACTGCGATGGTATCTATTGCCAGAAACTTAATAAGAAAGGAAAGTAAGTATGAAAACAGAATATATTCCAGGGGATTTGGTGAAATATACTCAATTGTATAAAGAACCAATAGCAGAAATCATAGAGGTACGTGAAACCTCATATCTTATAAGATTTATGAATGGTAACTTTTCTATGGCCACAGAAATAGAAATTGAGCCAATCCCTATCAAAGAAGAGATTCTTAAAAAGAATGGGTGGAAGTATACTAAGATAACCCCATCTTTATACCAATACTATAAAGATGATATTTACATTAAGTATGATAAGTTAGAGGAGAAATTTAAGTTTGATGATTTGTATTGGTCTGCGTATTCTTTTGAACTACCTTACGTGCACACCTTGCAGCACCTTCTCTTCGGATTAGGACTTGATAGTAACATTAAATTGTAGAAAATATGTCAAAGAATATTGAAGTTTACAAATGGGAGAAACAAGATGCTATAATTATTAAGAATTGTGCAAATGAATCTTATTCTGAAATTTTTCAAAAGAACACTACTCCTTATAAACAAATTACGGATAGCGGAGCAAGTTCTTCTGATTTTAGCATCTGGAGTGCTGATAATTATGATTTTGAGATACGATGCCCTTTGATATGCAAGGAATATAGAATCGTTGTTCCAAAGGGTGAGATTAAACTTATAGACCTTACTCAGCTAAAGGTCTTATTTGATTTCTTGACCTACATTGAAAGCTTTAACGAAAAAGCTAAAGATAGTATCTATAAAATCATAAAGGAAGAATATTATGTTTAACCGCCTTCGGGCAAAAATAATAAAATCATGTATAAAGACATTTTAGGAAAGAAGTGCATCGTACGCAGCTATGATGCAGGTGTGTATTTTGGTACAGTAACTA